>Ga0116145_1001126_pt1 | contig 27907 bp, 19 predicted proteins | sample AD_JPNHG1_MetaG_FD_89747 | JGI IMG/M metagenome (GOLD analysis project Ga0116145, IMG submission 89747) | Active sludge microbial communities of municipal wastewater-treating anaerobic digesters from Japan - AD_JPNHG1_MetaG | ecosystem: Engineered > Bioreactor > Anaerobic > Digestate | place... | reverse complement strand
GCCGCCAACCGCTCGAGGTTGGGTGTCTGATAGAACTTCGTCTGGCCGTAAAGTGTGGTGTCGCTCCAGCCAAGGTCGTCAGCGAGGATGAACACGACGTTGGGGCGAGGGGCCTGGCCGGCCCTCAACACGGACAACGGGATCCCCAAGGCAAGGATCAGGACGGGAAGCTGGCCTCGCATGGTTGGCGGCCCGTTATCGGACGGGGAATGCGGCCGCACTCGCTGTCTTCTTTTCGAACGGTCCGGGCGTTGGCCGGGACTGGCTGCGCCCGCGGCCGAAATAATCCCGGTCAATCTTCAACGGGGAGTCATCGGGATGCACGTAGGGAAGGTTCGGCACACGCGCCCGGCCCAGCAGTTTCGTGGTTACCAGCGGCGGGCGCGCCTCGCGGAGCGACCTGCCCAAGTCCAGGTATAGCAGCCATCGCCCACCCTCCTCTACCAGCCGGAGACCGGGATGGTGGTTGGCCAGCAGGAGTGCGTCCCCCTCCTGCGCATACGGGCGCGCACTGCCATAGTACACGTTCCCCGCCGCAAAAATCGGGACCGACCGGAAATTGTACATCCACAAACCAAAACCGCCCGCGGACCGCGGGTCTTTGGTGGTGAGATCTGTTGGATCGCCGCCCGAGGCCGGAGGACCAATAAAAATGTTGTTGTAGAAGCGGTTATCGCCCCCTTCGGTTTTAACCAAGCCCGCCACGGTGGTCGAATGAGGCGGATGATACGGCGTCTGCCGGTTCAAGTCGGGGCGGCTGATGATTTTGCCGGCGAACAGGTTGTGCGCGTATGCGCCCCCCTCGGACACATCCAACAGACTGGTTCCTGAAAGGAAGAGATTATTGTCCACCAGATAAGGCCCGTGGTTGACCTCCATGAACAGGTCCTCGGAGGGCCAGTTGTCGTGGAGGAGGTTTTGGGTCACGCGGGTGCCCTGCGCCATCCAGTCCAGCCAGATGCCGCGGCAGGTGCGATAGATGTGATTGCCCCGGATGGTTGAATCAATCGCGGCATGAAACTTGATTCCCGCCATTTCCGCGCCCCGGAACAGTCGTCGGATGTGGATATCGTGAATGACGTTCCCGGTAACGGTGCTAAAGGCCGCCCCCAGGCTCCCGACAATGCCCGCCTGCTCGCAGTGCGAGATGGTGTTGTTGCGCACGATGTGATGGCCAATGTTTTCCCGTGTCCAGGGAATCCGGTACGCATGGGCGCGCTCAATGGTTTTGACATAGCCCTCGGCGGTATCGGCGGAGGTGTTGTCCCACTGGTCACCGTGTTTGCCCAATGCGATACCCGAACACACCGAATGGCTGATGACGTTGTTCTCGATAATCCAGCCCTTGCTCCAATGCGTCCCGATCAGCCCGATCTGCTCGGCCGTCGGCGGCGCCCACGGCGTCGCCGCGTGCCGCATGAGGAAACCCCGCACCGTGATAAAGTTGCGACCCGGCTGGTCGGGATAAAACACGGTCTGGCGGACGTTGATTTCGACGAGCTGCTCGTTGGGATTGACGCCCTCGAATTGGGCCCAAATCGTGGTGTTGGTATCGTCCACGCGCGCATACCACAGTTGCGGGTTGATCTTCCGGTCTGCCGGGGGCGGGGTTTTCGAGCTCTTGAACACGAGGCACAGGGTTTGGAGTCCGCTGAGCGGCTTGATGGGGGTCTGGAATGACGCCCAGGCTTGCCAACCGCCGGTGTTGGTGATGGTGCAGGTGCCCAGCAGATCACCGTCGGGCGTGTCGAGGCGGATTTCGATGATTCCGCCCGCGGCGGCTGACGCGGCGCGAAACTCGAGCTGGCTGGCGGCTCCTCCCAAGCCCGTTTCCAAGTCCACCTTTTCATAGCGCACCCAGTCGCCGTGGTCGATCCAGCCGATGCACTCGCCCCCTTCGGAGCACGGCGCGGCCTGGATTCCCTGTTGGGTGGCAAAACCGGCCGCGGGAACGCGCGGTGCCCGGGAGGGGGTGGAGGGGATTGGCCGGAACCAGGCCACGTTGAGCAAATAGTCGTCATCCATTCCGTTCACCCAGGGAGGTTTGGAGCCCGGCGGCATCAACACCTCCTCCAGTTTGGCCGCCTCGGTCAGCCACTCACCATTGAGATAGACGGCGCCGCTGTGATGCTCCCGTCCCCGCGGGCTGAACCAGTCGCCACGGAGGAGGTCCCGGTAAGGGTTGAAATTGCCGAAAAAGGAATTGGGGAGGCTCACCTTCCACACTCCCTCCTGCACCTTTTCCCAGCCCCGGATGACTTCCGAGCCTTTGATTTCCACCTTCGCCCCGCGAGCCGCCTGATACACAATCCGTTTGCGGTCCGAGGTGCCGCCACGCGGGGGATTGATCCGCTCGCGATACACTCCTTCATGCACGGTAATCACATCGCCCGGCTGGGCCAGGTCCGCCGCGCGCTGGATCGTGCGCAGCGGGGCGCGCCGGGTGCCGGGATTGGTGTCGCTGCCGTTCACGGCGACGTGCCACTCGGTTGCCGACACCGGGGCCAGCGCGAGGAGGGTCAAAAAGGGGAGGGAAATGAGCGCAGGTTTCATGATGATTTTGTATTTATGCTGGCAAATAAATGCACAAAAGGCGGGCACCCGCAAAGACTTTGTGCTGCCCGGCCTGGCGGGCCGGTTTGCCCGGGGACATCCCGAGGGCGGGGATCACTGAGAGAGCCGCCGACACCGGCGCAGATTCTTTTCGATCAACCGGCAACGTTGCTGCACGCAAACACTCGAGCGCAAGCCGTCCTCGGGCGTGTTGCAGACATAGTCCAGCAGGCGGTCCACGGTGCTGGTCGCCACGTGCGTGCGGGTGTCCGAAGAGGCGTAGTAGATGAAGACCTGGCCGTTTGGCCGGGCGACCCACCCGTTGGCGAACAGCACGTTGGACACGTCGCCCACGCGTTCCTCGCCCTCGGGCGCCATGAAATAGCCGCCCGGCGCTTTGATCAGCTTCCACGGCTCGCGCAAATCGCAGAGAAAGAGATAGAGGACATAGCGCATGCCCGCAGCGGTGTTGCGCACGCCATGCGCCAGGTGCAGCCAGCCGGCCCGCGTCTTGAGCGGGGCCGGCCCCAGCCCGTTTTTGCCCTCCTTGATCGTGTGATAAAATCGGGGATCAATGATGGTCTCGCGGGTAATCACCGCGTTCGTAATGTCCGGACACAACCCCCAGCCGATGCCATCGCCCGACCCGGTCGCGGCGAAATCACTCATCGGCCGGGTGTAAAACGCGTATTGGCCATTGACGAATTCGGGATGCAGGACGCAGTTGCGCTGGTGCAAGGCGGGGGTCTTCAGGTCCGGCAGGCGCTCCCAATTCACCAGATCCCGGGTCCGCGCGATGCCGCAGCGGGCAAGGGCGGCCGAGAGGTCGCCCGGCCGGGAGTCGTCATGGCGCTCGGCGCAGAACAAGCCGTAAATCCAGCCGTCCTCGTGCCGGACCAGACGCAAGTCGTACACATTGGTTTCCGCCGGTTCGAGCTCCGGCATCCGCACCGGGTAATCCCAGAAGCGAAAGCCGTCCACGCCCGTCTTGCTTTCTGCAAAGGCGAAAAAGGACTTGCGGTCCCATCCCTCGACCCGCGCCCCGAGCAGGATTCTTCCGTTCCATTCGATCGCGCCGGCATTGAAGACGCTGTTGATTCCGAGGCGCGTCATCAGGTGGGGATTGCTGGCGCGGTCAAAATCGTAGCGCCATTCGAGCGGCGTATGCTCGGCGGTCAGCACCGGGTGCTCGTAACGTTCAAAGATTCCGTTGCCGTGCCTTTGGGGACGGTTTTTGCGCTGGAGAAGACGCCGGTGGTGGAGCTGCAATTGTTTGAGTTTTTGATCGAAGGCTTTTTTCGTCATAAGGCGCATCAGCGAGGGGGCGTTTTTTTCAAGCGGCGCATGGCTTCGAGACAGGCTCTGGCGGAGTGATAAGGACCTTTCCATTCGCTCACCTTGGGCAGTCGCAGGTCAGGCTGGCCTTCGGGAGTGACCCGCCAGAACCAGTCTCCGTGGACGCGGTCCACGAGGCAACGCTCAATAAAGTCCCAAACCCGGCGGGCGGCCTCGAGGAAGCGGGAGTCGCGGCTGATTTGCCAGGCATTGAGAAAGCCAACCACGGCCTCCGCCTGCGGCCACCATTCCTTGCCTGCATCCACAATTCTCCCCGCCCTGGCCTCGTAGGCCAGTCCGCCGTCCGCGGCCAGACCTTCATCGAGGACGGCCCGGGCGATGGCAAGGGCGACGCCCTCCATCTGGCGCACCCGGGTCGCATCGCCGAGGGCCTCCGCCGCCTCGCACAACAACCAGCTCCCCTCGATGTCATGACCGAAGGTGTAATTGTCGGAGAGCACCTTCCAGTCGGCGGAAAAATAATGGTGGAGATGCCCGGTGCGCGACTCGAGAATTCGCTCGCAGAAAAGCTGAAGGAGTTCCCGCAGCCGCGCCGCCAGCCGCGGGTCTGGCCACGCGCGATACAACGTGGTGAACGCCTCGAGCAGGTGCAGCGTGGTGTTCATGGATTTGGCGGCCCCGAGTTCCCCTCCCCCGACGTGCGCGGGGACGGGCGCCGCCGACCAGTCCCGAGGCCGCGCTTCAAAATAGCCCCCGTGGGCGGCATCATGGAGGTGGCGCTCGAGCAGTTCGAACACGTCGCGGGCCCGCGCCAGCGCGGCTGGCGAATCAAACGCCAGATGATATTCCGCCAGCGCGTAGAGGTAAAAGGCCTGTCCATACGCCTGTTTCGAATCGTCCACGACGCGTCCCCGGTCGTCGAGCTGCCAGAACGCGCCGCCCCGTTCGGCATCCCAGAAACGATCCATCACCCACTCCAGAGCGCGCCCGGCCAGTTCCTGAAACCGCGGCTCCCGCCGCGCACGCCAGGCCGCCGCGAAGGTCCAGAGAATCCGTGTGTTGAGAATCAGGCCTCTGGGCTTGGTGCGGTCCGGCTGGAGGTCGTTGGTCAGCCAGGCCATCCATCCCCCGCGCTCGGGATCCAACGCCGGGCCGGACCAGAAGGGGAGAATGTGGCCGAACAAGTGCGCCTCGACCCGCGAGGCCAGGTCGGTGACGCCGGAGGACGGGTTGATGGAAGCATCCGCGTTCATTGCCCGTCGGCCTGGTGCTGAATCTCGATGCGCGAGACCTGCGCCTCGCCGGTGAATTCAATCTTCAGAAAGCGGTCCGCCGCTCCAGCGGACCTTACTTCGTAAATCGCGCGCCGCCAGTAGCCATAGTCCCCGGCGCCGAAGGGAAAGTCCTTGCGGTCCGCCGTCGCCGGGCGAAACGCGTTGCCGTCGGCCGACAGGCTGAGCCTCAGGTCCGCGATGGCTTTTGGAAAGAACACAAAAACCCGTGCCCCGACGAGGGGGGCGGGCACCCGGTACACCAGCGCGCTGCCCGCCGTTCCCCCCGCCCGATGCGCGTCCTCCATCGCCGAGCGGCAATCGCGCGACTTGATCTCCAACTCGCCCGTTCGCGAATGAACTTTTTCAAAGTCGTTCAGCTCGTCCACCAGCGTCACCGTCCTCACCCGCACCGGCCCCACGACATTCGACGGTTCGGAAACTCCCGCCGGGTTCCGGGCGCGAACGCGGTAAAACCATCGGCCACGGGTCACGGTTTCATCGCTGAACAACGGCTGGTACTGGGTGAAGCTCTCGTCCACGTTTTCCGCAATCGTGGTCCACGGGCCGTTCCTGCGGGAGGCGCGCTCGATCGCGTAGCCGGCGGCCCCGACGGAGCCCTGCCAGGAGAGGAGGACGGGGGTGGTGACGGGCAGCAGCCGGGGCGGGGCGGGCTGGGGAATCGGCGGAGGGGTCAGACCGCGAATGGCGAAGGCCTGCTCGCGCATCAGCTTCATGAAGGGGATTTCATCATAATCGTCCGCAATCGGCGACCCCGGCCAGTGAAAAGCCTTGTATTTGTTGCCGCCTGCCGGCTCGCTATGCCAGTAGAATCCCCCGTCCCGGTTCCGAAACCGGAGACTCCACGCCAACGCCCCCGCCGTCTGCGTCTCGACCACCGCCTGAATGGCGCCGGCCATCTCCCGTGTCGAGACGAAGCCAAATTCGCCAACAATGTAGGGCTTGCGGCCCTTGGCGCGCGCGGCGTTTTCCCGAATGAGCTGCGCGAAACTCTTCGCCCCGCCGGGATAATGATGAGTCGTGACGATGTCCACTTCGGGCATGGCGAGGGACTCCTCCCGCAGGACCGTCGCATGGAAGCCTTCCATCACCGGATGGTTCGGGTCCAGCGACTTGATGAAACCGGCGATTTGCCGGGTGAAGGAGGGCGGACATTCCAGTTCGTTACCTGTCTCCCAGCAAAGAATCGCTTTATCGTCGGCGTAACGCAGCCCGGTGAGCGTGTTGGTGCGCGTGATCACAAACCGAATGGTCTGCTTGAAGTCGTCCAAGAGTTGCGGATCGGTCCAGAAATCGTTCTTGGTCTTGCCGCGGAACCCCGCGTATTCGGCTCGTCCGCCCCACCAATGCCAGTTGTCCACCAGCGGAATAATCACCCGCACTCCCTGCTGGTTGGCCACCTGCAGAACGAGGTCCAGCGCGCGAAAAGCCTCCTCGTTGAACTGGCCCGGGCCCAGCACGTGGCGCGGCACACCGGGCGGGTCCTGCGGCCGGCGGACGGAGAGCACATAGGTGCGGACCACCTGGCCGCCCATTTGCCGGACGGTCGCCAGCGCATCCGTCACCTCGAACGGGTCCGGCAAACGCCAGCCGGTGGCCGCGGCGTCCGCAAAAGGAACGTTGTCCTCAACCAGATGGAGGTTGGGAATGTTCCAGGAAAGAAAGCGGAAGGGCCGGCCATTCTCCACCAATTGGTCGCCCTGCACGCGGACGAAATCGCGGAATGGCGGCTCACCCGCGAGGGCGCTTGCCATCGTGACCATGCAGACGATTGCCAGGTGTCGTTTCATAACCAGGGTCTCCGGGCGGTTTCAGGGGTTCTCCAGCTTGTCATACCAGTTGCGTTTGAGAAAAGCCGTCGTCAACAGCAGCAGCACCCCCGCCACCGCCAGGGGGAAGCCCTGCTTCATCACCACGTAAAGCGGCACAATGGTCAGGCAAAGCTGCCAGACGATTCCCACCGTCACATTCGCCATGTCGCGCTTGAAGTTGCGGTTCCGCGCAAAAGCCGGGTCCGCGGCGACCACCCGGTCATGGATGGGTTTCCAAAATCCCCAGGGCCGCGTCGTGCGGTAGAAATTCATCAGCACCTTCTCGTCAGTGGGGGGCGTGGCCAACGTCCCGAGGAGGCAGCCGGCCAGTGAAATGAGGAACATGAGCGGAAAATAGTAAAGGGGCAGCACCTTGGGCCAGATCATGGGGAAGACCAGCGAAGCGATGATGCCGGCCAGCATCCCCCAGAAATAGCCGTGTCCGTTGAAGCGCCACCAGTGCCACTTCAGCACGTTGGCTGCGATATAGCCCCCGTACAGGGCGGAGACAATCCATTGGATCACGGTGTTGATGGTGCTGACGTAGAGCCCGACCAGGCTGCTGAGCACGACCACCAGGACACAGATGAGGTAGCTGGCGTAAATGAGCCGCCGGCCGCCGGCTTTTGGGTTGATGTAGCGCAAATAAACGTCGTTGATCAGATAGGCCGGCGCGGCGTTGACCGTCGAGGCGAACGTGCCCATGAAGGCGGCGAACAGCCCCGCCAGCAGGAGCCCCATCAATCCGACCGGCACGAACTGCTTGATCGCCAGCGGCAGGACCTTCTCGAAGTCAATGTTCCCGCCCATCGCCAGAAAGTCCTCGCGGAAAAAGACAATCATCAGGACGGTAAAGCCGCCAATCATCAGGTAACGCGGGGCCAGCAGGACCACCGAGACAAAGCCGCTCAGTTTCGCCGCCTCGGCCGGCGTGCGCGCCGAAAGAATCTTTTGCATGTCATAATTGGGGGCCGGACCGGCCATCGCCGCAAAGATGCCCTTGAACAGCATCATCATGAAGAACAACCCGAACAGGGAAAAACCGTCCGCCGCAATCTTGTCGTTGACCGCCGGCAGGTAACGACTCCAGTCCAATCCCAATTCCCATCCGAAAAAGGGATTGAGCCAGCCCGACGGCACCAGGCTCGCCAGCATGGCCGCATCCACCCGGCTCATCGCAATGGCCGCCACAACCACCGACGCGGTCACCATGATGAAAAACTGCACCACATCCGCCCAAACAATGCTGAACATCCCGCCCAACACGACGTAGAACGTCGCAATCGTCGTGAAGACCATCGCGTAGAAATGCGGCACCTGCGCCGGCGCAAGGTCGAACGGAACAAACGGCGACACCACGTTCCAGGGGATGAAAATCTCAATGAACTTCCCGATGCCGATAAATCCGTAACTCAGGAAGCCCACGACACCAATCACGGCGAACAACACCACAATCATGTGGGAGAGCCGACCCCCGGCGCCGTCGCCGAACCGGAACCGGATCCAGGCGGCGCCGGTGAGCACATTGGAGCGCCGCAGCCATCCCGAGAGATAGATCATGAGGAAGATCTGGTTGAACACCGGCCAAAGCCAGGGAATCCAGATACTCTTCAAGCCATACACGTAGGCCAGCGTCACCATCCACATGGTCCCCGAGATGTCCCACATGCCCGAAGCGTTCGACAGCCCGAGCATGTACCAGGGCAGCGTCTTCCCGCCCAGAAAGTAGGAATCCATGTCCTTGGCGGCGCGCTTCCGCATCACCAGGCCAATGACCACCGTGGTGAGCAGATACACTCCGATTATTGCCAGGTCGAGTGTGTGGATCATAAAATGTCAAGCCCGGTCACAGCCGCGTTCCTCCCTCACGGCAGCGCCACCCTCAGGCGCACCCAGCGGTGACTCGAACCGCTGACCCCGACTGTCAGCGTGTGGGTCACCGTTTCGGTTCCATCCCCGTTGTCAAAAACCGCCTCGGTCGTGTAAGCCGGACCGAAGCCCCAAGGACCGGTCCCGAGGTCTTCTGACACTTCAACGCGATACGTCAGGCCGGCGGGCGCGGGACGCGTCCGCGGAAACTTGATCCTGAAATGGTCGTCAACCATCTCAAAAACCAACGGCGACGCATTGGCATTGGTGGGGTTGGTGTTGAAGGCGTATTCGAAGATGTTCCGCAAACCGTCCCCATCCCCGTCCGCCTCATTGGCTGCGTCCCCGGCATTCTCCGGGCTGCCGAAATAGCGCTGCCGCCACTGTTGGAGGGGGGTGAGTTGTCCGTCCCAGAGGGTGAGCGTCAGGGGGAGGTGGAAAAGGGGACGGAGAGGGTCGCTGGTGCGCAAGCAGAGCGACGCCGAATACACGCCCGTTGGCAGACTCCCGGGCACAAAACCCAGCGGGATCAACTCCGTCGTCCCGGGCGGCACCCAGCCCGCCGGCTGCGCGAACTGCAGCCAGGGAGTCGGCGTCAAACGGACCGCCAGGCCGCTCCGCAGGTAAGCCGAGGAGTTGTAGGTGACCTGCAGCCCTGACGCGCCGGCGGCGTCCTGCACCCCGACTGTGCAACTATTGGTCCGCCCCAACGCCTTGTAATAGCACAGAATTTCGCCTGTGGTCCGCAACACCACCTGCGCCGTCATTGTCAGAGACGAACTCTTGAACCGCACGGCCTCATACTGCACGGTGAACTCGCCAGCCCAGGGGTCCTTGGCCACCCAAATCTTCCCGCCGGCGCTGAGGTCCAGATCGTCCCAGAACAGGGCGACGAGGTTGGTCGGCGAGGCGGCGGCTGGCAACGTGGTGTTCGCCGCCCGGTCGCCCGCAAAGGGGCTGAAGGCAATGAACCCGTTGGGCGACACGTAAACCTGTGTGTAGAGCCCCGGGGCCTGCGCGCCGCTGAAAAACGGGAACTCGAACCCGAGGTCAAAGGGGCCGGCGATGCCCTCATCCCGCGCATCCTTCGGGGCGGCCAAGGCGGTGAAAGCAGCGGACGGAATCTCTGTGCCGTAAGCCGAAACATCGCGCCAGATGTAGGGAGGCCCCCCGGCTTGGGATGAATTCATGGCGGTGTAGGCCACGGCACTCAATCCCGTGAGCACCAGCGTGTAATGCAACGGCAGGCCCCCGGCGTTGGTCAGCGCCAGCGTCGTCCACAGCGTCGGGGTATTGGTGACCCGGGTTTGAGCCAAATCAGGGGCGCCCAGCGCCGCGGCGGCCGGCAGGCCCAGGTGGAAGGCGGCGGACCGGGTGATCGCTGGCGTGGGAAGACTTGCCGCGGCGCCGTTGGATGGTATCGAAATGGTGAAGTTTGAAATCACGCCGCCATTGAAACTGTCCCACCAAACCCCGGCGTAGGACCCTGCCCTCAGGCCCTTGACTTCCACCGTGCCGGCGAGAGCGGCGGTTGCGTTGGTCACATAAAGGTTGGTGCGATGCCATACCCAGCCGGCTTGGAAGTTGGTGTTGCCTACGGCGTAGGCCCCCAGCAGCGGGACGTAAGGGTTCAGAGTGAGGTCGCCAAGCACCACCCAATCCTGGGCGCCGTTGGTCAACACAATGGCGTGCGGCCCAGCCGCCACCGGAATGGTGAAAGTGACGTTGGTGGGTCCGCCATTCGTGGCAAAGAACGATACGTTTGTCTTGAGCGAGCCATCCACCAGAATGCGCAAGTTCGAGCTGCCGTAGGTCGAGGTCTCCAAGACCTGAACCGAGAAAGTGCCCGGCTGTGCATAATCCACCAGGAACTTGTATCCTTTGGTCATTCCCATGTCCGCATGGTGCCACACCCCGTGGAGATAGCGGGTGGCCGAACCGATACCCTCGGGCGCCCCTTCTCCCACTACAAAGACGTCCTGAGTCACCGGCTGCCATCCGCCACCGGGCGCAAAAGCGAGCGCGCCGCCCGGAACGCCCGCAACGCGGGGCACGGACTTGAGCAATCCGTCCTGGGCGGCCAGGCCGGAGAGCTCGACAAAATCGCGGACGGATTTGAACACGGAGTAGGCGTTTTCCGGGTCAATGTTGGTGTCCCACCACCAAGGACACGACGCGCCGGATTGCGCTGACATCAGGCTGGCCCACAGGGGGGCCTGGACCCAGACCCGCGGTGGCGCTCGAATACTGCCGGATTCGCCGTCAAAACAGGGTTTCACGGGCCACTGGGCGGGCGGGGAGGCGCCGTCGCGTGAGGAGGTGACCATGTCGCTGGCGTAGTTGTGATGCTGATAGTAGTCCATGGCGCCCCAGTAATCGCGGCTGAGATCGGAGCTGGTGGTAATGAGGTGGCCATAGGGGTCGTGTGCGCGAATGAAGGCGGCCATTTCGTCGTGCCACGCGGCGATGGCGGTCCATTGGCCCGCATTGGCCGCGTCGGTATATTGCACTTCGTTCCAGAGTTCCCAGGCGAGGATGGCCGGCGAATACCCCCAGCGAGCGATGGCGTAGCGCAGCTTGCGCTTGGTCAGCGCTTTGGCGGTGGCGTCGGTGAAAAACTGGGTGGCGTTGGTCAGGAACCCCCCGTTGGCCAAATTGTATGGGTTCTCGTTCCAGTTGGGGTTTACCGTCGTCGAATACTGCCCGTGATGCTGAAACACCATCTGCAGCGCCAGACCCGCCTTCTCGGCCTCGCCGACAATCAAATCCCACCGGCGCGCCACGGTGAGATTCAACTTGCCGTAGGTGTTGTCCACCTTGGGCCAGTCGAGGTTGAGGCTTTCATAAAAATGCGTCATCCACACCCGCGCCCAGTTCTCGCGGGCCGCCCCCATCCGCTGAAACATGCGTGGAAAATCGTTCGACACACTCGCGTTCCAGCCCACGTTGTGCCCGACGGGAAAATACCGCCGGCCATTCTCCGTCACGAAACGTCGTGGGTTGGCCGGATCAACCCGGATGTGACCGGCTCCGCTCGGCGGGCCGGCCACCACCCAGTTGCTGGCGGTGAGGCCGGAAAAAACCGCGGGCACGCCGTTCAAGGTGATTTCGGCAATCTCATACAGGCCGGGAGTTTTGGGAGTGTGGCGAACGCGCCAGGTCGTTCCGCCATCGAAAAAGGCCGGCAGCACGACCGCCGAACTGTCAGGCTCGCGAATCCGGACCTTGACATCCGTGGCCGCGTAATCGAACGGGTCGGAGGCCAGCCCGGGCAGGTCAAAGGCGGCTTCCAGGCGTGGATAAGATTGCGCGCCTCCCGTTGCCGCGGGCAGAACCGCGAGCAAGGCCGCCAGAAGCCTGCCGACCCGGCGCCCCACCAGCCGGCCCGCCACCCCAATTCCCGCAAGTGCCACCCGCCGTCGGTCGTTCCCGCTGCGGTGCCAGGGGATGGGGACTGCAAATCGCTTCAAGACTGGCGGCAACATGGCTGCCAGCATAGCGGGGCCGCCCGGCGGCAACAACTATTCAATGCGGGTCGCCAAGGCCTGCCGCCGCAGCATCTCAAAAAACTCCTCCGCCACCATGTAGCCGACGCAACCTGGCGCGCCGCACCGGCAGGGGTGTTCGCGGTAATCCACCAGGTCAAAACCGTAGTTGAAGGTGAGTTCCTCTCCCGGGGAAATATCGCGCCGCGCCACGATCCAAATCCGGCCATTGCGCAATTCCGCCTCGCAATTGGGCTCGCAACTGTGATTCAGGAATCGTGCCGGGTTCCACCCCACGCTCCCGTCCAGGTCCCATTGCTCATCCAGGCTGAACACGAAAGGATTCCCGGCCTCGCAACGCCGCAGGGATTCCTTCTTGTCAATGCGCTCGCCCACATACTCAATAATCGGCGTGCCGGCCGGAATCGCCTTCCGCGCAAAGCCGCCGATTCCATGAATTGCGGAGGGTCCGAACCGGATCAGCTCCGTCCCGGCAACCGTTTGCTCACTCGAGGCCATGCCACACTGGTTCATCGCGCCCCCACTTTCTGCCATCAAACCTCCACCCCGGCAAATCCATAAGCCCTGAGAAACTCCTCCACCGGCGCCCGGATTTCGACCGGCCGCCGCGTAAAAGGATCAACGTAGGCCAGTTTGATGGCCCGCAAGCCCATGACAAAGCGGCCGCCCTCCGGCTCCCCCCGGCGCCCCGCCGGTTTGGCGCCGGCGACCGGCTGACGGCCGCCGTAGAGCGGGTCTCCCACAATCGGCAGTCGCGCCTCGGCCAGGTGCACGCGAATTTGGTGCGTTCGCCCCGTCAACGGCCTGGCCTCGAGCAACGTTCTGCCCCCGGCCTGCCGCAATACGCGAAACTGTGTTTCGGCTGCTTTTCCGTTTCTGGCGTCCACGCGCATCCGGCCCCGCTGGTCCGGGTGCGAGCCCAGCGGCAGCCGACACACCCACTCCGGCGCGGCCGGAGAACCTTCGACCACGGCAAGATACACCTTCTCCATCCGCCGCGACTCGAACAGGACTCCCAGGCTTCTCACGCTACCCGGGCTCTTGCCAAACAAGAGCACCCCGGTGGTTTCCGCGTCCAGGCGATGGACGTAACGCAGGTACCGCAAATCACGGGAGCGCGCCCAGAAGTCCCTCGCGGCGATCGAGGAAACCAAGGCGGCTTGCAGATTGTAATTCGTCCGCTGCCAGTTGAACGGCACCAACATCCATCCCGCCGGCTTGTCAATCGCCAGCACCGCCCGGTCCTCATACAGGATCGGAAGCATCTCCCCCCCGGGCAGCTCGATGAAGTCCGGCTTGCTCACAGCCTCATTCCCTCGCACCGGGCAACACGATGCCGGCGGGCTCTTTAAACACCTGAAACTGGCCGTCGCTCAGACCGTCGCGGAGCGCCTGATACCGTTCTGCATCGGCCCCTTCACCCGTGACATCCCGAATCCAGATCCCCACGACCCGATCGCGGTAACGCCGGGCAATCCCGGCATAAATCTCGGGGTCCTGTTCGCCTGAATCGCCCACCAGAACAAACCGGTGCCGGGGAAACCGCTGGAACAGACTTTCCAGGACCTGCTGTTTGTGGGCTCGGGGAGCGGCCAGAAAATCCAGCGCCGCGGCGCCGTTCCACCGCAGCCGCCGGAGATAGAAGCCGCCGGGAGGGAAACCGGCGCTACGGCGGAAATCCAACAACGGGAGCACCAGTTGCCATGGGCCGCCGGAAAGATAACAGAATTTTGCCTGTTCCTTATCCGCCCAACTTCGATACAACTCCGCCATGCCGGGCACCGGCTCCATCGGCTCGAGGAATGTCCGGCGCAGCATCGCGTTGCGATCCCTGACGTCGGTGACCTTGATCGTGTCGTCTATGTCCGACACCACCAGCAGGCCGGACTCGGGCACCAGCACCAGCTCGCCTCGGAACCGGCGCGCATCCCCGCCGGGCAACACTGCGGAGAAGGCAAGAACCTCCCCGTTGCCCGCCGCTCCCACCACCTCGTCCGGCACGGTCACAAGGCGCTCGAAGGTGCCGTCCTTGGCACACCTGCCCAAGTTAAAGCTCTGGGAGCCTATCTTGACCACAACCCGACGGCCGCCTTCATGGTCCACCATGAATCCCCGGGCGCGGCTGGTCAAAAGCCGAGCCCGAGCCTCGTCAATCTCCACCCCTTTCAACTCCAGCGCCCGCCGCAACAAGCCGAGGGCCAAATGCCGCGATTCCGGCTCATACACGCACCCGCGAATCTCAAGCTGCCAGAGCCGGCTGCCCGGGACCCGCCAAGCCAAGCCGGGGAAAAACACGATTTCTTCGTCGCCTTTCACCTTGCTGGCGGCCGCGGGAACTTCCCAAGCGGCCGCAACAACCAGCAGGCAAATGACAACCAGGTTCAAGGGGGCCGCCCTCGCTCTGCAACCAATCCGTCTCATGCCTTGGTCGCTGCCGTCAGTCGCGAAACGACCTGAGCGCAAATCTCCTTGGCTGCCTTCGGGCGGCCCAACGCTTTCGCTGCCCGCCCCATTTCCGTCAGTTTCCTGGAGCCCAAAAGCTGCTCGACGCGAAACGGCAGGTCCTCCACCCGGTTCACCTTCGCTCCCGCCCCTTGCTCGAGGAGGAAATCGCTGTTGGCCGCCTCCTGGCCGGGAATGGGGTTGACGATAAACAAAGGCTTGCCCATCGCCAAAGCCTCGGAGGTCGTCAAGCCGCCGGGTTTGGACAAAATCAAATCCGCCACGGCCATCAGTTCCGGCATGTTGGTGGCAAACCCCAGCACGTGCGTCGGGTGCCTTCGATCCTGCATCGCCAGTTCCCGCCGAAGCTCCTGGTTTTTTCCCGTGACCACGACCACTTGAAACGGCTTCGATACCTTGTCCAGCTCGGCCACGCATTCCGCCACAGGTCCCATGCCGAAGCCGCCGCTCAACACCAGCACCACCGGCAGATCATCCCGCAGGCCCAGCTTCCTCCGGGCCCTGGCCGGGTCAATGCGGAGCGAGAATCGCGGCGAAATCGGAATGCCGGTGGCCACGACCCTGGCCGGCTCCGCACCGCGGGCGATGAGCCGGGCGCGCGTCTGCTCGGCCGCGACGCAATAAAGGTCCACGCAATCGTCCATCCACAACGCGTGCGCCTCGAAATCGGTCACCACGCTTGCGACGAAAGGCTTCGCGGCTTCTCCCAGCGCATCCCCCGCCAGCCGTCTTTTCAGTTTGCCCAGAGCTTCCAGCGGCAGATAGTGCGTGCATAGCACCACGTCCGGATCGAACTTGGCCAGGTGGCGCGTGAACTTGGACCGCGAAGCACTGGGAAAAGCCCGCTTCCATCGGCTCAACTTCCGGGCCAACTCGGGCCGGTCGGTTTGCTTGAACAGCATACCCCACAGTTCCGGCGCATGGTCGGCCACCTGCAAATAACCCTGGGAATATACCTTCCGGTGCAGCGGTGAAAAAAACCGGCCCAGGTCCAGGCGTTCCAGCGCGTCCTCCGGACGCGACTCGCGCCAGGCCTCCTCGATCGCCGCCGCCGCCGCCACATGGCCCCCGCCCGCCGTGACCGTTGCAATTAAAACGCGCATGCAAAAATCATGAATCTCCGCTCCTCCTATAGCCCATCACTGCTTGCGGCGGCGAGGAAATTCGGTCGCAAGGCTCCATGACAAGCAATCGCTGCGGACCGCGTGGGTTCCTTACCGGCGCTGTGATGCCCCCGCGTGGCCCCGCCCATGCCTGCTGGCCAACAAGGCGCGCCAAGGCCCGGCGCGACCGGAGGGTTGGAGGGTCCCCGCGGCCCTGGCAAGGCTGGGGCCGGCTACGGAACCCATTGGGCCCGATAGAAGCGGCTTGCGGCCGTCGTTGGCAGGACCAACGGAAGCGACGGGTTGGTCAGGGTGTTGGTCTGCAGCGGCGTCCAAGCCGACAAATCGGGCGAGCTCCAGATCACGTAGCGATGTCCGGCAGCCCCCTCGAGCCAAACCACAAACGTGTTGGTGCCGGTCGGCGGGTCGGCCCGCAGGCGAGGGGGCGGCGGAGGGCTGCCGGCGGGCAGGACATACAGGGTAATGCTCTGCGCCGGCACGGTGTTGGTGAACGTGCGCCCGGTAAAAGTCAAGTCAGCCAGGCGCGTGATGGCGTTCGCCGCCGTCAACTGCCACACCTGCGCGGTGCCGGCGGGGAGGAAATTGGTCAGGACAACGGTGGCAGCAGCGCTGGAAGTGAGCTGCTTGTTGATCACCATCAACGTAAGGGCGGAGTCCGCGGTGCGCTGGGCCGCAAACACGGCCACCTGGTCCGGGTTGGGCCCCCCGGCAAAAACACTGGTGTCGCCAAAGCCGGATTTGTTGCCGTCATAGTTGCGGTAAAGTTTCATCGCCTTGAAGGTGGGCGTGCTGCTGGCGGGCGTGGTCCAGCGCGTGGCCAGATCCAGGCCTTCCCGGCCGAAGATGCCCAGAATATCGGCCTGGGCGGTGGCGCCGTTGATGTGATTCTCCGCCCCCCAGTTGTATTCGGTGATGCCAATCGGCGTGCCGGGGTAATAAGTGTCCACCCAGGCGCGCATGCGCGGAATCAGTTTGATGATCTTGTTGATCCAGCTCTGGTCCACATAGGTCGGGTCCCACAAGGCGCGAGTCGAGCGGTTGCGCTGGAGTTGGACGGTCGTGGAGACGTCGTCACCGGACTCCCCGTTGCCCTGGGGATAGATATGCAGGGTGAAGATATCCAGCAGCCGCCGGCCGGTGGCGGCGGCCTGCTGCCGGGCCTGGTCCAAAAACCACGGCATGTAATCCCACCCCCCGTTGGTTGAGCGGTCTGGAAAATTGGCCGGGTTGTAGTCTTTGGTGCGGTCCATGTATTGGAGGTCGAAGCCGCTGTAGAGGTAGCCATTCCAACCCCACTCCTCCGGCGCGGCAACCAGCGCGTTGGGGTCCACCGCCTTGATTTTGGCGGCGTAATCGAAGAACCGGTCGCGAATCTCCTGCATGGTGGTTCCGATCGGATGCACATCCCGGTGGGTGGCATGCCAGAGCGTGTGCTCGTTATCCATGATGTAGTAACGAACGCCGCCGTTGGTGGAGAGCCCCCACCGGTTGGTCAGCAGCCGCACCCAGGCCTGCTGAAAATCCGAGTTGGTGGGAAAATTCGCGTCATGGGGGTCATTCCAAGTAATGGGCGTGTTGTTGGTGACGCTGATGCCGTTGCCGGCATCGGGCATCCATTGCCAGTCGTTGCCCGTCTGCGGACCGTACTTCGCAATTGAGTAGCTGGCCAGCTTGCTCCGGTTGGGACCCAGCTTCGCCATCCATCCGATCATCGGAATGGTGATCAACGGCTCGGCGCCGCCGCCTTTCGTGTTGCGGATAAACGTGTCCGCTTCAGCCCCGGGAGTTGAACTCGAATAACCGATGCTCTCGAAATACCAGTCGTTGGCCCGGTTGTCCGCGTTCAACTGCCAGTTGTAGCGGGTGGTCGCGTTTCCCCCCCACCGATTGAGGGGCGCGTTCAATTCCTTCAGTTGATTCGAGCTGGCAAAGCAGGTGCCGTAAATCAACGGGCTGATCGGGCGCCGGTTGCGCTGCGCGTCCACAGTAATCGCCACCGGCGCGCTGCCCGTGACGGTCACATTCACCGGGGCCGACTCGGCCACGCTGCCGGCATCATAGACCACCCGCGCGCTGAGGGTATAAATGCCGGAGCTCACATTGGTCCAGTTAAAGGCGTAGGGCGCGCTATCGTCCTCGCCGAGGACCGTCGTGCCGTTGAGAAACTGCACCTTGGTAATCGCATGGCCGTTGGCCGTCACGCTCGCGGCCATGGCAATGGCGGCCGGCGCGCTGTAACTCGAGCCGTCGGCGGGGGAGGTCAGGGTGACCGCCGGTGGCGTGACACCGCTGGCAACCAAAACAATGTCGTCCAGGTAAAACGTGGCCTGAGCACCGCCGATGGCATCCTGAATCCAGAAGCCATTGACATCCGTCCGGTTCGCAATCCCAAGCGCGGCCAGCGACACGCTGACCGGTTGCCAGGTATTGGCCGCCAGCGGCGGCAGTAGCACGTCCGGCCCCGCGTTGGTCGAGTAATGGCCTTGCACCTTGAGGCGCTGCCCCCCGCTGGGGCCGCCGTGAATCCAGAACGTGAGATTCGTGTAGGGACTCGAGTTAAAGTCGGCGTGGGCGATGTAAATGGCCTGCCAGGCGGCCGTGATGGTGACGGCAATTGACTTCGACCCTGAATGAACCGGGCTGGTGTTGTTGTAATTGATGGTAGCCCAACCCCAATCCATCCACCCGTTCTGGAGCGAATCCGCGTAAATGGTCTGGTCCGTCGCGGCCGAGAGGGGGAGACCAGTGGCCGCCAGCCACATGCCAGCCGCCATGCCCCACTTAAGGCCGATCCGGGAGACGTTGCCTGTTCGCATGATTGGGAAATGGCACAAACCGTGCCACCCCGCCAGTCAACAAAATAGATGACATGCCACCGGGGCAAATCCCGTTCGCGAGGTCGTCCCCTCACCGCCAGCGTCTTCCCTTCCCCTGCCCCTTGTCACGCGCCTTGTCGGCCAATCCTAATCCACCAATTCCCGTTCGATCTGTTCGAGGGTTTTGCCCTTGGTCTCGGGCAATTTGAATTTGATGAACAGAAAACCGCCGACGCAAATGGCGGCGTAAAGCCAGAACGTCCCGGCCGAGCCGAGCGTCGCATTGAGCATCGGGAATGTGTAGGTGAGGAGGAAACAGGCGGTCCACAGCGCAGTCACCGCCACAGCCATGGCGGCGCCCCGAATGCGGTTGGGGAAGATTTCGGAAATAATAACCCAGGTAACCGGCGCCAACGACATCGCGTAGCAGCCTATCGCCGACAAGACCAACAACAGCATGGGCCAGCCGGTCACCTGCCGGTGGTAGCAGAACCCCAGCACCAAATAGATCAGCGCCAGACCGGCCGCCCCCATCAACATCAAAGGCCGGCGCCCTCCGCGGTCCACCGTCCCCAACGCCACAAAGGTAAAGGCCAGGTTGACCGAGCCGGTCCACGCAATGTTTTTGAGCACGGTTGAAATATCGTAGGCCGCCGTCTGCTTGAACAACACAACGTAGTTGAAAATAACATTAATGCCGCACCACTGTTGGAACACAGCCAGCACGACTCCCAGCAACAGCACCTTGCGCATGCCCGGCTCCAGCAAATCGGCGAACCGGACCCGCTGGATTTCCTCGCTGGCGAGGGTGGACCGGATGTCGGCCAGCGCGTCCGCGGCGTAGCGGTCGCCCCCGATTTTGGCGAGCACGCCCCGGGCTCGCTCGCCTTTGCCGTATTTTGCCAGCCAGCGCGGGCTTTCCGGGACCAGGGTCATGCCGACGAGGAACAGCAGGGCGGGCGCGGCCGTCAGCCCGAACATCCAGCGCCAGCCCTGCTGGCCGAACCAGGAGTTGCGGATGAATTCATCGGTCGCCCCTTCGGGCAGGTTCCTCACCAGGAACCAGTTGAGCGACTGGGCCAGCAGGATGCCGATGACAATCGTGAGCTGGTTGACCGCCACCAGCCGGCCCCGGATGCCCGCCGGGGCAATTTCCGCGATGTACATGGGCGAGAGGTTCGACGCGAGCCCGATGGCCACGCCTCCCAACATGCGCCACGCCACGAAGACGGTGAAGCTGTGCGCCAGCGCGTTGCCCAGCGAGGTCAAGGCAAAAAGGAACGCCGCCACCAGCAACAGGCGCTTGCGCCCGAAACGGTCGCTCAACGCTCCGGCCGCCAGCGCCCCGACCAGGCACCCGATCAGGGCACAACTGTTGGCCCAGCCGATCTGGCTCTCGCTCGTCAATTGAAAATAACGTTGGAAGAACGGTTTGGCCCCCCCGATCACCACCCAATCCCACCCAAACAGCAGCCCGCCCAGGGCGGCCACCAGCGAGATGGACCAAATGTAGGCGGTATTCAGGTGAGCGGTGCGTTCCGGCGGGGCCGAGGCGGGAGTGGCGGTGATCATGGGTGATTCAAGGTCAGAGAATGGGGGTTCACACAGGCATGGCCAAATACTCAGCGATATTGTCGAACGACTTCAAACAGGGCCAGCAGGTTCTCCACGGGGGTGTTGGCCAGAATGTTGTGAATGGTGCAGAAAACGTAGCCGCCGCCCTCGGCGAAAATCTCGATGCGCTCGCGCACCTCGTCGCGGACTTGATCCGGCGTGCCGAACGGGAGCGTCTTTTGCGTGTCCACGCCGCCGCCCCAGAACACCAGCCGGTCGCCATACCGTTGCTTGAGGGCGTTCGGCTCCATCCCCCGGGCGGAACATTGGACCGGATTGAGAATGTCAAACTCGGCTTCGACGATGGCGTCCAGCAGCGGGGCAATGCCGCCGCAGCAGTGCATGAACGTCTTCCATTTCGTGTGGCGGTGAATCCAGCCATTGATGCGCTGCTGGTAGGGCAGGTACAGCTCCCGGTACTTGGACACGCTGCAGAAGGGCCCTGATTGGGTCCCGAAATCCGTGCCGTTGGTTTGAATCACCGCGATCCGATCCCCCACCGCCGCATGCAACCGCTCCAGGTTTCGCAGCGCCACCTCCGTCTGCCGCTCAAACACTGCGTGAACATAGGCGGGCCGCGACACCGTGCTGACATACCATTCCTCGATGTCCCGAATGCCCTTCGGACGCTTCAGAAACGTCGCCGGCACCAGCGCGATGTCCCCAAAGGTCAGCCCGCCGAAGGTGCAAAACAAGGCCTTGTCCGTGGTGCGTTCGAGGTGCTCCGCCAGCCGGCGGTAATGCTCGAGTTCGGCGTCGGACACCGGCTGGAACTCCTCGGTGTTGTCCGCGGGGTCGAGGCGGTCCTCGACGAGGGGTTCCTGCCGGATGATCGCGTCGAAGAAATGGCCGCCGGCCGGCATGCGGCCGCTGGGCGGAACGGAGCGGTCATTCTCAGGCCACTGCAGCAAATCCCCGTTGGGTTCGTATTGCGTGTTAAAGCCGCCCGGCACCAACACCGGCGTGCCATCGGCCAGGACCCATTCCTTGAAGTCCTTCTGGGGGAAACCAAACATGGTGCCCGTGCCGCCTACGTTGACGGTGTCAATCCCCAGCGCCTCGCGCAGGTCCGGCGCAATCTCGCCCAGCATCTGGTAAACCTCGACCACCTTGACCGGCGTCCCGGGCCGGTCCAGTCCCAGCGCCTGCCGCAGCTTGTACACGATGCTCACGTGCATGCCGGTCTGAAAACCGCCGCCGAAATCCACCGGCAGTTTGTCCGGTTCCTGATGCGCGCAGGCGCAAAGAATCCGTTCCCGGGAAGTCAGGCGGGGAGTGGCGGCCGCCTTTGAAGCCCGATCCTGTTTCCAAGGTTCGTCCGATAGCGCGGATGTCATACAGGCGCAATTAGAAACCTCCCTGGCCGGTCTGTCAGTTCCAAAACACGCCTCGGGCCCATAGCTGGCAAAACTGGCATCATCGCCCGATTTTGGCTATCACTGCCGCATGCAAAACCTGGCCGGAATTGAACTTCCCGAACCGCGGTTGGACAGCCCGACCTCGATTGAGTCGGCTTTGCGCCGGCGCCGGTCGGTGCGGGAATTCCTATCCCGGCCCGTGACGCTTGCGCAGGTGTCACAGCTTCTCTGGGCTGCGCAAGGCCTGACCGGGAACGAGGGCCGGCGCACCGCGCCTTCAGCCGGAGCGCTGTATCCCCTGGAATTGCTGGTCGTCGCCGGCAACCCCGGCGAACTGCCAGCCGGCATCTACCGCTACCGCCCCGGTTCTCACGACCTGGTGCTGGTCCACGAAGGCGACCGGCGCCGCCCCTTGGCCTCAGCCGCCTTGGGGCAGGAATGGGTGGCGCAAGCCCCGCTGACCCTCGCCATCACGGCGGTTTTCGATCGCACGGCGCGCAAGTACGGCCAGCGCGCCCGCCGCTATGTGGACATGGAAGCCGGTCACGCCGCTCAAAACATCCATTTGCAGGCCGTCGCCCTGGACTTGGGAACGGTGGTGGTGGGCGCGTTTGACGACGCGGAAGTGAGCAAAGTGCTTGGGCTCGCCGGCAACGAGCAACCGCTGTGCCTTATGCCAATCGGGACACCTCGTCCTTGATAACCTCGCCCGGGCTCAAAGGCCGCCCACCGCGCACCCGCCCACCCGCCACAAGCCGGCCGCCGCGGCCGCCTCGAGCGCCTCCCGGTACTCGGCCCGGGTCAACGGCCGATTGATGTCACGGAAGGGCGGCTCCGCTGCCGCCTTGTGCGCCGGATGATACTGGTCCATCAAATTCACGAAGGTGTCCGGTGACAGTTCCGTGGCCAGCCAGTTCAGAATGGCGCGAGTATCCTCGAGCATCGCCGGCATGACCAGGTGCCGTACCAGCACCCCGCGCACGGCCAGGCCGTCCTCGTCCATCCGAAGCACCCCCACCTGTTGGTGCATCGCCTTGATGACCGCCCGCGCGGTTTCGGCATAGTCCCGCGCCCGCAGGCAGCGGGCGCATCGCTCCGGGTCCCACAGCTTGAAGTCGGGCATGTAAATATCCACGATTCCCTCCAACAGCCGGATGCTTTCCATGCCGTCATAGCCCCCGGTGTTATACACCAGCGGCAGTCGCAAACCGCCCTGAATGGCCACGAGCAACGCTTCCAAAATCTGCGGCACCACGTGCCCGGGAGTAACCAGGTTGATGTTATGGCATCCCGCTTCCTGCAATCGCAACATCAGCGCCGCCAACTGCTCCGTCCTCACCTCCCGGCCCTCGCCCTGCTGGCTGATCTCGAAGTTCTGGCAAAACACGCATCCCAGGCTGCAGCCGCTCAAGAAGATCGTGCCCGAGCCCCGCCGCCCGCGCAGACAGTCCTCCTCGCCGAAGTGCGCAAAGGCGCTGGCCACCCTCGCCCAACGCCCCACCCCGCAGAACCCGCTCTGATTCTCCAGCCGGTTCACACCGCATTCTCGTGAGCAAACCCGGCAGCCCTCGAGCATCAAACGCGCCGCTTCCACCTTCTCCTTCAACCGCCCGGATTCATACGTCTGGAGGTAGGCGGGAACAAACTCGCGCCGGGGAAGCATCAAGCGGACCCCTGCGCCTGGCGTCTTGTCCGGACGCTTCGTCTTGCGCCTGTCGTTGTTGCGATCACCCGCCATCGAGCTGGCATCTGCAGTCCAATCTACATCCCCAAGCGACAATAACCAAAACGCTTCTTTGCACCCAAACAGAGTCATCGGCGACGGCTTGGACGCGGTTCTGAGTTGCACACCACTTTGACCTTCCACCATGTCCCCTCAGGCCCAGCAGGGGTCGGTTGCGGCACCGCCCGCTGCCACGCCCAAGCGCATCACACGTTCCGAGGAACGACCAGAGACCCAGGCCCCTTTGCCACCTTCGCCAAGCACGGCGGGGTGATTGCCGGATGAGCCTGATCGGTTGCTCCCCCCGCCATTTGGCTTCGATGGTATCCGTGAAATCGGTGAAATCCGTGACCTGGCGTGCACTGCCGGGGCTCTGCGTCCCTTTGCGTTTCGGCGGTTCGACGGAGGGAGCCCGCAGACCGCGCAGACGGACACAGAACCGGGCGGGCCCGGGCCGCGCCTCAACCCGCAGCCGTTTCCATGGAGTGGATATGATCACGGATGAGGCAGATAACGCGGATGGGAAAGAGTCGGAGAGAATAGCGGCAAGCATGGCGCTGTCAGGGACGGGCGACTTTGCCCCGCCACCGGGAGCCCTGCGCGGCCACCCCCATCCGCGAAATCCGCGAAATCCGTGGCCTGGCATGCAATGCCGGGGCTCTGCGTCCCTTTGCGTTTCGGCGGTGCGATGGAGGGGGCCCGCAGACCACGCAGACGGACGCAGAAGGTTCCTGGCGCGCTTTGCGTACCTGGCGTGAAGCCAGTGGTCGCGAGGTCAATCTCACGCAACGAGCGCAACGGCGCAAAGGGAGGGACAAGCTTACGAGACCGCATAACTACGCGCCCCAGAGACGGACCGCATACCTCCGACCTCCTCACGCCACACCTTCCCACCTTCCCACCTTCCCACCTTCCCACCTTCCCACCTTCCTACTTTCCTACTTTCCCACCTTCCCACCTTCTTACCTTCCTACTTCGCCCCCCTCGCCCCGTCTCCTCCCGCGGGTTGGTAGGGACGCGTTCCACCGTCCCCGTTCTTCTCCCAAATATCAGGGACTTGGTGGAACAGGTCCCTACCTCATCAGGCGCGGGGCCTGTCGGGCGCCGGCTCTCGCCAGCCGGCTCCACTCTCATTTGGGTCCCGGGCCACCAGGCGGCGCCTTCAGAAAACTCAAGCGACCAGGCCCAGGCGCCCAAAACACGCAAAATTGACGCCTTGAGGCGTCCGGCTGCCTCTTGGGAGTATTTCACCATGCCCGGTGAGACCCAAAACCCATTCTCTCTCACCCGCCCAGCGCTCGGTAAAGCTGCACGCCGAAAAAGCAAAGTCTTAACAGTTTTCCGAGGAGAACCTGGCGGGAAAACCGCCGGATATCTATGTAACACAGCGGCCGCCCGGAGGGGTCCGGCCGCGCTGAAGCAACCGCCCGGCGACGCCTCTGCCGGGAGAGTGAGGGCTTGCGCGGAGGAGGGATCAAGGCTGTAATGCCCGCATGCAAAGCAGGGTTTTGGTCGTTGGCTGCGGCAGCATTGGAGAGCGCCACCTTCGTTGTTTTCAGCGGACCGGGCGGGCGGAGTTGGTGGCTTGCGAGAACCGGGCCGAGCTGCTCGAGAAGATCACCCACCAATACCGTGTGCAGGGGTTTTCGGATTACAGCGCCGCACTGGAGGCCGAGCGGTTCGACGCGGTGGTCATTTGCACTCCCGCGCATCTTCACATTCCCATGGCCTTGGCGGGCTTGCGGCATGGGGCAGCCGTCTTTATCGAAAAGCCCCTCAGCACCCGCCTGGAGGACGTCGAGGAGTTGCGCCGCGAAATGCAGGGCTGCCACCCATTCGTGGCGGTGGCCTACACCTATCATTGTCATCCCGGCATCCGGGGAGCGCGCGAGGTGTTGCGGAGCGGCGTGCTGGGACGCCCGTTGCAAGCGGCGGTGGTTTGCGGCCAGCATTTTCCCACCTACCGGCCGGCCTACCGGGAAATCTATTATACGCGGCATGAAACGGGTGGCGGCGCCATCCAGGACATGCTGACCCATCTGGTCAATGCCATCGAGTGGCTGATCGGTCCCAGCACCCAGGTCTATTGCGAGGCGGCTCATCAATTCCTGGAAGGCGTCACGGTCGAGGACACCGTTTGCGCGTCGGCCCGAAATGGGGACGTTCTGGTCAACTACACGCTCAACCAGTTTCAACCCCCCAACGAGGCCACGTTTCTGATCCACTGCGAAAATGGCAGCCTGAAGGTGGAGTGGCACGAGCAGCGATACGGCGTCTGGCCGCGAGGCGCCGGTGGATGGCAGTATCACCCGGCGCCGGTCCCGGAACGCGACGACCTGTTTGTGGCCCAGGCCCACGCTTTTCTGGACGCCATGAAAGGAGCGCCCAGCGATCTCTGCACCGTCGAGGAAGCCGTCCAGACGCTCAAATTCAACCTTGCAGCCCTCGAATCCGCGCGCACAGGTCTGCCGGTGACGATTCGCTGAGACCCCTGCCATGAAGATTGGATCCCGCGAAATCCGGCTGGCCATGCTGGGCATGATCGAAGGCAATGGCCACCCTTATTCCTGGTCCGCGATTGTCAACGGTTACAATCCCGAGGAAATGGCCAGGTGCCCCTACCCCGTCATCCCCCAGTACCTCTCGGAGGTGCCAGCCAACACCATCCGGATTCCGGGCGCCCGGGTGACCCATGTCTGGACCGACGACCCCGCCGATGCGCCCCAGGTCGCCGCCGCCAGCCGCATCGAGCACGTCGTCGCCCGTCCCGAGGACGTCATTGGCCAGGTGGACGCGGTCATTATCGGAACCGACGACGGCCACGAACATGTCCGGCGCGCCCGCCCCTTTGTCGAGGCGCGTCTGCCGGTGTTCGTGGACAAGCCCCTGGCCATCAACGTGCCCGATTTGAACCAGTTCATTCGCTGGCACAACGAGGGCAGGGTTTTCCTCTCGAGCAGCAACATGCGCTACGCCCCCGAAACCAAACTCATTCTCCGGCAAAAAACGCAGTTGGGCCAGTTGCGTTGGATTGCCTCCTGCACCAGCAAGACTTGGGAGCGCTACGCCATTCACGCACTGGAGGTCCTCTGGCCGGTCCTGGGCCCCGGTTTTGTCTCGGTCCGCACCGCAAGCCAACCGGGATCGGACCTTGCTTATGTCACGCATCGCAGCGGAGTGCAGATCAGCCTGGCAGTCATCTTCGACGCGGTGGGCAGCTACGGCGCGCTCCACGTGTTTGGAACCCAGGGCAATCTGGCGGTGACGTGCTGGGACACTTACACGGCTTTTCGCAACCAGTTGTGTGCCTTCCTCGAGATGTTGCGCACGGGACAGCGGCCCTATCCCTTGAGCGAAACCGTCGAACTGATGACGGTCATTATTGCCGGTCTCCGCAGTCGGGAGCGGGGCGGGAGCACGGTTCAGGTGGAGGAAATCCGGGCCGAGCTGGAACCCCTGACCGAAGGCGTCTGACAGCGGACCGCAGTGATGGCTGGGCTGAAAGCCGGGTTACTCGACCCGGATGCGATAGAAACGGCACGGATCGGCCGGATGCGGGTCGGACAGCGCGGTCAACGCGCCGGTGCCCGGGGTGGAAGCAATGGTGGTCCACTTGTCGGCTTGGTCCAGGTTGGTCCGGCATTCCAAATAGTAGTGGATGTTCCCGTTGGACGGACTCAGGAAACTCAAGGTGTAACCGGCGGCGGTTGAGCCGGAGATGACCGGTGAGGGTGGGAAAGCCAGGGCCTGAAGCGGCGGAGCGATGGTTATCAGGAACGCCCGGGTGCTGGGTGGGGAGTTGGTGTCCGTACCGATGCCCCCCACCACCAGCGTCCCCTCGGCATTGCGCGCCACGGCATAGGCCCGGAGCAATTGGGAAAAACCCTCGAGAATCCCGTTGGCCGACGCCAGATCGGTCAGGTCTGTAATCGTCCATTTCCGCGGGTCCGCCGCGGTCGTGTCCCAAATCACCGCTTTTTCCAGCGGGCGAAAGCTGGCCCCGACAACGTTATTGCCGTCGGCCGTGCAGCCATAAGGAACCGCCAGCCGACTGGCAGCCGTCGCATCCGGGAAATTGGGCAGCCGGCTCACGGTCTGGCCGGCGCCTGGATTCAAGACTCTGTAAGGCTGCCAGGCGGTGGCTGCGTCGGCTCCGGGTGAGACCCCGAATACCGTCAGGCCATCGGCGGAAACACACGTCGCTTCACCAACGGTCGTGCCGTCGAGGCCGTTAAACAGCAGCGAGGCGGGGGTGCCGGTGCCATTCCAATCGAGAATATAGTTGTGGCGGACGCCATTGGTGACAATCTGCCGCCAACCGACGGCCCGGCCGGTGCTCGAGATGCCGTTGATACCGGCCCCGATGTTCTTGGAAATTCCTTTCACGTCATACGTGGGCGCCGCCGGCCATGCACCTTGGAATTTTCCCACCCGCTCCTGAATGTTGCTGTTGCTATCCCACCACGCGGAGTAGAAGACGTC
>Ga0116145_1001122_pt1 | contig 27922 bp, 33 predicted proteins | sample AD_JPNHG1_MetaG_FD_89747 | JGI IMG/M metagenome (GOLD analysis project Ga0116145, IMG submission 89747) | Active sludge microbial communities of municipal wastewater-treating anaerobic digesters from Japan - AD_JPNHG1_MetaG | ecosystem: Engineered > Bioreactor > Anaerobic > Digestate | place... | reverse complement strand
TCCTGTACAATACATATTAAGATGGCAAGAACAGCAATTAGTTCAAACCAAGGTCGCAAACAAGTTAATTAATCAATCAATAAACAGGCCTCAAGAGTGCAAAATAGGGTGGCATTATACAAACCATTGACTAAAGGGGCATAAAATGATATATTTTGCATATATTAAATAGAATAAATAAACCTAAAATTATGTTAGCTGTTATTAAAACCGGCGGGAAACAATATAAAGTTACGCCGGGTCAAAAAATAAAAATAGAAAAATTAAACGGAGAAGAAGGAAAAGAAGTTACTTTTGAAGAAGTACTTTTAGTGGAAAACGACAATGATGTTGTTATTGGCGATCCTTTAGTTAAAAACGCTAAAGTATTAGGAAAAATATTGAAACAAGATAAGCACGATAAAGTAGTTATTTATAAATACAAACCTAAAAAAAGATACAAAGTGAAAAAGGGGCATCGACAGCCCTATACTGAAGTAGAAATTTTGAAAATAGAAGCTTAAAAATCAACTTCGTTTTCAAGGGTGCGGCCAGTTTCTAAATTACGGAAACTGGCTCTTTGTTTATCAAAATATAATTCAACTTTTCCTACTGGACCATTTCTATGCTTTGCAATAATAATATCTGCTACTCCGGGACGAGGCGTATCGGGACGATAGGCATCTTCACGATAGATTAATAAAACCACATCAGCATCTTGCTCTAATGAACCTGATTCGCGCAAGTCAGATAGGCGGGGAATTTTAGGGGTCCTTTGCTCAACCGCCCGGGATAATTGAGATAAAGCCAAAACTGGCACATTTAATTCTCGCGCTAAACTTTTTAAGGATCGGGAAATTTCAGTAATTTGCTGAACACTGTTTGTTAATTTAGAATTTGGTTCAATTAATTGTAAATAGTCTATTACAATTAAACCCAACCCCCGGCTTGACTGCAACCGTCTGGCCATAGCGCGCATTTGTAAAACACTGCAGGTTGCGGCATCGTCAATATATATTGGCGCTTCTGATAAAGTGCCTAAGGCATGTTGGATACAAGCAAAGTCGCTATCATCGCCATCAGACGATAAATGACCCTGCCTAATTTTCCAAGAATCAATATTTGACTCAGAGCTAATTAAGCGGTCAATTAACTGGTCTTTGCTCATTTCCAAAGAAAAAAGACCTACTGGTTTTTTTTCTTTAATGGCCACATTTTTAGCAATATCTAAAGCTAAACTACTTTTACCCATTGATGGTCGAGCTGCTAAGATAATTAAATCTGAATTTTGTAATCCGGATAACATAGCATCTAAACCATGAAATCCAGTAGAAATTCCTCGCAACACTCCTTTTTGACGGGAAAGCTTTTCCATCCTTTCGTAAGCTTGTTCAAGAAATGGTTTAATTGGTAAAAATGATTGGGTTAAACTTTTTTGAGTAATGCCAAAAATTCTTTTTTCAGCCGTATCAAGTAAATAATCTGGGTCTTGAGCTTCGTCATAACCCATTAGAGTAATATCTTCCCCGGCTTGAATTAAATCTCTAAGAATCCTTTTCTTCTGCACAATTTTAGCATAAGTCAATATATGGCTGGCTGTTGGAACTAGGTTTATTAATTCAGTTAAATAAGCCACTCCGCCAGCTTCTTCTAATTGATTAGTTTCTTTTAATTTTGAGGAAACAGAAATTAGGTCAATGGGTTCGCCCTTACCGAAAAGCGTTTCAATAACTTGATAAATAATTTGATGATTTTTTTTATAAAAATCTTCCGCGCGCAAAAAATCAGCCACTTTAATAATGGCGTCTTTATCTATCATCAATGACCCAAGCGCGCTTTTTTCCGCCTCTATATCTTGAGGAGGAATTTTAACTCCGGTTTTATGATTTGAAAACTCTTTAACCATTAGCTATAATATAGCAAGCAACCATATCGTCGTCAACTAAGTTTATATAAGAAATAATTTTTAGAAAAAAAGTCAAGGATTATAGATTTAAGATAGATAAGGAAAATAATAAATTAAAAAATATATTAGACAATGAAAGTTGGACTTATTTCATCTCATTCTTTTGTTAATCCGGGTGGCGTAAAAAGCCATATTTTAGGTTTATCAAATGCTTTTGATAAAATGGGGATAGAAAATAAAATTATTGTCCCACGCCGAAAGTTTTTTGAAAATTATGATAAAAAAATAATAATTTTAGGCGCCTCAATTCCTTTCAATGTTGCCGGCACGCAAGGAGATATTTGTTTTAATTTTAATCCTTTAACAATTAAAAAAATAATTAAACAAGAAAAATTTGATGTTTTGCATTTTCATAACTTTATTATTCCCTTTGCTGAACAAATTTTAAAAGCTTCGCGATGTCTTAATATTCTTACTTTTCACGCCAATCTTGAAGCAATGCCTGTTATTAATAAAGCGTCAATAATTTCAAAATTATTTTTTGATGAATTAAATAAAAAAATAGATGGTGTTATTGGAGTGGCTAAGCTTAATTTAGATTCGCTTCAAAATTATAGCGGTCCCAAAATAATTATTCCCAACGGCATTAATTTAGATAGTTTTAATCCTAATGCGCTTAAAATTGAAAAATTCGCTCAAGATAATAAGATAAAGATTTTATTTGTAGGGCGAATTGAGGAAAGGAAGGGTTTAATTTATTTATTAGAAGCTTATAAAATTCTAAAACAAAAATATCCAGAGATAGAATTAATTATTGTGGGAGAAGGAGGGCTAAAAAATAAATGTTTAGGTTTTACGCACGAAAATAACTTAAAAGATGTTTATTTTGAAGGGGAAAAAAATGATGAAGAATTAAAAAGATATTTTGCTACAGCTGATATTTATTGCAGTCCAGCTATATTTGGAGAGAGCTTTGGCATTGTCCTTTTAGAAGCAATGGCAATGGGTAAGCCTATTTGTGGCTTTGCTAATAGCGGCTATCAGCAATTATTAGCCAATACTCAGGCGGAAAAATTTTTAGCTGAACCAAAGAATTCAAATCAATTAGCTAAAATATTAGAACAATTCATTGCAAATCCAAAATTACGCCAGCAAATGGGGGAGTGGGGGTTAAAATATGTTCAACAATATTCTTGGGATAAAATAGCGCATCAGGTTATTGATTTTTATCAATATTGTTTAGATATTAAGAAATCAAAGTCTTAAAACTTATGGTCTTTTGTAATTAAAAATAAATTTGACTTAAACTTAAAAATAAATTATTATTTTAGGCGGCATTTTTAAAAAAGAGGTGCCGTATGAAAGAAAGAATTATTTATGGAGAGATAAACTCAAAAAGCGTTTACTGGTTGATTACGGAAGACGACGTTAATAATCAAACGATTATTAGAAAATTAATCGTTGATACGGAGTCGCTGCCGTTAACAGGCTCGCTTAAAAGAGCGTATGGAAAAAAGAAAAAAGAAAGAATAAATGGCTCTAAGACAGAGTACGAAACTAAAATTTTTATCAAAACTAAAGATGGCAAACAATTAGTTCTTTGCGATAAAGTTTTACAAGAATTTACTTAAAAATTAGAAAAATAACGATAAAGACATTTTGTCTTTTTTTATTTTCTTTTAAGCATAACTTTTTTATTTTCTAAGTCCTCTACCAACCAACCCATTGCCTCAAGTTCTTTCCTAATTTTATCAGCCACTTCCCAGTTTTTTATTTCACGTTCTTGTTTTCGTTGATTCAATTTATCTAAAACTTCTCTTGGTAAAATTGATAAATCGTCGGTCCATAAAGGCAATCCGTTCTCATCTTTTATTTCAATAATATAATCTTGTTCTAATTCGCTAAAATTATACCCCACATCTGAAAGCCGTAATCCAAAAATTTTATCAAAATCCAAAAGCAATTTATATTTCACATTTTTAGATAATTTTTTATTTTTAACAATATTCCAAGTTAAAGCTAAGGCCATTGGTAAATCTAAATCATTATTAATATATTCTAAAAATTTAGCTTTATAATTTTCAAAATCATTAGTTTGAAAATCGGTTTCATTGCTATTTTTGAATTCAGCTGTTTTTTCGTATAATTTATCTAAACTATTTTGGGCAAAGTTCATAGCTTCATCTCCAAAATTCAATTTAGAACGATAATGGCTTGTTAAGCATAAATAACGATAAGCTAAAGGATTATATCCTTTATTTTTTAGTTCCTGAACAGTTAAGATATTATTAGCCGACTTACTCATTTTAGCATCTTTAACTACTAAAAATTCACCATGCAGCCAGTAATTGGCTAATAATTTTCCATAAGCTGCTTTAGCTTGGGCGATTTCATTAGTATGATGGATGGGGATATGGTCAATTCCACCGCAATGGATATCAAACGGCAATCCTAAATTTTTAATACTCATTACGACACATTCGGTGTGCCATCCCGGGAAACCAATACCCCATGGTGAATCCCATTCCATTTGCCTTTTTTCATTTTTAGGACTAAATTTCCATAAGGCAAAATCAGTAGGATTCTTTTTTTGTTTATTTTCTTCAATTCGGCTTCGCAATTTTTTCTTAATTGTTCTTGACCATAGGCAACCGTAATTTCTTCCTAATTTGGCAGTATCAAAATATACTCCATCATCAATAATATAAGTAAAACCTTTTTGTTCTAATATTTGTATTAGTTTTATTTGTTCGGCAATTGTATCAGTTGCTTTTACTAAAACAGATGGCTTTTTTATATTAAGGGCTTGCATATCTTTCAAAAAAGCATCTGTATAAAATTCTGCAATTTCCCAAACAGTTTTATGTTCACGGATAGCTCCTTTTTCTAACTTGTCTTGTCCTTCATCAGAGTCAGAAGTTAAATGACCAACATCGGTAATATTCATCACATGTTTTACTTTATAGTCAGTATATTCTAATGCCCTTTTCAAAAAATCTTCAAAAAGATAGGTTCTAAAATTACCAATATGAGCATACCAATATACTGTTGGCCCGCAGGTATACAAGCCAACCTCTTGGGGTTGAATTGGCTTAAATTCTTCTAATTTTTTAGTTAGAGTATTATATAATTTCATAAAAATAATTTTATAATTTATATCTATTATAGATTATAACAAACAAAGAAAGAAAAGCAAAAATTAAATTTTATCCTTGTTTCTTTTATTATTATAAATATCTTTCTCCTCGGTCTGGAAAAATAGTTACGATATTGGCAGTTGGATGAGCTTGAGCAAAATTTTTTGCTACAAAAAAAGCCGCTCCTGAGCTTGGTCCTCCTAAAATTCCACTTTGGGACGCTAATTCTTGGCGAGCCGCAAAAGCCTTTTCAGCTTCTAATTCTATAATCTCATCCACTAATTTTAAATCAGCCACTGGAGGAATATATTCTTTTAATGATCTTAATCCTTCAATAATTTCGCCTTCTTTTGGTTGAACGCCAATAATTTTAATTTTAGGATAACGTTCCTTTAATTTCATGCCAATGCCAGTAATTGTTCCGCCGGTTCCCATACCCGCCACAAAAAAATCTATGGATTGACCCTCCATTTGTTCAATAATTTCTTCAGCAGTTTGAGTATAATGAGCAAAAGGGTTCATTTTATTTTCGTATTGATTTAAGAATACTAAATGTTCGTCTTCTTTGGCGCGTTGTTTAATTTGTTCAATTGCAATTTGGCCAAATTTTTCTTTTTCAATCAAGATTACCTCTCCGCCATAAGCCGCAATCATTCTAATTTTAGAAGGACTCGTAGATTTTGGCATCATTACTTTAACACGATAACCTTTCATTGCCCCCACCATTGCTAAAGCAATTCCTGTATTGCCGCTGGTGGGTTCCATAATAGTATCTCCTTTTTTTAACAAGCCTTTTTGTTCTGCATCGTTTATCATATTCAAAACTATGCGGTCTTTAATAGAACCGCCCGGATTCATACCCTCTATTTTAGCAAAAATATTACCACGAAAATTTTTTTCCGAAGTAACAATTTTTACAAGGGGCGTATGCCCGATATAATCTAAAATTGTTTTCATATAATTTTTTAATAAAATAAAACCCCTTCTATTATAAGAAGAGATTTTGTTTTAATTAAGTTTTAATTTAAATTAATTGCCAAAATAAAACTAATCTCTTCACAAAGAGCGGCAACAACAACTGCAAATTGAGAATATAGTTTTACTGTTCATAATCTATTATGTTTTCATAATATCATTTTATAATTGCCTGTCAAGGTAAAATTTATTTCAAATTTATTGATATTAATTTTTTGAGGTTGTAAAATTTTTAAAATTATGGTATTAAAAAAATGTCTTTCGCGCTTCACCATTTCACCTCCTAAACCGGCGCGAAGGACACTATAAAATTTGTTCTTTTAATTTAATGATTTAATGCTCTTTACTAAAATAGAGATCTATACATAACGGGTCTCTTTTGTTGTTTATATTGATTTTTATGCCTAAACATAATAGAATAAATAACTAAATAAATTATTTATGGCAAACTTAGTTTTATATAGAAAATATAGGCCTCAAACTTTTAAAGAATTTATTGGCCAAAAAAATATTGTTAAAATTATCAGCAATGAAGTAATCTCGGGCGATATTGCGCATGCTTATCTTTTTTCTGGTCACCGCGGGACCGGCAAAACTACTTTAGCTCGGCTTTTTGCAAAATCAATTAATTGTTTAAATAGAAAAGGAGCCGAGCCGTGTAATAAATGTTCTGCTTGTTTGGAAATTAATAGTGGCCGTGCTATTGATATTATTGAAATTGATGCGGCTAGCAACCGCGGTATTGATGAAATTAGAGGAATAAAAGACACCATTAAATTTGCTCCTGCTTTTTTAAAATACAAAGTTTTAATTTTAGATGAAGCGCATCAATTATCTAAAGATGCCGCCAACGCACTTTTGAAAATGTTAGAAGAACCGCCTGCTTATGCTATTTTTATTTTAGCTACTACCGAAGCGCATAAGATGATTCCTACAATTGCCTCCCGTTGTCAAAAATTTGAGTTTCACAAACTTTCATTTGAAGAAATGGTAAAAAAATTAAATTTTATCTGTAAACAAGAGGGGATAGATTGTGATCCGGAAGCGATTAATCTCATTGTTGCCTCATCAGAAGGCTCTATGCGTGACGCTGAAGCTAAATTAAATCAAATCGTTAATTTTTTTGCTGGCCAAAAAATAAAAGCCGAAGATGTAAAATCGCTTTTAGGATTAGTGGATATTAATTTGCTTTTTGAATTATGTGAAATGCTTTCTCACAAAGACAAAGCTAAGGCCTTGCGATTTTTAAATGATAATATTGAAAAAGGATTAGATATTCAAGAATTTACCAAAGCGTTAGTTGACTATTTACGAAAATTGCTTATTCTAAAGATTGACCCAACTTTAGCTGACCTAACCTTACCCGGAGAAACAGATGAACTGAAAGCGCATTTTATTAAACAAGCAGAAAATTTTGAAGAAAATTATTTAAGGAAAATTTTAGATTTAGTATTGGAGGCAGAGAACAAAACAAAATATGCTTCTATAATACAATTGCCGCTGGAATTAGCAATTATTGAGGCTATGGGTTTTTAATTTATATTACCTTGCGGGATCGTCTAATGGTAGGACCGCGGCCTTTGAAGCCGTTAATCTTGGTTCGAATCCAAGTCCCGCAGCTATATTATTCAAATTGTAAAAACATAAACAAAAGTTATATTTATAATAAACCTTTGAGAGTTCAACTTGGATTCGAACGCGCAGCCACGGCGCTTGATTGTATTCAATCAAGGGCCGGAGGCTGACGAGCCGAGGCCAGCCCGAAGGCAGATTCAGCAGAATCTGACCTGAGGGGCGAGCGGGGCCTGAGGGCGGTTTCAGCAGAAACCGACAACTCAGGCGAATTCAAATCCCGCAGCTATATCATTCAAATTGTAAAAACATAAACAGAAAAATCATTCAAAACATTAAATGTTTTGTCATATTTTTCTGAATGATTATCTTAAAAGAGGTATATAGGGTGGCATTATACAAAATGCTTTTAAAAAAGAATAGTGATATAATATTATTGTCACTCAAATTATGTTAATAAAAATAAAATTGTTTTATTTATTTACAAAGAGGGGCGATAATCTCGGTATACTTAACTATTTGGTAAGTATATGATTGGGCGATGATTGTCGCTCCTTTTTGTTATATAAATAAAAATAAAAAATTAAAACTATGAAAATACAAGGAAATAAAGGGACATGGTATTCAATGGTGTTAGCAATTATTATTTATGTGGGAACTTTTGCATTAGCATATTATCTTGGTGAACAAAGAGCTGAAATTAAAATTTACTCCCAACAAACAGAGCAGATTTTAAGTCAACAAAATAATAACAACCAAGTTATTAATACGGATTAAATATTTATAAAAACCTAATTGCGGAAAAGTTGCTTGGTTATTTCTGGTATTTTTAAATTTTAAGAGTATAATAAGAGTATAATAAAAATATAATTATAATAAAAATAAAAAATTAAAACTATGAAAATAGAATGGAATAAAGTTACATGGTATTCAATGGTGTTAGCAATTATTATTTATGTGGGAACTTTTGCATTAGCATATTATCTTGGTGAACAAAGAGCTGAAATTAAAATTTACTCTCAACAAACAGAGCAGATTTTAAGTCAACAAAATAATAACAACCAAGTTATTAACTCTGTAGTTTTTCAATGTATCGACAATAAAAGCATTAGAGCTATATTTTTCAGAGATAAAGTTGAATTATCATTAAGCGATCAAAGAAATATGGTGTTAATGCAAGCTATTTCTGCTTCGGGGGCTCGTTATGCCAACACCGACGAATCAATTGTCTTTTGGAATAAAGGAGATACTGCTTTTATTCAAGAAGGCGATGTAACAACTTATGAGAATTGCGTGGTTGTCCCCGCTGAGTCAGCCGAATAAATAAATATGCTTACTATCACAAGCCCAGCTTTTATAAATAATGGGAAAATACCTATTGAATATACTTGTAAAGGCAAGGGGATTAGCCCTGCCTTAAAAATAGAAAATATACCACCTCAAACGCAAAGCTTGGTTTTAATAATGGACGACCCCGATGCTCCAATCGGAGTTTTTACACATTGGTTAATTTGGAATATTGCTCCTGATACAAGCGAAATAAAAGAAAACAGTGTCCCCGTCAATGCAGTTGTGGGTTTAAATTCTCGTGGTGAAAATAAATACACTCCTCCTTGTCCGCCCTCCGGAACACATCGTTATTTTTTCAAAATATTTGCTTTAGGCACTACCTTAAATTTGCCAAGAGAGACCAGTCAAAAACAATTAGAAGAAGCTATTAATGAACATATTATAGATAGCGGAGAGCTTATAGGTCTTTTCAACCGCGATTAAAACTGCTATATTAAAAACATAGCACCTTAAAAGGAGATGGTGTTTTATGGCGGAAATCACAAAAAAAGATGACAACATTTCGTCAGAGAACTCATTTTATGAGCATAAATTATATGAGGAAGCTCCTCGTATTGTTGAGAATTACGAAAAAATCAGCTGCCCCGTCGCAATTTCTTCAAAGCATGCTCAAACAATCCATCAACTTATCAAAGAAAACGAACAAATTGTCGGACTAAACTTTTGGTTCACTCTATTGGCGCATTCACAAAACTACGCCGAGGTTTTGGGTCTTAAATTAAAAGACCTGGAAGTGCTTTACGAACACGAAAAAAGATTAAACCAAAAGGAAGAGAGGGGATTTTATTCATTTATAGTTGATAATCTACAATTTAGCCTTATTGCCGGATATGATATCGGAGCCAATTACGAGCATTTAAAAAAATATGAAGGCAACTTTTATTTGAATGGTCATTATATTATAATGGCATATTGTGAAACAAATCCAGAAATTAATATTGATAATTTAGAACCCCCTCCGTGGTGTAAAGCAATTTTAGACACTTTTGGATACCAGCAAAACGACGACGAAGATATTGAATTAACATCTTTTCCGTGGGCCAATATAGTGCCAGAAGAGTGGCACATTAAAATCCTTAGAGAATTAAGAAATTAAAGTGTGAATAACTAAGGTTGACAATTTTTTTAAAAGAGCTACATTAATAATAGTTCTTTAGATGAATCTATCTATTTATAAATTTCTTTTTATGAATCTTATTATAGATTCATCTCCCCCCATATGGTCAACAAAATATTTTATATATTAGTTGGCCTCTTTTTTTATTTTAAAAAAATTTGACTTTTAAAAATTAAAAGTTAAAATAATGTCAGCGCTAAAAAGCGCAGGAGTGAAAAATGTACATTATATCAATGAAAATTGCGAATTGTATTCGCAGAGAGGAAGTTAAGCTTTATGGAAAAACCCGCTTGCCAGCTGTTTGCTGGGCTGAAATTTGGGAAATCTAACCTGTTCTTTTGAAGGCGTTAGAATTTAAATATTATATTCAACGCTTTTTTATTTTTATAAATATGATATTATAGAAAATAAATAAGTAATATTTATAAATATTTATAAATAATATGAACAAAAAAATAATCATTGGAAATTGGAAGTGCAACCCCTTAACTCTTAACGAGGCCTTAAAAATATTTTCAAAAATTAAAACTGAAGCAGAAATATCAAAAACCGAAGCAGTAATTTGCCCTCCCAATATTTTCTTAAAGGATTTAATCGCGGAAAAAAGTAAAATTAAAATTGGAGCCCAAGATTGTTTTTATGAAGACAAGGGGCCATTTACTGGAGAAGTTTCAGCAGCTATGTTAAAAAAAATAGGCTGTCAATATGTAATTATTGGTCATTCTGAAACAAGAAAAATTAATCAGGAGACTGATAAAGATATAAATAAAAAAATAATTGCTGCCTTAAAAAATAAATTAACCCCTATTTTTTGTTATGGCGAGAATAGGGAAGAGCATATTAAAAAATTAACTTTTCAAGTATTAAAAAAGCAAATTGAAGAGGGGATTGATAATATCTCCCCCGCCGATCTTTCTAAAATAATTTTCGCCTATGAGCCGATTTGGTCAATTGGCACTGGCAATTTTGCCGACCCCTATGAAATTAATGAAACTAAACAATTTATAATTAATTTATTATCTAAAAAAGCAAAAGGATCTTTTAAGATTGTTTATGGCGGTAGTGTTAATTCAAATAACGCTTCTAAATATTTTTCTATCTCCGGAATGGACGGGCTTTTAATTGGAGCCGCTTCGCTTAATCCAAATGAATTTTTAAAAATAATAAAATCTGTTTAATAAAAATATCCGCTTTTTGGGCGGATTGGAAATTGACCATACTTTTTAGTTTTTTAGTTTTTTACCGCTATGAAATTGTCTATGAATATCCCCTAATCGCTTATTAGTTACGTGAGTATATATTTGAGTGGTGGAAATATTCCGATGTCCTAAAAATTCTTGGATAATTCTTATATCTACCCCCTGATTAAGTAAATCGGTGGCCATTGAATGTCTTAGAGTGTGTGGTGTAGCAAAAAAAGGTATATTGGCCAAAAGAGCGTATTTTTTGACAATTCTTTCTATAGAACGAGCCGTTAAACGGCTTTCTGAGCCATATTTATTCCTATAGCTGATAAATAGAGCCTTGTTGGGGCCAGAACGCGTTTTAAGGTACTTTTTGAGCCAATTTAAGGCCCTTTCTGAAAAATAAACTGTTCGAGGGTGCTTGCCTTTGCCAATAATACCTAATTCTAAGTCTGATTTAGCTTCTATGCCTTTAAATTGGTCTATATTGAGAGCTACTAATTCAGATATTCGTAAGCCAGTAGAAAACAATATCTCTAAAATAGCCCGGTCACGCAAACCTTCTTTGGTTTCTATATTAGGCGCTAAAAGTAATTTTTCAATTTGTTCTAAGGTTAAAAATTTAACTGTTTTTTCTTTGCGCGCATCTTTAGGTAATTGAATTTTATCAGCTGGCAATGAGATAATATCTTTATCGGCAAAATAAGTTAATAATGACCTTAAAGCAATTAAGTAATAGTTTTGAGTTATTTTAGATAAAGTTTTATTGGTCTTAGGGTCCTTAAAGCGCGCTAAAAAAAGCCGATAATCCCAAATATGTTCTGGAGTCAGCTCATGAGGTCTTAAATCATCTCTATGGGTCATTTTAAGCCATTCTTTGAACTTATTTAAATAACGGCTGTAATTTTCTTGAGTTTTTTCAGATAGACCTTTTTCAATCTCGCAATAGTCTAAAAAATCAGGAAAATGTTTAAGGATGGGCTGATTTGATTTTTCCATAATAATATTTATTATTTTGATTTAATTATAATTATTTATAATAAAATATAAAAAAGAGAGAAGATAAATTTTTTATAAATATTTAATTATTTATTTTATAATTTTATTGTTTATTATTTAATTTTAGAAACGCGAGAAAAGGATCTCAAAATAAACAAATCTAAACAAACTATATATTCAAAGCTATTATAGCTATTATATGTCGCTTAACCTACATTGTGCGACGCTATAGATTAACTATATCTAATTTGGTATTATGTGTCAATCCTCTTATCCCCAATAATCTTATTCATAAATAAAATTCAATAAAGAAAAATTGTATTAAATTAAAATAAAACAAAAGTAAAAAACAAAATACAAAATAAAAAAAGAGGAAAAGACTATTAAAACTTTTCCCTTATCTTATATATTGTTTGTATTGTTCGTAGGCAGACTGAATGAATTTTTGTCCGCCATTGGTGCAAATACAGCGCAATATTATTTTCGCTGTCGCGCTATCACTTGCCATTAACTCCGGCAAGACTTTAATTAAGGACTCATAATCCTTGTAGGCATTAATCCGTTGCGCCATGCAATAGATTAACTCCTTTTGCCACCCTGCTTCTGTAGCTAAGGCGATGGCTTTAGAATATTTACCATCTGCGACAAGTTTTCTGAATGCGTTTTGCACAGAAGAAGATGTGGGCTCTTCTGCTATCCATTCATCCCAGTCATCAATGACAGCTGGGACGCCCGCCACTCGGTGAATCCGAGACTGGGTTGTAGGTTTTTGTTCTGACATTATTTTTCCTCCGCCCTTCCCTATCAACCTACTGCTCTTATTAAGTTGGTAAGGAACGACATTTATATTATACTTTATATAATATAAATGTCAATTTTAAAGTCCACATTTAGTTTATGTCTGTTTCAAGGTATATTAATTTAATTAATTTTTGGGCCCCAATATTATTTTTTTGTTTAGTTTTTCAAATTTGGGGTTGACAAGAATTTTAGGCTGATTATAATAATAGCAAATTGAAAGTTAAAGGTCGAATCTATTTTAATTTTAATAAATAAAAATAATAAATATATAAAATTAAGATAAGGTTAAAGCAGATATTGTTAAGCATTTAACCTTGTTATATAAAAAATAATATGATATCAAAAAAAGAATTAAATAATGAAGAAATGTTAGTTAAATTATCAACCGAAGATGAATATCTCAATCATTATTATGATGAAGATGAATTTGATTCATCTGAAGACGATGATTTAGATGAAGATTTAGATGGTGACGAAGATGAAGGCGGCGATTTGGGAGATGATGATTTTGGCGATGATGAAGATGGTGATGATGACGGAGACGAAGATTTAGATGGTGACGAAGATGAAGGCGGCGATTTGGGAGATGATGATTTAGACGGCGATGAATAAAATAGTTTCTAAGTTTTAATCTATTGGTTTTATTAGAACCAATAAAAAATAAAAAATATGGACAATAACACAGAAAATATAAGTGAAAGTGCATCTGAAAATGTATGTGAGGAAAAAGAAGGAGCTGCATCCAAAAAACAACAACAACCTAAAAAACCAGTAAATGTATGGATGATTGTTGCAATTATCTTTTTAATTGTGTCAATTGTGTTGGGTTGTTTGCTGGCTTTTCCAAATACAGCAGCTAAAGTTGGCTTTAATACTACCAATGACGGTAACAATAATCAATCCACTAATATTGGTTCTCCTGAAGCGGCTCAAGCTGAGGCCACAAAAGCGGTTCAATATATTCAGAAAAATTTTGACCCCTCAATTACTTTTAATAAAGTTGATAGTTCGCCAGTTTGTTATTATAAAATTGGTTTGAATTATCAGGGCCAAGTAATAAATTCATATATTTCTACCGATGGCAATTACCTTTTTACGGGCGATCCAATAAATATTGGCAATAAAGTAGATGGAAATTTTGAAAAAACAAACGATCAGATTTGCCAAGAAAACGGCAAGCCAGTTATATACTTTTTCGGAATGACAACTTGCCCTCATTGCAAATGGGAGGAACCAATTATTAAATCTGTGGTTAACTCATTTGGAGACGCAATTGTATATAAAGAAGATATACTTTCTGAAGGCGGAACCGGTTTTGCGAATGACTCTATCTTTAAAAAATATAATCCAACCGGCGGTGTTCCAACTTTAGTTTTAGGATGTAAATATTTCCGTATTGGCTCTGGCGAATCAGCTGGCGAAGAGGCAGAAAAAGCTTCTTTAACTAAATTAATTTGCGAATTAACTAATAATCAGCCAGCGAGCGTGTGCAATAAATAAGATTTTTTATAAAAAATACTTCCCTTTTCGGGGAAGTATTTTTTAGTTTTATAAAATAGAATTTATTTTAATTCTATGGTCGCGCCAACTTCGGCAAATTTCTTTTTTAATTCTTCGGCTTCTTCTTTTTTGGCCTCTTCTTTTATCATCTGAGGTTCGGTAGCAACAGCATCAACCAAATCTTTTGCCTCTTTTAATCCTTTTCCAGTTACATCTCGAACTATTTTAATGGCTTCAATTTTTTTATCGCCTGCGTTTGTTAGAACCACATTGAAAGAAGTTTTTTCTTCCGCTGGTTCAGCAGGAGCAGCGGCTCCATTTACCATTCCGGCTGCAGCCACTACTTGAGGAGCGGCCGAAACACCAAACTTTTTTTCTAAAATTTTGATTAATTCCGATAAATCCAAAACAGACATTTTTTCTATTTCCTCAACAATTTTTTTGAATTTTTCAGGAATTTCTATTTTTTCTATTTCTTCTGCCATTTTTTTATTTGCCCTATTAATATGTTTTTATATTTATATTAAGTGGGCGGTTATTTTTATTATAATTTATTATTTTTTATCTTTGATAGCCGATAATGCGTAAACAAAATTTCTTATATTCCCCTCTAAAACATTTACAAAATTTGTAATAGGCGCGTTTAATGTTCCCAAAAGCATCCCCAATAATTGTTCCTTTCCGGGCAATTGAGCCAGACTAATAATTTTTTCTGATTCATAATAAGTGTTCCCTATCCACCCTCCTATTATTTTATTTTTTTTATTTTTAGTTAATTGATATATAGTTTTTGCAGGTTTAATTTCATCTTCATATCCAAAGATAATAGCTATTTCACCAGATAATTTTTTAATATCTAAATCTATTTTTTTATTCTTAAAAGCAATTTGAATTAGGTTTTTTTTAGCAACCTTCATTTCATTGCCTTCATTTTTTAATTTATTTCTAATTTCAGTTAACTCTTTAACACTGGCATTGGCAAAATCAATAAAAATCATTGATTTTTGTTTTTCAAGCTTTTCTTCAATGTCTTTAATGATATTTTCTTTTTTTTGTTTAGTTAAGGGCATATTTATTAAAAAATCTATGGTTGCCCACAGATTTCAATTAAATTATTAGAAAAAAATAATTTAAAATTATTTTATCCTCGGCAGGGCTTATTGCTTTATTTTGTTGAGTTAACTTTATAAAGCTTGCCTGCTATCTGTGGAATAATTATATTATATTTTGATTATTGCCTACTTTTTGAAATTTGTCAACCTTGACATTTTACATTAATAGGTTATAATTCAAAATATGAAGCACATTCGTAAGGGCCAAAAGGAGGGGCAAATGCTTAAAGCCTTTAAAGATGGGTTTAAGCAGGAGATTCCTCGGAGTAAAAAACAAAAAAAGGTGTACAGCCAAGATGATTACGACGACCTGTATAGTATTAACTGGCGTTCGTAATCTTTTTTTATTTAATTTCACAAATATTTTTTAAGGCAGTAATATCATCAGCCGTTAAAGTAAGGCTCGTGCCTTGATTTATTGGATACATAATACTAAGAGGATTGTTAAGGTGCTCTAATCCTAAAACATGGCCTAATTCATGTGCTAAAACACGAATTAACTTTGTTTTATTTTTATATTGATAAATTTCTATACTTTCAGAAGAGCCATTTATTTTATAAATTCCTTGTTCAAATTCATTAGAATTTTCTTCGCCAACCCCAATGCCATTATATTGATTTATTTTTAAATTTAAATTATCAGCCAAACGATTTAACTCGTCAGCTAAATTATTTATATTGTCTCCTAAGCTTTTAAGCTCTTTATTTAAATTATTTATAGTATTTAATTCGTTTTCTAAATCAGCTTTTTGTTTTTGCAAGGCTTCATATTTTTGTGGGGGCGCTCCCCCATTGTTGTTCCAATAAATAATTTGCTGTTCGTAATTATTCATAGCGGAATTATAGGCATTAATTTTATTTTGCAATTGAACAGTTTTTTGATTATATTCAGCTACTTTTTCGTCATATTCGGATTTTAAATTATTATATTTATTTTTATTATTAGCAATAACGCTATCTAATTGATTTAATTGTTGAGTAGCTTCTTGACGAGTATCATATATTAAACTTATTTTTAGGTTGCCATTGTCAGAATACACAAAAATATCTTTTCCGATTGCTGTTTCCCAAATTTCAGCCGCTTCTTCAACCGAGTCTTTAAATTCTTGTTTAGAAATTCCAAATTGCGGGTCAACTTCTTTAATAGAATATGTGATTGTAGTAAGGCAGGGATTGCGCTTGTGAGAATTATTTAAAATAGAAAAAATATCATCTCTGAATATATAAATACTCCACCCTAAAACCGCAATAATCAAAAAGCTTAAAATTTTATTTAAAGTTGAATTTTTCATTCTTTTTAAATTTTAACATATTTCAAAACAACAAAACAAGCTCTTTTTATTTAGAAATAAGTTTAATAGATAATCAATAGATAATAATGAATTTATCGGGTAGCTAAGGTAGGTCTGGAACCCCTACCCTTCAAGCCGTGTAAGGGTTCTTTAGGCATCTTATAATTTATGATCTAACCATTCTTGTTCTAATTGGTTGATGGTTTTATCGTAAATTCTTTCGATTTCGGATAGATTTTTTGATGTCTCAAAATGTCTTGATGTGTTTCGGTACAATTCGCCGAATTTGTCTTTGCCATATTTTTCGATAATAAACTTAGCAAACGATCCGGCTTGAGGATAAATAATGGTTGGCTCTACGTGTTCCCAATTATTATTATCGCAGAGAAATTCTATTGAGTATAGTTTTTTTCTTTCCATTAATTCTTTAGCAGCTGAATGCAAGTCTTTATTCAAAAAAACGTTTTCCATATATTGAGCCAGTCCTTCACAGAATAAATAAATAGATAATCCCCAAGGCAGTGACAGTAAGTGGGTATCTTCATGCTCCCCTATAAACTTACATTTTTCATTATAAACAACATGTATTTCAAATTTATTAGGATTATTGTTTTCTAATTCTTCCCAAATTGCATTACCCGGACTGTCGTCCCCCATCAATAAGCTCTTTTCTTTTATCGATGGATATATATAATAATTAATCTTTCTGTTATTATCTAATTCTAAAAAAGAAAGTATTTTTAAATAATGCTCTTCTTTAAGTTTAATGATTTCTTTAATGTCTTTTTCAGATAAAGAATCTTTTTGAAAATAAAAAACATAATGAAGAGATTCTTCTTTCCGAAAAGGATAATTTAAATAATCATTTTTATACCATGGTATGTTTTGTGTGTATTCCATGGCTTTATTATACTTTAAAAAACAAAAAGCGCTAACCAAGGCACAATCTTAGGTATCTGGATTTGAGTAAAAAGGAATAAATAAGATGGCATAAAAAAATTTTATGTTTATTTTTTTAATTGTTTTTTATATATTTAGTGATAGTATGTAAAAAATTAATATGTTGCCAAACTTTATTATAAAAAATTAAAACATTGCCATAAAATTATGAATAACAAAATAAAACCTAACAGATTAAGAAAGGGAGATACTATAGGAATAATAAGCCCATCTTCTCCGCTGGCTGGACTCGTTCCTCATCGAGTAGAAAGAGGCATTAAGATGATTGAAAAATTAGGCTTTAATGTAATAATTTCTCCTCATGCATTAAATGTAAAAGATTATTTGTCTGGAACGCCAAAAGAAAGAGCCAATGATCTAAATCTTTTTTTCGCTGATAAAAATATTAAAGCAATATTTTCTTTTATTGGCGGAAATCATTCTAATCAAATCCTGGAATATCTTGACTTCGAAATGATTAAGAATAATCCAAAAATATTTTTGGGTTATTCTGATGCTACAGTTTTGCACTATTCGTTATTTTCGCAATCCAATTTGATTACCTTTTACGGACCAGCGGTTTTGACTCAATTTGCTGAGAATCCATCAATGTTTGATTATACGACCAATTATCTCTTAAAGGCTATAGCATCCGAAGAGCCTATTGGTAAAATTATTCAATCAGAAGAATGGACAGACGAGACCTTGGATTGGTTTAAAAAAGAAGATAATCTTAGAAAACGTAAAACTTATAAGAACGATGGATGGCTTTGGATAAAAGAAGGAACCACTGAAGGCAATATAATGGGAGGATGTATTACTTCAATGATACATATTATGGGAACTAAATATTGGCCTAATCTTCAAGATAGTATCTTATTTTGGGAGATACCAGAAGGAGAAGATTTTAAAAAAGGAGAAAGTGTCTCTGCAATAGATTCTTATTTAACTGACCTAAAAAATTCAGGAACTTTTAATAAAATAAAAGGGATGATCGTAGGAAGACCTTTCGGTTACAATAAGGAAGAAAAGGATAAGCTTATCGAAATAATAAAAAATCAGACAGCTGATTATAATTTCCCAATTCTTTTTGGAGTTGATATTGGACACACAGATCCAATGATTACGATTCCATTGGGCATAAAAGTTATAATGGATTCAAAGAGTAATACTTTTGAATTTGTTGAGAAAGGAGTCATCTAAAATAAATATGAGAAATCTTACGAAAATTTTCAAGAATAAGTATTATAATACAGATACAAAAAAATTTAGCTATGCGCTTATTTGTCAGCACGAACTAGGAAATTTTTAAACTATTACGTATTTATCAAGCCAATCAGTTGCTTCCTTTAAGTCTTTTTCAAAAGCTTCTTCAGCGTCTACTCCCCAATGTTCGTGAAAATCTTTAATTGAATCTTGGAATGTATTTTTTTAAGTATTTTTTCTAATTTTAAAGAATCTAAAGAATTTTTATTAACATTATCTTGTAATTTAAAATCGACATAAATATCAACAATTTTTTTAAGATATTCTTTGCTATAATTACTATTTTTTTTATTTAATATCATATTTTTTAAAAAAAATCCGAATAAAAATATTCGGTTTTCTTTTTTAACTCAATAATTTTTCTTTTTCTTTCTCTATTTGAGAATCCTCTATTTTTTTATATAAAGGTTTAAAATTGTGTACAACTAGAGTCGAATGTTTTGGATAACTCCATTCCTTTAACTCAAAGTCGATATCAAGACTAATCTTTTGAGATGTTTTTGGCAAATATGGACTAATCAAAACAGATATACATTTAATAATGTGTCCTGTGATAGCTAAAGACCTTTCCGCCTTTTTACGATCTGTTTTAATGGCAGTCCATGGGCTAGTATCATTTAAGTAGTGATTACTTTTTTCTACTAGCTTAAAGATTAGATTTAATCCTTCATGGAATTTCCCCGCTTCAATCGCTTGTCCTACTTTTTCAAAAGCTTCTTCGGCTGCTTTTAAGAATAATGCTTCATTCTTATCAAGTTCTTCTGGGAAAATTAACCCTTCTGGGAAGTTTTTGGCCACAAAAGAAAACACTCTGTTAACTAAATTGCCAAAATGACCAATTAGTTCAGTGTTTGTTTTTGTTTGATATTCTTTCCAGGAAAAATCTGAATCAGATGTTTCTGGACCATTAGCTATAAGATAATATCTTAGAGTGTCTGAGTCAAAATTCTTGACAAAATCAGGAAGCCATACTGCCCAGCGACGACTCTTAGAAAATTGTTTACCTTGAAGAGTCAGATATTCTGACGAAATGATGCGATCTGGCAGATGTAAGTTGCCATAAGCAAAAAGTATCGATGGCCAAATAATAGTATGAAACGGAATATTGTCTTTTCCATGGACATAATAATGAATTGAATTTTCGTTTTGCCAAAAATCTTTCCACAAATCATTGTTACCAATCTTAATAGATATTTCTTTGCAAGCTGAAATATAGCCACAAACAGCCTCAAACCAGACATAAATGCTTTTATTTTTTTCATATCCTGGCAAAGGAATGGGTACCCCCCAAGAAATATCTCTAGTAATGGCTCTGTCTTGCAAACCCCTATTTACGAAATTAGTAGAGAAATTTTTTGCATTTTTTCTCCATCCTTTACTGTTTTTTATCCATTCTAAGATTTTTTCCTGGAAAGCTGAAAGCTTAAAATAGAAATGCTCAGAATTTTTCCATACTGGTACATTGCCACAGATTTTACATTTTGGTTTGATTAATTGTTTTGGGTCAATAAGACTGCCGCATTCGTCACATTGGTCACCTCTCGCTGACGAAAAGTGACAATGAGGACACTCTCCCTCTATGTAACGATCTGGTAAAAATTTATTACATTTTTTACAATAAGGAAGTTCTGTTTCTTTGCTATAAATAAAGCCTTTCTTATATAAGTCCAAAAAGATTTCTTGTACAAATTTGTAATGATTTTCTGTTGCAGTTTTTGTAAAGATATCATAAGAGAAACCGAGTCCATCGATAAGGGTTTCTGTAAACTCTTTATGGTACTTTTCTGCGATTTCAGAGGGCGATACTCCTTGACGATCAGCTTCAAAAGCGATTGGTGTTCCATGACAATCACTGCCAGAAACAAATAAGACATCATCTCCATGTAAACGGAAATAGCGAGCTAGTATGTCTGAACCAATAAGTGCTGATGCATGGCCAAGATGAAGGGAGCCGTTAGCATACGGCCAAGCTGCTCCTATAAAAATTTTTCTTATATTATGCATAATGTTATCCTTCTGTTTTCAATGTGCAATATGCAGAGGTCACTTTATGTGACATGCATTGCAATTTTAAAACAATTATTAGTTTATGTCAATGATTTTTCCCTTAATTATCTAACAAATTATCTAATAAGATATCTTTTCCCAAATAGACTATAAAAAGTTGGAAGAATATTAAGTGCGGCATCGCCTTCTTTAGCTTGGTTTTCTTTAAATAGTTTGTAGTATATAAAAGACACTATTGCCATCATTATAGGTGTTAATGCCTGTATCGCGCCAGCATAGTTATTGTTTATTTTTTTAAGCCAGTTCATAATTATTTATCGAAAAAATAATAGATAATTTTAACTTTATATTAAATTTAAAATTATAAATATATAAGATCTATTAAATTTTTCTTTTGTTAAATAAAAGTATTTTTGTTTTGTTGATTTTCCGGTTTTTTATAAATATCATCAATAAAAATATTTGAAACTAATTGCCCTTTCCTTTTTATATTTATATTCGGGGATTCGTTTTATCTTTCTCTTTTCTGTTTTTCTTCCTTATTTTCCTTAACTCTTTTTCTCTTTGTAAAAATCAACCGTTAAGCGGTCATAGAAATCAGCGTATTCTTATTTTGGCTTGAGGTATGTATATTCATTCATCAAGGAATGGTTTTTTATTTGATAAATATGGATCAGAAATAGTTGGCCTGGCCTCAAAGCTTACATTTATAGGTCTTTCTTTCAGTATTTTATTAATTTTTTCTATTTTTTTATAGATAGAACTATCCTTAAAGCAATTATCTTTTTCTTTGCTAATAAATCTGATTAAATTTATGGCGAAATATTTTTCTTCATACATTTTTAATTTAATCTCGCCCTCCAAAGAATACTTACTTAACCTTTCTTTTATTTTTCCTTCTAAATTTTTTAAAACTTTAAAATTATCTATAAAAATATTTAAAGCTATTGATCCTTCTATTTTTTGTGGAAAGTATATTCTTTTAATTTGGCCAGTTTTAGGAAATTCTTTATTGAGTGAAATTTCTTCCTGTATTATCTTTGTAAGCAGACTTTGTATTTCTTTAAAAGATTGTTCTTCTTTTAATAATTTAGATATATCTTCAAATTGTGAATATTGGGGAATAGATTTAGTTGTAATTACTAATAAAGAAAAATGTATTCTGTCGGGTTGATATTTATATATTATCAAGCTTTTATCAGTTTCTTCATTTAACTCTTCCCTATCTTTTGCAAATTTAACGTCGCCAAACTTATTATTTAACTCCTCCCACAGAGTATTTTGTATTTTTTCAATACATTTCTCTTCAGTATCTTTAATTATGCATGAAATTGTTAGATACTGCTCATTTTTTCTTTTTTCAAATTTTATAGGATAAGGATTGTCCATATTTTTAATATAAATTTTTATAATTTTTTTTACTTTTTCTATGTGCATCGCAAATAATTTTTGATATTATTCGACGCATATTTGATTAAAGTGAGTTCGAACTCTAGGGATATGCCCCATAATATGTTTTCATTATTTTTATCTTACCATATTAACGCGATTTTAGCTATGATAAAGTTTTTATTCTATTAATTATTTTTTTCATCATTTCTATTTCCGCTTTGATTCTTTTTGATTCATACTCGTCTGTTTTTCTAAGAGAAGATTTATGGTAATCATATCTAACATCGATAAAATCTTGAATTATAAAATTCCCATAATCTGTTTTTATATTATACCTTTTAAACCCTGTTTTATATTTTTTAATTTTTAAAATACCCACATCCTTTAGGTTTTTATTTTTAGATAATGATTCTAAGTCATGTCCCCTAAGTTCGTTATCAATATCCTTAATGGTTTTCTTTTTACTTAAAAGAATTAGTCTTGATTTTAAAATTAATTCAAAATTATAAGAATGTAAAATATATATCGATCGAGAAAAAGCAGGATCGGTTCCTCCAGTGTGTATTTTATTTAAGCATTGTGTTAAAAATTCCACAGCAACCTCTGCTCTTGAGATAACTCTATTAAATAAAATTTTTTTAATACTTGACATTTATTATAAATAAATACCTCAAAATAATAAAATGTTTCCATCAGTAATATTAATTAACAAATTATTTTCTACTTTTTTTATCATAATCATGAAACTTGTGTGCTTTAACTAGGCTCAAGTTGGCAGGGGCGGTAGGATTCGAACCCACAAGACCTCTTTTGGAGAGAGGCAGTTTGCCATTGAGCTTACGCCCCTAAGTTGAAGTAGGCGCTTTCAGCGCCCTAACTTCATTTGCTTACCTATTTTTTTGTTTCTTTGTGCAGAGTGCGTTTTTTGCAAAATTTGCAGAATTTTTGCAACTCTAATTTTTCTTCCACAGCTTTGGTTTTGTTGGTGAAATAGGTTGATTTTTTACAAACCGTACAAACTAATTTAATTGGTTTTTTCTTTTTTGTTGCCATAATTTTTATAATAATTTTATTTAGAAACTGAGCCGATGGAGAGAATCGGACCCTCGACCTTCCCCTTACCAAGGGGATGTTCTGCCACTGAACTACATCGGCCAGCGATATTGGGTGGGCGAAGAGGGATTTGCACCCCCGAAGGCCGTAGCCACCTGATTTACAGTCAGGCCCATTTGGCTGCTTTGGTATTCGCCCTTAATAACTCTTAGATAATAGCAAAATAATCTTTATTTTTCAATAACCTTGCCTCTTTTTTCTTTCCAATCTTGAATTTTTTTTTGATGGCCGGAGATAAGGACAGGTGGCACTTTCCATTTTTCTCCGGAACGGGTTATAAAAACCTCAGGGCGAGTATATTGAGGATATTCTTTAAATCCCCCATTGGAAGTCATTCGCTCTCTTAAAAAATTTGGTTTTCCTAAAACATTAGGAATTAAGCGGGCAACTGCTTCAATAACAACCATAGCTGGCAATTCTCCTCCCATTAAATCATAATTGCCGATTGATATTTTTTCGTCAGCAATATATTTAGCGACCCTTTCGTCTACACCTTCATATCGTCCGCAAATCATAATTAAATTATCATATTGGCTAAATTCATTAGCTTTTTGCTGAGTAAATTTTTTACCGCGGGGAGTAAAAAGAATTACTTTTGTTTTGCCTTTATTTTTTCTTTTAATATCTTGTACTGCTTTGTAAATAGGTTCTACTTTTAAGACCATGCCAAGTCCTCCCCCATAAGGTCGGTCATCTACTTTTTTATGCGGGTCATCTGCCCAATCACGCAAGTTATTAATTTTTATTTTAATTAATTTTTTATCCTGCGCTTTTTTAATAAAAGATTCTTTTAGGAAAGAATCAAATATTGACGGGAAAATTGTAATAATATTAAATTTAATCATAAAAAATAAATTTATTTGTTAAAAACATAGCACGGTTTCTAAAAAGTGTAAATAAAATTATTGTTAAAATTAAAAATATAAAAAAGCCCCTTGCGGGGCTTTTTAAGAATTAAATTTTGAAATCATCAAAATCGTCTACTGGAGATGAATCAGCTGGTTTAGTTTCTTCAGCTGTTTCTTTTTTTCTCGAGCCTCCTTCGGGTTCTTCTATTTTTAAGTTCACCCTTGCATGATTTCTTAAGCCAATTATTCTTATTAAATTACGGATTGCTCTGGCTGTAGAGCCTTGTCTTCCGATTAATTGACCCATATCTTCAGGGTTAACCTTAACGGAAAGTAGTACCCCCATTTCGTCAACTTTTCTTTCTACCTTGACATCTTCGGGGTGGTCTACTAAATTTTTTACTATGTATTCAAGGAAGTCTCTGTCTTTTGGTGCTTCTGTCATTTTATTTATAAATTAAAATTAATTTTGTTGGGCAGTTCGACCTTTCTTATATTCATATTTTTCTACCCTCTCTAACCATTATGAACATATTTTAAAATATGTCAACAATTATATTTTCCCCTTTTTATAATCTAATTATATTCTAAATAGCAAAATTAATTCGTTGAATTTTCTGTTTCCTGATTGGGCTCATTAATATTATTATCTTGAATGTTGGAATTAGAATTATCAGCCGCCGGAACAGACGACTCGGGAACATTAGCGGTATTTGTTTCACTACCAGAATTAATATTTTTTGTTTCTTCAGATGTGGTTTCTGGGGTTTTTTTAGTAAATATCATTTTTCGTTTGGGCGCGTTAATAATTTTTTCATTTACTAACATATTATAAACCGTATCTGAGGTTTGCGCGCCGACTTTTAGCCAATATAAAACTCGGTCTTTATTAAAGTTTTTTTCTTTTGTTTTAGGATTAAAAAAACCAACTTCTTCAATAAATTTTCCTCCTCGGGGAGGGTTTTGTTTGTCTGTAACCACTACTTTATAGGAGGGTTGATTTTTCTTACCAATTCTTAAAAGTCTTATCGTAAGCATTTTATATATATTTTTTTATTTTTATTACTTTGATATATTATAATAATATTTATTTTTTAGCAATAGGTAAAATTTTTACCAATCTTTAATCAATAAAGCTTTGGCGGCCGCATCAAGTTCGGCCTCATGCTTTGAAGAGCCATGTCCTTCCGCTATCAATTCATCTTTTAAATAAACCCCCACAATAAAATTTTTGTTATGGTCTGGTCCACTTTCGTCTATTACTTGATATGTTGGTGTAATCCCGATTATTTCTTGGGATTTTTCTTGAAATAACGATTTAGGGTCTTTGTATAGCTTATTTTTAATAATTAAAGGAAGTTTTGGTTCAATTAAATGTTGTAAAATAAAAGTTTGGCAAGCACTATAACCTTGATCTAAATATAAGGCACCAATAAAAGCTTCAAATGTATCTGCTAAAATATATTTTTTTGATCGTCCTTTTTCTTTTTTTTCGCCTTGAGATAATAATAGGTATTTTCCAAAATTTAATTCTTTGGCCACCTCTGACAACATATTAGCGTTTACTAAGGAAGCGCGCCAGCCCGTCATTTCCCCCTCTGGCTTATCTGGATAATTTTTATATAAATTTTCGGTTGTAACTAATTCTAAAACCGCATCTCCTAAAAATTCTAAACGTTCGTTATGATATAAAGGAAAATTTGGATTTTCATTTATATAGGAGCGATGGCAAAAGGCTTGTGTAAGCAAGTCTTTATTTTGAAAATTAATTTGTAATTTTTTTTCAAGATTAGAAAAGTCTTCCATATTTTATTTCTTTAAGTGCAATTAAATTTGTATTAATTTTTTTCTTCAGATGATTCAACCTCAGACAATTCAGATGATAAAGAAATTTCTTTTTTATTTTGGTCCTCAATGTGTTCTTGCTCTTGTTCTTCCAAACCGCGATAAACAGTTCCTAAAACTCCGTTTATAAAGCGACGCGAACTTTCTCCACCAAAATTTTTAGCTAATTCAATAGATTCATTAATAGCTACTTTAGGAGGATCATTTTCTTTGTTACCATAAATTAATTCATAAATTCCAATTCTCAAGATATTACGGTCTAAAATATTAATTTGAGAAAGCGGCCATTCGGGAGCTGTTGTTTCTATAATTTTATCAATATATTTTTGATTTTCTTTCACGCCATTTATTAATTCCCAGATAAAATCTACGCTTTCTAATCCCTGCCCAAATTCATTAATATTTCTTTGAGTAATTAAACGAAGGACGTGAGGGTCTTTCGCGCCATTAAAATCCCATTCGTATAAACTTTGCATAGCTATTGACCGAGAAAGATGCCGAGATGCCATATTTTTTTAATTAGATTTTGTTTCTTTTTCAGGAGCATTAGATTCAGCCGCTTGTATTTCTTTAGCTCGTTTTTTTTGTTCTTTTTTTTCTAATTTTGCAAAAATATTCAAATATTCTTTGCCTTTATAAAAACCGCAATAACCGCAAACAGTATGTGGTAAAACCGGTTTTCCGCATTTGGGACATTTTACTAATTCTGGAGCCTTGATAAATATATTTCCTCGTCTGCGATTGCGGCGGGATTGATTGTGTCGTTGTTTTGGAACTGCCATTGAATTAATTGAATTAGAATTTTAACTATAAATTTAAAATTTTAAGTCTATATTCTTAATTCAGATTATTTATATTAGTATAATATTATTAACATTTTATAGCTGTTTTGTAAAGGATTGGATGCATATAGCTTGCATTTTAATATTATATTTTACCTCAAAAGTATAAAATATAGAAGCAAGCCCATTAAAATAGAGGTTTTATTATGCGCTTATTAAAAAATAGCGGTACAGTCCTTAACATTTAGATTAAGACTATACCGCATATATAACGAGCAGGAGGAACCACACTTTTAAAAAATCGTGTGTAATATAATTATTATATTATTATAAAATTTGTCAAGGGGATGTATAATGCCACCAATTAAAGAAAAAACAAAAAAAGAGGCTATCCTCAATGATTATTGCCTATCATAAGCAAAAAGCAATGTTATAAACTCTATAGAAGGTCTTATAGACGGTGCCCAATGATAAGATGTTTGTTGTTATATGTAAACTATTTTAAAAAGAAATTTATAAATTTGTTATAAATATATTATGGTCTTATTTTTTTTGTTTTATTTGTCTTCAGCTCCACATAAAAGGTAGATCCTTGGTTTATGCCAGCAGATTCAGCCCAGATGCGGCCTTGATGAGCTTTGACAATCTCAGAAGCAAAGTAAAGTCCAATGCCTACTCCAGAAGGATAGGTATTAACAGCAGCTTGGCTGCGGTTAAAGAGTTGAAAAAGATTGTTAATCTCTTCAGGAGACATCCCCATGCCAGTATCTTTAACTTTTAAGAGAATGGTTTGGTTATGAGGGTTA
>Ga0116145_1001119_pt1 | contig 27959 bp, 29 predicted proteins | sample AD_JPNHG1_MetaG_FD_89747 | JGI IMG/M metagenome (GOLD analysis project Ga0116145, IMG submission 89747) | Active sludge microbial communities of municipal wastewater-treating anaerobic digesters from Japan - AD_JPNHG1_MetaG | ecosystem: Engineered > Bioreactor > Anaerobic > Digestate | place... | reverse complement strand
GCAGGAAATGTTGCTCTAAATATAAAATCACTTGGTGGGAATGCGTTTTTGATAGGCGGAATTGGTAAAGATACAAATGGCGAAATCCTAACTCATATAATAAAAGAAAAGGGAATTGAAACATTCTTTCTTGAAAGGTCTCTTTCTACAATTACCAAAACAAGAATAATTGGCAGAGACCAGCAAATTGTGAGAATAGATAGAGAAAAAAGAAAAGAAATATCTGATAAAGAAGTAAAACAAATTATTGGAAAAATTGATGAAATCGTAAATAATAAAATTGATGGAATAATTGTTTCTGATTATGGAAAAGGAATTATTACAAAAAAATTGATAAATTACCTTATTGATATTAAAAAGAAAAGAGGAATTATTCTATGTATTGACCCAAAAATTCAGCACTTTACTTATTATAAAAATGTTACCTGTTTAACTCCAAACAAAAAAGAAGCAGCAGAAGGAATGAAAGAAAACAACCCTGAAAGTAAAAACGAAATAATAAAATTAGGAAAGAAAATAAAAAAGAAACTTAAAAGTGAAATTCTTATTATTACTCTTGGAAAACAGGGAATGATTTTATTTGATAGAAAAAATAATATCTTTCATATTCCATCTGTCGCAAAAGAAGTATATGATGTAACAGGAGCAGGGGATACAGTTATTGCCTCTTTTACCCTAACTTTTAGCCAGACAAAAGATGAAGTTATTTCTTCAATAATTGCAAATTTGGCAGGTGGTATTGTTGTTGGTAAATTAGGAACAGCAGTTGTAACCAGTGAAGAACTTGAAAAATTTTTTGAAAAAAATTTAAATTCAGAATACATTAAAATAGAAAAATGAGAAAAAGAATAATTTGTGTAATACCTGCAAGATATGGTTCAGAAAGATTGCCTGGTAAGGTCCTTTATAAAATTGGTGGAAAAACAATGTTACAGAGGGTTTATGAAAGGGCGAAAATAGTTGGTATTTTTGACAAAATATATATTGCAACAGAAAGTAGGAAAGTCCAGGAAGAATGTGAAAAATTTAAATATGAAGTCATTTGGACATCAGAAAATTGTAGAACAGGAAGCGATAGAGTTGCAGAAGCAATTGGAAAAATTAAGGAAAAAATTGATATAGTTGTAAATATTCAGGCAGATGAACCATTTTTGCCTATTGAGGCACTTAAAAAACCATTAGAAATTATGTTAGGAAACCCATCTATTAACATTTCTACATCTGTAACAAAAATAAGGGAAAAAGAAGACCTTTATAATCCTAATGTTGTAAAAGTTGTACTGGATAAAGAAAATAATGCATTATATTTTTCTCGTTCTTTAATTCCATATCCAAGAATTTATTTTAACCCGGATAAATTATATTCTTCAAAAAAAGTTGTTTTTTATAAGCATATTGGAGTTTATATTTTCAGAAAGGTATTTCTTGAAAAATTTGCAAAGATGGAAACAACCTTTCTTGAAAGTATTGAAAAATTAGAACAATTGAGAATTATTGAAAATGGGTATAAAATAAAAACAGCAATAGTTAAAAAGGACTCACCGTGTGTTGATACAATTGGTGATATAGAGAAACTTAAAATGTAAAATTAAAGGGAATATTTATAAATATGAAGAAAAATAAAAAATTTATATTCATAACTGGTGGAGTTGTTTCTTCCTTAGGGAAAGGGATTGCATCTGCTTCAATTGGCTCTTTACTTGAATCACACGGGTATAAAGTAACATTTTTAAAGTTTGACCCATACATAAATGTTGACCCTGGAACTATGAGCCCATTTCAACATGGAGAAGTTTATGTTACAGAAGATGGTGCTGAGACAGACCTTGACCTGGGACACTATGAAAGATTCACAGATGCAAAAATGACAAGAAAAAACAATGCAACAAGTGGACAGATTTACTATACTGTTATTTCAAAAGAAAGAAAAGGAGAATATTTAGGCAAAACAGTTCAAGTCATCCCCCATATAACAAATGAAATTAAAAAAAGGGTTTTTGACCTTATTGATAAAGTTGATTTTATAATTACGGAAGTTGGAGGAACTGTTGGAGATATTGAAAGTTTGCCATTTCTTGAGGCAATAAGGCAAATTCAAATTACATTGCCTGAAAAAGACACATTACACATACATCTTACTCTTATTCCATATATAAGAGCAGCAGAAGAATTAAAAACAAAACCAACTCAACATAGTGTTGGACGGCTTAGAGAAATAGGTATTCAACCAAAAATTCTTTTATGCAGAACAGAAAAACCATTAGGAGATGAAATAAGAGAAAAAATTGCTCTTTTTTGTAATGTCAAAAAGGAGGCAGTAATAGAAGCAATTGACACAGACCTTATATATGAAATCCCTCTTATATTTGCACATCAGAAATTAGATAGAATAATTTTAAAATATCTTGGAATGAGAGGTAATAAAAATAACCTTTCCAAATGGGAAAATATAGTTAAGGCATTAAAAAACACAAAGAAAGAAGTTGTAATTGGAGTTATAGGAAAGTATATAAAATTGCAGGACTCTTATAAGTCAATTTATGAAGCGTTGATTCATGGTGGAATTGGTAATGAAACAAAAGTAAGTTTTAAAAAAATTGATTCAGAAGATATAGAAAAAAATAGTGCAGAAGAATATTTAAACGATGTTGATGGAGCAATAATGCCGGGTGGTTTTGGATTAAGAGGCGTAGAGGGTATGATAAAAGCAATAAAATATATAAGAGAAAATAAAATCCCATTTTTAGGTATATGTTTAGGCATGCATTGTTCAATAATTGAATTTGCCAGAAATATTTGTACCCTTCAAGATGCCAATAGCAGTGAATTTAATCCAAAAACCAAAAATCCAGTAATAGACCTTATGGAACAACAAAAAAAAATTAGTAAAATGGGTGGAACAATGAGATTAGGTGCTTATAGATGTGTTTTAAAAAAAGGAACAATTTCTTATTCCTCATATGGGAAAAATAAAATTTATGAAAGACACAGACATAGATATGAATTTAATAACAAATACAAAGATATTATGGAAGAAAAAGGAATGGTTTTTGCAGGAATTAACCCTGATAATGGACTTATTGAAATTATTGAAATTAAGGAGCATCCCTTTTTTGTTGCAACTCAATTCCACCCTGAATTTAAATCAAAACCATTTGCACCACATCCCCTATTTTCTGCTTTTATAAAAGCATCTATTTTGAATATAAAAAGATAAAGACATTCTTGTATTTTTCGGAAAAAAATAACTAAATTATTTTTCTAAGTGATTTTATTGCTTGTTTAATTCTTTGTTCATTTTCAACCAAAGCCATTCTAACATAACCCTCTCCGTATTTTCCAAAACCAATTCCAGGAGATACAGAAACATTGCCTTTTTCAAGAAGATACATTGCAAATTTCATTGAACCCATTTTTTTATACTTTTCGGGAATTTCAGCCCATATATACATTGTTGCTTTTGGCTTTTCTACTTTCCACCCAATTCTCATAAGCCCATCTACAAGAACATCTCTCCTTTTTCTATATGTCTCAACTACCTCATCTATATATTTTTGGTCAAGTCGCAAAGCAGTTATTGCAGCAACCTGGATAGGAGTAAAAATTCCATAATCATAATAACTTTTTAGTTTTGTAAGTGCTTGTATAATATATTTATTACCAACTGCAAATCCAACACGCCATCCAGCCATATTGTATGTTTTTGAAAGAGAATAAAACTCTATTCCAATATTTTTTGCTCCGGGTGCTTGTAAAAAACTTGGTGCTTTATATCCCTCAAAACATATTTCTGAATATGCATTGTCATGTATTACAATCAAATTATTTTTCTTTGCAAATTTAACTACTTCTTTGAAAAAATCAATTTCTACTACTTGTGTTGTTGGATTATTTGGATAACTTAAAATCATACATTTAGGATAGGGAAAACGGTCATATATTGGATGAGAAAAATCAGGAATAAAATTGTTTTCTTTTGTCAATGGGATATCATAAACTGAAGCACCTGCAATAATGGCACTATATAAATGACTTGGATAAGTTGGATTTGGAATTAAAACTACATCTCCTTTATCAAAAATTGACAAGGACAGATGACTTATGCCTTCTTTAGAACCTATACAAACAATTGCCTCTTCTTCAGGGTCAAGTTTTACTCCAAATCTTTTTTCATACCAAGTACATATTTCTTTTCTAAGATGCGTTATTCCTTTTGATGCACTATATCCATGTACTTTTGGATTGTCTACAACTTCCTTTAATTTTTCAATTACCGGTTTTGCTGGTGATTTATCAGGACTTCCCATACCAAAATCAATAATATCTTTTCCCTCTCTTCTTAATTTTAATTTTCTTGCATTTATTTCCTGAAACATATAAGGAGGTAATTTTTTTATTCTTTCTGATTCTACTTTTTTCTTTTCCATATCTTTATTTTATCTTTATATTTTTCCCTGTCAATTCTTATGAACTTCAGTTTTATAATACAGGATAATAAGGTATAATTGTAGCCATGGAGAAAAATATGGAAAGATATCAATTAGCGGAAAAAATAATAGAAAAAAGTGGAAAATTTTTAGAAGAAAACTTTGGAAAAGGTAAAGAAAAAGAAAATTTCAGGTTTGATGTAAAAATATTTCAGGATGTTGAAAGCGAAAAAATAATACTTGAAGAAATTGAAAAAAATTTCCCAGATGATGGCTGGCTCAGTGAAGAAAAAGGAGAGAAAAAAAATAAAACAGGATATATATGGATAATTGACCCATTAGATGGCACTTTCAATTATCTGAGAAAAATACCTCATTTTGCTATTTCAATTGCCTGTAAAGGTGAAAAAGAGGAATTTGGTATCGTTTATGATGTTATGAAAAAAGAAAAATTTACTGGAATAAAAGGGAAAGGTGCTTTTTTAAATGGAAAGTCAATAAAAATAAGTAAAATAAAAGATTTAAAAGAATCAGTTGGTATAATAGGATTTATGAAAGGAAATGATGAAATTAAAATTGGAATTGAAATAATTAAAAAATATGCTCCAAAAATAAAAAAAATAAGGATGACTGGCTCTGCGGCACTTGACCTATGCTATGTTGCATGTGGTAGAGTTGATTTTTATATTGAATTTAACCTAAAAATATGGGATATTGCTGGTGGAAAAATAATTTTAAATCAAGCAGGTGGAAACTATATTGAAAAAATCTCGGCTGGAAAAAAAATATCAATTGCAACAAATAACTTTTTAAAAATAGGTATTTGAAATGGAAAAGAAAGATAGACTAAAAGAAACAGTTTCAACTATTGTTAAACCAGTTACATTTTTTATTGATAAATTCAATGCAATCATAAAAAGAGATGATGATGAAGGTATTAAAGAAGTTGATAATTTTGTTTATTCACTTCTTGACCAGGTAAAAGACATTGAAGAAGGAATGCGTGCTTTTTTTGTTGAAATTCTTTTTATAAACCAGTTAACAGAAAAAATTGCAGAAGTTGTTAATGAAATAACTCTATCAGAAATACTCGGAGAAAGAATAAGAAAGTTTTTAAAAACTGATATTATAAGTATTTATCTTCTTGGAGAAAAAGAACTTTCTCCTGTTTATTCATATCCTTATGACAAAGAAAAAATTGATAAACTTCATCAATTAGCATCTGATAGTTTTATAAAAGGTGAGAGTTTAATATTCCCAAAAGTAAATTTAAATAGTAAAAAATATAACATTCTTTCAGTCCCTTTAAGAACAACAAAAGAGAAATTTGGTCAGGTATTGATTGGTAAAAGAAAAAGTTTTACAAAAGAAGAAACGCTAATTTTAATATCTGGCTGCTCAATAATAAGTTTCATAATGAGTAATATGCGCCTTACTCAGGAAATGATAAAAAATGAACGACTTGCAACAATAGGTAAAGTAATATCCGGACTTTCTCATGATATAAGAAACCATCTCCAAAAAATTGAAAACGGTTTATATCTTATAGAAACAGGACTTAAAGGAAAACATAGGAAAGAAGTAATAATAGATGGAGTAAATATACTAAAAGGTAGTTACGAAAAAATGAAAAATCTTGTTCTTTCAATGGTTGATTATACAAAGGAAAGAGAATTACAATTACAATTGACAGATATAAATAATCTTCTTGATACAATTATAAAAGAAAATAAGGACCTCTTTAAGGAAAACAAAATAAAAATAAAAAAAGAATTTGGACAGAATATACCACAAATATATATTGACCCTTATAAAATAGAAAGAGGTATTACAAATCTTCTGCTAAATGCTGTTGATGCTGTTGAAGGAAAACAGGGAATTATAAAAGTCGGAACAAGATATAACAGTGAAAAAGAAATAATTGAAATATGGGTTGAAGACAATGGCTGTGGAATACCAGAACAGAATTTAGATAAAATTTTTGATATATTTTTCTCAACAAAAGGTTCAGGAGGAACTGGTTTTGGACTTGCAATAGTTCAAAAAGTAGTTAAAGAACATAATGGGATTGTTGAAGTAAAATCAAAAATTGGAAAAGGAACAAAATTTACTCTCAAAATTCCTGCTAAAAAAAATGTGGAGGGAAAATGAGTGTAGAAATAGCAAGGGAGAATATAAATCTTAAAAGAAAAGGGAAAATTGCTCATACAGAATATAGTTTAGTGTATCATAAAGAATTTTTAAAAAAAATTACAGAGCTTTCTGAAAATGACCCCGATTTCGAAAAAATTGCATATAACAAACTCTGTATTGATTTTTTATTTCATACTAATGATGGATTAATTAACTGGGGAAAAACAGGAAGGATAACTGATATGGGACATGCTGAATATTCTTCTGATGGAAGTGATAAAAGAGAAAAAGAAAAATCACCTTTTAGAACAGAAGAAGATGTATGGGAATTTGATGCAGTTGAAGAGTATGGGCTGACTGATTTTGATAAACAGGTTAAAGAATATGAAAAGATTATTGAAGATATGAAAATAAAATTCCCTGAACAATTAATTCCAGGTGGATATTATAAGACCATTGTTTCAGGAGCAATTCAAGCATTTGGCTGGGAAATGTTTTTACTTGCTGCATCAAATATTGGTAAATTAGAAAGAGTTCTTGATAGTTTTTTTAGAAGAACAATGTTTTTTGCAAAAGCATGGGCAGAAACAAGTATTGAGGTATTTATTCAACACGATGATTTTGTTTGGACAAGCGGCCCTTTTATGAAACTTGAAATTTATAAAAAAATTATAATTCCAAGATATGCTTCTCTGTGGAAAGTTCTACATGAAAAAGGGAAAAAAGTTCTTTTCTGTTCAGATGGAAATTTTATGCAATTAGCGGAAGATATTGTAGAAGCAGGAGCAGATGGATTGATTTTTGAACCATGTAATGATTTCGGATATATGTTTGAAAATTTTGGCAAAAAATGTTGTCTTGTCGGTAGTTATGTTGATTGCAGAGACCTAGTTTTTGGGAAAATTGAAAAGGTGAAAAAAGATATTGATAGAACAATTGAAAAATTTTTTGAAACAAAAGGTGGAATTTTTGCAGTTGGGAATCATCTTTCACCAAATATAAAACCAGAAATTCTTGAGCAATTTTTTGAATACCTAATAGAAAGATTACAAAGATAATTTGAATAATTTTTATTTTAGATATTTTATTGCTTCTTCCATTGTTATATTCACCCATTCAGTTAACCTTTCGGGTTTTTCCCGACAGGTTCTTACATCTTTCATAATTATTTCAACAACACAGTCATTTGTTTTTTCTAATCCATCTCTTATTATTCTTCTTACATTTTCTGGTTCAAATATTTCCCCCGCAAGTATTGAAGGACTTGGCTTCCAAGAAAAAATCGCTTTATCTTCAATGTTTTTTGCTCCTTCTTTTATATCTACCCATGGACTCATAGAAATTCTTCTGATATTTGGAACATTTTTAAAAATTATATCTACTTTCTTATGGAGTGGTTCACAACAACCATAACTTGAAAGACCAAATTTTGAAAGTAATCTTTTTTCATACATTATTGCAAATTCTTCGTGCATTGAAGGAGAAACAAGAGAAAAAATTTGAGTTGCTGCATGTCCCCACAAATCTTTTGTTCTGACATGTTTCCCATCAAAATCATTTTGAGGTAATTCATCTGTATAACCAGCACCACCAGAACCTTCATAATTTAAATCATGATTAAAACCAAGAATATTTTCTTTTTCATAAAACTCAATTTCTTCTAATGTACACTCTGTTATAAAATTTAACACTTTATGGAGCCATTGTGGTCTTTCTATCATATCAATAAATAATTGGTCAAAACTACGCCATTTTGCAAACATATCAATTGGGGCAAACCAGAAACCACACGGCCCTCTTTTTTCTATTTTTAGAATATCTCCAAGTATATTTGAAACAAGTTCAAATGTTTTTTCTGTTCTTTTATAATCAACTGAAATTTTTGGTTTCTTAATTTTTTCAATATCTTTTTCTTCTTTTATAACTGCATGGTAATGGACAGCACCTCCATATTCTTCTGGTTTTAACGTTTCTTCAGTAATTCCAAAACCAGTATTCTCAACAAAAATTGGAGTAAAAATTCTCCCATCTATAACTGTATCATCTTTTAAATTCTCCCATCTATAAATTCTTTCTCTTAAATTAAACTCAATTTTTCGTAAATAATCATCTTCGCATAAAAGAGTTCCTTCTGGAATTATATCCTTCCATACATCCCCATCTCCAAGATAAATCATAACCATCGGTCTTGTTTTTCCTAACTTATTATGTGTTTTCCACAAATTTATTTTCTCTTGCCAGATTGGGTTAAGAGAAATTTCTTTTACTTTCTTCGCTAAATCTCTTAAAATTGTTTTATCTTTTTCACTTATTCCCATTTCCTCCTCAACTAAGTAAATTAGCAAAAAAGCCAGCACCAAAGCCATTATCAATATTTACAACCACAACATTTGGACTACAACTATTAAGCATAGTAAAAAGGGGTGTAAGTCCAGAAAAATTTGTTCCATATCCAACAGAAGTCGGGACTGCAATAACTGCTTTTCCTACAAGACCCCCAACAACTCCTGGTAAAGCCCCTTCCATTCCTGCAACTACAATTATACATTTTGCTTTATTTAAAATTTCAATTTTATCTAATAGACGATGAATTCCTGCAACACCGACATCATATACTCTTTCAACTTTATTTCCAAGGATTTCTGCTGTTATTGCCGCTTCTTCTGCTATTGGTATATCAGAAGTCCCAGCACAAACAACACATATGTATCCCTTTTTTTTGTCAATTTTTGCTTCTTTTACAGACATAATTTTTGCATCCGGGAAGTAAGTAAGAGAAGGAAATTTATTTCTTAATTTTTTAGCAATTTTTTCATCAACTTTTGTAATAATGAAATTTGAATGGAGTTTCATCATATTTTCAACAATTTTTACAAGATGACTTAATTTTTTCTCTTTACCATATACAACTTCTGGAAAACCAAATTTTAAATTTCTGTAAGTATCAATTTTAGCAAATTTTAAATCCTTATAAGGAAAATATAGAAAGTACTGAAAAACATCATCTTCGCTTATTTTGCCATTTTTGTAATCAGTTAAAACCTTTTTTAATTTTTCATTATTCATCTTACTAACATATTTTCAAGTCGTTTTATTCTTTCTTCCATTGGTGGATGAGTTGAAAATAAATTTACTAATCCTTTAGCAGAAAATGGATTAACAATAAAAAGATGGGAAGTAGAGGGATTAGATGTTGTCATTGGATTTCTTCTAACTCCTTCTGATAATTTTTTTAAAGCATTTGCTAAATATAATGGATTACCACATAGTTTTGCTCCCCCCTCATCTGCTAAATATTCTCTTGAACGGGAAACAGCAAGTTGAATTATCATTGCAGCAATTGGAGCAAGAATTGCAAAAAGAAGCATCGCTATAAGAGAAAAAACTCCACCTTTTCTATTATCCCTATCAACTCCACCGAACATTGCTGCCCATTGTAACATCCTTGCTAACATTGTTATTGCTCCTGCTATAGTCGCAACAATTGTTGCGATAAGAATATCCCTGTTTTTTACATGACTAAGTTCATGCCCCAAAACACCTTTAAGTTCACCTTCATTCAAAATTTCAAGAATTCCTTCTGTTACAGCAACTGCTGCATGATTTGGGTCCCTACCAGTTGCAAAAGCATTTGGGGATTGTGAAGGAATTATATAAATTGATGGTTTTGGTATATTTCCACTTTGACAAAGTTGTTCAACAAGTCCATGTAAATCGGGTGCTTCATTATAAGAAACAGGTCTTGCCCTATACATAGCAAGAACAATTTTATCAGAGAAAAAATAAGAAAACCAGTTAAGAGCAAGAGCAATAAGGAAAGCAATAATCATCCCGCTTTTACCGAAAAAACTGCCAATAAAAACAAAGAGAACTGTTAAAAGTATAAGTAAAAAATATGTTTTAAACCTATTTGCCATTTCCCTCCTCCTTTTCTTATATTATTTTCAAGAGTACTTTTTATTTCTTTTCTTCTATAGAAGAGATTTTATTTATAATATTATTAAAATCATCCAACTTATTTTCACTTATATATCTCATTCTTGTAATATCTGCTCTAACTGGATGTTTTAAAATATCAGAAAGGGACTTTCCTTTTTTTATTTGTTCAATTGCAAATCTATGAAATAAAATTATTGTTTTAAGCATCAGATACTGTTTTTTCAAAGTAGTATAAGCATCTCTTTCATCAAAAGCACTCTGATGTAAAAAGTCCTCTCTTATTGAACGGGCTGTTTCAAGAATTAATCTATCTTCTTCTGAAAGTGTTTCCATACCAACAAGTCGGACTATTTCAAGTAATTCGTCTTCTCTTTCAAGGATTGAGACACCTTCATTTCTTATTTTCTGAAAGTCCTCGGATATTTCCCTATTAAGATATTCCTTAACATTTTCATTATATAAAGAATAACTTGTAAGCCAGTTTATAGCAGGAAAATGTCTCTGATATGCTAAACGGTCATCAAGTCCCCAGAAAACTTTAACAACTCTTAATGTCATTTGAACCATAGGGTCTGTAAGGTCTCCACCAGGAGGACTAACTGCTCCAATAATTGATAAAGAACCTTCTATTTCTTCTTTTCCCAAACATATAATCTTCCCCCCTCTTTCATAAAATTCAGCAACCCTCGTTCCTAAATATGCAGGATACCCTTCTTCTCCTGGCATTTCTTCCATTCTTCCTGATATTTCTCTTAATGCTTCTGCCCATCTGCTTGTTGAGTCAGCCATTAAAGCAACAGAATATCCCATATCTCTGAAATATTCACCAATAGTAACCCCGGTATAAATACTTGCTTCTCTTGCTGCCACAGGCATATTTGATGTATTTGCTATCAACACAGTCCTTTCAAGTAATGGTCTTCCACTTGAAGGGTCTTTTAATTCAGGGAATTCCATTAAAACATCAGCCATTTCGTTTCCTCTTTCTCCACAACCAATATAAATAACAATTTGACTATCTGCCCACTTTGCAATTTGATGAAGAACTACTGTCTTTCCTGAGCCAAACGGTCCTGGAATACATGCAGTTCCACCTTTAAGTATTGGAAATAATGTATCAATAACTCTCTGTCCAGTTACAAGAGGTGTATCTGGTGGTAATCTTTTCTTAAATGGTCTTTTTCCTCTTACAGTCCATTTTTGAAGCATTTTAAGAGAGACATATCCATTTTTCGTCTTTAATTTAGCAATTTCTTCTTCAACAGTAAAAGACCCTTCTTTTATTTCAACTATTTCCCCTTTTAGGTCAGGTGGGACCATAATTTTATGAACAATAAGTGGCGTTTCCTGAACAGCACCTATTACATCCCCACCTTCAACTATATCTCCTTTTTTAACAACTGGTTTAAAATCCCATTTCTTGTTTCTATCAATAGAAGGAACATCAATCCCTCTTCTAATAAAATCACCCCTTTTCTCAATTTCAGAAAGAGGCCTTTGAATTCCATCAAAAATTGTTGAAAGAAGTCCAGGAGCAAGTTCAACAGTTAATGGTAGTTCAGTACTTATAACAGGATCTCCAACTTTTAACCCTTCTGTTTCTTCATAAACCTGAATAGAAGCAATCCCATTTTCTATTTTAATTATTTCTCCAACAAGTTTCTCATCCCCAACCCTTACAACATCAAACATTTTTGATTTTTCCATTCCTTTTGCAACTACAAGAGGTCCTGAAACCTTTATTATTTCTCCCTTTACCATTTCTACTCTCCTTTCATTCCAGTTGCTTTACTTATCAATCTTTCAACCATCTTATAACCCTTCCCCTTATTTGATTTTAAACTTGGTATAACTACAATTTTTTTCTCATCAACAAATCTTGAAAAAAGAACACTATCAAAAATTTCTTCTGTAATAAATAGTACCTCTATATCTTGATAATTCTTCTTATCAAGAATTTCCTTTGCTTCTTCTTTTGAAGTCGCTGGTATTATTTCAAATCCAAAATTCTTAAAAAATTCAATAGATGTTGCTTCACCAACAAAAATAATTTTTCCCATATTTTAAATTATACCCTTTGAAAGAAATTTGTTAAAATTATTAGTAAATCATCCTTTTTTATAATTTTGGAAAAGATAAAATGCTCCTCTTTTATAAAAAGATTGGAAGAAATTTTTTGAGAGATGAGAGAAAATTTTACAACTATTGCTATTTTTTCATTCATAAATTCCATTTTCAAGATATTTCAAATAATCAGAAATACCTTCTTCAATAGAAGTAAATTCTTTACTATATCCAGCACTTCTTAATTTTGAGATATTGCCTTCGGTAAAATATTGATAATTTTTCCTTATTTCAACTGGCATATCTATATACTTTATTTTTTTCTCTTTTTTCAGTAAAGTAAATAATACTTCTGCCACTTTATTAAAACTTTCACCTTTGCCAGTTCCGACATTATAAATTCCACACTTTTTATTCTGGAGGAAAAAATATATTACATCGACTACATCTTTTACATAAATAAAGTCCCTCTTTTGTTCACCGTTTTTGTAATCGTCTCTATATGATTTAAAAAGTGCAACATATCCATTTTCTATTATTTGATAGTACATTTTGTTTATTACGCTTTTCATTTCTCCTTTATGGTATTCATTTGGTCCATAAACATTAAAAAATTTAAGACCACAAAAATTTCTTCTCCATAAATCATTTTTAACCATAATTAAATCAAATAAATGTTTTGAAAATCCATATATATTTAATGGTTTTAAAGAAAAAATATTCTCCTCATCATCAGAAAAACCATTTTCTCCATTTCCATAGGTAGCAGCAGATGAAGCATAAATAAAATATATTCCTTTTGAAAAACAATATTCAGCCAATTTTTTTGTATAAAGGAAATTATTTCTTATTACATAATTCACATTTTTCTCAATTGTTGAAGTGCATGCACCTAAATGAACACATTTCTCAATCTCAAATGGTAGTTTATTATTTTCTCCATAGGGTCCCTCAGAAATCAACTTCAAAAATTTATTTTTTTCAATGTAATCAATAAATTTCTTACCAATTAAATTTTTCCATTTTTCATTTGTAAGATGGTCAACAATTATTATATTTTCTATTCCTTTTTGATTTAGATATTGAACAAGGTTACTTCCTATAAAACCTGCTCCTCCAGTAATAACAATATATTTTTTGTTCATAATTTTGTTTTTTGTGTAAGTTGATATGTATCATAAGCGATTCTTAATTCTTCATTTGTAGGTATTACAAAAACCTTTATTTTTGAACTTTCTTTACTTATTTCTCCTTCTTTTCTTTCAGTAATTTTTTTGTTTTTCTCTTTATCTATTTCAATCCCTAAATTCTCAAGATTTTCAAGTGATTTTTCTCTTACATAAGGGACATTTTCACCTATTCCAGCAGTAAAAGAAATAGCATCTATTTTACCTAAGACAGCAATATAAGAACCAATATATTTTTTGAGTCGGTAGCAGAAAATTTCAATTGCAAGTTTTACTCTTGGATTTTCAATATTTTCCATTAAATTTCTAAAATCATTTGAGACACCAGATATTCCAAGTAGACCACTTTCTTTATTAAAAATTTTGTTTATTTCAGAAAATGAAAGACCATTACTTTCCCCTAAATAAAATATAATTCCAGGGTCAATATCCCCTGACCTGGTTCCCATAATAAGTCCTTCTAATGGTGTTAATCCCATACTTGTATCAACGCTTTTCCCATTTTTACACGCAGTTACACTGCAACCATTTCCCAGGTGGCATGTTATAACATTTATATCATATTTTCCTTTTCCCATTATCTCACTTGTTCTTCTTGCTACATATCTATGAGAAGTCCCATGAAAACCATATCTTCTCAGTTGATATTTTTCATAAAACTTATATGGTATCCCATAAATATAAGCAACTTCTGGAATTGTAGAATGAAAAGCAGTATCAAAAGAAGATACCTGTACTGATTTGGGGAAAAATTTCATCCCTGCTTTTATTCCAGCAAGATTATGAGGATTGTGTAAAGGAGCAAGTCCCTGATACTCTTCAATTTTTTTTATAACTGCCTCATCTATTACAACACTTTTATCAAAACCTTCTCCACCATGAACAACTCTATGACCAACTCCTTCTATTTCGTCTAAATTAGAAATAATTTCGTTTTTTTTATCTACAAGGGATTTTGCTATAAGTTGTAATGCTTCTAAATGATTTCTTATTTTAAGTTCTTCTTTATTTGCTTCACTTTCTTTTTTTAATGTAAAAAATGAAATCTCTTCACCAATTTTTTCAACAGAACCTTCAACAATTTGTTTCTCCTCAGGCATTTCAAATAACTTAAATTTAACTGAGGAACTTCCACAATTAAATACAAGAACTTTCATTTTCCCTCTATATATTTTTTAATGAACTTCACTGCATCACCAAATGTTTTAACTTCAAGTGCTGCATTCTCATCCATTTCTATATCAAATTCTTCTTCAAAACCAGCAACGAGTTCCAAACTTGCCACACTTTCTGCTCCAAGGTCTTCAACAAACCTGCTTTCGCTTTTTATTTTTTCCTCATCTACACCAAGAATAGAAGATACAACTTTTTTTGCTCTTTCTTCAATTTCTTTTTCTTCCATTTTTTCTCCCTGTTATTGTTTCTTTCTGCTTCTTTTTACATATTCTTTTCTTTCTGTCTCTGTTTCTTGATATAAATATCTTATAACTTCTTCTTCCTCTTTTGGTAAGTCCCTTCCTCTTCTTGCCATTGCCTTTTTTGTTGTTTCTATACCTGTTTCAATACCTGTTCCTTTCATAAATTTATTGTTTATATACCAGGTAAAAGAAGGAAAATATTTTGGCAATATTCCACCCGCAGTAATATTACACATAATACCAATAATTGTTCCTGTATTAAATAATGTCCCTATACTTGTTTTTGTATGGTCTCCTATAAAAGAGCCAACTTTTAAATCACCTGTATTTGTTGGGCTACCACAAAGATAAACAACTACATCGCTATAATCATTTTTAAGGTCACTATTTGTAGTTAATGCACCTAAATTTACAAACTCCCCAATATAACTATGCCCAATAAATCCATCATGATATTTATTTGAATAGGAATGAAAAATACTTTCTTCTACTTCACCACCAATCCTGCAAACAGGACCAAAACTATTTCCCTCTCTTATATTTGCTCCTGGCATAATTTGTGTTTTTTCTCCAATAAAAGATGGTCCTTCAATTCTTGCAAATGGGAAAATTTCTGCTTCTCTATCAATAAAAATTGGTCCTTTTGATGCATCAAGAACAACAAATGGATGTATTTTTGCCTCATTTCTTATAACAACATTTTTCTCATTTATTATTTCACATTTTCCGGAAACTTCACCTTCAATTTTTTTATTCTGTATATTTTCAAAATCAGTTTTTAAAAGTTGCCCATTAAAATGTATTAAATTCCAGGGATATTTTATAGAAATAAGTTCTACTTTTTCTTTTTTTATATTTTCTTTTAAATTAGAAAGAAATTTCCAGAAATTTCCTTCCCAGAATTTCTCAACTGTTTCTTTTTTTATATATCCATAAAGGATATTATTATATTCATCAACAAAAATTTTTTCTTCTTCAATATTTACTTTCCCATCAATTATTGTTGTCCCATTTATAATAAAAATATCATCTTTTATAAAATTTTCATCATTTGTGGGTAAATTGAATTTAATTTTTGTAAGAGAAGAAATATAATCTCTAACCCATAGTCCCTTTTCACCATTAAAATTTTGAGCAATTCTCTCAAATAAAGTATAATAACCACATCTTAATTCAAATGTATTTTTTATATAACTTAAAGGTAATAAATTCTTCCAATTTTCATCTTCAAATATTAAAATTTTCATTTTTTTCTCCTTTAACACATACAGGACAAAATTGCGGTTGTTTTTATAATATCTTCAACCTTTGCTCCTCTTGACAGGTCACTTACTGGCTTAGCAAATCCCTGCAAGATTGGACCCAATGCCTGTGCTTTTGCAAGATATTGAGTGAGTTTATAAGATATATTTCCAGAATTAAGGTCAGGAAAAATTAAAACATTTGCTTTTCCTGCAACTTCTGATGGCCCTTTCAATTTTTTTTCTGCAACGACTGAAACAATAGCAGTATCTGCTTGAAATTCTCCATCAATAGGAAAATTTCTATTTTTACTTTTTGCTATTTCTACTGCTTTCTGGACTTTTTCAACAAGCGGATGTGAGGCAGACCCTTTTGTTGAAAATGAGAGAAAAGCAACTTTCGCTTTTTCTCCAATCAGACATTCAAAATTTTCACCAGTTGATATACCAATATCTGCAAGTTGTTCATAAGTTGGGTCAATATTTACAGCACAATCAGCATAAAAATAAATCTTATTATCAGGCAAGACCATTATAAAAAAACTTGATGGGGTTGATGTATCTTGTTTATACCCAACTGTTAAAGAAGATGCTTGAATAACAGAGGCAGTTGTATTTGCTGCCCCTGCAATCATTAAATCAACTTTATCTGTTAAAAGCATCATACCACCAAAAATTAACTCCCTCTTAATAAGTCGTTGAGCAATGGATAGTTTTATTTTTCTTTTTTCAGAATAAACATTTGCAAATTCATCAATATAAGGATTATTTTCAATATCTACAATTTCAATTTTATCAGAAGGAATTTTTAGTGCCTCAATCTTCTCTTTTATGATATTTCTTCTACCTACAAGTATTGGCCTTGCTATACCATCTTCTTCTAATTTTATAGCACTTTCAATTAATCTTTCTTCTTCTCCTTCTGGAAATACAACCCTTTTTTTATTTCTTTTTGCTTTCTCTATAAAATTTTCAATAAGTCCCATTTTTAAAATAATTTTTTGTTTATTTTTTTCTCTGATTCTGTTTTAAATTTATAATATTCAATTCTTTTTAATTTGCTTGCTGCTGCTTCATCCAATATAGTGGTTACCTTTTGGTGACATTGTAAAGATGAAGCAGTAATAAGAGATGTTATTGGTCCTTCAATTGCTTTTGCCACAACTTCCGCTTTTTTTTCTCCATTTACAAGAAACAATATCTCTTTTGCTTCAAGAATTGTTCCAACACCCATAGAGAGTGCAAATTTAGGAACATCTTCTATATTATCAAAAAATCTTGAATTATCTTCTATTGTCTGCTTATCCAGTGCAACAAGGCGTGTTCTTGAAGAAAGAGGAGACCCTGGTTCATTAAAAGCAATATGTCCATCACTCCCAATACCAAGAACCTGAAGGTCTATTCCCCCTGCTTTTTTTATCATTTTTTCATATTCATCACAATACTTCTCAATTTCTTCAAGTGGAATAGTTCCATCAGGGACAAATGTATTTTTTTTATCTATATTTATTCCATTAAAAAGGTTTTCATTCATAAAATATCTATAACTTTGGGGATGTTGGGGAGAAATTCCATAATATTCATCTAAATTAAATGTCTTAACTTTTGAAAAATCAAGTCCTTCTTCTTTGTGCATTCTAACAAGTTGGTGATAAAGGCCAACAGGAGTACTACCTGTTGCAAGTCCTAAAACACAATCACCTTTTTCCCTTACAAGTTCTGCAACTATCTTTGCTGCCTCTTCACTCATTTCTTCATAATTACTCTTCACTATCACTCTCATTTTCTTCTCCTTTGTTTACAATTTCACCTAATTGTTTTAGCCCTAAATTTATTTTTTTCTCATCAGGATTAATTTCAAGAACCATTGTTTCTATTTTTTGCCCTTTTCTTAAAACCTCTGATGGATGTTTTATTGGCTGGTCTGAAATATTTGAAATATGCAAAAGCCCGTCTATCCCTTCTTCTATTTCAATAAAAGCACCATAATCAGTTATATTATAAACTTTCCCCTTAACAACAGTTCCAACTTTGTATTTTTTTGCTATTTCAGGCCAGGGATTTGGTTCTAATTGTTTCAAACTGAAAGAAATTTTCTGCTGGTCCTTTTTTATATCAACAACTTTCACTTTAACTGTATCTCCCATTGCAACAATTTCTGAAGGATGTTTTATTCTACCAGTCCATGAAAGTTCAGAAATATGTAAAAGTCCTTCAATTCCTTCGTCAATTTTTATAAAAGCACCATACTCAGTTATATTTACAACTTTTCCTTCAACAACTGAACCAACAGGATATTTCTCCTCAATATTTTCCCATGGATTTGGTGTTTTTTGTTTAAGCCCAAAAGAAACAATCTGTTTATCAAGGTCAACATTAGTAACAACTACTTCAATTTTTTCCCCAATTCCAAAAAGTTGTGATGGATGGCTTATTCTTCCCCAACTCATATCATTTATATGTAGGAGTCCAACAACCCCATTATCAATTTCTATAAATGCACCGTAATCCACTATATTTCTAATTACTCCTGTAACTAATTGATTTTTCTCCAGCGATTTTAGAAAATCAAATTTCTCTTTTTCTCTCTCCTCTTCTAAATATTTTTTCTTTGAAACAACAATATTTTTTCTTAATGGGTCATATTTAATAATTTTAAAATATGATTTTGTTTCAAGACATTCATTCGGGTCTGCAATTGGTTTTATATCTGTCTGTGATTTTGGCAAGAAAGCAGTAACACCTATATCAACTCTATAACCGCCTTTAACTCTTTTAAAAATCACCCCTTCAATTGGTTTATCTTCATTAAAATGTTTTTCAATATTTTCCCAATTCAATGTTATATCTGCTTTTTCCTTTGAAAGAGGAATAAGTCCATTTGAATCGGGGTCCAATGACTCAACAACTATCATAACTTCCATACCCTCTTTGACATCATCTTGCATGCCTTTAAATTCTTCTCTTGGAGCAGCACCTTCTGACTTATATCCAATATCAATTATTACCTCATCATTTGAAATCCTTACAACGGTTCCTTTCACTAAAGAACCTGGTTTGAAACTTGAAATTTTTTCTTCAAGTAATTTACTCACTTCATTCTTCATTTAAATAACCTCCTTAAAATCATTTTTTTTGAGATAATTTAAAACTCTATCTATAAATTCCTCTGGAGTTGATGTTCCCGAAACAATTCCTATTGAATTAAATTTTTTTAAATCTATTTTATCAATTTCTTCTAAATTTTCAATGTGAAAACTTCTTTTATTATTCAATTTACATAACTCATATAATTTTGTTGTATTTGAACTGCTTTTACCACCAAGAATAAAAACAGCATCAACTTCTCTACTTATTTCAGTTGCTTGTTTCTGTCTATTTTCTGTGACTTTACAAATAGTATTATAAACTATTGTTTTTTTACTTTCAATTTTTTTAATTAACTTCCCAGCAAGTTCAAGATACTTTTTAAAAGATAAAGTTGTCTGCCCAATTATAGCAACTTTTTCAAATTTTGTATTAAAATTTTTTATTTCTTCATCAAGAACAAATATATTTCTACCATAGTCCTTTAAAGATATAACTTCTGGATGGAACTTATTTCCTATTATTATAATAAAAAAATTTTCTTTGTCCAAATTTTCTATCAAATAATGAATTTTTTTAACATATGGACAGGTAGCATCATATATTTCAATTTGTCTTTTTTCAAGCGTTTTTATTTTTGATACAGGCAGTCCATGAGACCTTATTATGAAAGGAACATTTTTAATTTCTTTTTCTTCCCTGTAAACTTTCAACCCCTTTTTTATCAATTGCTCCATAACAAAAGGGTTATGAACAATATCTCCCAAACTTGCCAATTTTCCCTTTTTTTCAAGTATTTCCTCTGCAATTTTAACTGCTCTTTTAACTCCAAAACAAAAACCAATATCTTTTGCAATAATTATTTTTTTCAATTTAGTTCCTTTATTATTTTCATTATTCTATTTGCCTGATTTATATAATCATTATTTTCAACTTTTATTGATGAGCCAAAAATTACTTTCACTTTTGCTGGTTTTAGAAATTTCTTGCCCTTAGGGAGTGCTTTTTCTGTTCCTTTTAATTTTGTTGGAATTACAGGAACCCCTGTCTTATATGCAAGAAAAGATACCCCCTTTTTGGGCATTTCTATATTTCCCTCTGGATTTCTCGTTCCTTCTGGGAAAATAACAAGTCCTTCTCCTTTTTTTAATATCTCTATACCTTTTCTTATGGAAATTGAATATTCTTTTTCTCTCTCAATAGGTATTGCTCCATAAATTTTAATAAGAAAATTTAAAACAGGAATCTGAAAAAGAGACGATTTTGCCAAATAATGAACTTTCCTTGGAGAGGCAATTCCAATAATAGGTGGGTCCAAATAACTTAAATGATTTGAAGCAATTATAAATCCACCTTTTCTTGGTATATTTTCTTTCCCCTTAATTTCCCAATCAAAGAGAATTTTAAACAAAGAAAATCCAAGCAATTTTGCACATATGTAAAAAAAATTTCTCATTTTAATTATTTTTATTAAAAATACATTTGAAAATTCCTGATTTTCTTAAATTTTCAAGGTCAGGGTCGTTTTCCATATATTCAAAGTCATCATACCCATAATTTATAGCATTTTTTAACCATTTCACACTTTTTTTAATATCGCCAATTATAGAATAATCACAAGCAAGGTTATAACAGGCAATTGGGTCAGATGGGGAAAGTTCAACAATTTTTTTATCTATTTCAAGTGCTTTTTTATAAAAATTTAAGATAGAATAAATATTGGATAATTGAACTAAAACTTCATAATAGTCATTTTTCTTTTTTAAAATTTTTTTGTATAAATTTTTTCTGAAAATCATCCTTTCTTTTCTATTCATTTTATTACTGCTTTTAAAATTAACGAGACCACCAAAATAATAGAAAAAACAATTAACCTAAATTTATACTTTTTGGCTAATTCAATTTTCCTTGTAAAGTAAAATCCAACACCTGAATAAACAATCATACCAGAAATAAAACCAAAAAAAATAGCAAGTAATTTTTCCATTATTTTTCAAGTATATCAGACAAAAGAGTAATTGCAACAACTTTTAATTTTAGAATTTTTACTTTTTTTCTATTTGGCACAATCCCATCTTTTTTTACCATCATTAGATATTCATTTTTACTTAAAGATGTCTCACTTATGTCAAAAGCATCTGCATCATCAAGAATATAATAAGTATTATCCTCGTCTTTCAATATCCCAATATAAACCCAATTAGTAGAAGTATCAACAACAACTTTTTCATTCTTATAATTATTTCTCATATTTATTTATCTATTATTATTGTAACTGGCCCGTCATTATGTATTTCAACAAGCATTTCCTTGCCAAATTCACCACATAAAAGATTAAGTCCTGTTCTTCTAATTTCATTTTTAAATATATCAAAGAGTGTGTTTGCTTTTGAAAAATTTTCTGCATTACTGAAATCAGGTCTATTTGAATTTTTCACATCTCCATAAAGCGTGAATTGAGGAACAAGCATTATATCTCCATTTATTTTTCCAATTGGATAATTCATTTTGCCATTTTCATCTTCAAAAATTCTTAAATTAAATATCTTATCGCTTATATATTTTACCTCACTCTCACTATCGCCTTTTTTAAACCCAACAAGAACAACCACTCCTTTATCAATTGACCCCTTATAACTATTTTCAATATATAAAGATGCCTTTTTCACTCTTTGTATTACAACTCTCATTTTATTTCCCTATAATAATTTTATAAAAAAACACCTTAAATTTCAATTTTTTATTTATTTCTCAACACATTTAGTAAAGAACTATATGTGAAATTTTTAAAATGTTATAATTTACCTATAGAAGATAATTTGAAAAAAAGATTTTTAAGTGCAATTAAAAATACCTTTTATGCATATAACAAATAGTTTTGAAGTAGGAAACTTGCTAAATTATAAAATAGAATTTCGCAATTTAAGTTTATAAAAAATAAATATGAAAAAAGCAATTCAAGATTTATTAACACCGTATAAATTAGGTATACCAATTCTTGAGCCAACTGGTAAAGAAGGGGATTTTGATAAAGACATGGTAGATTGTCCATTTATTTTCTGGTATGAACATAAATTTTATATGTGTTATATAGGATTTGATGGTCAAGGATATCGTTCAGGACTTGCTTCTAGTGATGAATTAATAAACTGGAAAAGAGAAAGAATGATTTTGGATTGGGGTGAAAAAGGAAGATTTGATAGTTATGGTGCTGCTGCTCTATCAATTCTTCTTGAAAATAATCAATTAGGTGAATTACCAATTCCTATGAAATGGCAAGGAAAATATTGGGCAACCTATACAGGTTATCCTGAAAAAGGATATGAAAAAGGGCCTGGTTCTGTAGGAATTGTATACTCTGATAATTTAATTAACTGGGAAAAAGCAGATTTCAATCCTGTTATGGTTCCTTCTGATGGAATGAAATGGGAACAGGGAGGAATTTTTAGAACATTCCTTATGAAAGAAAAAGGGATATTTTATCTTTTTTATAATGCCAAACCTGCTTTTAGTGGTGATTGGATAGAAGAAATAGGTTTTGCTACTTCTAAAGATTTAAAAACATGGGTAAGATATTCTAATAATCCAGTAATTAACAGAAATAATGCGAATAATTGGGATTTAGTAGTCGGAGACCCTTATCTGGTAAAGTATAAAGATAAATGGGTTATGTTTTATTGTGGAGTAGATAAAAAAAATGCCAGAGATGGAATTGCTTTTTCGGTTGATTTGAAACAATGGGAAAAAGTTCCTGAACCAATTCTTGATATAGGAACGGATGAAGATATTGATGGTAAACATGCTCATAAACCATGCGTAATTTTATATAAAGGAATTCTTTACCATTTTTACTGTGCAGTTGATAAAAATGATTATAGAACAATTACTGTTGCAACTTCACAACACTTAGGTAAATAAAATCCTTTAATTCCAGTAATTTCTAATAAATAACCTAGTGGGTAATGTCTATTTTTCCCTGTAAAAACAATAAACAACCATCCATAAAATTTTTAACTACAAAAATTATAAAAATATCCACATGCTCGCCCGTAGGGTCCACAGAATTTCTCTGGGCTGAGGGGATCCTGCGGACATCGGTATTTCCTGCCATTTATAACTATCTCTCCATAATACACTGAATACCAACTTTAAACAACTCTGTTCTGTCAAAAATTGCGGTATTATTTTTGTCCTTCTTCTTTCCTCTACAAATAACCTCTCTATTAAATTTGTACTCCTTACACTTATTCTATGTCTATATGGTAATTTTAATATATTTAATAATGCCTTTTTATTTTCTTCTAACCTCTTTACAAGTGATGGATAATTTTTTTTGTATTTTTCTACACATTCGTTAAATTGACAGAGAAAGGATGTTTTTGTAAACTATAAAAATATGAGAAAAATAAAATTTTCAAAAATTGTTGGCTCTGGTAATGATTTTGTTGTTATAGATAATAGGAAGTTTTTAATCAAAGAAAGAAATAAATTCGCTATAAGTGTTTGTGATAGGAAGTTTGGTGTTGGAGCAGACGGACTTTTATTACTTGAAAATTCAACAGACGCTGACTTTAAGATGAGAATTTTCAATCCTGATGGTTCAGAACCAGAAATGTGTGGAAATGGGTTGAGATGCATAATAAAATTTGCTCATGATGAAGGAATAAAAAGAAAAAAGAAATTAACTATTGAAACAAAAAGTGGTATTTTAAGAGGCGAAATAATAGGAGAAGAAATAAAGGCAGAGTTAAAAATAATCGGTAATTATAAATTAAATATTGAAGTGAACCTGGAAAATAAAAAAATAAAAGGGCATTTTATAAATACAGGAGTTCCTCATTTTGTTATAATTACAGATAATACTGATAAGATTGATATTATAAATGATTCAAGAAATATAAGATACCACAAAATTTTTTCTCCCGAAGGGACAAATGTTGATTGGATTACTCCTGAAAATGAAAAAACAATTAAAATAAGGACATATGAAAGAGGCGTAGAAGATGAAACACTTTCATGTGGGACTGGTTCTGTTGCTTCTGCAATTATAAGTTATCTTCTTGGGTATACAAAAATGCCCACTAAAATAATAGCAAGGTCTGGAGAAATTTTAACTATTTCCTTTGACAAGAATTTTTCTGAAATATACCTGCAGGGGAAAGTTATAACAACTTTTAAAGGACATTATTTTGAAAAATTGATTGGTGAAAAACATTAGAGTGAAAATTGGTAAAGTTAATATATTTTATATCTCTAATTTCTGGTATTTTACTTGGATTAAATTTCAATTTTAGTTTTTTTTATTTATTTTTGATTCTTTTCATTTCTATTTTTACAAAAAGAAAAACTTTAATATTTGCTATTTTATTTTTTATATGCGGACTGCTTTCTACTTCAAGAATTAAAAAAGATAGTTTTAATGACCTCAATTTTGATAATAAAAAATTATCTCACCTTAAATGTTGTGTTGTCTCTCTTAATAAAATTTCTCCTTTTTCTTCATCATTTATAGTTGAAAATAATGGAGATAAATTTATTTTAGAATTGAAAGTCCAGGCAAACCTTGAAAAAGGAGAAATTATTGAGATAAAAGATGTAAAAATTGAGAAAATAGCAGAGAAGAAAAATCCATGGGATTTTGACAGCAAAAAATATTATAACAGGCAGGGTGTCTTTTACACATTGAAAGCAAACTATTTAAGAAAAATTGGATTTAAAAATATTTTTTACAGAAGTATTGCAAAAATTAGAAAAAGTGGAGAAGAAAAAATAGAAAGGTATCTACCATATAAACCAGAAGAAAGAGAATTACTTAAAACAATAGTAATTGGAAAAGATAAAATTCCATATTTTTTAAGAACACTGGGTGTTAAAAGTGGTTCTTATCATTTACTTGTTATTTCAGGACTTCATCTTTCTTACATTTTTCTTTTTTTAAGAATTATTTTTATCCCATTTGCTCAATTAAATAATAAACATCCCAAAATTTTCCCTTCCTTTGCCCTTATTTTTCTATGGAGTTATGCTCTTATTACTGGATTAAGAATTCCTATTATTAGAGCAACATTGATGTTCACTTTTTTTCTATTGGGTGAGATATTTGAAAGAGATATTGAGGGACCTGATTCAATTTTTATATCTGCTTTACTTATTTTAATTTTAAACCCAATTTCTCTTTTTAATCTTTCCTTTTTACTTTCTTTTATTACAACTTTTACAATAATTTACACTGTGAGAAAATTTAATTTTATAAAAAAACCATTTCTTACTTTCATAGTAACTACAACTTTTGCCCAAATTGCTTCTCTACCAATAATTCTTTACAATTTTGGTAAATTTTATTTTATCGGTTTTCTTTCAAACATTTTTTTAATTCCACTTTCAGTAGTTCTTATTATTACTTCTTTATTTTCTTTTATTTTTCCTTTTGGTTTTCAAATTTCTGGATTTTTAGCAAATACTTTCTTAAATTTAATGCAAACATTTGCTTTATATACCCCTGAATTAAATTGTTTTTTCCCAATTCCTTTGGTAATTACATTATACTCATTTCTTATATGTATCCTTTTAAAAAACAACAAAAAAATAAAGGATGTCCTTATTTTTGTTTTTTTACTTTCTTTATCTTTTTCATTTTATCAATATAATCTACCAGATAGAAGTAAAAAGATATATTTCTTTTCATATAAAAAACCTTGTTTCTTAATAAAAGAAGAAGAAAAAGGGGTCCTTTTTTCTCCTGATGATTTCAAGGACAGAAATTTTTTAAATTCTTTATTGGATTTTATAAAAAAGCAAAAATTAAAAGAAATTACTTTAATTTATACAGAAGAAAATCAATTAAACCACACAGGAACTTTAAATCAGCTTAAAAAATATGTATCTGTAAAAAATGTCTGGGAATCAGAGAATAATAATTCAGATGAAAGAAAGGAAATTTTATATGGTTATGAAATAGAAAAAAGAGGAAAGAATTTTACAATAAAAAAAGAAATTTTAGATATTTTTCTTGCTCTTTCTCTTGAAGAAGAAATTGAAGGAAAACAGAGAATTTTCTATCTTAACAGCTATAAGAAAAGAAAAAAAATTGTTGAGTCATTAAATGAATTGGATAGTGTTCTTACAATTCTCCCGGCAAGAAGAAAAAAATATGACATTATAAAAAGAACTTTTGAAAATTACTTTCTTGAAGACGGATGCGTAATAATTGAACTGGAAAATGGAACTTTAAAAATTTCTCAATTATAAGGTATAATTCAACAAAGTAGTGTCAAAAAATAGATGAAAAAGAGATGAAATCGCCCCTCACCTATACCCTCTCCCCATAGGGGAGAGGGCGAGAGTGAGGGGGAAATTAACAGATAACAAAAATTTTGGCAGAACCTTCAAAAAAGTAAGGAGCAAAAAAATGGTAATGGATAAAATTGAAAAAATAAAAGAAGCAGAAGAAAATGCAGAAGATATAATAAAAAGAGCGGAAGAAGAAGGAATAAAAATAAAAGAGAACATACAGGAGATGGAAGAGAAATTCAGACAGGAAAAAGAGAAATTATTAAAAAAAGAAATTGAAAACTATAAAGAAGCAAAAGAGAAAGAAAAAGAACAAGAGTTAAAAAAAATAGAAGATATGACTAATAAAATGATAGAAGACATAAAAAAGTCAACAGAAAATAAAATTGATAAAGTAATAGAAGATGCATTGAAAAAACTTAAAGATGAAGTTTTCATGCACTGATAACTTTGTTTCTCCCCATTTCTTTTGCCTTATATAAATAATCATCTGCTTTTTTTAATAATTCATCGGGAATTAAAGCATCATCAGGAAAAGTAGCAACTCCAAAACTTACAGTTAAATCACCATTTGGCTGGTTTTTCTCATAAGGGAACTTATATTCTTCTATTTTTTTTCTTAATTTTTCACAAACCTTTATTGCATTTTCTTTTTCTGTATCAGGGAAAATAATTACAAATTCTTCTCCTCCATATCTTGCAACAATATCACCACCTTTTACTCCATTTTTAATTATCTCTGCAACATTTTTTAAAACAATATCACCCATTGGGTGGCCATTTGTATCATTATAATATTTAAAATAATCAATATCACATATACATAAAGAAAATTTTTTTTGTTCTGCCTTTGTTTTTAAAAAAATTTCCTCTAATTTTGTTTCAAAAAATCTTCTATTGTAAAGAGATGTTAATGAGTCAGTAATTGAAAGAATTTTTGTTTTCTCAAATAATTCAGCATTTTCAATTACCAAAGATGTTGGAGCAGATACCATTCTTAAAAGTCCCAACTCTTTAAGAGTAAATTTCCTATTATTTTTCGAAAAAACACCAAGAACTCCTGAAACAACTTTTCTTGTATAAAATGGAGTGAGTATAAAAGATGTAATTCCTTTATTACTTAAATTTTTATACATAATAAAAGAAGATGTATTGTTTATGAGAAGTGGTTTG
>Ga0116145_1001112_pt1 | contig 28088 bp, 17 predicted proteins | sample AD_JPNHG1_MetaG_FD_89747 | JGI IMG/M metagenome (GOLD analysis project Ga0116145, IMG submission 89747) | Active sludge microbial communities of municipal wastewater-treating anaerobic digesters from Japan - AD_JPNHG1_MetaG | ecosystem: Engineered > Bioreactor > Anaerobic > Digestate | place... | reverse complement strand
ACGGTCCCGGGGCGGGGCGGCGGGGCGGGGCGGCGACGCAAGGCGGAGGCGTGGCATGACTTCCGCTGTTGCTTTACAGGGGGCGGAAACGCGATATGATGGAGACCATTCCTATGTCTGCGCTCGCACGCATTTTAAGATGGGTGGTGATGCTGCTTGGATTCGGAACCGGCATCGGGGTGACCGGCCAGGTCCGTGACGGGGGCATTGACCCATGGAATCTTGGGAAGGGGGACTGGATTTATTACCTGAGCATGGCCACCAACAAGCTGGGTGGGAACGTGCCGGCGGTGACCAACGAGGCGAGCCTCATGCTGCACTACCGGGCGCACGGCATCCGCTACCTCATCATCAAGGCCGCCACCAGCGATCAATTGTTCAACGGGAGTTACCAATTCCCCCAGTTCAACAGCAACATTGTCAACATTGCCCACGCCCACCATCTGCTGGTCTTTGGCTACAATCGTTCCTACGGCTCGAATATTGTCGGGGAAATCGCCATCGCCGATTACGTGTTTCAGCAGGGAGCCGACGGTTTTGTGTTCGACGCCGAAGCGGAGTGGGAAAAGGACAAGCCCTGGATCGGCGACGAAGGCCCGGCGAAGGCCTGGCAGTTGTGTTCGGCCGTGCGGTCAAACTGGCCGAACAAGTTTCTGGCTCACGCGCCCTTCCCCATCATCAGCTATCACACCTCCTTTCCGTACAAAGAGTTTGGATATTGGTGCGACGCGGTCATGCCGCAAATCTATCCGGCCGGGTGGACGGGGGTCAAAAGCCGGCCCAGCGGCGGAATAGACTGGACGGATGTGAACTGGCACAACTGGCACGAGTCGCTCCGGGGGACCAGCAGCGTGATCAACGGCCAGACCATTTACTGGACCAACGCGATCAAACCCCTGGCGCCGGTCAACCACGTGTATGGCCCGAACCCGCCCAACCAGGGCGTGTCTGAAATCCCGCCCGAATTCGTCATGGAATTTGTGGATTACCTGGTGGCCGATCCCCATGCCCAAACCGCCGGCGGATATCGTGGCGCCAGTTTCTGGCGGGCGGACCTGCACGGGGCCCAGCAATGGGCCAACATAAAGGCCGTCACCATCGGCGATTTTCCCGGAACGGTGAACAACCTGGTCCTGGACGACGCCCGGGCCAGCGTCAGCGGCAACTGGAACCCGACCCGCACCTTCTACAATGGCCGTTTTTACGGCGAGGGCAGCGGCACCGACACCAATTCCTTCGGCACCAATTACCTGACCAAGGCGCGGGGCAGCGGGGACGCCTTCGTCCAGTTCACCCCGACCATCCTTCAGGCGGGGGACTATGATGTGTATGAATGGCATCCCACGCTGGCGGCGGCATCGGCGCAAGCGCCGTTTCTCATCACGCACAGCGGTGGAACCACGCTCGTGCTGGCGAACCAGCGCACCAATGCGGGACGCTGGAGCCTGCTGGGGCGGTTCAATTTCGCCGCGGGCGCCTCGGGGAACATCCGCGTCCTGGACAGCGTGGCCGAACCGGGCGCGGTGGCCATCGCGGACGGCATCAAACTGGTATTTGCGGCGCCCACTTCGGCGCCCGCGCCGCCCACTGAGCTCACGGCAACCCCCGTGAGTCCCACCGAAATCGCCCTGAGCTGGCGCGACAATGCCACGAACGAAACCGGTCTGGTGGTCGCCCGGGCCGAAGCGGCCGGGGGACCGTATGCCGAAGTGGCCGCGCTGCCGGCCAACCGGACGCAGTACACGGACGCCGGCCTGACGCCGGCCCGGACCTATTGGTACGTGGTGCGGGCGGTCAACGCCGCGGGCGCGTCCCCGGATGCCGGCCCGGTCCAAGCGACCACCCCGGCGCTGGTGCCTCCCACAATTCTGGCGCAGCCTCGAGGACTGGCCTTGATGCCGGGGTTGAGCGCGCAGTTTTCCGTGCTGGCTTCGGGCAGCCCGCCGTTGAGATACCAGTGGTTGTTCGAGGGCGCGGCGATTCCGGGCGCCACGAACTCGGTGTTGACTCTGCCTTCAGTCCAATCCAGCAATGCCGGAATTTATGCCGTGACGGTCAGCAACGCGGCGGGAGCGATTACCAGCGCCAACGCGCAGTTGTCGCTGGCGGCCGTCGGCGCCTGGGGCGACAACCAATTCGAGCAGGCGTGGGTCAGCGCCGAGGCCACCAACCTCATCGCTGTGGCGGCGGGAGGCTGGCACAATCTCGGACTGCATCCGGACGGCCGCGTCGTTGGCTGGGGCTGCAATGGAGACGGGCAATGCCAGTCCCCGGCTGATTTGCGCGACGCGGTGGCCATTGCCGCCGGCGGCTACCACAGCCTGGCCATCCGGGCGGGCGGGCAGGTGGTGGCGTGGGGCGCGAACGACTCCGGACAATGCGCCGTTCCACCCGGGTTGCGGGACGTGGTCGCGGTGGCGGCCGGCGACTGGCACAGCCTCGCGCTGCGGGCTGACGGCACCGTCGTGGCGTGGGGAGACAACAGTTGCGGGCAGAGCAGTGTGCCGCCCGGCCTGAGCGGCGTCACGGCCATCGCGGCGGGAGGCAGACATTGCCTGGCCCTCCGGACCAACGGCACAGTGGCGGCTTGGGGCGACAACCTGGACGAGACCGGCAGTTTTGCCGGCCAGAGCCTGGCGCCCTGGGGACTGACCGACGTGGTGGGGATTGCGGCGGGGGACGCGCACAGCCTGGCCGTGCGCGCTGACGGCACCGTGGTGGCTTGGGGCGCCAATTCCCACGGGCAGGGGGTGGCGCCTGCAGCGTTGACCACGGCGGTGGCGGTTGCCGCCGGCGGCCAGCATAGCCTGGCGCTGACTGAAGCGGGCGGCGTGGTGGCTTGGGGGGCGGCGTGGAACGGGCAGTGCGCCCTGCCGGCGGGCCTGACTAATGTGATCGCTGTGGCCGGCGGCAAGCAGCATACCGTGGTGCTGGTGGCGGACGCGGTCCCCGTGCCGCGGCTGTTGCGCCCGGCATGGCAGGATGGCCGGTTTTCCGCTGTCATCCAGACGCTGCTGCGTCATCATTACAGTTTGGAATTCAAGGATCACCTGTCGGACCCCGACTGGATGAGCCTCTCCGCCGCCCCGGGGAATGGCGCGTTACGCTTGCTATCCGATCCCGCCGCGGCCGTCCCCGCCCGCTTCTATCGGCTGCGGACCTGGTAAACTCTGACGACCGGAAGGGGATGATTCGAAGGGGGCTCCACTCCGTTGCGGCCGCCGGGCCGGCCTCCCCTTTCACCCACCGCGGCGGAGCAGTGCAGCCGATTTCCCGCTCGCCCGGCTTCGCCGATCTGTGTTAAACTAGTGGTGTGATGATGAGTGGCCGATTCTCCAACCTCGGGGAGGTCCTGCCCATGCCGCATGTCGCTGAGTTCTGCCGGCGCTGGCGCATCACCCGCCTGGAAATATTCGGCTCGGCCCTGCGCGACGATTTCGATTCAAACAGTGACGTGGACCTTGTCGCCACTTACGCTCCCGATGTCCATTGGAGTCTGCTCGACCGTTCCCGCATGAGGCTGGAGTTAGAATCGCTGCTGGGGCGGAGCGTGGACCTTCTAAACCGGCGGGCGCTCGAGAAGGCCGTGCATCAACAACGTGCCGCGGAAATCCTGGCGCAAGCCCAGCCCGTTTATGCCGAACCGTGACCGCCAGGCGCTCGAGGACACGCTTGTGCGGCGCGGAAGATTACCCTCTACGCGCGTGACGCGACTCGGGAGAGCCTTGCTCAGGTCCCCATGCGTCTGGACGCGGTGCTCTATGAAATCGTCGTGATTGGAGAGGCGGCGACGAACTATGGGAGGTAATCGAACGCGATCTTCCCGATTTGACCCTCAAGCTCGACAAGATTCTCACCGAAACCCCCTGGCCTGCGCACCGCACCCGGCATGGTGGCAGGCTCGGGCGGTCCCCCGACTCTTGAGTTCCGGGAGCAACGCCTCGGCGGCGGTCCTTCTTGACGCCGGCAATCCGATGGCCGGGCGCGGGAGCGGAGCGCCGAGGTTTCGAGCGACCCGTCGCTCCCGGCCAGTGCCGTTTCAAGGGCCAATTTCCACCCGGCCGGTAAAGGAAAAATCCGCCGGGCCGGTCAGGCGCACGTCCGAAAACCCGCCGCCCTCGTCACGGAAACTGACCTCGAGGAGGTCGCCGCTCCGCACCTGCACCTTCACCGGCGAGCGGAAACCGTGAACCCGGCACGAGATCAAGGCGGAAGCCGACACGCCGGTTCCGCAGGCGAGCGTCTCATCCTCGACGCCGCGCTCGAAGGTGCGGACCCGAATCTGGTCGGGCCCGAGGACCTGCACGAAATTGGCATTCGTGCCCTTCGGCCCGAAGTGCGGATGGCGCCGGATTTCCGCCCCGAGCTCCCGCACGCTCACTTTTTCCGTATCGGGCACGTACAACACCGCGTGCGGCACGCCGGTGTTCACAAAGTGGAGGGTCAGCGGGCCGGTGGACAGGGTGACTTGCTGATTCAACCGCAGGTCCCGCGGCGAGGTGAGATTGACGGTGACGCGCTCGCCCTGAAAGGTGGCGTGGATGACGCCGGCGCCGGTGAGGAAGGAAAAACCGTCCCGCACGCCGGTCAGTTTCTGGACGAAGCGCGCGAAACAGCGGGCGCCGTTGCCGCACATCTCGCCGGTGCTGCCGTCGCTGTTGTAAAACTCCCACGCCCAATCGGCCTCGCCCGCGGGAGCGGGGACCAACAGAATCAGACCGTCGGCGCCAATGCCGCGGTGGCGGTCGCACAAACGGGCGACCTGCGCGGGCGTGAGCCGCACCTGCCGCTGCCGATTGTCCAGCAGGATGAAATCGTTGCCCGCGCCGTTCATTTTGGTGAAATCCAAAACCATGCCCGGCAAAGTACCGTTCGCGCCGCAAAGCGCAACCGGGATTTGGGCGACGCGGCGGATTACAGCGAGTATTGCGGGATTTTCAGCGTCTCGCCGTCCTTCATGGCGGACAGATGGGCGTAGTAACCGGGAACGGTCATGTTGAGCGCGTCAATCACATCCACGGCCGGCTTGCGTTTTCGAAGGATGGCGTCAATGAAATCATCCGTCAGGTAGCCATGGGACCCGCCATGCCCGCCGGGCGCCACCCCCGGCGGCAGGGCGTATTTGCGGGTCTGGACGCCTTTGGCCAGCGCGTCCTTCAGCCGCTGCTTTCCGGTGGCGTCGCCCACAAAACCGTCCGCGCGGCCGTTGTGCCAGTCATACCCGGCATATTCGCCCCGGATGCGGCCCGCTTCCAGGTACTCGCCCTGCGAGCCGCAAATGATGATGCGGCACAGGCCGCCTTCGCTGGTGCGGAACAGCGCCACCTCGGATTTGAAGACGTTGCCAATGGCATTGGGCTGGCGCAGGCTGGCGTCAAAGGGCGCCGTGCCCAGGCAGCTCACCTCGACGAAACTGCGGTGGGTGACCCCCACGTAATAGGCGGTGGCGTGCGTCGGGTACCACATGGGACAGCCGTTCTTGCGCCAGTCTTTATACGAGGGCAGCGGGGGCGAGCCCAGGGAATGGGGATGGCAATACTCCCCCTCGGAATAGACGAGGCGGCCAAACACGTCCGCCGCATACAGCTTTTCCATCGCGTAAAGGTCGTCGTGAAAGACCGACGTCTCGAACATCGCGTACACCAGGCCGCGGTTCTTCTTCACGCACTCGAGCAGCCGTTCCGCGTCTTCGATGTCGCCCCGAAAAGCCGGCACGGCGGTGCAGACGTGCTTGCCGTGATTCAAGACTTCGATGCAATGCCGCGCATGCGACGGCGCGTCGGTCGCCACAAAAATGGCTTCGATCGAGTCGTCCTTGACCATCTCCTCCAGCGACGGGTAGGTCTTGCCGCACTTGACCTGCCGGGCCAGCGCGGCGCAGCGGTCGGGAAAGAGGTCGCTCACCGCCACCACCTCGACGTTGGGATGATCCTGGAATCCGAACGCGGCGGAGAACTTGCAGTAGCCGTAACCGACCAGGCCGACGCGGATTTTGCGGTCGCTGAACGGCTGCCAGGTCTTCGTTCGGTCGTAGTCGGTTCGGGTCTGGTCAAAACCGGGGATGACTTCCGCGCCCTGGGCGGGGCGCAGGAGGGCGGGAGCGGCTGCGACGGCGGTGGCGGTGGTTCCCAGAAAAGCGCGGCGGGTGAGCGGGGTTCGCATAAGCAACACCCGCGAGTTTAGGACGGAGCCTGCGGCTGACAATCCTCTTTTCGAAGCCCTGAGGTTCGGGGCGCCGCAGCGCCCGGCTTGGGGTGATCGAACTTCCGGGCAGTCCGCTGCGGGCGACGGCGCGGGCCGCGTTAATCGTTGGTGACCCAGCCCTTGCCGGGGATGAACTCGCGGCTGCCCGACGAGGACTTGCAGCCCGCAGTGATGACCATCAGGGCCAGCAGCACCGCCATACAAATCTTTGACATGCCAAAAATTTAATCCAGATTGGGCTCGGGGCAAGCGATTCGCGACGCAGCCCCCGGCAGGATGCGAACATGGCGGAGACGCAAAACTACTTGAAAGGCCAGTTGCTGCTGGATGGCGGACAACTGCGCGGCTCGTTTTTTCAGCGGACCGTGGTTTTGATTTGCCAGCACGATGCCGAGGGGGCCTTCGGCCTGGTGCTGAACCGGGGCACGGGTAGCAATGCCGGAGACGTCATCGTGGGCGATTTGCCGGAGTCGCTCAAAAACTCGCCGCTCTATGTGGGCGGGCCGGTCCAACCGACGGCCTTGAGTTACCTTCACACCGACGCCTTTCTGCCCGATGCCAATGTGATGCCCAACCTGTCCCTGGGGCACTCGCTGGACGATTTGATCGAGCTGGGCGAGTCCTTTTCGCCCACGCGCAAAATCAAGCTGTTTGCCGGTTACGCCGGCTGGAGCGCCGGCCAGCTCGAGGACGAAATCCGGCGCGACGCCTGGTTGCTGCACCCGGCAACCCTGGACCTGGTCTTCGATAACGACCCCGACCGGCTGTGGCAGCGCATCCTCCGGCAAAAGGGCTGGCGCTACCGTCTCCTGGCGGAAATGCCCGAGGACCCCTCGTTGAACTGAGGGTTTGGCCCGCCCCCCACGGCGCCGGGGCCCGGCGTCAAGACCGGGATTGCCTTGGCGGCACGGGCAGGCCACATTGAACGCGCTGTGCCTGCGGACACCAAACAACCGTTGCTCCAGCGGATTCCGTCGCTGACCGATCTGCTCAAGCGGGCGGCCATCCAGCAGTGGCTCGAGACCCATCCTCACACCCTGGTCACCCACGTGCTGCGGCAGGCCGCGGCCGAACTGCGCGACCGCATCCTTGACGGCAGCCTGGCCGACCCTGCCGCCATCACCGCCGAGGCCGTCGAGCGGCGGGCCGGAGCCCTCCTGGCGGATCAAACCCGGCCCCGGATTCGGGCCGCCATCAACGCCACCGGCATCCTCCTTCACACCGGCTTGGGGCGGGCCGTGTTCCCCGAGAGCGTGGTGGACTCGATTGTGCCCGCCCTCAAGGGCTATTGCACGCTGGCGGTCCACCCGGAATCGGGCGAACGGGTCGAACGCGACGAGCTGGTGGAGGACCTTCTGGCGGAACTGACCGGGGCGGAAGCGGCCACGGTGGTGAACAACAACGCGGCGGCGACCCTGCTGGTGCTGGCCGGGCTGGCGGCGCAGCGGGAGGTCATTGTTTCGCGCGGGCAGTTGATTGAAATTGGCGGCTCCTTCCGCCTCCCCGAGGTCATGGCCCAGAGCCAGGCGCGGCTGGTCGAAGTCGGCGCCACCAACCGGACGCACCTCGCCGATTACCAACGCGCCATCACCGCGCAGACCGCCGCCCTCATGCGGGTGCATCCCAGCAATTACCGCATCGTCGGCTTTGCCGGGACCCCCTCGTTGGCCGAGCTGGCCGCCCTCGCCCGCCGTCACAACTTGCTGCTCATTGACGACCTTGGGGCCGGCGCGCTGGTGGACTTGCGCCAGTTTGGCCTGCCGCAGGAGCCCATCGTCCGGGAATCCATCGCGGCCGGCGCGGACATCGTGTTGTTCAGCGGCGACAAATTGATCGGCGGCAGCCAGGCGGGCATCCTTGTCGGCCGCCGCCCCTTGATTCAACAACTGAGAAAGCACCCGCTGATGCGGGCGATGCGCGTGGACAAAACCTGTCTGATGGTGCTCGAGCGCACCTTGCACCTGTTCCGGCATCCGGAGCGGCTGCGCCGCGAGCATCCGCTTTACCGCATGATTTGCCAGCCGTTGGAAACGGTTCGCGCCCGGGCGGTGGCCTTGCAGGCGGGGCTCGCGGCGCTGGGGTCCGCAGCCAGAGTCGAAATCGCCGACAGCGTGGCCTATCTTGGGAGCGGCTCGCTGCCCACGGAAGCCATCCCGAGTGTGACGGTCGGGCTGCAGGCCCGCGACGTGGGGGCCGGCGAGCTGGCCCGGCGCTTGCGCCTGGACGAAGCCTGCGTGTTCAGCCGGATTGAATCCGACCAGGTCAAACTCGACATGAGAACCGTCGCCGACGAGCAGGTGCCGGCCATTGTCCAGGCCGTCCGCCGGGCCATCTCATGAGCGCTCGCCGGCCGCGCGCCCCCCTGGCTTTGTCCCCATGACCTCCGCCCGAAGACACATCATGCTCGGCACCGCCGGTCACGTGGACCACGGGAAGACCGCCTTGGTGAAACTCCTGACGGGGTGCGACACCGACACCTTGACCGAGGAAAAGGAGCGGGGCTTGACCATAGACCTGGGCTTTGCCCCCTGCCGGCTGGCGGACCAGCGCATTGTCGGCGTGGTGGACGTGCCGGGCCATGTGGACTTCATTCGCAACATGGTGGCCGGGGCGCATGGCGTGGACGTGGTCATCCTCGTGGTCGCGGCCGACGACGGCATCATGCCCCAAACCCGGGAACACCTCCAAATCCTCACCTTGATGGGACTCCGCCATGGTCTGGTGGCCTTGAGCAAGATTGACCTGGTCGAGCCGGCGCGGCGCGACGAGGTCGCCGCCGAACTGCGGCAGTTGCTGGCCGGGACGTTCCTGCGGGAGGCGCCCATCTGTCCGATGTCAAACCTCACCGGCGAGGGCTTTGAAGGTTTTTTTGACGCCCTGAACCAGGTCGTGAACGGCTGTCAGGAACGGCCCGTGAGCGGGGTGTTCCGGCTCTGGGTCGAGGACGTGTTCTCGCTGCGCGGGCCGGGGACGATCCTCACCGGCATTCCCACCGGCGGAATCGTGCGCGCGGGAGAATCGCTGGCGTTGCTGCCCGGCGAGGTGACCGGCCGGGTCCGGCGCATGCAGGTTTACGGCGAAGACGCCGTCGAAGGCCGGGCCGGCGAATGTGTGGCGCTCAATATCCCCGAATTGGACCCCCGCCACGTCCGGCGGGGCATGCTGCTTTGCCCGCCGGAAACGCTCTCCCCCGTGGCGATGGCCGAGGCGGAGCTGCAATTGCTGCCGGACCTCAAGACCCGGGTTCCGGACCTGGTCCGGATTCAGCTTCACGTCGGGACGGCCTCCGTGCCGGCCCAGGTGGCGATGCTGGAAACCCCGACGATGAGCGGCGGGCAGCGGCAGATGGTCCAGTTGCGTCTGGCCGAGCCGCTGCCGGTGATTCCGGGCGAACGCTTTGTGGCGCGGGCGAATCTGGGCCAGGCGGACCATGCCGGTCTCGCGACCATCGGCGGCGGACGGATTCTGGGCACGACCAACGTGCGGCTGCGGCGCCGCCGGCCGTGGACCCTCGAGGCCCTGGCGGCGCGGCGCGAGGCGCTGGATTGTCCCGCCGCCTGGTGCGAGTTGATGCTGCGTGAATCCCGCGAGCCCCTGTCGCTGTCCCGGCTTCAGCAAAAGTGTCTCCTGCGCCAAGAGGAGTTGAACGCGTTGTTGAATCCGCTCGAGGCGGGCGGCCGCGTGATCCGGCTCCCCGGCGGCCTGTGGACTCATCGTCAAACCGTGGATCAGGCGGCCGCCAGGCTGCTGGGGATTGTCCAGTCCTTTCACGCCGCAAATCCACAACGCGCCGGCCTTGAAGCGCAGGAATTGTTTGCCCGGGCGCGGGCCAACCCCGTCGTGGGCACATTGGCCGTCGAGTCGCTGATCCAAAGCGGGAAACTCGAGCGCTCCGGCACGGTGCTTGCGCGCAAGGGTTGGAGCGCCCGCCTTACCGATCGCGACGCGCAACTGTGCGAGAAGCTGGTGGGTCTGATGCGCCAGGCCAAATGGTCGCCGCCCTCCCCCGGCGAGCTGGCCGTGGCGCTGAAGGAGCCGTTGGAACGGGTCGGCAAGATGATTCGCTTGCTGACGGACCGTGGGCAGTTGGTCCAGATTGAGAGGGACCTCGTGCTCCATCCCGAGGCCCTTGAAGCCGCGCGCCAGATTGTCCTTGGCCTCTTTGCCAAAAAACCCGTGTTCTCCACCATGGAATTCCGCGACGCGCTGGGCGTCAGCCGCAAATACGCCGTCCCCATCCTGGACTATTTCGACCGCATCCGGCTCACCGTGCGCACCGGGCACGACCGCACGCCGGGTGTCGAAGCCCGCAAGGCGCTGCAAAAGCCCGCGTGAGCGGCCGCGCGCCGCCAGAGGGAAGGGAGGCCAGCCGGCCTGTGCGGTCTGTCAAGGGCGTCGGGAGGCGGCCTCCTCCGTGGGCCCGCCCCGGCCGCCCTAGTAAAGGCCGGCCGGAGGGCTCAGCGCGCAGGCTCGAGCTTGAGCGCCACCACACTGACGACCGGGTCCGGCGCCGTTGCCGGGACCTGAACGGTCCACGTCCGGCCGGTGGGGCTCACCGTTGCCTTGCCACCGCCGGCCAGCAGCCACGCTTTCACCGGCTCGCTGCCCCGGAGGGCGGGGATTTCCAACCTGCCGTTCCTGGGCCAGTCGAACACGTGGAGGTAAAGGCGCTCGGGACCGCCTTTGCCGGCCTTTTGGGTGCAGCGGCCCCAGGCCAGTTTCTCATACGGGCTGGCGGTCGTGCCGTAGATGGCTTCGCCATTGACTCGCATCCAGGCGCCAATGTCGCGCAGCGCCCGGACGCTTTCCTCCGGCACCGACCCGTCTCCCTTGGGTCCGATGTTGAGGAGGTAGTTGCCGCCTTTGCTGGCAATGTCCACCAGGTTGCGGATGAGCGTTGCGCTGGATTTCCAGGCGTGATCGTGTGCGCTGTAACCCCAGGTGGTGTTCATCGTCATGCACGTCTCCCAGTCCACCCCCGGCATCCCGGTGTCGGGGATGTGCTGTTCGGGGGTGATAAAGTCGCCGTACTTGGGATCGAGCTGCGGCAGGTAGCCTTCGGTGCCCATGCCGGCCCACCCGGCTTCGCGGCTCCGAAACAGGCGGTTGTTCATGATGATGCGAGGCCGTTTGGCCCGGACCCGCTCCATCAGGTCGAAGGCGTTCCAGGCTTCCTGTCCTTGAAAGTCAATCGCGCTGTAGTCCCACCACAGAATGTCCACGGGGTAGCGGGAAACCAGCTCGTCAACCTGGGCGCGCAGAAAGGCCTTGTATTTGGCATGGTCGCGCTCCCCGTTGGGATAGGGCCTGCCTTTCAACGGATGCGGCAGTTGCTGGGATTTCTGGTAGGCGTATTGGTCGTGATGCCAGTCTATCACCGAATGATAGAACCCGACCCGCAACCGCCTGGCGCGCGCGGCCTGCACGATCTCGCAAACCAGGTCGCGCCCCAGCAGGTTGCCGGCGTCAAAATCGCTGACCTTCGAATCATGCAGGGCAAACCCGTCGTGATGCTTGGTCGTGAAGACCAGGTAGCGGCAGCCGGCCTCCCGCGCCAGTTGCGCCCATTCGCGGGCGAATCCCTCCTTGGGCTTGAAAAGCGGAAAGGCGGCCTTGGCGTACGTGTCGGTGTCCGCCTTCACCCGTTGCTGAATCCACTCCATCCCGCCGCGCGTGCCCACGGGCTTGCCTTCCCAGGTTCCCGCCAGGCCGGAATAGAGGCCCCAGTGCACAAACAAACCGAACCGCGCCTGGCGCCACCAGGCCATGCGCTGGTCGCGCTGCGCGGGCGTTTCGCCCGCGGGTGCCCCGCCTGCGGCCGGGGAATTCATCAGGCAAATGACGCTCAGGGCAAGGACGGCGGCGGCGGTTCGGACTCGCAAATGGCGGTTCATACTCAACGGGATGCAGCTTGTCGCAGGACCGGCGCCCAGACAAGTAAAAAGAGAATCTGGCACCCGGTTCGGATTTGACGTAGAATGAACCATGATGAAGCGTTTTGTGGCCCGTCTCCCGCTGGTCTGCGTCACCGGGTGTTTGCTGTCCGCCGGTTGCCCCGCGCCGGTTCAGGCCGCCGCTCACTTGCTGGCCCCCGATGGCGTCTGGTGTTGGTTCGGAAACCCCCGGGCCTTGTTCAAAGACGGCCGCCTCTATTTCGGCTACGTCCGGTATGCCGATGGCCGCGTCTGCCTCAACACCTTCGATCCGCTCACCGCCGAGTCGCGGCTGCTCTGGGCCAGCGACATGACCCAGCGCGATGATCACGACAACCCCGGCCTCCTGAAATTAAGTGACGGCCGAATGCTGGCGATTTATGCCAAGCACGGCAACGAGACGCGCTTTTACTACCGCGTCACGGCCGGCGCGGACACCGCCACGCCGTCCAACTGGAGTCCCGAGCTGGCTTACACCAACACCACCGCCGGCGTCACCTATGCCAATCCGTATCAGCTCGGCGCCGAGTCCGGCCGCATTTACAACTTCTTTCGCAATTTGAACTTCAATCCCACCTTCGTGACCTCGGATGCGTCGGGAACCAACTGGTCTGCGCCGCAGATTCTCATCAAAACCGGCACCGGCAGTTACCGGCCCTATGTCCAATACTGCTCGGATTTCGAGCGCCGCATTGATTTCACCTATACCGACGGCCATCCCGACGTCGCCGCCGTCCCGACCTCGCTCTACCACGCCTATTATCAGGACGGCGCGTTGTGGAAATCCGACGGCTCCTTGTTGAAGTACTTGACCAACGCCCCGCTGCTGCACGATTCGGGCGAACGCGGCACGGTCATCTATCAATATAGCGCGGCGCCCAGCAGCGACCCCAACGTCCACATTCCCTACGGGCGCGCCTGGTGCTGGGACCTGCTCTACCATACCAACGGCGCTCCGGTGGCGGCGTTCTCCGTGCAGGTGACCAACGTGATGGGCGCCAATTGGTACAACGACCGCCTTTACTATTATTACGCGCGATGGACCGGGTCGAACTGGCAAAAGCGGTTCATCGCGCACGCGGGCCGGCCGCTTTACAACACCCAGCGTTATTATGCGGGCGGGATCAGCCTCGACCCCAACAACCCGGACGTCGTCTATCTGGCCAGCAATGCCGCCGATCCGTTTGCCCTCGGCGACCTGGCCAACGTGCCGCTCCGCCCGGATGACCGCTACGAAATCTTTCGCGGGCAGACTCAGGACGGGGGGCTGACGTTTACCTGGCAGGCCGTCACCACCAATTCCACAATGGACAACCTGCGCCCCTACGTTCCGCGCGGCAATCCCTTCCCCTACGGGGTGATTTGGTATGCGGGCGTCTATACCAGTTATACCGTTTGGGACACCGCCGTTTACGGCATTTTTTCCACGAACCTCGCGCCCGTGACCCTCGTGCCCAACCATCCGCCGGCGGTATTCTTGCTGAGCCCGACGGTGACTCCCCTGGTGCTGACCCACCCGCAGAACCATCTCGAATTGCGGGCCACGGCGAGCGACGATGGCCAGCCCGGCCCGCTGAACGTGGCCTGGAGCACGGTCCAAGGCCCCGCCAACGCCACGTTCGCCAACGCCACCAGCCTGCTTACCAGCGTCCGTTTCCCCCAGCCGGGCGCGTATGTGCTGCGGCTGAGCGCCGATGACTCGGTCAAAAGCAATCGGGTGGACCAGGCTGTCCTCGTCGGCGCGGCGGAACCGGCCGCCTCCGATTTGGCGCTGTGGTTGAAGCTGGATGAAACCTGGGGCACCACGGCGGTGGACAGCTCCGGCAACGGCAACCACGGGGTGCTGGCGGGAGACGGGGTCTGGCAGCCGGCAGGGGGGCCGCGGGGCGGGGCGATGGAATTCAACGGCACCAACTCATTCATCAACGTGCCCGACGCGCCCAACCTGGACAACACCGCGGCGTTCACGCTGGCGTATTGGCTGCGGGCGGATGCCTACACCACCGGCGGGGCGGGGCTGGTTTCCAAGCGCAACGCCATCAGCGACAACAACGCCTTCACCACGTTTCTCCAGGTGGACCGCCTGATTAATGTGGACATTGACGGAAGCAACAACCGGTTTACCAGCGTCACCGCCATCGAAACCGGCCGCTGGTATCATGTCGCGATCACCTTCGACGGCTCGCAGCCCACCAATCAACGAGCCCGGCTCTACCTCAACGGCGCCCTGGACCGCGTCGCGGCCGAAAGCAGCCCCGCCGTGCCCAACTACAACTCATCGGTCAAAATCGGCCTGACGCACTCCAACGTCACAACCTATTTCAAGGGCGCGATGGATGACATCCGGTTCTACCGGCGCGCGTTGCCGGCCGAAGAGATTGTGGCGCTGGCGGCGGCAGGCCAGGCGCCCAGCGCCGTCACGCCGCCCGCCTTCGCCGCCACCAACCGCGTCCCCGCCTGGCTGGCGGGCACGGTCGCCGGCGACCCCTCGCACGGCCCCGTCGCCGCGTTTTGGTCCGCCGACTCCGGCCCGGCGCCAGTTCAGTTTGCCGAACCGGCCAATCCCGCGAGCGTCGTGACCTTCAACGCCCCGGGACAATACGCGCTCCGGTTGTGGGCCAGCAACCACGCCGCCCAGGTGTTCGCGTTGCTGCCGGTTACCGTGAGTCCGAACGAGAAGCTCTATGCGGACTGGGTCAGCCTGGCGTTTCCGGGGGAAACGAATGAGATGATCATCGGGCCCCACGGCGATCCCGACCTCGATGGGGTTCGCAACCTGGTCGAGTTTGCGCTGGGTCTGACCCCCGGCATTCCGGATGCCCGCCCATTCGGACCCGCTTCGCCGGGCCTCCCCGTGGGCGGCCTGGTCGAGGTCTCAAACGCCAGCCACCTCGTCCTGCGCGTCAAACGCCCCACGGGCCTCCTCCAAATCGCTTACGCCGTCGAAATCTCGCCGGACCTGGTCCAATGGTTCGACGCGCCGCCCCCGTCGGGTCCCGTGGACAATGGCGATGGAACCGAAACGCTGGTCTTTCAGGACCCGGTCGCCACGCGCGACGCGCCCAGCCGCTACCTGCGCCTGCGAGTCACCTTGTTTTGAACCTCTGACCCGGCCCCGGTTGTCCCGCCACACGCGCCGCTGCGCCTGCCCCCTCCGCCGCGGGGCAGGCGAGACTCGCTGGCCTGAAATGGCTCATCGAACCAAAACAAAAAATGCGGTCGCATCAATTCTTTTGCTTCCTGCACAAAAAGATTCAAGCCTCCAAACAGCGACGCCACGCCCGGCTTGAGCTTGATTCTGAGCCGGCCACATGGTTTAATCTGGGAAAACCGGGCTCAGACGATGCCGATGAAGTTCCTGACGCGCCTATTGTTGTTCCTGCTGGCGGGTTTCGTAGTGGGCCCCGGACACCTCGAGGGAGGGATCATCATCAGCGAGTTCCTCGCCGAAAACGACGGCGGCCTTGATGACGCGGATGGGGACTCGCCCGACTGGATTGAGATTCTCAACGATTCTTCGCAAGCCGTCAATCTGGGCGGCTGGCACTTGACCGATACCCCGGCGAACCTGACCCGCTGGACGTTCCCCTCGACCAACCTGCCGGCGGGCGGCTTCCTGGTGGTCTTCGCCTCCGGTAAAAACCGGACCACGCCCGGGGGAGAACTGCACACCAACTTCCAACTGAACAATGCCGGCGGGTGGCTGGCGCTGGTTCAACCGGACGGCGCCATCGCCCACGCTTACGACCCCGCCTATCCGCCGCAACGCCGCAACGCGTCGTTCGGCATCGTCCAGCGAGTCCGGCTGATTTCGTCCGGCGCCACGGGCCGGTACCACGTTCCGACCAATAACAATCTGGGCGCCACCTGGACCAGCCGCACCTTTGGGGACAGCAGTTGGACCCTGGCGACCAACGGCATCGGATACGACCGAAACCAGCCGCCGGGCACGGCGTTGCCGGTGGTGCTCGCGGTGGACTTTGACGAACGCGGGACCGCGCCAGTCACCCAGGACGGCTTCGTCTCCTTCGTGATCAATTCCAACATCAGCAGCACGACAATCCAAACCAATCCCACCACCCGCATCTATGGCGGCCTCTCGCTGACTTTCTCGAACACCCACCCCCTGGGCTACGATGACCGCCTCCGCACCACGCCCGTCAATAGCGGCAGTTTCACCACCTCGGCCCTGCTGCGGGATCACATCATGTCGCGCGAGTTGACCGGCACGGGCGGACTGGACCTCGCCTTCAGCGGGCTGCTCCCCTCCCAACCCCATGCCGTGACGGTCTGGTCCTACGACACCGGCAGCAGCGGCCGGCGCGTTTCGAATTGGTACGCCAACGGCGTCCTGGTGCGCAGCAATTACAGCTTTGACGGCAGCATCCTGCCGGTCACCGACGACGACTATCAATTCACCTTTGCCGCGATGACCACGCCGGAGGGCGGCCTGCTGGTTTCCGGCCGGCGCGACCTCAGCAGCCTGGCCAACAATCCGGCGGTGCAGATCAACGCCATCCGCCTGGCGCGCGTCGCCTACCGGAGCCAGTTGACCTCCGACGTCGAAGCCGCCCTCTACAACCGAAACAGCTCCCTTTACTTCCGCCTGCCTTTCACCGTGACGGACGCGAGCTCGCTGACAGCCCTGGAACTGCGGGTTCGTTATGATGACGGCTTTGTGGCTTATGTGAACGGACAGTCGGTGGCGGCCCGCAACGCCCCGGCCACGCCGGCCTACAACTCCGCAGCGACCGCCGCCCACCTCGGGTTTGATTACGAGACGATCCCGGTCCCCCTGGCTCCCGGTCTGCTGGTCAATGGCACCAACATCCTGGCCATTCACGGGTTGAATGTGGCCCCCAATGACACGGACTTTTTCCTGCAAGCCGAGGTGATGGGCGTGGTGGGCAGCAACCATCCCGTCCGCTATCACTGGCCGCCCACGCCCGGTTCGGCCAACGGCGAGGGCTATTCCGGCTTTGTTGCCGACACCAAATTCAGTGTCAATCGCGGTTTCTACGACACGCCGGTCCAGGTGGCGATTACTTCAGCCACGCCCTCTGTCACCATCTATTGGACCACCAACGGGAGCGCGCCCTCGCCCACCAACGGCTTCGTCTTCCAGCAGCCCATCCTCGTGGACCGGACGCTGGCCGTGCGGGCGGCCGCCTACGCCCCCGGCCTGATTCCGACCGAGGTTGAAACGCACAGTTACCTCTTCCTGAGCCAGGTGCTGACCCAGGCGGCGGTGCAGCCGGGTTATCCCACCGTCTGGCAGGGGAGTTATCCCGCCGATTACGGGATGGACCCGAACGTGGTGAACCATCCGGTTTATTCGCAAACGATTTCGAACGACCTGCGCGCGCTGCCCACGTTGTCCGTGGTGATGGCGCACGAGGACCTCTGGGGTGCAAGCTCCGGCATCTATCGAAACTCGACCAGTTCCGGCCCGGGCTGGGAACGCGCGGCCAGCGTCGAGTTGATTGACTCGAATGGCGCGACGAGATTCGCCGTCAACTGCGGGATTGAAATTCACGGCAACGCCAGCCGCGACAACGCCCGCACCCCCAAGCATTCCTTCCGCCTGTCCTTCAAGAGCGAGTACGGCCCGGCGCGGCTGCGTTATGACTGGTTTGACGACCGGGTGCGGAGTTTCGACCGGATCGTGTTGCGCGGGCTTGGGTTTTGCGACGCCTGGACCACCCGGTATTCCGACACCTCGCCCGTGCCGGGAACTTCGCTCATCGGGTTGCGTTACCGTCCGGAAAACGCCACCTACTTGAAAGACACCTGGATCAAGGAAACGTTGCGCGAGATGGGGCACCTGGCGACCCGGTCGGACTTTGCCCATCTCTACCTCAACGGCCTGTATTGGGGCCTCATCAATCCCTCGGAGCGCATTGACGCGGCGTTTGCCGCCTCGCATCTGGGGGGCCGCGAGATGGACTGGGACGTCATGGCGGGCGACGAAAGCTACGCGGTGGCCGAGCTGCGGGACGGATTCCGTGATGACTGGGACCAATTGATGGCGCAGGTGAACGCCGGGATCACCAACGAGGCCAGCTACCAGGCCGTGCTCGAAAAAGTGGAGGTCGTCAACCTGGTTGATTACATGATGGTTCACGGCGTGGCGGAGATGGAGGATTGGCCGTTCCACAACTGGTACGCCATTCACCGCCGCGCCACCAACGGCCTGCCGGCCACGCGCTGGATTTTTCTTCCCTGGGACCAGGAGGTCGGGATGGACCGTTTTGTGCGGCGCGATCGCATCCTGGCCGGGGCCGACAGCGCCAACACCCCCGGCCGAATCTACACGAAACTTCGAGCCTACCCCGAATTCCGCCGCCTGTATGGCGACCGCGTGCAGAAACACTTTTTCAACGGGGGCGCGCTGTCGCTCAGCAACTGCATCGCCCGCTTCGAGCGGCTGGGCGCGCGCATCTGTCAGGCCCTGGTGCCGGAATCGGCACGGTGGGGCGACGCGCGCGAGTTCACCATTGGCGCCAACCCGGGCACGGGGCAGACCTTTACCCGCGATGAATGGTGGGTGCCCGAGATGCGGCAGCTTTACAGCAACTACTTCGGCAATCTTCACGAGCTGTATCTCAGCAACTTCCAGGCAGCCGGGCTCTACCCTCTGACCGGCGCGCCGGAATTCAGCCAGTTCGGCGGCGGGGTGCCTGCCGGGTTCAGCCTCACCCTCAGCCACACCAATCCCGCCGGCGCCATTTTCTACACGCTGGATGGCTCGGACCCGCGGGAGTACGGGACCGGCAACGTGGCCGCCGGCGCGCAGGCCTACGCCCTGCCCATTCCCATCAACGCGCCCACCGAGGTGAACGCGCGTGTGCTTGACTCCCGCGGGTGGAGCGCGCTGGTGGCCGCGACCTTTTATCCGCCGCAAAATCTCCAAGCCCTGGCGCTGACCGAAATCATGTATCATCCCCCCGGCTTGGGCGTCACGAACAGCGACGAGTTCGAGTTTCTGGAGTTGAAGAATTGCGGCGCCAACACGCTCAACCTGAGCGGACTCACCTTCAGCCAGGGCATCAGTTTCACCTTTACCAACGGCACCCTTCTGGCACCCGGAGCCTTCTTTGTCCTGGTCCGCAACCCCGCCGCCTTCTCCGCCCGTTACCCGGGCGTCGGCATCGGCGGCGTCTTTACCGGAAAACTGGACAATTCGGGCGAGACGGTCACGCTCGCGCACCCCACCGGCACCCGCGTGTGGTCCATCACCTGGAGCGACTCCGCCCCCTGGCCGGTGGCGGCCGATGGCCTGGGTTTCTCGCTGGTTCCCCGTCAACCCGGTTTGACACAAGCGCCCGACCGGGGCGCGGCGTGGCGCGCCAGCGCCCAGCCGGGCGGTTCACCGGGCGCGGACGATCCCGAGCCGGACATTCCGCCCGTGGTCATCAACGAGGTGCTGGCCCACACCGATCCCCCCCTGCTCGACGCGGTCGAGCTCCTGAACCCCACCGGCAGCAACGCGCTGATCGGCGGCTGGTATCTCACCGATGATCCGGCCATGCCCTGCAAATTCCGCTTGCCGTCAGACACCCTCATCCCACCCGGCGGCACGGTGTTCTTCGACGCCAGCCAGTTTAACGCCAACCCCGGCTCCCCCACCAATTTTTCCCTGAGCTCGACTGGCGACGATGTCTATCTGTTCTCAGCGGGACCCGATGGCCAGCTCACCAGTTACAGCCACGGCGTGGTTTTTGGCGCGTCGTTCAACGGCGTCAGTTTCGGCCGGGTCGTCAACGAGGTCGGGGACGAGTTTTTCGCGCCGCAGGTGGCGCGGACGCTTGGGGCGCCGAATGCCGGCCCGCAAGTCGGCCCCATCGTGTTCAACGAAGTGCACTATCATCCCGAACCGGGCGGTTTCGAGTTTGTCGAGCTGTTGAACAACTCGGACCTGGCGGTGCCCTTGTTTCATGGGCTGCATCCGGCCAATACCTGGCAGGTCAACGGCATCGGCTTTGTGTTTCCCACCAATGTTGTCCTCGGCGCCCGGGAGTTGCTGGTTCTGGCCGGCGCCGATCCTGCCACTTTCCGCGCCCGCTACGAGGTTCCGGCGGAGGTTCGGGTGCTGGGGCCGTTCCCCGGCGCGCTGCAAAATGACGGGGAGAATTTGCAACTGCTCGCGCCGGACAATCCCAACACCAACGGGGTGCCTTATGTGGCGGTCGAGGAATTGCGCTACAACGACCGGGCGCCGTGGCCGGCGGCCGCCGATGGCAGCGGTCTCTCGCTCCAGCGCCGCAATCCCGCAGCCTTTGGCAACAGCCCCGCCAACTGGCAGGCGGCTGCCCCGACGCCCGGGCGCCTGCTGGCGGCGGCCGATACGGACGGGGACGGCATGCCGGACCTGTGGGAGAGCGAGCACGGCACCAATCCCTTGGCGCCGGATGCCGGCGACGATGCCGATCAGGACGGCTTCACCAATCTTCAGGAGTACCTCGCAGGCACCGACCCGCAATCGGCCCAAAGCCGCTTCGAGTTGACCGCCACGGCCGCACCGGGCCGCGTCCGGCTCAGCTTCACCGCGGTGTCAAATCGGAGCTATACGGTCCTCTGGAGGGACGCGTTGGGGGGCGGGGCTTGGATGAAATGGACCAATGTGCCGGCGCACCCCACCAACCGCCCCGTCGTGCTGGAGGATTCGCCGACGGCGGGCGCCCGATTCTACCGGCTGACGACGCCGGCCTGGGATTAGACACTTCTGGAAAAAAATCGAACGCGCCACCCGGGTTCGCCGGGTGGCGCGGGGAACATCAGATACTATTGTAACGGCACCCTTCTGCCGAACCGACTATTGAGGAACTTCCTCGAAATTCCCGCCGGCGGCGGCCTTTTCGGCCTTGATCTGCTTGGCGCTTTGACCGCTGTCCCAGGCAGACCAATCCGGCTCAACCTCGTCGCTCTTGGGCGCCGGGGTCTTCAGATACTTCGATTCCGTCGGCTGGAAGTCCTCATCCTGAACGATGGTCGGAGTCAAGAACACCATCAGGTTGGACTTCTGGCGCGACTTGGAGTCGCTGCGGAACAATCCGCCCAACACGGGGATGTCGCCCAGCACGGGCACCTTGGAATTGCCCTTGCGAATGTCGTCCTGCACCAGGCCGCCGAGGACCAGCGTGTTGCCGCTGGGAATCATGACCCGCGTTTCCATCTTGCGGAGGTCGTATTCATCCACCTCGAAGATGCCGTTGTTCACGACTTTCGTCACCGTCCCCGCATTGCGCGACACTTCCGGCGACACCTTCAGGTTCACGTAGTTGTTGGCCGAAATGCGCGGCGTGACATTCAGAATCACACCCAGGTTGGTGTAGGTGATTTGCGAACCACCGGAAACCTGGACGGTGCCCGGGGTGATGTTGATGATCGGCGAGGCGCGGGTCACTTCGATGCGGGCCGGCTCGTTGTCGAGCGTCACGGTTCGCGGCGAGGAAATGACCTTCGCTTCCCCGTACTTGTTGAGGAAGGAAATCACCGCGTTGACCCCATCGGCATTCAGGAATGCCGTGTGGGTGCTCAAGCCCCGGCCGGTCAAATCCGTGATGAACTTGGGCCAGGGCTTGTCGGCATTGAGGCCCGCCAGCGGCGCATGCTCGCTGTCATCCGGGACGGGATTGAACTGGCGGTTGTTGCCCCAGGAAACGTTCTGGCGCTCGAGCGTGCCCGCCCAATCAACGCCTTTGCGAGTCTCGGGATTGATCGAAGTCTCCAGCAAGCGGGCTTCAATCAACACCTGCTTGGTGGGCGTGTCCAGTTTCTCGATCATCGTGCGCGCGTCGGCCAGCTCCTTTTCGGTGGCCAGGATGACCAACTGGCTCGTCCGCACATCGGCCACCACTTTGCTCCGCTTGTCCGTCAGCGTGCTCTGAACCGCAATGACGATGTTGCTCGGCATGGCGTACTTGAGCTGGATAATGTCCGTCACCAGCGGGTCCGGCGCGGCCGGGTCCTTGACCATGATGCGGGCAATCTTGCTCTTGGGATCCTCCACCAACTGGAGGTTGTAATTGTTCAGCAAGGCGCTCAGGGCCTGGCCGGCGGTGACATTCTCCCAGCGGATGGAAACCATCGGCTGCGGGACCGGGCGGCCATCCGGCCCGGGCTGCCCGAAAGTCACTTTGGGATCCAGCATGTAGTTCAGCCCAGCCTGGCGAGCCAGGTTCTTGATCGCATCGGTCAACGGCACATCATCCATCACGATGAGGGGAATGACCATGTCCGCGGAGCCGGCATCCAGGGCCGGAGCGCTGGCGGCCGGAGCCGCTTCGTTGACAATTGGCGGCGCGGCCGGAGGCGCGGCGGGCTCGGCGGCCGGAGCCGGGTCAGCGGCCGTTTGTTCCAAAGCCGGCGGCGGCGCCGCTTGCTCGGCGGCGGGCGCGCCGTCCATTGGATTGGCCGGTGGCGGAGTTTCCTGGGCATACGCGGCGACGCAGCCGGCGATCAGCCCAACCATGGTAAACAGGCGTAGTCTCGATTTCATTTGTTTCTATTAGTTCTGATGTTCACAAGGCACCGTGCCGTGTGTTTTGGGTTAGCTTCAAGCAGTCGGGGTGCCAATGCGTCCGGAACCGTCAGAAACCCTTGTCACTAGGCGGGAACTGACCCATCCAGCGGGCCTTCGTCCCGTTTTTGGACAAACTGCAACGGTCTCACCAGCCATGTCGGCTTCGTTCAGCCCCTGGTTATTCCCTCTGGTGGCAACGCCCCCGCCGCCACTTCGGCCGCCGAGCCCGACCAGCGCCTTGAATTGACCTCCCGGCCGCTCCAGTTTTTCGGCGAGCTGTTGTCCCGGACGGAGGGGGGTGCGGGCAGGCGGCGGGTGGCCATGACCAGCGCCAGGCGCCTGCCCGCTTATGGTCCCGTTCCTTCCTTTTACCGTCTGAGTCGCTGGTCAAATCAGAACATACTTGACAACTCGAGCACGCTTGGCGTAAAAAAATAATCGTTACCACGAATCGAAGCGATGGAAAAGCAATCTGACGCACGCCCGGTTCACCCTCGCGATCAAAATGTCTCAAAGGGCAGTGAGCCACCCGTCGGGGGCGGAAGCCGAAGCGCCGGACTGACAGAGCGGTGGTCGGCACTGGCCGCACGGTTGCTTGAGTGCCGTTTTAGCATCGCTGACATGGCTCGCGCGCAAGGACTGAGTGTGCGCCAGTTCGAACGGGTATTCAGGCGCCGATTCAACTGTTGCCCACGTCACGCAGCGGCACGCTTGCGAATGGCGATAGCTCTGCAACGGTTGGTCACAAACGCGCGCGTAAAAGAAATCGCTGCTGAACTTGGCTTCTACGACTCCGCCCACTTCTGTCGTGCTTTTCATCAGTACTTTGGCCTGCGTCCGTCTCAACTGCGCCGGACGCTGATCAAAAGTCGGCACACGAGCATCGAGAGAGAGAGAGAGAGAACATTCTGCAGAGGGGGGCCCACATGTCGCAGCTCTACAACAAAATGTCGCGTTTTTACAGGAATCGGGCCTTCCCGGAGCGGTGGCAGGTGCCAAGAATCCGCAATGTGGGATGCAAGAGGCATGGGATGCCGACTGTGGGTCCGGAGAGGCCTTCCGCCCCCCATCTCACGATAAGGCGATCAACTAACTAACGAGTAACGAGATCACGATGAATGCGCGTTTATCAACAGTTCTGGCAGCAATGCTGAGTGTCCTCGGTGCAGGCGCAACTCCTGCTGTGACGACAACGTGGACCTCTGCTACAACATCGTTCGACTACAAGGATGAGGGCAGCCGCACTGACAACTATGTATGGTGGAACGGTAATTGGAGCGGGTCTTCGCATAGTTGGGCAACGGTGTGGTCGAAAGCTGTAACTCCCAGTACTTTCCTTTATAGCGGCCACGTTTGGGATGACATGTTTTGGTTTGGCCGCTTTTGTGGGTCTTGTTCGTCTCATTCCTACCGAAGCGATTGGTGGGACAATATGACAGCAGTGTCCGCCGCCCCAGCGTTGCCTCAGACGCAGGAACTTTCTGAGGGCGGTTCAGGCGGGCCGGCGGACCTGTGGGTGACCCACATCGGCACCTGGACAGCACGGTACAGATATATCGAGGATGGAGTCATTCAAACCGACGAAACACACACCTACCATAATGCCGAGTGGTTGAATATCCTTTACGCAAGCCGCGGAGCAGACACTTACAGCGCGAGCGCTCACACGGTGTTCCAGTCGGAGCCGGGTGACGATCCGCAACACACCGGCTACGAGTCTTGGAACCACCAGGAGCAGCTTTCTTGTTCTTTAGCCTGCCAAGCGTCATATTGTGGGCCAGAGAACACTCAGGCACTTTTGAATTGGTCCCTGTACCCTTGGTCTTATTTTGACAATGTAACTTCTGGAGGCGCCGGCCGAGCCAGCTTGCTGAACCCGGGTGACATCGCCGGCCCCGGCGGGCAAGCATCTTGGCCGCTGGAAAGGGTATGGGTCGAATTTACGCAAGTTGTGCAATGAGACCATCGCCGCACGTCACGGGTGCGGCTTGCGACAGCGTGGCGTGCAGGCCGCTCGCAGCAGACATTCGAGCATGCGCCGACAAGCGCGGTGCCATCACGAACGTTAGGCGCAGGATTCGCAGACACAAGTCCACCCCATGAACTCCACGCAAGTTGTTGGCGCGGTGGCCGTGGTTCTGGCGGGAGCGGTGTTGGGCTTCCTTGCGGGCCGCGCAATCCCCGCCGCGTCCTCCGGGGGTGACCCGGCCACGGGTGCCCCTGACGAAAGAATTGCCCCGGCGCCGCGGATGCTGAGGGAGATTGATGGGGGCTGGTCGTGGTCTCGCGTGGCGAGCGATGACCTCATGCAGTTCGTCGCGAACCTCCGGAGCGTCGGTTGCCCTGAGGCCACAATCGGGGACATTATTCACGCCCGCGTGTGGGCAGACTACGACAAAAAGATCGGTCGCCTGTTGGATCCGCTGGCCCGGTATTGGAGCACCGCCGCGGAATTGAGGGCGACGGCTGACCAGATCAAAGCGCTTCGCCGGGAGCGGGACCAGGTATGGGCGGCACTGAAACTGGAAACTTCCGCTTTTGACTTTTCCAGCGCCCTCTCGCCGGAAAAGCAGCGGTATGTGACCGAGGCGCTCAAGACATATCCCAAGATCAATGTCGGAGCGGACGCCCCTGCGGCGGACAAGGAGCGCGCCTTGCAGAACCGCAAGGCCCGGATTGAATACCTCTCCCGATTCCTCACGCCGGAGGAGTTGCTCGACTACCGCATCGCGCATGACGGCGACGCGTTTGCCGTCAGGAATTCTATGAGCGGACTGACCCTCAGCGATGCGGAGTTTCGACGGGTTTTCGACTTCTTGGACGGGCAAAGCCTGAACCGGACAAATGGCCTCCTGGCGCCGGACCTGGAAGTCAAGTTGAGGGAGACGTTGGGTGACACCCGGTATTCCCAATACCGCCAAGACGCCGAAGCGCTGAACCCCGTGCTGCGGTCATGGGCGCGTTCGGTGAGGCTGACCGAGGATCAAACGCGTAAGCTGATTGAGTTGCGCTCAGCCGCCAACGCGCTCGGCATGCCACGGTACCGGGAGGAAGCAGCAAAAATCATCCAAGACCGGTCCTTGATCGAATTTTACTTTGGGAATCCAATACTTTGGCGCGGCACAAATCCGCCCCCCTGACATGAAACGAATCCTCGCGCTCGTGCCCATCGTCCTGATGGTTTTCACCGCTGCGTTTGTGGCGGGAAGATGGTCTGTGGCGACGGCTCGCGTGAAAGCCCAAGCGCCACCCCCCGTCGCACCGCCAAGCCGCGAGCCGATGCGGGAACCGGAAGGGGAAACAATCATTCCATTCCACTGGTCTCGCCTGGAATCCACCAATTATGCAACGTATGCCGACAACCTGCGAGCCGTCGGCTGCCCCGAAGCTGTGCTTACCGCGATTATCCAAGCGGACCTGACCAGAGCCTACGCGCCAAGATTTGCCGAGGCGTCCAAAGCCGTCGCCGGTTTGCCCTTGCCCGAGGTCGAGAAGCAACGCCGACACGCGGAGATCAAGCGGGAGATCGAATCCATCCTCTATGACCAGCTTAGACTTCAGCGACCTGAACGCCAGGCCCACTCCCGGTTTGCGGCGCAGCAGGAGGAGAAAATTGCCGAGGCATGGAGGCTGTTTCCCCAACCACAAGCCGATCCCACAAATCCTGAAAGCATCGCTCAGGCCCGGAGCAATCGGGAGGCGCGACTCCAATTTCTTTCGCAGCACCTTTCTGCGGACGAGTTGTTGTACTACAAATTGGAGCGCGAAGGAGATGCGCGGCGCGTGGAAATGCTCCTGGCCGGGATGCAGCCTACCAAAGAGGAGTTCCTGCGCGTTGCAGCGGCGGTGGGGAACAGGGACGTGCGCGCTGTCAATGGCAAGTTGCCGGACGACGTGAGAGAGATACTGCAGGGGGTGCTTTCCCCGGAGCGCTTCGCTCTGCTCATGGACCTCCAGCGGCCGGAATACCGGGCCATTGTATTCAACGCCATCCTGCCGTTCGACCTTGCGCCGGATGTGGCAAGCCGCCTGGTTGCCCTGCGTCGGAACACCTATCCAACTGACCCTGCATCGTATGCAGAGGCGGTGAAGGCGTTGTTGGAGCCCTCCCAAGCGCAGTGGTACCTGAACAACAAACTGATCCACCCTGACGCATCGCCGTGAGCAACAAACCCAACCTGGCGCTGCGCCTGACGGTCTCAGTTCTTGGGGGCGCGGTTCTTTCTGTCAGCGAGCCTGCGGCATTCCTGGATCAGGAAGTTGCCATGGTCGTGTTGCAGAGAATGCCAACCGGCCAGCGCGGACAAACTGCCCTTGTAACGCTGCCGGCCAAAAGCTGTGAAGAGGAAATTGCCCGCCAAATCTTTTCCCTCAAATCAATGGGCGTACGCGGCGTGCTGCTTTTTGTTCCGGCACACCGAGCTCGAGGCGCAGCGGTCTTCCGAGAAGCCCTGCGCTTGGAGGGCGTGGTTTGGGTTACTGATCCGCGCAGCCTGGCCCCCACGCTCGCGCGATTCGCCACCTGTCGCCCCTTGCTGGTATGTACGAGGTTGGGGTCGGCAGTCATCGCAGAGCCGGGACCGCACCCAATGCTTAGCGCCACGGCACTGGCGCTGACGTGCGCGGAGGACGTTGCCACATTCAAACGGATAGGCGATAGCCCTTTCAAGCTTCTGTTTCCCCGCGGTCGGAATGTTGTTCAGGACAAAGCCACGAATGCGTTTCTAGCCTGTGTTGCGCTGCAAGAAGACCGGCCTGTACCCCGTTACAGCACCCCGGCCGGTCAGAAGGCGCCAGTTGAGTACGCCGCGGACGTCTGCCAAGCACTCCTTGACAGGCGATATCTAATCGAGCTTGACATTTCCGCCAGGTGTACGCTGGCTGGTCTGATCGGACTGCTTTTTGCTTGCTTGAAAAAGCCACCCGCCTGTTTGGTTGCGGCCATTCTCTTGATGGCGGTTCTCTTCGTAACTGCTCTGCTGGCGAAAGCGCAGCTTCCTATTGGATCGGTCGCGCTGATTTGTATCTTCACCTTGGCGACACGGGACCTCTTCGTGAGGACGGCAGTCCATGCGCCTGCCAACTGTTAAACCACCGGGCCGCTGGCGGTCACTTCCCATCTTCCTTGCCACAATATCGCTCGCGCTGAGTGCATTGTGGGAGCCATTTCTGCATCACCGGCACGAGCAGGCCCTTCAGGTAGTGGGCTTGCTGCTCGTGGCGTCCTGGAGCTGGCTTTCTCTGAAACTCGCAGAACCAGAGCGCAGGTCTGTGGAGCGGGCTGTTTTTGTTTTGTTCTTGGGGGTGAGTTCAGTGATGGCAATCTTCCCGGGCATGTTACAACCCGAGCCACTCTTTTCAGCCAGCTACCGCGGTATACCGCGATGGCGAGGTTGGGTTCTTGATCCTAACAACTCCGGGGTGGT
>Ga0116145_1001105_pt1 | contig 28124 bp, 20 predicted proteins | sample AD_JPNHG1_MetaG_FD_89747 | JGI IMG/M metagenome (GOLD analysis project Ga0116145, IMG submission 89747) | Active sludge microbial communities of municipal wastewater-treating anaerobic digesters from Japan - AD_JPNHG1_MetaG | ecosystem: Engineered > Bioreactor > Anaerobic > Digestate | place... | reverse complement strand
ATTTTCCAAATGGCTTCCATACCTAACTCTGGATATTCTACACATTCTATCGATTTAATGTTGTTTTGAGCCAAAATAGCTGCTGGGCCACCAATAGAACCAAGGTAAAAACCGCCATGTTTTTTACAAGCATCAGTTACTTGTTGACTGCGATTACCTTTTGCCAGCATAATCATGCTTCCACCATGACTTTGGAATAAATCCACATACGAATCCATACGACCAGCCGTAGTTGGTCCCATAGAACCACTTGGCATTCCAGGAGGCGTTTTTGCTGGTCCAGCATAGTAGATAGGATGATCTTTAAAATATTGCGGCATCGCTTCTCCACGATCTAAACGCTCTTTGATTTTAGCATGTGCTATGTCGCGCCCAACAATAATGGTTCCATTTAACGACAAGCGAGTAGAAACAGGATATTTGCTCAACTCCTTTAAAATATCAGCCATGGGTTGATTCAAATTAATTTTTACCGCATCACCTTCGCCTGCATTTCTCAACTCTTTAGGAATTAAACTCGATGGATTATCGTCCATTTTTTCAATCCAAATACCATCTTTGTTGATTTTACATTTGATATTACGGTCAGCAGAGCAACTTACGCCCATTCCCACAGGACAGCTTGCGCCATGACGCGGCAAACGCACAATGCGAACATCATGTGCTAAATATTTTCCACCAAATTGTGCACCCAAACCAATTTTATTGGCCTCTTCTAACACCTGTTTTTCTAATTCCACGTCACGGAAAGCACGACCATGCTCGTTGCCCGTAGTGGGTAATTCATCATAATAGTGTGTAGAGGCTAATTTTACAGTCATGAGATTTTTTTCGGCGGACGTACCACCAATACAAAAAGCGATATGATAAGGCGGACAAGCTGCTGTACCCAATGTTTTAATTTTTTCAATTAAAAAAGGGAGTAATGTATCTGGATTTAAAAGTGCTTTAGTTTCTTGATACAAATAAGTTTTATTGGCAGATCCACCCCCTTTTGCCACGCATAAAAACTTGTATTCCATGCCTTCTGTAGCTTCAATATCAATTTGTGCAGGCAGATTACACTTAGTATTTACCTCATCGTACATAGTGAGTGGCGCATTTTGAGAATAACGCAAATTTTCTTCTGTGTACGTTTTAAAAACACCTAAAGACAAAGCTTCTTCGTCGCTATAACCAGTCCAAACTTGCTGACCTTTTTCACCGTGAATGATAGCCGTACCTGTGTCCTGACACAATGGTAATTTACCTTTAACTGACACGTCAGCATTGCGTAACATAGTCAAAGCCACATATTTATCATTATCACTAGCTTCAGGATCGGTTAAAATTTTAGCTACTTGCTCGTTATGCAAACGACGTAAAAGAAACGACACATCACGAAACGCTGCATTAACCATGTGAGTTAAGCCCTCTTTTTGAATTTTCAAAATAGGTTTACCTTCAAACTCGCTTACCGACACATAATCTTTGGTTAACAAATAGTACTCCGTTTTGTCCTCACCCAAAGGGAATGGAGGTTGATAATGAAATTCTGTTGCCATATTTTTAGTTTTATAAATTATTTTGCTTTGAATAGTGTGGTAAAATTACAATTTTTTCTCGAATAATACAGAGAGATAAGTCAAAAATTGAGTTTTAATATTCCTCTTCATCAGAAATCTTAGTACAATGCCTGATTTGTCACTATGTACAGCATAGTTTTTCACCATAGAAGATAGAAATTAATTAAAACTATCGTGAAATAAAAAGAGAGTTATTGAAAAAATGAATACATTTGCACTGAACATGAAACAATGTTTACATGAAGAGTTGTAGTTATTAATTATATTTATTAACGCGAAGCTGAGAAATCAGAGACGCATAAATTGTTTATTTATGAAAAAATTGCATGTTTTTATTGTAGGAATTCTTGGATTGTTGTTATTAACAGGATGTGCTGGTGCTAATCTATCGCAACACATTAATAATGATGTAACCCAAACAAGTGTAGTTTTATCTCAGGATAATTATCGCATTATTGGAGAAGTATCAGGTGAAGCTACTTCAACCTACATCTTAGGTATTGGAGGTTTATCAAAAAAAGCCTTAACTAACAATTCGCGTGCAGATATGTATGCCAAAGCGAAGCTTAAAGATGGTCAAGCTATCATTAACGTATCAACAACTGTATCTGTTAAAGTAATTGCAGGTCCTATTTATATGAAATATATTGCAACTACTACAGGTTATGTGATCGAGTTTACAAAATAAATCAAAGCTATAACAACAAAAAAGGGACACCAATTGGTGTCCCTTTTTTATAAGTTTTTACTGTCAACCTACCAATTCCAGCATAACCATAAAATGTGACAGTGTACCACCTAATACAAACAAGTGCCAAATAGCATGAAAATAAGGTCGTTCCTTCCCTTTTGCATAAAAATAAGTTCCAGCAGTGTAAAAGAAACCTTCAGCAGCCAGCCACATAAGCGCCTTGGTTGACAACGCATTCCATACTGGCACTGCTACAAAAACAACCAACCAACCCATCGCTAAATACAATGCTAAAGAAACTCGCGGATGTTTTCCTAAAGCAATTATTTTACCTATAGCACCGGCTAAAGCAATAGCCCACACTACTGCAAAGCCAACCCAGCCCCAAACACCACCAATCACACACAACCACACCGGCGTATACGATGCTGCAATAAGCACATAAATATTAATGTGATCGACATGACGTAAAATACGTTTTAAATCGCCTGGAAGTGTCCAATGGTAAATGGTAGATGCTGTGTACATAAACAATACTGCTACAGCAAAAACAGTCATGCCAAACAGTTGTTCCCAAGAACTATCAAGACTACGAACTATCAAAAGCCAACCTGTAGATAGCGCAAAAATAACGCCCAAGAAATGAGTTAACGTGTTAGCAATTTCTTCGTTTGTTCTACGACTTTTCATACACTTTGTGTTTTATAAATTAGCAAACTCTTAAAAATCAACTTCTAAACATAAAATATACGGCGCCTATCAAACACAAAGCTGCCCATACAAAATCCCACTTGAACGGTTGATTCATATAAAATATCGCAAAAGGAACAAACACAGTTAATGAGATAACTTCCTGAATAATTTTAAGTTGAGGTAACGTGTACACCGTAAACCCAATACGATTGGCCGGAACCATGATTAAATATTCGCACAAAGCGATTCCCCAACTCGCTAAAGCTGCTATCCACCAAACTTTATCGGACATATTGCGCAAGTGAGCGTACCATGCAAATGTCATAAAATAGTTGGACAATACCAACATGACAACGGTAAAAATATACGGATTGAACAACTTAATCATAACACTACATTAAATGAAATTATAGGTGAGTCAAATAATACCAAAAGTCAAAAAGCGCTTGATTTACCGTGCGTTCCTGATGCTGTGTGCGTGTAGTTCTAAATAAATATTTTTTAGAAATCACTTCGTTTTTTGAAGCAATAGCAATCCACACTGTGCCTAATGGTTTCTCGTCAGTACCGCCTGTAGGACCAGATATTCCCGTCGTAGCAATGGCATAATCGGTTTGAAATAATCGACGACAACCCTTTGCCATCTCTTCTGCCGTTTGAGCACTCACTGCGCCGTAATGTTCCAAAGTATCTTTATGTACACCTAGTAACTCTTCTTTAATGTGGTTAGCATAAGCAATAACTCCGCCTAAATAGTAAGTGCTTGCGCCAGCTACTTCGGTAATACGATGTCCTAAATGACCACCTGAACAACTCTCGGCCGTAGCTATAGTTTCACTGCGCTCTATCAGTAATTTTCCCACAACAGTAGCAAATGTATCATCATCATAACCATAAATATAGGTATCAATAAATGGTACTAATTTAGCGATTTGTTCATTCATTTGCCTCTGTAATAATGCTTTATCTTCGCCATGTGCCGATAAACGTAAACGCACTTTACCAGCTTCAGGTAAATAGGCTAATCTAAAATTATCAGGTAATGCCATTTCCCACTCTTCGATGATATCTGCTAAAAATGACTCACCAATACCACACGTTAAAACTGTTTTATGTAAAATGGCTTCGGTTCCTAATCGCTGTTGCAGTTTGGGTAAAACATACTCATGCATGAGCCACTGCATTTCAAAGGGGACACCGGGCAGCGATACTACAACCTTTCCATCACGTTCAAACCACATACCGGGAGCAGTTCCCACTTTATTTACCAACGGTTCGCATCCATCAGGAACTAAACCTTGCTTTTGATTAACAGCAGAGACTTGTAATCCACGTGCGGTAAAGTAGTCAACTACATTAGTCAAAGATGGTTCGTGCATGACTAACTGCATACCGAAATAATCGCACAACGCTGTTTTCGTAATATCGTCTTTTGTTGGACCTAAACCGCCTGTTATTATGACAATTTCCGCACGGGCTAAAGCCTCTGTTAGCGTTTGTGTAATGTCGTTGAAATCATCAGAAATCGTGACAATATGCGCTACGTGTATATTGTTTTTTTCTAGCTCTGCTGCAATCCATGAGGCGTTAGTATTCACCACTTGACCTATAAGTAACTCATCGCCAATATTTATCAAACAAGCATTCATTCAACTAAAAATTAACTGCGATAAACTTGTTTAACGCCTTTTATGGCACGAATTTTTTTTATCAACTGCTCCAACTGATGAGCCTCTTTAACCATAACTGTGATGTTACCTTCGAACAATCCATCATTAGAATCGACTGAAATAGAGCGCATATTCATACCACTTTCTTTGGTAATAACCGATGTTATATTAGTCACAATACCAATGTCATCATGCCCTATGACACGCAGTGTAATTGGATATTCGTTATTTCTACTTTCGCCAGACCAGCGTGCACTCACAATACGATAACCAAACTTTTCAATCATCTGTGGCGCATTTGGACAATCCTTACGATGAATTTTAATGCCACTATTGATGGTAACAAATCCAAAAATGTCATCGCCAAAAATAGGATTACAACACTTCGCAAGCGTATAATCAATATTTTTCAAATTACGGTCAATTACCAAAGCATCGTCCTGAGATGAGATTTTTTGAAGCTCTGTTTCTGTCGAAAAACCGTCAGCAGTACGCAACGTCACTTGATCAGCAGGAAGGTCTTCTTCCAACAACTTTTCACGCAACGAAAGAATGTTAATTTTTTCCTTGTAGATGGATACATAAAAGTCGGTAAGTGTTTTGTAGCCCATTTTTTTTGCCACGCGCGTAACATCACCATCTGTTACTTCCAATTTCCAATTTTTCAACCGACGCCAAAGCATATCGCGCCCATCATCGGCTTCTTTATGCTCCATCTCTTTAATACGTTGTTTTACCTTTGAGCGCGCTTTAGGCGTTACTAAAAATTGTAACCAGTCAATTTTGGGCGTTTGATTAGGTGATGTCAACACTGTAATTTGATCACCATTTTGCAACACATATTTAAACGATACATGTTTATCGTTGACAATTGCACCCATGCAGTGCGCACCAATATTTGTGTGAATAGAAAAAGCAAAATCTAGCACTGTGGCACCTTTACGCAAGCGGTGTAAATCACCTTTGGGTGTGAACACAAAGACATCGTCGTCATAAAGTTGCATTTTAAACTCGTTAATCACCTCTTTATCGGAAGCGTCAGACGATGTTTCAAGAATTTCACGTAGATTTTTGAGCCATTCATCCATCTTTTCAGAATCGCTCTTACCACCTTTGTATTTCCAATGAGCTGCAACACCTTTTTCCGCTACTTCATCCATGCGTTTAGTGCGAATTTGCACCTCTACCCACTTCCCTTCTGGTCCCATAACAGTAACGTGCAAACTTTCATAACCATTAGCTTTGGGTGCCGAAATCCAATCACGTAATCGATTAGTATTGTAAGAGTACATATTGGTAACCACCGAAAATGCTTGCCAACAAGCCGCTTTCTCTTGCTCTTCGGGAACATCAAGAATAATACGAATGGCAAACAAGTCATACACTTTCTCAAACGGCACTTGCTGCCTGCGAATTTTAGTCCAAATAGAGTGTATTGATTTAGTGCGCCCTTTAATACTAAAACTTAAACCTTGAGATAACAATTGTTCTTTAACAGGTTCAATAAATCGATCAATATAAATATCACGTGACCGTTTAGTTTCGTTTAATTTCCGAGCAATTTCCTTATAAGTGTCACGATCTGTATATTTGAGAGATAAATCTTCTAATTCGGTTTTTATGACATACAACCCCATGCGATGCGCCAACGGTGCATACAAAGAGGAGACTTCGCGTGCAATTTTCTGTTGTTCCTCCTCACTGTATTGATCAAGAGAACGCATCACATGCAGACGCTCCACAATCATAATTAGGATAACACGAGCATCTTCTGCAAAAGAAATGAGTAGTTTTCTAAAATTTTCCGTTTCAATAGCAACATTACGCAGATATAAACCATACGCTTTAACTAAACCTGATACAATCGCAGCAGTTGATTTATCATATTTAATTTCAATTTCAGCTATTGACAAAATATCTGCCACAACCAAATCATAAAGCATAATAGCATTAAGACCATGACGACCTAATGAAATTTCTTTATGAGCCAATATGGCTGTTTCCAACGCACGCTCTACACGACTCAATTCTAATTGGTTTGTTCGAAGGGCATCTACCACATCTTGTTTTAGTAGTCGCCATCCCTCTCGCGAATAAACATCGCTTAAACAAAGGACTGCCTCTTTATAGAGTGACAGTCCTTTATTGTTGAGAGGTATTTTTACTGTTTCTTTTCCCATAAAAATACCTAATAAAATTTCAAAAATCGATTAGTTACATATAGCTTTCAATGTATATGTTTTACCTTCAGCAGTCACATGAATAGCATATACACCCGAAGATAATTGATATAATTGATCAGCCTTATTATCCGTCAACAGCAAACGTCCCATCATATCAAAAATACGAATTTGTGAGTTTGAAGGTACATTTATCAAACGGAATCCGTTTAATTCAGACACCACCATGACATCACTCTGTAAAGTTTCTTCTAAAGCAGTTATGGTGCAAGAACCATATTCTATTGCAATAGACTTAATATACATCGCTTTCTCAGTATTGGTTAAGCGAACTTCGAGATTCCCTTTTGTTGGTTGTGTTAATGTAAATGTATAAGTAGCATTAGTTGTTGCTAAGGTGCTCGTTGTACCAACTTGAGTACCATCTAAATAAACAGCCAACTGAGCATCACCACCTGTACCCATAGCTGCATTTACAAGCACTTTAGAAACACAACAATCATTGGTATAAGCAGTTGTTAAACTTACTAATTTAGCTGGTTTTGTACTCGAACCCATTTGTGCACCTTTGGTAGCGTCATAACCCAAATAAGCAGTATTAGTAATAGTAGAATTCCAATTATAAGCACCTAATGTTAATGCTCCAGTAGCCAATTTAGCCGTAAATGCATATGAATAATTTGAACAATCAACCTTTGAAGGATCTTTAACTGCAATAGCCACAATGACTAAATTCCCGGTTACATTTGGTATCGTCAAAGTCGTACCCACATAAGTAAAATTAGTAGACGCGGTCAAATCTACACCATTCATAGTGATTAAGAAATCATTTTGTGATAATAAATAATCGATATTAGGAGCCACCGTTGCCGTATACGTAGCACCACGGCTAATACAAACTGCACCCGTAGTGGTACAATTATCTAAATCAAACGTAACTGTAGGTTTTTGACTCGCATAAATAGTAACCGACACACTATCTGTGACACTTGCAGCAGGAATTGAAATTGTCAACGTGCCAGAGTTGTACGTATATACGTCTGTTAACTCTGTTGCACCAACAAGCACCTCCACTGCAACACTGGCGTCAGTCAAGGTTTCATAGCAACTTGTCGCTGTAAATGTAGCCGTATAGGCTTGATTTTTAGCAATCACACCTGCATTAGGTCCTGTCATTTTTGTAACGCCATCTAAATCATAGAGTAAATTGACTTCGGTGTTATTTTTATACACTGCATATAAGGTACAATTTGATGTTGGATAATATTTAGCACCAGCTACACCAGCATCAGCTGTAAGAGCCGCAGAAGAGGTTGACCAACCTACAAATGTATAATTAGCATTTCCAGTTGCTTGTGGTAAAACAACCCCTGAACCAGAAGCAGATTCTGTTAAACTTGAAGTAGCACAAGTTCCATGAGTTCCAGCATTAAACGTAACTGTATATTGTGAAGCTCCCCCCATAAATTTGAACGTAATAACATCTAAATCTTCAGCTATTGAAGTCAAAGTATACGCACCGGTTGGTGTATAACTGGTTCTATTAGAAGTACCAGGATAGGTGTCGCCAGCATCACCACCTGTCGATACACCATCAGCTTCTACAATGTCATAATACATGGGCGTACCGTTATTTGGCTTATTTCCATACCAAGCCGATGAGTTATACTGAACTTTAGTCACCAATAATCCATGCCCTGGTAAAAAAGCATCCCAATCTAAATTTTGACGATTTTCAAAATACCACGCCACAGATGTAGATCGTGGAGATGGCAACGTGCCTGCTGCGGTAACCACTCTATAATCATGCATAAAAGCAGGATTTAGAGTAACGTTTGCAGGAGCATTCATCAAAGTCGGCGTGTTCCAACCTAAAAAATATTTATCATACGCAGAATAGTTGGGTGGAGTTTTACCAGAATTGTTGTATGAGCCTTGATCCATTAAAGTCCACATACCTGGAGTTGCATTATTGTCATAATTAGTTCCGTTGTCAGTGTCATAATAGTCAGGCAACCCCAATACGTGGCTAAACTCATGACAAAATGTTCCAATACCTGCCCTAATAGTGCCAGATTTTCCATTTAATTCAGAACTACATGCATAATTATTGACCTTTTTACCATCAAAGATTGGTGTTCCTCCACTATAATATTCCATATAAAAATTGTGAGGCCATATTGTGGCAGGATCTGCGCCTGCATTTTCTCCATAACCAGCATAAATAATATAAACGAAATCAACAAAACCGTCACCATCGTTATCGTACTTCGTAAAATCAACTTCACATTGTGTATTGGCGAGAGAACATGCTTCCGCCACTAATTTATCCACATTCTTATCATTACCATAAGAGTCATTTTCACCATAATAGCTCATATCTTGTGAAACAGTAACAGGCCCAACTACGTCAAAAATTGGTGCATACGCACCTTTTGATTGATCAGAAAAATATTGTTTTGCTGACCCCGTAGCCCCATTGTATCCATAGCTTTCACCATTGAGCATTTCATCCATAGCTTCTCGAGTATTAGTTTCTTGAAAAGCTTTATCTTTATAACTAACCAATATCACTAAACCCCGTGGTGCCAAATTTACATCACCCACTTTTGCTGCTTTAAGTGCAGCGTGTTTTTTTGCTTTTGCAGTTTTCCGCTGATTCATAGTAAATTCAGAGCTAAGAGCATCGTTGGCTTTTAACTTGCTCAAAACATCAACATCTACAGCTGTACGTTCGGTCACTGGACGCGCTTTAATTCCAATAGGTGTAATCACGTTATTAGCAGACAATTCAGCATATTCGAGCACACCATTTTCATTTTCTTTTACTAAAAAACCGTCTTCTGTGGTTTTATAGTGAAAAAACTCATCGCCATGAAGATACACATTTAGCGTAGTTCCATCTGGCTGTTTTACATCAATCAGTCCACGATAAGCAGGCACTGCATGTGATGTTAATACAACTAACATCACAACAAAAAAAGACAAAATTCGTTTCATGATTTTAATTTGGTTAAGGGTTAAGTTTTAATTTTTTATTTTTTTCAAGTTTTTTCAAGTAATGCCAATCACATTTAGAGCGATCTTCAGGATTTTTAGCCACACGACAACTTGGGACAAGCTGCCCTTTACAGTTGATTTTAGCATAACAATAATAGCCTTTTTTGTTCTGCTTAATCACATAGCCATCTGCAGTCATTCGAACGTGATAACGCTCATCACCACGCAAATAGATAGTCAAAAATGTACTATCTGGTTGCATTACTTCTATCGGATCACGTTTGGCAGGAACTCGCGATGGACGCTCTTGTGCCTTTCCAATTACCGTTACGAACAAGCAACTAGCGATCACTAATAATTTTAATTTATTCATGCGTCTAATAATTCTGTTGGTAATTCTTTGGTGGCTTTCGCTCCCAATTGTTTTATTTTGTCGGCGGTACGGAACACATTTCCATTACCCTCTTTCAATTTATTCATAGCATCATCACACGACTTGCCCGCTCTATCTAAATTTTCCTTTACTTTATTCCAATCTGCAACAAAGCCAACTAATTTGTCATACATCGTTCCACTTAAACGAGCTATTTCAAGGGCATTTTTCGTTTGATTTTCCTGTTTCCAAATACTTGCGACTGTACGCAACGTAGCCAATAATGTTGTAGGACTTACAATCACAATTTTACGATCCCAAGCCTCGGAGAACAGTGTATGATCATTCTCTACCGCTATAGAAAAAGAAGCCTCAATGGGAATAAATAACAGTACAAAATCTGGCGTATTTATCCCCAATGCATGTTGATAATTTTTATCAGCCAATTCGCGGACGTGTTTCTTAATTGACGACAAATGCTCTTTAAGTGCTGCATTATACTCCTCTTCATTTTCGGCAGAGTTCATACGTTCATAAGCTACAAGTGACACTTTAGAGTCAATTATAATATGCTTATTATCAGGCAAATTAACGATCACATCAGGGCGATACACCTCACCTTGAACACCTTCAACTACTTTTTCACGCTCATACTCTCGACCCTTGGTCAAACCAGACGTTTCAAGTACACGCTCAAGAATGATTTCACCCCAGTTACCTTGTTTTTTAACATCGCCTTTGAGTGCTTTGGTCAAATTATTAGCTTCATCACTGATACGCGCATTCTGCTCTGTCAATATTTTAAGCTGCTCTCTTAAACTCATTTTATCACGCACTTCAGTGTTAAAAGCCTCTTCTACCTGTTTTTTGAAATCGTTAATTTTATCTCCTAATGGATTTAAAATAGCACCAAGATTTTTTTCACTTGTTGCCGAAAGTTCGTCAGCACGCGCTTTAAGTATTTTATTGGCAATGTTTTCAAATTCCGTGGTAAGTTTTTTCTGCAATTCCTCCAATTCTGTTTTTTGAACAGCAAGCTGTTCTTTTAAATTGCCATTATTAGCTTCAAGCGTTGCCAATTCTGACGTTTTTTCCATCAAATCAGCTCTCACAGTAGCTAATTCATTCGTTAAATTTTCTGCCTCTACGGTCTTTGTTTCCAATTGCGATTGTGCAAAACGAGCTTTGTTGCCCATAAAATAGGCAAGCATAAATCCCAACAAAGCAGCAAAAAAAGCAATTAAAACAATTAAACCTACACTCATAATATTCAGAAAATACAACTTATAAATAATCAATCGCTCTATCTATTTTTGGTCAAATAACGTAGGACGATCTTCGTCCAATTGGCGCAAAACCGTACGAATAACCGCCTCGCGTACAAATTTAGAAACATTTGTAACCTTATATTTAGTAACGTATTTATCTAAAATTTTTTGTTCTTCATCGTTCATCAAAAATGCTATCTTGTGAGTACGCTTGCTTGCATAATCCCGCGACAATCTTGGTGAAACTTTTTTCTTCATGGAATACTGATTCTAAACAACTCGCAAATATACATATTTTTACGAAAAAAACATAGTTATCAATGAGTTTTAAAATCCTTTCTTAAATCAATAAAAACAATTGATATTGAATTACTTTTAATAGCCTTTGTTTACCCCAAAGTTTAGAAAAAAAGTATATATTTGCGCAACCATAATCAACAAATAATAGAATGGCTACACATAATGATCTAGGAAAAGAAGGCGAGCTCCAAGCACAACGTTTTTTGCAATCTAAAGGTTATCAAATTTTAGATTGTAATTGGCGAAGTGGTAAAAACGAACTTGATATTGTAGCACGTCACGATAAAATTTTAGTGATTGTTGAGGTAAAATCGCGCTCTACAGAGCACTTTGAACATCCAAAAGATGCTATTACCAATGCCAAAATACGTCGAATTGTGGAAGCTGCACATGATTATGTGTGGTCACATGAACTGAACAGCGATGTACGTTTCGATGTTATAAGCGTCATTCCGAGCGGCAACAGTTTTCAAATAGAGCATATAGAAGATGCTTTTTTACCTCCTATCAACTGAATTTAAAAAAATAACCGGAAGAGATAAGTTTTAAAAAACCTTAATTATCAAATGTTTACATTTACGCCTATAAATTTTGACAAACTTCTTGTATAATTCAACAAAAAGGATTACTTTTGCTGGGCAATTCTGATAGAGATTGTGCTTTAAAATTCTTCCTTAGCTCAGTTGGTTAGAGCACCTGACTGTTAATCAGGGGGTCCTTGGTTCAAGTCCAAGAGGGAGAGCAACTTTTTAAAACAAAATCGTGAACTTGGTTATACACCAAATCACACCTCATTCTTCCTTAGCTCAGTCGGTTAGAGCATCTGACTGTTAATCAGAGGGTCCTTGGTTCAAGTCCAAGAGGGAGAGCAACTTTTTTGAACGTAAAATACATTTTTGAATTTTAACCGACAAAAAAACAAATAGAAGCCGCAACTTTTTAGCAGCGGCTTTTTTATTTTTTATAAAAACACCAACAAGTATTTCCGCACATGAAAAAGATTCTCGGCATGGGCAACGCACTTGTGGATATCCTAATGATGTTAAAATCAGACGATTTATTACATCATCTTAGGCTACCCAAAGGGAGCATGCAACTCATTGACGAGGCGAAAATGCGAGAAATTCAAGAAGCTACTATTATCCTCAATCAACATGTTGCTACCGGTGGTTCTGTTTCTAACACCATTTCTGGACTGGCACGATTAGGTGTTTACGTAGGTTTTATTGGTAAAATTGGCAACGATTCTATCGGTAACTTTTTTAAAGTAGACTCATTTGAAAATGGTGTACTCACCCATTTATTAGGCTCACACTTGCCTTCAGGCCGTTGTCATGTTCTTATTTCGCCCGATAGCGAACGTACGATGTGTACTTATTTAGGTGCTGCAAGCGACTTACATCCTGCGGATTTATACCCACACATGTTTAGTGATTTCGATATACTCCACATCGAATGTTATTTGGTCGAAAATAGAGAATTGATGTTACGTACGGCACAAATGGCAAAAGCTGCTAACTTGAAAATATCACTGGATTTAGCCAGTTACAATGTAGTTGAAGCTAATCTCGAGTTTTTACGTGATTTTGTAAAAGATTACGTTGATATAGTTTTTGCTAATGCAGAAGAAGCTTTCGCTTTCACAGGTAAGCGCGACAAAGAAGCGGTTGCAGAAATCGCATCAATGTGCGATATTGCTGCTGTAAAATTGGGTAAACGAGGTTCTTTTATTCAATCTGGTGATGAGTTTCACACTATTGCTGCAGCCAAAGTCAATTGTATCGACTCAACAAGTGCAGGCGACTTGTATGCAGCAGGTTTTTTATATGGCTACGCCCGTAGTTTATCACTCGATAAATGTGCAAAAATTGGAACTATTTGCGCAGGACACGTTATTCAAACCATCGGTGCAAAAATAGACGATCGCACATGGAAGTCCATCAATGCCATCGTATCTAATTTCTAATAATTTTAAAAAAAACATATAAAAAAGGCGCTATTCGTTATGAATAGCGCCTTTTTTTAACCGTAGAACGGTTTAATTGTGTTGTAACCAACGTACATAGCAGAAGTCCATACGATGAGGTAAATCGGTATGTTTTGGGAACATACGGAACGCATATTTATAAGTTCCACCTTGCGACAGTTTATAATCCAACTTGTAAACAAGCACAGAACCTTCGCGTTTCACTAAATCAAACTCTTTTACTTCCGACACATGAGTTTTGCCTTTAGCATCTTGATAGGTGATTACTAATTCGATACCGATACCATTGTCGTTCAAACCTTTAGTGTCAATTTGAGCAGTAATATCATAATGATCGCCCACTTCAATTGGTTGATAATTTTGATTTTTAACTTCTAATGATAGTAATTCTATTTCGTCCCAATGAGCGGCAACATTACGTTTCCAAGCTGCCATTTCTTTTGCTTTCGCAAAATTATTTGCACTCAAATAAGCCGAACGTTTTGCAAGAGGTGTATAGAAACGCTCAATATAATCGTCCATCATACGTTTGGTAGTAAAACGTGGTGTGATTTCAGCAATTGATTTTTTGATAGTTGCTACCCATTCTGGTGAAAAGCCTTTGGTATTTTTAGCAAAATAGAGTGGGATAATTTCATTTTCCAACATACTATAAATCGTTGCCGCATCAAGTTGATCTTGATGTTCTTGATTTTCATACGTACGTTTTTCGGTAAGCGCCCAACCTGCTCCTTTTACATAACCTTCAAGCCACCAACCATCAAGTACAGAGAAGTTTAACACACCATTCATCTGTGCTTTTTCACCAGATGTACCAGATGCTTCCAACGGACGAGTTGGCGTGTTCAACCAAATATCAACACCTGAAATTAAACGTTTAGCTAAACGCATATCATAATTTTCTAAGAAAATTACTTTGCCCAAGAATTGAGGCATACGTGAAATTTCGATGATACGTTTAATCAAATTTTGACCGCCACCATCAGCAGGATGCGCTTTACCTGTAAATAAGAACTGAACCGGACGAAGTGGATCGTTCACAATACGTTCCAAACGTTCCAAATCAGTAAATAACAAGTGAGCACGTTTATAAGTAGCGAAACGACGTCCAAATCCAATAATCAACGCATTAGGATTGATACGCTCCAAAATAGACACAATTTTAGAAGAGTCTTGTTGCGTCTTCAACCAGTTTTCTTCAAATTGTAATTTGATATAATCAATCAATTTATTTTTCAAAGCGGTACGTGTAGCCCAAATTTCTTCGTTTGGAACAGCATGAATTTTGTTCCAGATTTTCAAGTTAGACTGATCTTGATAAAAATCTTTATCGAAATATTTTTCGTACACGGCTTTCCATTCGGAAGCCGCCCAAGTAGGCATGTGCACGCCATTAGTCACATAACTTACGTGTAGTTCTTCTGGAAAGTAGCCTTTCCAAATAGGGTTAAACATTTCTTGCGACACTTTACCATGCAACCAACTCACGCCATTCACAAATTGGCAAGTGTTACAAGCAAATACACTCATCGAGAATTTTTCTTGCGTACCAGGATTTTCACGTCCCATATCAATAAAATCATTCCACGAAATGCCTAATTTTGCAGGATATTCACCCATATATTTACCAAATAAGCTTTCTTCAAAGCTATCGTGACCAGCAGGAACTGGTGTATGAACAGTATAAAGTGAACTTGCACGAACAGCTTCCAAAGCTTCAGGTAAAGTTAAGCCACCAGCCACATAATCAACCAGACGTTGTGCATTAATCAACGCTGCATGACCTTCGTTGCAATGGTAAACTTGTTTTTTGATACCTAACTTTTTCAAAGCTAACATACCACCAATACCAAGCATAATTTCTTGTTTCATACGATTTTCCCAATCGCCACCATACAATTGATGTGTAATAACACGGTCGAATTCACTATTCATTTCCATGTCGGTATCCAACAAGTAAAGCGAAACACGTCCTACTGCTACTTTCCAAAGATATGCATACACAATACGGTCAGCATAAGGAACTTCTATGATAAGCGGTTGATCATTATCGTCTTTTACCTGAGTGATTGGCAACATGTTGAAGTTTTGAGCTTCATATTTTGCAATTTGTTGACCATCAATTGATAAAGCCTGAGTAAAATAACCGTAACGATACAAGAAACCAATAGCAGTCATATCCACATTGTGGTCTGATGCTTCCTTCAAATAGTCACCAGCTAACACACCTAAACCACCTGAATAAATTTTGAGGTGATCAGTCAAACCATACTCCATACTAAAATAAGCTACAGAAGGCGTTTTAGTACTTGGTTTTACATCTACATATTTGCGGAATTCAGTATAAACCTCATCTAATTCTTTGAGGAATTTTTCGTTTGTAGAAAGCTCAACAAAACGTTCTACTTTCACAATTTCCAACATTACTACTGGATTATGACGACACTGACTCCACAATTGCGGATCAATACTGCGGAAAAGTGCTTTAGCACTTACATTCCAAACCCACCACAAATTTTTAGAAATTTCGTGCAAACGCTCCAAGTTTTGTGGTAACCTTGTTTTTACGGTAAACTCAATCCAATTAGGATCATTCACATGGTTGACTTTTACATCCATAATTTTTTATTATATAAGTTTAATAATTATTATTTCTTTTTCTTTAAAGCAATCGTATAAGCATCGTAATAGTAGCTAATAAATTCTTGCCAAAGCGCTTTTTTTGCAATGGCAGAAGCCTTAAACTGTATAGTTTTTTGATCTACGGCCGAAAGATTTGCGTACTCGGCTATCATCTCGCTAATATTGTTCACTACGTCATGATAATTATAATCGGAGCGATGAACGACGCCAACACCCATTGAGATAGATTGTGATAATGACGACACCCATTGTCCAAAACCAGATAAATCGGTTGTAATGGTAGGGATTCCAAACGCTGCACTTTCAAGCGGCGTATAACCCCAAGGCTCATAATAGGACGGATAAACAGTCAAATCAAAGCCAACTAACAAATCATAATAAGAACGGTTAAAAATGCCGTCAGAACCATTCAAGTACGTTGGCACAAATATAACCTTTACCTTTTCGTGCTCTCGATTGGTTAGGTGAAACCATTGTATGGCACTCATCACAGGATCGTTCCAAGGTTCCACCAGAGCATGTGTACAAAATGGATTGTCGAGTTTTTTCTGATGACTGCGTGTACGCAATTTTTGACTCAAATCCTGACGAGGACCGTGAACCCAAGCGGGGACCAAAATAAATGCCACCACTTCGCGAGACAAATGTCTTTGAGATAGTAGTTTGAGCGATTCAATAAAAGCATCAATCCCTTTATTTTTATATTCATAACGCCCTGATGTTGAAATAAAAAGAGCGTTATCTTTCAATTCGTAACCCAAAAGGGCTTCTGCGACTTCACGCAACTTTGTACGAGCTGCCTTGCGTACTGACGAAAATCGCACACCTTTTGGTACAAAATCATCTTCAAATCCATTGGGCGTAACGACATCAGCCTCTTTTTCAAGAAGTTGCGTACACTCTTTATTGGTAATATCGCTCACTGTGGTAAAACAATCAGAAATATTAGCCGCTATTTTTTCTATGGAATGTCTGGCGACCATATTTAATTCTGCCGCCATTTGATCACCGTTGTATTCATGCAAGTAATCGTAAAGAGGTTTGTGATTTCCTGCAATAGAACGCCCAATAGACGTAGCGTGAGTAGTAAAAACCGTAGCCACTTTTGGCAAATAATGTTTCACGTAACACACACCAAAAGCAGTCATCCACTCGTTGAAATGAGCAACAATCTTTTTCTTACCTAAATTATGGTAGTTTATAAAACTCTCTAATACCTTTCCCGAAGCGTAACCAAACATACTCGCTTCGTCATAATCTCCATAAGCCATCAATGAATCTACACCAAACCACATCCAAAAATCACCATAAATACGATTCTTCTCTTCTAAAAATGGTTTAAAATCAACTAAAATCACTAATGGTCGTCCAGAGACATCCCAGCGACCAACACGTACGTTTAAATTGTCGTTTTTACGCGCATGCGCTACCCAATCAGCAAAATCAGTGGAAGGAATAAAATCAGGTGGAAGAGTTTCCGTCCAAACATCGGGACCTATAAAACAAAGACGATCTCGAAAAGCAGTTTGTAGTGTACGAGCACGGGTTGAAAGTACTGTGTAAATTCCGCCCACCTTATTGCATACTTCCCAACTGGTTTCGAAGATATAATCAGGAGTTATATGTTTCATTTGTTAAAAATTACACTTTTAGATTGCAAAGATACAAATATTTATAGAAAATAAAGGTTAAAAACAAGATAAATTGCAAGTCGTAAAACTGACCTTTTAAAATAATAAAAAACGGTATCAATGATGATATTAATCTCTATAACTCAAAAAGTTATGATTTTTAAAACAAGCAGAAAGAGATTAAAAAGGCATTAAAAATAGACTTTTCGGGAATATGTTTTATAACATAAAATTGGGCATATACAAAAAAAGAGTTGACAAAAAATGTCAACTCTTTTTAATACATGATTTATTTTAAAGTAACGCTTCTTTCAGAGCTTCATAAACATCTGTCACAAAATGGAAGCGCAGTCCTTTAAGATATATATCCTTAATTTCCTCCACATCTTTACGATTATCTTCACAAAGAATAATATCAGAAATACCAGCACGTTTTGCTGCTAAAATTTTCTCTTTAATTCCTCCAACAGGCAACAATTTGCCACGTAATGTAATTTCGCCCGTCATAGCCAAATTTTTACGCACTTTACGCTTAGTAAAAGCCGATGCTAACGCCGTAAGCATAGTAATTCCTGCCGAAGGGCCATCTTTTGGTATAGCTCCTTCTGGTACGTGAATATGTACGTTGTACTCTTCAAACATTGATTCATCTATACCTAACATGTTAGCGTGAGATTTTAGATATTCCAAAGCCAAAATAGCCGACTCTTTCATTACATCACCTAAATTACCCGTAAGTGTAAGCTTAGCACCCTTTCCTTTACTCAAACTCGACTCAATATAAAGAATTTCACCACCAACACTCGTCCAAGCCAATCCTGTAACAACGCCATAATAATCATTACCTTGATACATATCATGCTTATAACGTGGCACACCTAAGTAAGTTTTGATATCCTCAACAGTCAAGGCTGCATCAAACACTTCATCTGAAGCAATTTTTCGTGCTAATTTACGCATTAGTTTTGCTATAACACGATCTAATTCACGAACTCCAGACTCTCGCGTATAATTATCTATTAAATGACGAACAATTGGTTTAGAGAGTTTTACCAGTGATTTATCAATGCCGTGAGCAACTAGTTGCTTTGGTACTAAATGACGTACAGCAATTTCCACCTTCTCTTCTGCAATATAACCATTAACCTCTATCAATTCCATACGGTCAAGCAAAGGCTGTGAAATCGTACTCAATGTGTTAGCTGTAGCGATAAACAACACTTTTGATAAATCGTAGTCAACATCCAAGAAATTATCGTGAAAATTACTATTTTGTTCAGGATCAAGCACTTCTAACAAAGCTGAAGCTGGATCGCCCTTAAAGTCAGAACTCACTTTATCGATCTCATCCAATACAAATACCGGATTTGACGAACCTGCTTTATTCAAATTTTGAATAATACGTCCCGGCATGGCCCCAATATAAGTACGACGATGTCCACGAATTTCAGACTCATCGTGCAAACCACCGAGCGACATACGAATATATTTTCGCCCAAGTGTTTCGGCAATCGATTTCCCAAGCGATGTTTTACCCACACCCGGAGGTCCATACAAGCAGATAATTGGAGCTTTCAAATTACCATTGAGTTTCAGAACTGCCAAGTGCTCAATGATACGCTCTTTCACTTTATCCAAACCAAAATGGTCACGATCGAGCACTTTTTGTGCTTTTTTCAAATCAAAATTATCTTTGGTGTACTCGTTCCAAGGTAAATTAACTAAGGTTTCTACATAATTCAGTTGAACTGAATAATCGGGTGCATGTGGATGTGTGCGCTCTAATTTTGCCAACTCTTTTTGAAAAACCTCAGCGGTTTTAACATCCCATTTTTTAAGTTTTGCCTTTTCACGCAAAGCATTAATTTCTTGTTCAGCACCACTGCCACCCAACTCTTCTTGAATAGTTTTTATCTGCTGTTGCAGATAATATTCGCGCTGTTGCTGATCCATATCAAGCCGCGCCTTAGACTGAATTGAAGCCTTTATTTCAAGTAGTTGAGACTCTTTCGTTAAAACATCAAGTAGTTGAAAACCACGCTCTTTCATGTCATCAATTTCCAACAAACGTGCTTTTTCTGTCAATTTTAATCCAAAATTAGCACAAATAAAGTTGATCAAGGATGAAGGTTGTTCTATATTCCGAATAGCAAAAGAAGCCTCTTCGGGCATTGAACCTGAGTTTTTAATGATTTTTACGGCTAACTCCTTAATCGCTTCTAACAAAGCAACAAATACACGATCATCTTCTTTCGGGAATGACTCTGTCAACAACTCTATGCTTGCCATCATATAAGGATCAAGCGCAGTAACTTCTACTACTTTGGCACGCTGTTTTCCTTGTACTATGACTGTAGTAGAACCATCGGGCATTTCCAAAATACGAATAATACGAGAAATTGTACCTATGGAATACAAATCATTCAATGTAGGATCTTCTACACGCGCATCACGCTGCGTAGTCACAAATAGTTCACCACCGGCATTGTAAACCTCACGTATCAATTTTAGTGATTTTTTACGTCCAACCGACACGGGCATTACCACCTGAGGATATAAAACCATATTGCGCAAGGGCAACACCGGCATTACATCGCCCGATTGGCACACCAATGGCGTAGTATCTTCATCAGACATCAAAGGAATAAAATCACTTTGAACATCACCTGTTTCTACACCATACATATTTTCAAACATTATTTTCATATCAAATCACCATCTATACACCTGACAAAATAACACCATGCTGACAAATTAACAGCGATAACATTCCATCGCCTAGCAAGTATTTATAATAAAACTCACTCAAAACAAGGCTTTTAACTTAATAAAAGCTAAATCTTAACTTATTTAGTCAATTGTTATGCCAAACAACTTATAGAGAGGAAAATAAAGAAAATATTACATACCACGCCCTTTAATTATTACTTCAAGGCTGTAAATCATAATCTTCAAATCGTTGAGCAAACTCATGTTGTCCATGTAAATAATATCATAATTGAGTCGTTCAACCATTTTTTCAACGGTATCAGAATAACCAATTTTAATAGGTCCCCACGAGAGTAAACCGGGTTGAATCTTATAAATCAAACAATAATATGGTGCTTTTTCTTCTATTTGATTAATAAAATAACGTCGTTCGGGACGAGGTCCAACAACCGACATATCACCTTTCAAAATATTCCAAAATTGTGGGAGTTCATCTAAGCGATATTTTCTCATAAAAGCACCATAAGAGGTGATACGCTCATCATGTAACGATGTAAGTTGAGGCCCGTTCTGTTCAGCACCAACATACATAGTTCTGAATTTATACATATTGAAAGAACGACCATCTTTACCAATACGCTCTTGTTTGTACAACACGGGACCGGGAGATTCGTATTTCACGCGTACAGCAAGATAAAGCATGAGTGGCGAAAACAAAGCTAATGCCAATACACTTACAACAATATCAAACACTCGTTTTACCGATTGTTGCCAAGCTGGCATAGAGGGCTCTGTTAAAGTTACAAGCGGTGCTGCATCCACGTCACTCAAACGAACACGCCCAGTTAAAATCTCAAACGAACGCGGTGGGAACTGAATTTCCACATCGTATTTAATCAAACGATTAATAATATTATATAACGCAGGCTCTTCTATTGCATCGGCTGCAATTATAACAGAATGAATAGGTTGGTTTTTCATAATTACCTCCAATTCATCCATCGTACCAAGCACTAAAAAATCATCTGCAACCAGCTCATTATCCATTTGTACATAACCTACTATGGCACGCCCATATTTACGCAACTTGTTTTCCAAATCATAAGTTACTTTTTGCGCCATACGCCCTGTGCCTATAACCAAAACTGGAATAATAGTTTTACCACTCTGTAAATGTGCGTAATTGCGACTCGTTAAAATTAATCGAAAAAAGTAGGTGAGCGTAAACTGTAAAACAAATAATACAAAAAATGACTTGTAATAAACGGTATAAGAAGTCACTACGTCATCAATAACAACTGCAAAATAGGCCAAAAGTGATATAATTAGGGCTGTTGTCAGGGTAGTAAGTAATTCCAATACGCGTGAACGACTACGTGAACGATTATAAAATCCTGACAAATAATGTATTCCTAAAGCCATTATAGGATATAAAATCATGCTCAAATAGAAGTTAAACGATGGCGTAAATATAGGCATATCGCCAAAAAGTGCCATGTCATTTACTACACGACGAAATAGATAAAAAAGCAACCAGGTAATAACTGCTGCTATCCAATCAAAAACAATATAATTGACAATATTTTTACGAGAAATCATATCTTTATGGTCGAATTATTTTTATCTCTCCACCAATGCCCAATTTTATAATACTCGAAGGAACAGCAGGCACAACATCATCTTGTCGATACCGAACAACATAATCGACAGCAGTGATAATTTCCTCTGAAATTTCTTGAAAACAACATGCAACTGGTGCCCCACTGATATTAGCAGATGTCGACACGATAGGTTTGCGAAAAGCTTCACACAAACGTTTTGAAAAAGCCTCGTTAGTAACACGAATACCTACTGTACCATCGGTTGCCAGCAAGTTTTTTGCCAAATTCTTCGCTCCAGAATAAATAATCGTTATCGGTTTTTCGCTCAATTCAATTAAATCCCATGCCACATCTGGTACTTCGTCAACATAACCTTGCAATTTAGCAGTACTATCCACTAAAACAAGTAAAGCTTTTGAATCAACGCGTTTTTTGATATCAAAAACTCGTTTTACTGCAGCTTCAGAAGTTGCATCACACCCAATACCCCAAATGGTATCAGTAGGGTAAAGAATAACACCGCCTTGGCGTAACACTTCGAGAGCTTGCTTAATATCTAACGTCATAATTCAAAAATTATTTGCAAAAGTAGCCTATTTTAGTGAGATAATTATCACAAAGAATTATTTTTTGAAAAACTGAACTATACCCATACAACTTTCAAAGAAAAATTATAACTTTAAGGTTTGCTTTAACTAACATACACCTAGCTTGTTTATCATTCAAAAACAGAAGATTAGACAAACAAACCATTTCCACTTGCAAACAAAAACAACTATAATAATGATTAATCAATGGATTTTCAACTCACTCACACCCGAACAAGAAGAATACCAAACACAAATTACCGAAGTGCTTGGGGTGAGTCCTGTATTGACAAAACTACTTGTACAGCGGGGAGTAAATAATTTTGAAGAAGCAAAAAAGTTTTTTCGCCCAGTCCTGAATGATTTACACGATCCATTTCTAATAAAAGATATGGATAGAGCCGTGGAACGTTTAAACAAAGCACTTGCAAAAAAAGAAAAAATTCTCATTTATGGCGATTATGACGTAGATGGAACCACTGCTGTTGCACTGGTTTATATGTTTTTGTCTCAATTTACCACCGCTATCGACTTTTATATTCCTGATCGCTATACCGAAGGCTATGGAATTTCGTACAAATCAATCGATTTTGCCCATGAAAATAAATTTTCACTAATTATTGCTCTCGATTGTGGTATTAAAGCTGTCGATAAAGTGGCTTATGCTAAAGAAAAAAACATTGACTTTATTATTTGTGACCACCACACACCTGACGACATTTTGCCAAATGCTATAGCGGTATTAGACAGTAAACGCATAGATTGTACTTATCCCTACAAACATCTTTCCGGTTGTGGTGTTGGATTTAAATTTATGCAAGCCTTTGCCCAAAATAACGGGCTTGATTTTGCATCACTAAAACCTTTTTTAGACCTCGTTGCAGTAAGCATTGCTTGCGACATAGTACCAATTACAGGAGAAAATCGCATTTTAGCTTACTACGGGTTAAAACAACTCAGCGAAAATCCAAGCGTTGGGCTAAAAGGAATTATTGATGTTTGTAACCTATCGGATAAAGAATTAACTGTCAGCGATGTTGTTTTCAAAATTGGACCACGCATCAACGCCTCTGGACGCATGGGTTCAGGTCATGAAGTTGTAGAGTTATTAACTTCGCACGATGCTACTTTTGCTAAAGAAAGAAGCATGTCCATCAATGATTATAATGACGACCGCCGCAATATTGACAAACAAACAACCGATGAGGCAAAAAATATCATCATCAATAATTTGGACTTACAAAATCGGCGCTCTATCGTTATTTACAATGAAACATGGAGTAAAGGTATCGTTGGTATAGTAGCCTCTCGCTTATGCGAAGAATTTTACAAACCCACGATTGTACTTACCAAAGCAAATGGTTTTATCAGTGGTTCTGCACGTTCGGTACAAGGTTTTGATCTCTATAGCGCCATAGATAGCTGTCGCGATTTGTTGGAAAATTTCGGCGGTCATATGTATGCGGCTGGTTTAACCATGAAAGAAGAAAACTTAGATGAGTTTACACGACGCTTTGAAGAGTATGTGGTTCAACACATTCAAGAAGATCAACTTGTTCCTCAAATTGAAATTGATGCCGAAGTAAAGTTTAGTGATTTAACGCCTAAGTTTTTTAGAATTCTCAAACAATTTAGTCCCTTTGGTCCAGGAAATATGAAGCCTGTTTTTTGCACACGAAGAGTGTTTGATTACGAAGGAAACAGTCGCCCAGTAGGAAGAGAACAAGAACACTTAAAATTGGAATTGGTAGATTCTAGTTGCGAAAATGTGATGAATGGAATTGCTTTCCGTATGAGTGATTATAATGACCATTTAAAAGCGCTCAATCCGTTAGATATTTGCTACACCATCGAAGAAAACACTTTCAACAACAATACAACTATACAACTTATGATTCGAGATATACAATTATCAACACAATGATTTCTAACAAAAAGGCTATCGTTATTGATAGCCTTTTGTTTATGACTTTGCAGTATCTTTTTTACGTAATGGCAGTGCAAATTTTTCTTCCCACCACATCCAAAGTAAAAACAAAATACCATAATATATATATTTAAATAGATGCTCATGAAGAAAATCGAACCACTCACGATGATTATAAACTATAAGATTTAAACCCGTAATACGAATAATATTTACCACATAACACACCAAAATTCCCAAGGGAATAAACCATATTTTATGCTTCCATGGACCACGGCTAAAAAGAATAATACAGAAAAAGATGTACGCCTGTTTTATTCCAGTACAGCTCCACACAATACGTGAGCCGTTACCATTAGCAAAACGTACAATATTATCACCTACACGCTCTACCTCATAGCCAAACCATTTTGAAAACATATATACTACCGAAGCAACATGTTCGCTCATCCAAACAAATGGTGCCGAAATATCTGCACCGAAAAACGTCACTTGACTAGCGTCATCATCTCCTAACACCGTAAATTTCCACACAAAATGGCTTACAACTAAAATTATCATAAAGCGAATAACTCCAGCGTAAGGTTGCAAAATAGCTCTAATTTCTTTTAAATTCATACCTAAAATGTAACACGAGAAAATGGCGGCAATGAAATATCACAAAAGTCGCCAGCTTTATATTTAAAATAACCCGTTATTGCCACCATAGCAGCATTATCTGTTGTAAACGCAAATTTAGGAATGAACACTTGCCATCTTTTACGTTTTCCGTAATCTAAAAGCGCATTGCGCAGACCGGAATTTGCAGAAACTCCACCAGCTACAGCCACTTGAGTTATACCTAAATCCTTAGCAGCTTTTTCCAACTTCTTCATCAAAATGTCAATAATTGTTTTTTGCAACGAAGCAGACAAATCAGCTTTATTCTCTTCAATAAACAGAGGATTGGTTTTTAATTGATCACGCAAAAAATAGAGGAAAGAAGTTTTTAACCCGCTAAAACTATAGTCGTAGCCAGCAATTTGAGGTTTATTAAATTGAAATGCTTGCGGATTACCTTCTTTTGCTAACTTATCGATATATGGTCCTCCTGGATACGGTAATCCCATCACTTTAGCACATTTATCAAAAGCTTCACCAGCAGCATCATCAATAGTTTGCCCTATAACTTCCATATCGGTGTAACTGTTTACCAAAATAATTTGCGAGTTACCACCCGAAACCAACAAACATAAAAAAGGAAAAGTTGGTTGTACAGACTCTATATTCGGTTCTTGAATAAAATGAGCCAACACGTGCGCCTGCAAGTGATTTACATCAACTAATGGAATATTGAGTGATTGCGCGAAACTTTTTGCAAATGACGTCCCCACCAGCAGCGATCCTAAAAGTCCTGGCCCACGTGTGAAAGCTACAGCACTCAACTCCGATTTAGCAACTCCTGCACGCCTCAAAACTTCATGTACAACGGGAACAATATTTTGTTGATGAGCGCGCGAAGCCAATTCAGGTACAACACCACCATACGACTCATGCACGGACTGACTCGCTATCACATTCGACAACAAAACGCCATCACGAATAACAGCCGCCGATGTGTCGTCGCAAGACGACTCTATACCCAAAATTGTAATATTCATATCGTAATCCAAAACGTCAAAAGATAAAATTGATATTGCAAACAAATAGTTCTCGTTTTATTTTGTTTTCACAACTTTACAAGTAACACAAATTCTTATTATATTTGCAAATTAAAGCTCAAAGGTATAAAAAAATCAGGTAAAATAACACTCATCGTGATAGCAACACTCTTTGTGTTGTTATCAGCGCCTTTTATTCTATTGAATGTCAATAGAGTACAAAATTTTGCAGTCCATAAAATCACTGATTTTTTAGAAAAAAAACTGCAAACAACAGTTAGAATTGAACATGTTAGCATGCATTTTTTCAATGATATCACGCTAAAAAACATGTATATTGAAGATTTAGAAGGCGATACTTTACTATTCACCGCACAACTGTACGGGCACATCTCATTATTTAGACTACTACACAAGGAGATCTATCTCACCACACTGGAACTCGACACGCCACAGTTCAATCTGAAAGTAAATAGAGATGGAACTACTAATTTAGATTTTATTACGCAATTAATACCTGAGACAAATCAATCCATGACATTTCGAGTAAATAAGATTGAGATTGTTAACGGTGGTTTTAAGCTGCGTACAGCACAGCAACTTAATCCAAAAAATAAAGCTGCCTTTAAAGCTAACAATCTAGAAATAAGCAAGTTCAATACAATTATTCGTTTAGATAAGTTCTTAAAGACAGACATTATTGGTAAAATCAAGACCCTTAATTTTGTGGAAAAATCGGGATTCGCAGTTTCTAATGTTGTCACAGAATTTCAAATGACAGACTCAACATGCGTTATGCCTTTTTTAACCATCAGTTTACCAAATTCAGAATTAGAGTTTGATACCATTTCATTAAAATACAATCATTTAAGTGATTTATCAAACAACATAAACGCACTCAATATCAGAACAGAATTACTCCCATCAAACATTTATTGTCCTGATCTACAAGCGTTTTTACCAGAACTTGGTCACTTCCGCCGTAAAACAACTATTTCCTGTGAGTTATCGGGGCATCTTGATAACATCAAAGCAAAATCTTTACATTTACGTTATGGTTCAGACATTGTATTTGATGGCGATTTTGAATTCTCCGGCTTACCAAGACTCAATGAAACTTTTGTGTATGCCAGTCTGAATGAAATTAGATTTACAGTACCTAGTTTACAAGACTTAATAGCCAATATCACTCAAAGACCTTTTACGTTACCTGCTGAATTTAGAAATTTTGGCAAATGTAAATACAGTGGTAACATTGCTGGTTTTTTTAGTAATATGGTGCTTTTCGGACAGCTCACTACTGGTGTTGGTAATATTTCAACTGACGTATCTTTAGAGCTGTCTAATAACATGCGAGATCTCTTTTTGAATGGTTTAATACGCTCAAAACGCCTCCAATTAGCACGCATTAGCCCCAATCAGAGTGGTTTAGGTGACATTGCTTTCAATGTCAAAACTCAATTACAAGTTGGCGAAAACAGACCTCTAAAAAGCACTGCGGATCTAACCATTTCATCATTGACGTATAAAAACCATACTTACAGCAATATCAAAGTAAAAGGCGATTATTCTAATAAAAAGTTTACTGGAGATATTGATATCAATGATGACAATGGACAATTGGCATTTGGTGGACAAGTTGACTTAAACGCTAACTCT
>Ga0116145_1001082_pt1 | contig 28467 bp, 23 predicted proteins | sample AD_JPNHG1_MetaG_FD_89747 | JGI IMG/M metagenome (GOLD analysis project Ga0116145, IMG submission 89747) | Active sludge microbial communities of municipal wastewater-treating anaerobic digesters from Japan - AD_JPNHG1_MetaG | ecosystem: Engineered > Bioreactor > Anaerobic > Digestate | place... | reverse complement strand
TCCACTGCCGCGGCTCGGCCGAGAGCCGGGCGTTGACCGACAGGTTGGTCATCACCCGCGCGTTGGCCCAAAGCCGCGCCCGAAAACGAATCACGTCCTGCTCGTTGAGGCTGGCCGCATCGTTTTCACTCAGAGTCAGGGCATTGTTGAAATACTCGTTCCGAGCCCGGAAATCCGCGCCCCACGTCAGCCAATCCGTGGGATTCTTCACGTCTTTCACAAACTCGTCGAAGGCGGATGGGGGCGGCGGGGAGGCTGCTGCGGCTGACTGCGCTTGCGCCGCCAGGCCCGTCACAGCCAGAACGCCGATGATGAGGATCTTGGTTTTGGTTGTCATAGGATGGATTTGAACCGGGAGGGGCGAGTATCGCCCATGACCCGGGTTCGCTTGTTTCATAGGTTCGCTCTGCTCTCGCGGCGCTTCTGCCAAAAGCGCTGCTTGCTTTCGCCCGGCTTCCGCTCGGGTCCGGGCCAGGTTGTCCGCCCACAGCAAGACGGACACCTTTCCAGCCCGTCTTTTAGTGGGACGACCGAATCCTAGCGGGGAATGGCCCAAAGGTAAAGCGTAGAATAAGAGATTCTCCGCATTTTTCGGTGCGCTCTTAATGCTCATTTATTGTCCTGAAAACACCAATAAAAGACAATCTCGCGAAGGCTTGGCGGCCCGCGCTCCCGCAGGCTATGCTTGACCCCATCATGAGCCTCCTGTTGGACGTGATTGAGCTGCGGGTGCGCTACAGCGAGACGGACCAGATGGGCACCTTTTACAACGCGCGGGCGCTGGAGTGGTTTGAATGCGGCCGCAGCGAACTGATTCGCCACCGGATGAACATGTCCTATGCCGAAGTCGAGGCGCAGGGCGTGTTTCTGCCGCTGGTGGAGGCGCATCTGGAATTCCAGGGCGGCGCGCGATACGACGATCTGCTCCGAGTGGAATCGGCGCTGGATTTTCAGGGGCGGGCGCGGTTGCGTTTTGACGTTCAGATTACGCATGCCGGCAGCCGCCGGCCGGTCGTCCGCGGTTACACCGTGCATGCGTTTACCGACCGGCAGGCCCGTCCGGTTCGCCCGCCGCCCTGGTTTGTCACACGCTTGCGCGAGGCGGCCGGCGCGGCGGTTCCGGAACCGCGGTCCTGCTGAACGAGCCGGCCTGCAGAAATTCGGCGTTGCGCGCGGGGCGCCGCTTCGGTTAGAAACAGCCTGGTCATAACGCCGCAAGAACTATGAGCAAGAACCCGAATGCGCCGGCCGGAACGTTCCACCCCGTCAGTGCTCCCGATTTTCTTCCCCTGCCCCAGTTGCGCGCGCTTCAACTGCAGCGCTTGAAACAGATCGTCGAACGCGCCTATGAGCGCGTGGCGCTGTTTCGCCAGCGGATGAAGGAACGCGACCTGACGCCGGAGGACGTCACCCGCCTGGAGGACATCAGCAAACTGCCGTTTACCGTCAAGACCGACCTGCGGGACACGTATCCCTTCGGCCTGTTTGCCAGTCCCATGAAGGAAATCGTGCGGTTGCACGCCTCGAGCGGCACCACCGGCAAACCCATTGTCGTGGCCTACACCCGCGAGGATGTTCAGGTCTGGACCAATGTGATGGTGCGCAGTTTCGCCGCCTGCGGACTGCACGAGGGCGACATCATCCAAAATGCGTACGGTTATGGTTTGTTCACCGGCGGCCTGGGGGCGCACTACGGCGCCGAGGCGCTGGGCGCCACCGTCATTCCCATTTCGGGCGGCAACACCCAGCGCCAGCTCATGGTCATGAAGGATTTTGGGACCACGGCCATTTGCTGCACCCCGAGCTACTTCCTCCATCTCATTGACCAGGCCGAGGAGGAAGGCATCCGGCTCAAACAACTCCCGCTGCGGGCCGGGGTCTTCGGCGCCGAACCCTGGACCGAATCCATGCGCCGCCGCATCGAGGCCGACAGCGGCATCAAGGCCTACGATATCTACGGCCTGTCCGAAATCGTCGGCCCCGGTGTCGCCATGGAGTGCGAGTGCCAGGCAGGGCCGCACATCTTCGAAGACTACTTTTACCCGGAAATCGTGGACCCCAAGACCGGCAAACCCCTGCCCGACGGCGAGGAGGGCGAACTGGTGCTCACCACGCTGGGCAAGCAGGCCATGCCCATGATTCGCTACCGCACCCGCGACATCACCGCCCTGGCCTCCGACACCTGCGACTGCGGGCGCACCCTCCGCCGCATCAAGCGCATCTCCCGCCGCAGCGACGACATGTTCATCATCCGCGGCGTCAACGTTTATCCCTCGCAGGTCGAAACCGCCCTCCTCAAGGTCGAGGGCGCGCTGCCGCACTACCAGATCGTGCTCACCCGGGAGCGGGACCTGGATGTGATGGAGGTGCAGGTCGAGGTCACCCCCGAGGTGTTCGGCGACACCGTGGGGGCGCTGGAGCAGTTGCAGCAGAAGCTCAGCCGCTCCATTGAATCCACCGTCGGCGTGCGCGCCAATGTGCGGCTGGTGCAACCCCGCACCTTGCAGCGCAGCGAGGGCAAGGCCAAACGCGTCATTGACCAGCGCAAACTGTAACCCCGCGAAACCCTTATGAAAGTAAAACAATTGTCGCTGTTTCTGGAAAACAAGCCGGGCGCCCTCAGCCACCCCATCAAACTCCTGGCCAAGGCCGGCTTCAACCTCCTGACCCTCTCGCTGGCGGACACCCAGCAGTTCGGCATTCTCCGCCTGGTGGTCCGGGACTGGCAGAAGGCCAAGAAACGGCTGGAGTCGGCCGGGTTCGTGGTCAAGGTGACGGACCTGGTCGCGCTGGAGGTGGCCGATGAGCCGGGCGGGCTGGCGCGGGTCCTGGCCTGCCTCGAAAAGGCCGGCGTGAATGTCGAGTACATGTACGGCTTCACCCTCAAGCACGAAGGCAAGGGCCTGCTGGCGTTCCGCTTTGACGACCCCGACCAGGCCATCGCGGCCCTGCAGCGCAAAGGCATGAAGCCGGTCAGCTCCGCCGAACTGTTCAAACGCCTCGAAGACTGACGTCCGCCCGCCGGGCGCCAGACCGGCCGGCACTCCTTCCGCAGCCCAAAACAAAACCACTATGCCCCCTTTGGTCTCCCGCCTTGTCCCCCGTTTTTCCGCCGGCGCCTGGCTGCCGGGCGGTCTGGTGATAATAGCCGCCCTGGCGGTGAGCGGCTGCCGCCACGGCCGCGCCCCGGCCCCCTGCTGCGCCTCGGCGGCGATGGCGGATGCCCCCGCTCTGGCCGCCCGCTCGAACGCCGTGGCGGCGGCCGGCACGAACCGCGCCGTGCGGCTTCCCAAACGGCTGACCTACACCCCGCGCCCCTATCCCGTGGACGAGCGGGGGTTCTCGCCCGTGGACAAGGCGCTGGCGAAGGCTTATGCGCGCGAGGAGATGATCGCGGATGACGACGAGGGTTCGCTGAACCCGTACATCCTGCGCGTGGTCGCGGCTTACCCGCTGGACGGGTCGTATCCCTATCATTGCAGTTGGGAACCGCGGGAGTATGACATCTACAACGGGGTGACCCAGGACCTGTGGTACCAGGGCATGGTCGTGGCCAAGGCGTACCCGGACGGCTCGCGCTGCAGTTACTGCTGCGGCTTCACCTTCGAGGTGTTCGTGCGCGCCATGAAGCTGCGGAACATCCAGAAAGGACTGGACCCGGACGACTTCAACGGCATGACCTTTCACGACCTGTTCAACCTCCTGCAAATCTGGTATATCGAGGGCAAAGGCGATTCCGAACAGCGGGGGATTGTCGCCTACGGCCTGGGCCGGGCCATCACGGACTTCGAGCAGGCGCGGCCCGGCGACATCCTGAGTTACAGCACCACGCCGCCAGGAGGACATTCAACCATTTTCATTGATTGGCTGCGCGACGAACAGAATCGCATCATCGGCTTGAAGTACTTTTCCTCGAACCTGTCCGGCACCCGCGGCGTCGGCTACGGCTCGGGCAAGTTCAGCGATGCCAACAACGGCCGCGGGATTCTGCGCAACTCGGTGAAAATCGCGCGCGTCGGGGCCATCAAGGACTACCGGCCGTTCAACCGGGCGGAGATTCCCTGGCGCAACGCTTACGCTCCCACCCAGCCGGACCGCGTTCTTTATCTGCCCGCTCCCACCGCCACGCCGGCGGGAGCGGCTGACCCCAAGCCTTGAACTGCGGGCCGGCGAGACTCCAGGTCAACCCCTTCGCCGCGAGGCGCCGGGGTGCGCGCGCCTGGCAGGGCTGGGCAGCGGCTTTCCTTTTCCTCCTGATTTCAGCCGCCGGCGCCGCGCCGGCGACCGGCGCCCGCGGCATGGTCGCCTCCGGCCATCCGCTGGCCACGCACGCCGGCCTGGCCGTGCTCCAGGCCGGCGGCAACGCGATTGATGCGGCCGTCGCGGTTGGACTCACCCTCGGCGTGGTGGACTCGCACAATTCCGGCATCGGCGGCGGCTGTTTCCTGCTGATTCGCCTGCCCGGCGGGCAGGTGGTTGCGATTGACGGACGGGAGACCGCCCCCGCCGCCGCCACGCGTGACCTGTTCATCCGAAACGGCAAACCGGCGCCCGAGTTGAGCCAGACCGGGCCGCTGGCCAGCGGCGTGCCCGGCGAACTCGCCGCGTTTGACCATGCGCTGCGCCACTACGGCCGCAAATCGCTCGCCGACCTCTTGCTGCCCGCGGCGAACCTGGCGGAACAAGGGTTCACGCTCGATGCCACCGATGAGGCGCGCCTTCAGTCCGTGGCGAAGGACCTCGCGCGGTTCAAAGCCGCGCGCCGGGTCTTTTTTTCGGGCGCCCGCCCCCTCGCCAAGGGCCAGCGGCTCAAGCAGCCGGACCTCGCGGCCACCTACCGGCAAATTGCCAGGCACGGCGTGGATTGGTTCTATCGCGGTCCCTTTGCCAAGAAGACCGCCCGCTGGATGAAGGCCAACGGCGGGCTGCTCACCGCCGCGGATTTCGCGAATTATTCCGTCGTTTGCCGCGAGCCGGTTTCCACCACCTACCGCGGCTGTCAAATCGTGGCCTTTCCCCCGCCCGGCTCGGGCGGGGTTCACCTGCTCCAGATGCTCAACATCCTGGAAAACTTTGACCTGCGGGCCATGGACGACGCCGACCGCTGGCAGGTCATGGTTGAAACGATGAAACTGGCCTTTGCGGATCGCGCCTTCTGGCTCGGAGACCCCGACTTTGCCAGGGTGCCCCGCGGGCTGGTCTCCAAGTCGTATGCCGCGGCGCTGGCCCAACAAATCCGCCTGGACCGGGCGGCCCCAGTGCCGGCGCACGGCCAGCCGCCGGGCGGCCTCGAGGACGCGTTCGAAAAACACACCACCCACTTCTCGGTGGCCGATGCGGAGGGCAATTGGGTCGCCTGCACCGCCACGATCAACACCACCTTCGGTTCCAAGGTCGTCATTCCCGGAACCGGCGTGGTGTTGAACAACCAGATGGATGACTTTTCCATCCAGCCGGGCGTTCCCAATTACTTCGGCCTGGTCGGAGCCGAGGCCAACGCCATCGAGCCCCGCAAACGCCCCCTCTCAAGCATGTGCCCCACCCTGGTTCTGCGCGACGGCCAGCCCGTTCTCGCCCTCGGCGCCGCCGGCGGCCCAAAGATCATCTCCGCCGTCCTCCTCAGCCTCGTGGCGTGCCTGGACCTCGGCCTCTCCCCCGCCGACGCCCTGGCGGCCCCCCGCCTCCACCACCAATGGTCCCCGGACGAGCTGTTGGTCGAGAAAGACTTTCCGGCGCCTCTCCGCGAGGCGTTGCGCGGCCGCGGCCATGCCGTGGGTGAATTGCGCTCGCACTCGATCGCCCAACTGGTGGCGTATGACCCGGCGGCGAAGCGCTTTACCGGTGTCGCGGACCCGCGGTCCCGGGGCCTCGCCGCGGGCTGGTAAGGGCGGGGGGCGCGGCTGTAAATCACGCGCGCTAATAACGTAAGTGAGCATAGCTTAAAAGTGCTTGCACGCTTATGTCCCGGGTGCTACCTTTCCCCCGACTTTTTCTGAACATAACCAAAACTATTATGAAACGACATCTGGCTCTGGCCGCTGTGACCGCGCTGGCTTCCGCCTTTGCGGCCACCGCGGGTGACGTTGTGGGAACCATCACCCTCAAGGGCACCCCGCCCAAGGAAAAGGACATCACCCCGCTGAAGGAGGACCCGAATTGCGGCAAACTTCACACCGCCATGCCGACGACAAAGTTTTATGTCGTGGGCGCCAAGGGCGAACTGGCCGACGTGGTGGTTTCGCTCGAGGGGATCAGCGGCAAGTCCACCGGGGCGAGCGCCAAGCCGGTGGTGATGGACCAGAAGAATTGCATTTACGTGCCCCAAATCCTGGCGGTGCAGACCGGCCAGAAGCTGGTGGTGAAGAACTCCGACCCGGTCCTGCACAATGTGCACTCCGTCCCGACCGTGGCCGGCAATCCCGAGGATAACAAAGCCCAAATGCCGGGCGGGGCCGATTTGACGTTCTCCTTTCCCAAGGCCGAGGAATTCATCAAGTTCAAGTGCGATGTGCATCCGTGGATGTTCGCGTGGGTGAGCGTGTTCGATCATCCCTATTTCGCCGTCAGTGGCGCGGATGGCACGTTCAAGATCGCCAATGTGCCCCCCGGCAAATACACCTTGAAAGCCAATCACCGCAAGGCCGGCGTGGTCACCCAGGAAATCGAAGTCAAGGACGGCGCGCCGACCACGGTGGCGCTGAGCCTGGACGCCAAATAAGCGTGGGACTTTGAAGCCGCCGTGGTGAACTGCCCGGCGGCTTGGTTTTTCTCCATCAGACGGCGCAGAACATGGATTTGGCTGAAAAGGGTTCCCGGCCTTTGCACTGGTTTGCGTTTTTGACCGCCGCGGCGACGCTGGTGCTGCTGGGCATTGGCGGGCTGGTCACCAGCCACGGCGCGGGGATGGCGGTGCCGGACTGGCCGACCACCTATGGCTACAACATGTTCTTTTTCCCATTCTCTTACTGGATGGGAGGCATCTTCTATGAGCACAGTCACCGCCTGGTGGCCACGCTCGTAGGCGTTCTGGTCGTGGCCCTGACCCGCTGGCTGGGCGGCCGGCCCTCCCGTCTGCCTTTGGCAATCATCGGCGGGCTCGAGTTGTCCGCCGGCCTGGTCCTCGGCGCGCTCGGACCGAACTGGAGGGGCGCGGGGCATTTTCTGGCGGGAATCGGCGGCGTGGTGCTGCTGGCAGCGGCGGTCTGGGCGCGCAACGCCCCCGCTCCCCGACCGCTGCCATTGCTGGCATGGGTGGCTTTCTTCGGAGTGCAAATCCAGGGCTTGCTGGGCGGGTTGCGCGTGGTCCTTTTCCAGGATGAAATCGGAATCTTCCATGCAACGCTCGCCCAATTGTTTTTCCTCCTGCTTTGCCTGGTTGTCCTGCTGACCAGCCGTTGGTGGAGAACGCTGGCGGCAGCACTGTCAACGGTCGGCGGGGGGCCCTCTTCGCGGTTGTCCTGGTGGATGCTGGCGGCCACGGCCTTGATCCTGTTCCAGTTGATGATCGGCGCCACCATGCGGCACCAGCATGCCGGCCTGGCCATTCCCGATTTCCCCCTGGCCTATGGCAAACTCTGGCCGGCCATGGATGCGGACTCGGTGGCGGCCTACAATCAGCAGCGTCTCGAAGTCACGGCGCTCAACCCCATCACCGCCTTCCAGATCGGCCTTCAGATGACCCACCGGCTGGTGGCCCTGCTCATCCTGGTGGCGGTCGGCGTCTGCGCCGCCAAGGCGTGGCGTCTGGCCCGCCGCTCCGGGCGCGCGCAAGGCGCGGTGGCAACGAACCGGCCGGTTCAAAGCCTGGCCCGGATCAGCCTCGTCTGGTTCGGCTTGATTCTTGTCCAAGCCCTGCTCGGCGCGGCGACCATCTGGTCCAACAAGGCCGCCGACCTGGCGACGGCGCATGTGATTTTTGGCGCGCTCTCCCTGGCGCTGGGGGGCATTGTCACCGTGATCTCCTTCAAGCTTCCTGCCCCGGCGCAGGCTGGACTCCCCGTACTCGAGCCCGGTGGCCGGCAAGGGTGGAACGCCACGGCCAATGCGATGTCCCAGCCATTTTCGAGCCGGCCATTGCCCTCCGGCGCTGCCAGTCACACGAGTTGATTCATGAAAGTCACGGCACCATCCCTTCCGGCCGCTGCGGTGGCCGAAAAAAGTCGCTGGGCGCTTTATGCCGATTTATTCAAGGCACGCCTCAGCACCCTGGTCCTCCTGACCACCTTGGTCGGATTCTACCTGGGCGCCGCCGGGCCCGTGGACTACTGGCGCTTGGTCCACACGATGCTCGGCACCGCTCTGGTCGTGGCGGCCGCCGCGGCGCTCAATGAGTTGTGGGAACGCCGCTTCGACGCCCGCATGAAACGCACGCAGGACCGGCCGCTCCCCTCCGGACGCCTGCAGCCGGAGGCCGTCTTCCGCCTCGGCGTCTCGTTTGCGCTGGCGGGACTCGTTTACCTCGCGGTTGCGGTCAACCTCACCACCGCCCTGCTGGGCGCCCTTTCACTGTTCTGTTACCTGTTCCTTTACACCCCGCTCAAGCGCGTCACCTCGTGGAACACGGCGGTGGGCACCATCCCGGGCGGATTGCCGCCCCTCATGGGCTGGACGGCGGCGCGAGACGGCTTCACTCCCGAGGGCTTGTCGCTGTTGGTCATTCTGGCCCTCTGGCAAATACCGCATTTCATGGCGATTGCCTGGATCTACCGGGACGACTACGCGCGGGCGGGCTTCAAAATGCTGCCCGTCGTCGAGCCCGACGGGAAGCGCACCGCCCGGCATGCCTTGCTCAGCACCCTGCTGCTGTTGCTGGCGGCCGTCTGGCCCTTCTTCCTCGGGCTGACCGGCAAGACCTACCTGGCTGGCGGACTCCTTCTGAGCCTGGCTTACGTCTGGCAGGCCCGCCGCTTTGCGCTCGACTTGAACCTGTCCAGCGCCCGCAGGCTGTTCCTGGTTTCCATCCTCTACCTCCCCCTGCTGCTGGGGTTGATGGTTTTGGACAAGGCCCGCTTTTATTGAGGCTACCCCCCTTGGCATAGGACAATAGCATGAATTCGGGCGATCGAACCTTGTTATTCAAAAGCCAAAATAGGGCAACTCCTCCATCCTATCGCGATTGACCATGCAGGCAACCTCCCCGGCCATTCCCGCTTCAACTCACCATCCGGCGCACCACCCCGAGACGGGTTTCTGGCGCACGTACATTTTCTCGACCGATCACAAAGTCATCGGCATTCAGTATGGCATCACCGCGCTGTGTTTCCTGTTTTTCGGTTTCCTCCTGATGCTGATGATGCGCTGGCAGATTGCGCATCCCGGCGAGCCGGTGCCCATCGTGGGGCCGTTGCTGGCGGCGGTCCTGGGCGATGTGGCGGCGCGGGGCGTCATGTCGCCGGACCTCTACAACTCCTTTGGGGCGATGCACGGCACTATCATGGTGTTCCTGGGGGTGGTGCCGTTGGCGGTGGGCGCCTATGGAAACTACCTCGTGCCGCTGCAGATTGGCGCCAACGACATGGCCTTCCCCCGTCTGAACATGATGAGCTACCAGCTCTATTTCCTGGGAGGCATTGTCATGTTGACGAGCTTTTTCATTCCCGGCGGCGCCGCCCAGGCCGGTTGGACCTCCTACTCGCCGCTCGCCACCGCCATTCCGACCGACGGCCAGACCTTCTGGCTGATCGGAATGGTCTTTCTGATCACCTCCTCGCTGCTGGGGTCGGTGAATCTGATCACCACCATCATTCAACTCCGGGCGCCGGGCTTGACCTGGATGCGGCTGCCGTTTTTTGTCTGGGCGCAATTCACCGCCTCGTTTTTGTTATTGCTGGCGTTTCCTCCGCTCGAAACCGCCGGCATCCTGCAGTTGATGGACAAGCTGGCGGGCACGAGCTTCTTTCTCCCGACCGGTCTGGCCATCGGGGGCAAACTGGCCGACATCAGCGGCGGGGGCAGCCCGCTGCTGTGGCAGCACCTCTTTTGGTTTCTGGCCCACCCGGAGGTTTACGTGCTGATCCTTCCGGCCATGGGGATCATCGGGGAAATCATCGCCAACAACACGCGCAAGCCGCTCTGGGGTTACAAATCGCTGGTGTTCTCCGTGCTCATGATTGGCTTCATCTCGTTTCTGGTCTGGGCGCACCACATGTATTTGACGGGCATGGGCACCCGGATTTCGGCCTTCTTCCAGACCACGACGATGATCATTTCGATTCCCTCGGTGATCATCCTCACGGCGTTGTTAATCTCGCTCTGGGGCGGGTCCATCCGGTTCAACACCCCGATGCTTTTTGCGCTGGCGTTTTTGCCGATGTTCGGCATCGGCGGCCTGACGGGCCTGCCGCTGGGGTTCAGCGCCAGTGACATTCACCTGCACGACACCTACTACGTGATTGGGCATTTCCACTACGTGGTGGCGCCGGGCACCATCTTCGCGCTGTTTGCGGGCATCTACTACTGGTTTCCCAAAATCACCGGACGCCGCATGAACGAGTACTGGGGCAAGGTTCATTTCTGGGGCTCCCTCCTGTTCATGAACCTGATCTTCATGCCGATGTTTGTCCAGGGCTTGGCCGGCATGCTGCGCCGCATGTCGGATGGCGGCCTGCAATACTCGGCCGCGAAAGTCCCGGGGGTGGCCGGGGCCTTGAGCGGCCCCATCCTGGGCCTGAACAACTTCATCCTCTGGGCGGCCGCCGGCCTGGCGATTGCGCAGATTCCCTTCATCATCAACTTTTTCTGGAGCATCGCCAAAGGCCAGCCGGTGCGGAGTGACAATCCATGGGAAGCGACCACCCTCGAATGGCAGACCCCCACCCCGCCCCCCCATGGCAACTTCCTCAAACCTCCCCAGGTCTATCGCGGCCCCTACGAATACAGCCTGCCGGGTTACGACAAGGATTACGTGCCTCAAAACCAGCCCCCGGGCTGAGCCGCGCCACGCAACCGACTGCCCTGACTCAAAACCATGGACATTCCTTACACCGTTCAACCCCGGCCGGACACCGGCGTGTACAACGCCAAGGTGGGCATGTGGCTCTTTCTGGCCTCCGAGGTCATGCTCTTCGGCGGCCTGTTTTCGGCCTATATCCTTCTGCGCGTGGCCGCGCCGGAAGGCACCTGGCCGCATGGATGGCTCAGCATCCCCCTCGGCACCCTCAACACCCTGATCCTGGCCCTGTCAGCCGTCACCGTGCTCCTGGCTTGGGCCGCCTGCAAAGCCCGGATGTTTGACCGCTACAAGTTCTTTCAGGGCATCACGCTCCTGCTGGGGGTGATCTTTCTGGGCATCAAAGGCTACGAATACCACGACAAACTCACTCACTACACCGTCGTGCTCAAGGATGGACGCATCGCCGACGGCCACTGGGTCTCGGCCACCCCCTCCGAGGTGGTCCTCAAGGGCGAATTCGTCGCCGAACGCTCCGAGCTGGCCGACCGCCGCGGCCGCGCCAAGGCCCACGAGGAAATCCGCCTCGCCCGCGACCAGGTCCAGAAAATGCAGGTTTACGGACCGGCCTATAACACCTACTTGGCGCTCTATTTTACCATGACCGGCCTCCACGGCCTCCATGTCCTCGGCGGCCTGGTGGTGTTTGCCTTCCTATGGGGGCCGGGCAGCCGCTTGTGGAAGACGGACCCGGACCTATTCACCAACCGGGTCGAAGTGGCGGGGCTGTTCTGGCATTTTGTGGACTTGGTGTGGATTTTCCTGTTCCCAGTATTATATTTAACCTGATTTATGAGCAATATTGATGGCAACCCTTTCCAGCAGCAGGTCCGCCGCTGCGGCGTGATCTTCGCCGGCGTGGCCTGTGGCACCTTGCTGATGGTGGGCGCCGCCTATGCCCCACTGGGCGCCGCCGCGGTGAAAATCGGGCTGATTCTGGCGGCGGCGGCCGTCAACGCCTCGCTGGTGGCGGGCTACCTGATGCACCTTTTTTCCGAGCGCCGGGCGATTTACGCCGTGCTGCTGTTCACCGCCGTCTTTTTCGTGGCGCTCCTGGGGCTGTCGGTCTGGGCGCAACATGATCACCCGGTGGTCGCAAGGTAACGGCTTATGTCTCTGAAAGCGGTTCATCTGGTTTTTGTCACGGCCCTCAGCGCCTTGTGCGCCGGGCTGGCGGTTTGGAAGCTGGTGGATTTCTTCCGTCCCACCGGGCAGGCGGGCGACCTGGCGCTGGGCGTGGTCGGATTGCTTTGCGCGGCGGGGGTTGTGGTTTACGGGCGTTACTTCCTCAAGAAACTCAAGTCGGTGGGCTATTTATGAAACGATGGATGCAATGGAGCTTGCGAGCGGGGCTGGCGGCTGTGGTGCTGGCGCCGGGCTGGGCCTCGGCCTGCTCGATCTGTTATGGCGAGCCGGATTCTCCCGTCTCCAAAGGCCTGACTTGGGCCATTCTGGCCCTGGTGATGGTGGTCATGACGGTGCTGAGCGGGGCGGTGGCGTTCTTTGTTCAGGCCAGCCGCAAGGCGGCCTTGGTCCAGGCTGCGGAAAACGCGGTGGCGCTGGTTGAGAAGTCATGAACCAACTGATGGAAAGATTCCTGGGTTTGCCGCCCCTGGCCTCGGAGCATGGCCAGGGCGTCAATGATCTGATTTCCTACCTCCACTGGCTGATGATCATCCTGTTTGTGGGGTGGTTGTGTTACTTCGGCTTTGTGTTGTGGCGGTTCAACCGCCGGCGCAACGCCAAAGCCGACCCCGTCGGCGTCCGCAATCACGCCTCCAGCTACCTCGAAATTGTCGTGGCGGGCGTCGAAGCCAGTCTGCTGCTCTTTGTGGCGATTCCGCTCTGGGCGCAGCGCGTGGACCAATTCCCCAGCCAGGACGAATCCACCGTCCTGCACATTTCCGCCCAGCAATTCGCTTGGAACGCCCGCTACGCCGGAGCGGATGGGGAATTCGGCCGCCAGGACCGCGCCCTGGTCAGCAATGACAACGTGTTCGGGATTGACCCGGCGGATCCAAAGTCCAAGGACGATGTGCAGGTGCTCAACGAGATTCATGTGCCGGTCAACAAACCCGTCATCGCCTACGTCACTTCGAAGGACGTCATTCATTCGCTCAAAATCCCCGCCATGCGGGTGACGCAAGATGCTACCCCGGGCCTGCGGGTGCCCATCTGGTTCAAGCCGGTGAAGGAGGGACGCTACCAGATTTACTGCGCCCAGCTCTGCGGCAACGGCCATGCCAGCATGGCCCAGGGGTTCCTGGTGGTCGAAAGCCAGGAAGCCTATGACCGCTGGCTGGCCTCGAAGGTCGGCGCCGCCACCAGCTTTGAATAGCCATCGCCCGCTTTCGCCGCGATGGCCTCCCCGCCCGGGCGCGGTCCAAGGCTCGAGGCTTGCCCGCGGCTCGCAATCAATCTTATTCTCCTGTCCCGATGAATGAGCGCTCACGAAGCAACCAGCGGATGCTGGGGTTGGGCTTGGGGCTGACGCTAGCGCTCCTCTTGCTCGCATTGCTGCTGAGCGTGCTGCGCCTGCGGACGAACCCGGCGCGGGCCACTGCGCTCCCGGTTTACGGCCAGGTGGCCGATTTCCTGTTGACCAACCAGCATGGCCAGGCGGTTTCGCTCTCCAACCTCCTCGGCCGGGTCTGGATCGCGGACATTGTCTTCACGCGCTGCGCCGGGCCGTGCCCGCGCATGACGCAAAAAATGGCCGGCATTCAGGCGGCGCTGGACCCGGCGGAGCGCACGCGGCTGGTGACGCTGACGACCGACCCGGATTTTGACACCCCGGAAGTGTTGCGGGCCTATGCGCAGCGGTTCAACGCCGACCCCGCCCGGTGGATGTTTTTGACGGGGACCAAGGCGCAGATCGCCCGCCTGGCGGTGGATTCCCTCAAATTAACGACCGTGGAAAAACGGCCCGAGGAACGCGAGTCCCCCGAGGACCTGTTCATTCACAGCACCATTTTTGTGGTGGTGGACCGGCAGGGACGGCTGCGGGGGATTTTCGAAACCGAAGGGGAGGGGATTGATTCCCAGACCGTGACCCGCCAGGTGCTGGCCACCGCGCGGCGCCTGGAGCGCGAGCGATGAGCCTGGCCGACCTGCCGGCCGTCAACGCCGGCCTCAACGCGCTGAGCACGATTTTTTTGACCGCCGGCTACGTGTATATCCGGCGCCAGAACCGCACCGCCCACCGCAAGTGCATGCTGGCGGCGTTCACCACCTCGGTTCTGTTCCTGGCCTCCTACCTCACCTACCACACTTACGTCGCCTACGTCCTCAAGCGCGGCCCCACCGTCTTCAAGGAGCCGGAGTGGTTTCGGCCCATTTACCTGGCCATTCTGGGCTCCCATACGCTCCTGGCCATGCTGGTGGTGCCCCTGGCCCTGGCCAGCCTCTATTACGCGCTGCGCCAGCGGTTCGACTCTCACCGGCGCATCGCCCGCTGGACCTGGCCGGTGTGGATGTACGTCTCGGTCACCGGCGTGTTGATTTACCTGCTCCTTTACCAGGTGTTTCCCCAGCATTGAGGACCGTCACTCGGTCAGGTTCTTGAGCTCATCCCGCACCTGGGCGGCGCGCTCGTAGTCCTCGCGTCGAACCGCTTCTTCCAGCGCCCGTTCGAGCCGCTCGCGGGGCGTCAGCGGCCGTTGGGCCTCAATTTCCTCCCGCAACGCCTCGAGCGAGCACACCTCGCCGCTCTGCTCGGCCGCCTCGGAACGCCCGTGTTCGCGAAAGAACGCGCGCACGTGCTCCAGGCCTTCCTCGACGGCTTCGATCGCCAGGGCATGGTCCCGCGCCGCGAGGGCCTCGGCGGCTTTCGCGCGCGACAGCACGAGCCAGATCTGCGGCTCGAACTGGCCCAATGACCACGCCAGCTCCGTGTTCCCGGCGTGCCGGGACACGAAATTCAACACCGCCAGATTTCGCTCCGCGTCCCGAACCACCGCGGCGTATTCCTCGAGTTGCAGCAGGCAAAAGCACCGCTGATGATATTGCAGCGTCTCCAGTTGCAGCGTCGCGCAATCCTCGGCGCCCAGCCGGAACCCGGCGTCTTCTCCCTCATGCGTGGCCACATGCTTGTAGAGCCGGGATTGATAGTACTCGAAGAGCGAAGGGAACCCATACGGCCGTTTGCCGTCCGGCCGGCCTTGAACGTTCATCTGCAGCAGGCCGAGGTCCACCCGCAATTGAATCTTTTCCGTTCCGTCCCGGCCGCGAAACCGGCGAACCAGCACCTGCCCGGGCCGAAACTCCCATCGGTCCAGCAGAGGCGAGATGTCGAAATCCATGGCGCGAATATGAAACGCACGGCGGGGGAAGTCAACGCCGGCCGCCGGCCGAGGACCGCGGGAGTTTCCGCCCCGTCCGGGCACAGCCGGTCAGCAATCGGATCAATCCGCCGTGCAGGGCCCGCGGCGCCCCCGCCACCTGGTAGCTGCGGCCGTACGTCCCGGCCTCAAGGTCCAAAACCAGCGGCCGCCCCGCCAAGTCCGTCACCCGCCCGCCCGCCTCCGGCAGCATCAAACACACGGGCGCGATGTCCCAAACCTTGGTGTTCAGATTGACAAAACAACCGAACCGGCCCTCGAGCGTGTAGCAAAAATCCACCAGCGAGTTCGTCGCCCGGATGTTCCGCACGCCGCACCCCACCCGCCGCAGCAGCTCCACCTGGCCGCGCGTGCTTCGGGTCGTCCCGCTCGGATCAAACCCAAACCCGCACAGCACCGTGGACAGGTCCTTCATCGCGGGGGCCTGAATCCGGCGCCCGTTTTTCCGAACCCCGGCGCCGGCGGCGGCGAAATACAGCGCATCGGCCACCGGCAGGTACATCGCCGCCGCCACCGGCCTCCGCCCCCGCAGCAGGGCGATCTGCACCCCGAACCACGGCAGCCCCGCCAGAAAATTCGACGTCCCGTCCAGCGGGTCCAGAACCCACGTCCGCCCGGACCTTCCCGGCCGGAACCCGGCCTCCTCGGAAATGAGGCCGTCCTCCGGGAACCAGCGGTTCAGACGCTTGAGGACGCAAGCCTCGGACGCCAGGTCCGCCTCGCACACCATGCTGTACGGGCTCTCCTTTTGGCGAACGTTTCGAACGCGCCCGAAATGCCGCATCAAAACCGCACCGCCCTCCCGGACCATCCGGCTCATGCACCGCTCCAACTCGTTTGCTTTCATGCTCGCCCCCCAGCATCCCTCCTCCGGCCGCAGAGAGCAATGCCGACGTGGCACTGGCAGCGAGTGGTCAGTTTGAAGGGCGGAGGCAATGCCAAATGAAAAGAGCTGGCACGCTGACCCATGCCAGCCCTTGGAGGGATCGAAGGTCAGAGCCGACCGCCTAGTTCGCCGGGGGCAGCAGCACGCGGTTGATCACGTGTGCAATGCCGTTGGCGGCGTCCACGTTGGCCTGAATCACCTGGGACCGGTTCACATACACGCGGTCAAACTTTGCGGGTTGAACAAACTTTGGCGCTGGCTTATCTTCTCGTCGTATGCAGCCCCGGTTCGCCCGAATGGCGCGTTCTGTCTGCGCCCGCCTTGAAGTGCGGGGGAGAGGGGCTTTTTCTCACCGCATGCGGAAAGCGAGGTTTTGAATGAACCAGTCACTCAAGTTTTCCCGCCGCAGGACCCGTCCGGCGGCGTTTACACTCATCGAGCTTTTGGTTGTCATTGCCATCATCGCCATTCTGGCCAGCATGCTGTTGCCGGCGCTGGCCAAGGCCAAGGAGAAAGGCATGCGCGCCAAGTGCATTGGCAACATCAAGCAAATCCTCCTCAGCACCCACATGTACACGTCGGATTTCAATGACACGCTCCCCTATACCTCCTGGAGCTCAGGCACTTACGACGTGGCCAACTGGTGCTATACCCGCACCCGCAATGCCACCAACAAGGACAATGTCGAACTCGGCCAGCTCTGGCCTTATCACAACCAAAGGCTGCTTTACTGGTGCCCCATCGAGCAAACCAACAACGCCTTCTTCCGGCAGCGCGAAATGCAGGTCTGCAGTTACACCATGAACGGCTCGGTCTCCGGCTTCAAAACCGACCCCACCGGCCGCCCGTGGGTCAGCTACAAACTCGCCCAGTTCAAACCTCACTACATGATTTATTGGGAATCCGACGAACGGCAGCCCTCCTATTACGACAACGTCGCCAGCCGGCCCAACGAAGGCGGCAGCCAGCGGCACAACGGCGGCATCGTCATGGGCATGTTCGGCGGCCAAACCGAGTTCATCAAGTACCGGGCCTATGCCATGGAGGCCGGCATGGGCGGCTATCCGGGCCAGCGCCCGGGCCGCATGTGGTGCAATCCCGGCTCGCCCACCGGCGATTAGTCCCCGGCCAGTTGTCCCTCCTTCCATGAAACCATTCGTGCCTCCTTCTCCCACCGGCTGCGCTCTGGTCGCCAGCCTCCTCCTCGGGCTTGCCGGATGCTCCAAGTCCTCGGACGAAGGCGTCCCCTCCGGCCGCCCGCCGGAACCCAAAGCCGCCGCCTCCCAGTTGCAGCAGGCCTTTTCCACCGCGCCGCCCGAAGTCAAACAATCCGCCACCACCGCGTCCGAAGCCTTGCGCACCGCCGATTACTCCCGCGCCGTCCAGGCCCTCCAGGCCATCAAAGCCCGCCAGAATCTCTCCTTCGAACAGGGCATGGCTGTTCATGCCTCCGAACTGGCGCTCGAGGCCAAGCTCATCGCCGGCGTCGAGGCTGGCGACCCCAACGCCAAACGCGCCTACGAAGCCCTGAAGCGCAGCCGCCGTCAGTAAGCCCGGTGGCCGCCCGCCGCGTGCAGGGTTCCCACAGGCGCGAGGCGATTTGCAACACGGCCTGTCCCCCCTTCAGCCTCGGTTCAAGCGGAATTTCAGGTACGCGATATAGTCGCAGAAGTTTTTCCACGACACGTCCGGCGGCACGCTGTGGTCCAGCTCCGGGATGTAGCCGCCCTGCTCGACCAGGGGCATGACGCGATCCACCTCCTTGCGCATGGCCTCGCCGCCGCCGGACAACACCCGTTTGTCAATGCCGCCCACGATGCCGAGGCGGTGGCCGTATTCCTTGCGAACGGCAACCACATCCATGCCCGACTGCACTTCGAAGGGCCACAGGTGATCAATGCCGGCCTCCAGCCAAAGGGGGATGAGCGTCCGAATATCGCCGTCGCTGTCGAGGCCGATATGCTGGATGCCCTGGTGGCGCAGCCAGCCGCAGACGCGTTCGTAATGACGGAAGGCGAACTTGCGGAAGAGCGCGGGGCCGACCAGCGGGCCCCCCTTGTAGGCCATGTCCTCCCAGAACCAGAACACCTCGAAACGAGTGTGCTGCAGCACTTCGGCGGTGATTTCGATCAGCCGATCCGCCCGCTCCTCCATCATGCGTTCGATCAGGCGGGGTTGGTCGTAGAAGGCCACGCACAGATTCTCGACCCCCAGCATGTTGCGCAGCGAGCCGAAAAAACCGCCCCAGCGGTCAGCCCAGCACTTGCGCGGCCACTGCTCGCCGGGGGCTGCGCCCCGCGCGGCCGCCTGCTCTTCCGCCCGCAGTTCGCCTTTGCCCACGGCGGCCTGGACGCGGCCGCTGGCCACCATGCTGCGCCATGCGGCGGACAGGCGTCTATCGGCGTGGAGCGCGAGGCGTTCAGCGGCGAACTTCTCGAATTCCGCCTCGTTTGCCACCGGGAACTTGACGAACTGGGGCATGCTCGTGTCGCGGTTCTTTTTGAACTCCCGCATGACAATGCCCTCATGGTTCACGTAGGTGACCGTTTCCTCATCCTCGGCAATCACTTCGTGCTCGAACTCCGGGACCGGCCCATACCACGGGTCCACGCGCACCAGCCGGTCCAGCTCGAAATAATCGTCCAACGGGGTGCCGTCCCAACCCTCCTGTTTCCAACGCTCGGCGGTTTCGTCCCAGAGAAACGCGCCCCAGCGCGCCCAGGGTTTGGCAACCGGCTTGAACTGGAGGGTGTCGAGGAATCGCTGGCGGGAGGTCGGATTCACGGCGCTGGCGGGTTCAGGGTTTGCTCACAAACTGGTAGTGGCCCGCCCCCACCTTGAGCACCAGGCGGCCGGCGGCCGCCTCCACCACCTGCACGCCCGGCGCCCGGGCCAAGGGCCGGCCGCTTTCCCGCACCGCCGCCGCATCGCGGGCCGGGACGTGAAGCGTCGCCGTGCTGTTGGGGGGAATGGTGAGGGTCCACTCGAAGCGGTTTTCCTTGAGCTGCCACTCGCTGCGGATCAGGCCGTGGGGAGAGCGGTGGCTGGCTTTCACAAAGGTCAGATCGCCCACCGGCTGGGGCTTCATCACGATATGCCGGAAGCCCGGCTGCGCCGGATCACTCTGGATGCCCGCCAAATATTCGTAGAGCCAGATGACCAGGTCGCCGACCAGCATGACGTGGTTGTGCGAATTCATCGCCGGATCGGCCGTGTCCCCATTCCACAATTCCCAGATGGTGGTGGCGCCCTTTTCGATCATGTATCCCCAACTCGGATAAGTGGTGTTGGTGGCAAACCGGTAAACCAGGTCCGGCCGGCCGCCGTCGGATAATACCCGGCACAGCCATTGCCCGCCAATCAAACCCGTGCCCACGTGGCCCTGGGTTTCGTCGGTGATCTTGCGCACCAGATGATCGAACACGCGCGGCCGCTCCCCCGGCGGCGCCAGATCAAAGGCCAGCGGCAGCACGCAAGAGGTCTGCGAGCCGTTGTCGTAGTACCCCTTCTCCGGATGGTAGAGGCGCTCGTTGAAGGCGGCTTTCAGCTCCTCCGCGCGGACGGCAAACCGCCGGGCGTCTTCCGGCTTGTCCAGCAGCGTGGCATAACGCGCCATCAACCGGAGGCAGTGGGCAAAATAACTGGTGGCCAGAATCACCGGCGCCGTCTTGCGCGCGGGATCCTGCGAATGAATCAACTTGGGATCCTCCGGCGGCACACACCAGTCGCCGTACTGGTCCCGGGCGATGAGGCCATTGGTGATGAAGCTGCTCAGGTGGTCAACCCACCTGACCATGCTGGGATAGTGCCGCGCAATCACGCCGGTGTCGGCATACTGGTCCAGCAACGCGCCCGGGATAATGACCGTGCTGGCCGGCCAGGTGACGTTGTCGCTGTAAAGCGGCCAGTAGGGCGGGTTCACGTCCGACACGCTCCCGTTGTCCTTCTGACCGTCGGCAAAATCCCGCACCCACTTGGCATAGAGGGCGGAGATATTGAACAGGAAGGTTTCTCCGCGAGAAAAAGCCGAGCGGTCCCCCAGCCAGCCCTGGCGCTCATCCCGCTGCGGACAATCGGTGCTGATGCTGCGGTAATTGCCCCGCGTGCCCCACACCACATTGCGATAAATGCGGTTGAGGGTGGGGTGCGAGCAGGCGAAGGCGCCCGCCGCGGCCAGATCGTCGTTCACAACCCGGCCGCGGATGGCTTCCAAGGTGGGGCGCCCGGGGTAGCCGGTGACTTCAACATAGCGAAAACCATGATAGGTGAAGCGCGGCTCGTAGATCTCGGTGCCCCGGCCCTTCAACGTGTAAAGGTCGGTCACCTTGGCATCGCGCAGGTTATCCAGGCATAGCGTCCCGTCGGGCTGGAGCGTCTCGGCGTGACGAAGCCGGACCACCGTGCCGGCCGGGCCGCGGACCCGGAGCTGGCACCAGCCCACCATGTTCTGGCCAAGGTCGAAGATGAAGACCCCGGGCCGGGGCTCGGTGAGGGCGATGGGTTTGAGTGTGCCGGTGACCCGAATCGGGTTGATCATTTCCGCGCAAAGCGCGCCTTTTGGGCCGGCCACCTCCTGCGCCGAAGCCCAGGTGGCATCCTCGAAACCCGCTGCTGCCCAGCCCCGCAATTCGCGGCGGGCGTCATATTCCTCGCCGTCGTATTCGTTGTTGGCTCGGATTGGACCGTCGGTGCTGAGCTTCCAGGACCCGTCGCTCACGACGACTTCGGTTGTGCCATCGGCATACTCGACCTCCAGTTGCAGCAGCAGCTTGGGAAAACCGTAGCTGATGGTATGAGTGGGCGAACTGGCCCGCGGCGCAAAGTAACGCCCGTTCCCGAGCCAGACCCCCACCGCGTTGCGGCCCCGGCGCAGCCGGTCCGTCACGTCATGCGTCACGTAAAAAACCCGCGCGTCATAATGGGTCAGCCCCGGCGAGAGGACCGCATCCCCCACCTTTTCCCCATTGATGTACAACTCCGAAAGGCCCAAGCCGCTGAAATAAACCATGGCGCGCCGAACGGGGCGGGCGACTTCAAATTCCTTGCGCAATTGCCGCGCCGGCAGGCGGCGGTCTCCCTCCAGTCGTATTTCGCCCCAGGGTTCCATGCCGGCCGGCCCCAGCACCCGCGCGGGCAGCCACCCCGAATCGTCGAATTCCAGCGACGTCCACCCCGCCGGTTCGGAATCCGACGTCCGCCATCGCGCGCCGGTGGGAACGACGAGCGACTCCCCGGATTCAAACTCCACCACCAGTTTGCCGGTCAGACCCGCCGGGTTGGGAGTGTCGCCGCTGTTGCGCACCCAGGCCGCGATGACATTCCGGCCTGGCTGCAGGTGGCCTTTCACCTCCATCACCCCGGGCACCTTGAAGTTTTGTCCCGCCCCCGCATGCCGGCCGTTGACCGCGCAGGCAAATTCGTTGTCGCCGGCCAGCAGCAACTGCGCGCGGCGAATGGGACGGTCCGGGAGCTCGAAGCGGCAGCGAAAGGTGCGCAGGACGGCTGGCACTGCGTTGAAGTCCCCGTCCGCCGCGTGCCAGATCCAATCCGCGCCCTCGAATCGCGGCGTGACGTGGTCGTCCTCCTTCCCGATCCACCGGCCCTGCCAATCCGTGGGCCGCAGCAAGCCCATGCTCCAGGAGGCGGTTTCGCTCCAGCGCGACACCTTCCCCGCCTCATCCCAAATGCGAACCCTCCAGTGACAGGCCTGGCGGGAAGCCAGCTCGCGCCCCGCGTAACGCACCAGATGCGACTGGTCCGACGGCACCTTGCCGCTGTCCCACAGGTCCGCCCGCCCCACTTTCAATCGGTCCGGACTGGACGAGACTTGAACCTGAAAGGCCGTCTGGCGCGCGCCGCGCCGGTTCGACTGCATCTGCCAGCTCAAGCGGGGAGCGGCCGCATCAATGCCCTGGGGATTGACCAGAAACTCGCATCGCAGCTCGCCGACCGTGGCCGCCCAGCCCGGCGCAGCGCCGCACAAGGCCAGGCCGCCCCAGCACCAGAGCGTCCATCCCGCCTGTTTCAGTCTCTTTTGCCATTTCATCATAAAGCCTTTCCAGGTTCGCCCCGCGCCCCCCCGCCGCCCGGCCCGTGCCGGCCGGCGGAAGCCTCGCCTCGCTCCAGGACAAGCGCCGATTTGTTGAGCCCCGCGTCCACCCAAAGCTTTCGGCGGCGCCGCTATTCCGGGGAGGTCACGGCCACTGGAAGCGATAAAAACGCGCGGGTGCGGATGCCGGCTGCTCGACGTGCAAAAAGCCGTCGGCATCGGTGGTGTTCGTCGAGACGGCCTGCCAATCCTGGAAGTTGGTCGTCGTCTGGAGCTGATACCCGTTGCTCGGAATGCCGGCGAAGACCAACCGCAGAGTTCCGGCCTCGAGCAGCGACCACCCGGTGATTCTTGGCTCAACCACGGTCACGGAAACCGAGCCGGTGGCCTGGCCGCCCCGGCCGTCGGTGACCAGATAGTTGAAGCTTGCCAGACCGGCGAAACCGGGCAGCGGTGTGAACCGCACCTGATTGGCGGTCAGGATGGCCGAGCTGGTGTTGGCGCCCGCCGTGGCGCCGGAGAGTGTCAGGGGGTCGCCATCGGGGTCGCTATCGTTTGCCAGCAAATCCGCCGCGCTGAAAGCCGTCGTGGCGCCGGTGTGCGCGTGAAACGCGTCCGGTTCCGCCACGGGCGGCCGGTTGAGGGCCTGAATCGTAATGGTGAAGGTTTGCCAGGCGCTGGCGTTCACGCCGCCATTGGCGGTCCCGCCGCTGTCGAACATGCGCACGCCGACACCAGCCACCCCCACGGCACCCGGTGCCGGAGTGAAGGTGAGCGTGCCGAGCGGGTTGATCGCCGGCTGCACGCTGAACAACGCGTTATTGCCGTTGGTGACCGTAAAGCTGACCGCCTGGCCGGCCTCATCCGGCGCCCCCCGGTCCAGCTCGGTCGCCCAGTTCGGGAAAACTTGCGGACCACTGTCCGCGGCGACGACCAGGTCCGGCCCCTTGACGAACGAAGGCGCATCGTTAACCGCCGTGATATTCAGATTGAATGCCTGGGGCGGCGAGGTGTCCTGCCCCCCGTCGGCGGTGCCGCCATCATCCCTCGCCCAAACGGTCACCACCGTGGTCCCGTTGGCATTCGCAGCAGGTGTAAAACTCAGCGTGCCGGTCGGCGACACGGCCGGTTGGACACTGAACCGCGCGGGATGGCTGTTCGAGCAGATGAAACTCACCGTCTGCCAGGCTTCGCCAGCCGGACCGGGGCTGATTGCTGTGGCCCAGTTGGAAACCATCTGCGGGCCCGCGTCCTCGAGGAGGGTTTGATCGGGTCCCTTGACAAACGTGGGCGGTTGGTTGGGTCCGGCGCCAAGGACGATCAAGTCAAGGTCCACAGTGCCGCTGGCCGCCCCCTCGGCGGGCGCCAGGCGCAGCCACGAAACGATCTGGCCCGCCAGCGCCGCGTTGGTGCTCAAATCCACCTGGTAGGTCACGAAGTTGGTGGCCTGGGGTTGAATCGCAAACGCGACCGACCGGGTGAGGTCGGCGGTCGCCGAGGTTTCCGTTCCCCAATAGAGGCGGGCCGTGGTGGCGGCGGTCTGGTTGCGGAGCCGCACGCTGAGCGTCCGGGCCCCCTGCATTCGCAGCGGCGCAATTTCCAGAAAAGCGCCGGCCCCGGCCACCGCCAGTGAACAGACCCCGTTGCTGACGATGGCGGACGCGTCCGCAGACGGCAGCCAGCCTTCCAAATCGCCCGGGGTGTTGAATTGCCAGCTCCCGCCCGCCGCCAAACGGTCCGCGCCGGGCAGCAGTTCCGCAAAATCCAGCGCAATAACGGCTCCGCTGAAAGTCGTCGGGTCCAGGCGCACCGAGTGCAGGTAACCGGTCCATTGGGGAACGGTGGAAAAATCCAGCTCAATTTCGCGCCACAACCCATCCGCGGGCAGATTGAGATTGGTCGAAACGAAACCGCCGCTCTTGGGAAAGAAGAAGAACTGTGCCAGGTTTCCTCCGCCCGACGGTCCGACCTTCACCCGGCACCGGAACCGTTTGTAGAGGTCCGTGTTGATGCCTCGGTCAATGCCGCCGCCGCTGTTGAACACCAGGTAAGGGTCCCCGCCCGTTGAGACCCCCTGCCACACGCCACCGCCGGCGGACACGGACCCGATCTGGTTCGTGTGGGCAATGTCGCCGTCCCGCTCCATCTGCCAGGGGCGGAGGAACAGCGGCAGGGGATGGGACCAGGGCGACACGACCCCGGCGGCATCCACGGCGCGCAGCCGCCACCAGTGCAACCCGTCAAGGGCCATTCCCGTCACCACATGCCGGCCCCCGCGCAGCCCGTTGGTCTGATACACCACGTTGGTGAAAAAGAAATCCGTGGCCAGTTGCAGCTCGGCGGTCACCCCGGCGTGGTCCGGCTCCTGCGCCGGCTCCCACCGGCACAAGGGCTGGGTGGAATTGACAATGATATCCGAGTCCACCATCCGCGGCGGCAGCAGAATGGGCGAGAGGCTCAGGTAATCCACGCTCACCACTGTCCCGGCGGTGTTCACGGGGTCCAGTCGGAACCGGGTCACAATCCCGTTCCAGTCGGGAACCGAGGTCAGGTCCACTTCGTAGCTTCGGGTGCCCGCCTGCACGGGAAACTCGGTCCGAAAGAACGACGAGCCGCGCTTCCACCAAAACAATTCCGCCACCCCGGGCGTGGACGCCGTCATCCGCAGCCGAACCTTCTTGTAGTAATCCGCATTGATCACCGCGCGGTCGGCGTCCTCGGCCGGGTTGCGCTTGTCGGTCGCGAGGTAGAAATAGCCGTCCGGTCCGCTGACGGCGCTGACCTGGCCGGCGGTGACCGCGAGGTTGGTCAGTTGGTTGGCGCTGAAGACTTCGTTGGGGTCGTCAAAGTGCCAGCAGCGATTGGCCTCCAGCCGGAACCAATCGAGTTCGAATCGCACCCCGGGGGCGGAACACGGCCGGAACCGCAGGCGCTGAATCCGTTTCTCGCGCCAGGGGGCGTGCTCGGCGAGGTTGAGACGATACACATTCCAGCCGGCCTTGGCGGTGAAGGGCAGCGATCCCGTGGCGCCGCTGGCGTCCTGCCACTCGAACTGTCCGAGACCGGCCAGGGCCGCCTGCACGTTCAATCGGAACGAAGCGGCGTGAAACCCGTCTGAAACAATATGGCGGGTCGGGGATTCATTAAACTCGAGCGTGAGCCACGCAGCCGAGTTGGACGTCCAGCCAGAGACCACGCCGCGATTGAACGTCAGCGCGCCGGCGCCCTCGACCGCCTCGAGATGGCCGGGACGGCTCATCGTCCAGATCAGGTCCCGCGCCGCGGCGGTGGTTTCCCACGCGCTCAGCCCCGTGAAGGCTTCGGCAAAACGATTCGACACAAACTGGGCGATGGCCGTTTCAAGGGGTTGCCCGTAAATCTGGTAGGTCGGCTGGCCATACCACGCGTAAGGGCAGACCGCATGCGCCCCGGAGGCCCAAACCGAGTTCAACGCGGCGAGATTGTTCGCGACGCTGCTCGAGTCCAGCGGGTTCCACTCATGGATGCCCCAGTTGTGGTCGTTGGCATAAATCGCGTTGAACAGGCTGGTGTTCGACGCCCAGGACCCGTAGGTCGTGATGCCATTGCCGCCGTGGTAGGCAAAGGTGGTGGTCCAGGGGGACGCATACTTGCGCTCCGTTTCCGAGGTCGTGGCCGGGTTGAATGGAATCTGGTGGCCGAACAGAAAATCCGGACTCCACCCGGACTCGAATCCCCATTGAAGCTGCTGCTGGACCATTTGGCTGACCTGGTTGATGCGGAAATCATGCCACTTCCGCCACCACCGGCCGGTGTCGGATGTCGTGCTCCAGTTGACATTGGTTGGCGGCACGACGGCGGACCAGCTCGCAAAGGGAAACCCGGCGCCAACGGCCCCGTTGACGTTGGCGTCATTGTTGAGCGCGGCCAGGTCCGCGTACTGGCCCCGGCCGGTGTACAGACCCATGCCGCCCAGCCAGTCGCGGAATTCCTGTTTCGACCACTCACTGTAATCGCAGTATTCGCTGTTGGCGGCCACGTTCTGCGCGTATTCGCTCGAGGTGCTGGTGAACACCAACAGGTCGGGGTGCTGCTCCCGATACCAGTCCAGCAGCCGCATCACGATGCGCGCATTCCGTCCCAGGTACTCCTGCACCACCGTGGCATTCCGCGACAACGTCAACTGCATCTCCAGCATGTCGGCGAACCCGTCGAAAACCTCGTCCGCCGCGGGGTCCTGGGTGCGGGAGGCGTTCCGAATCCGGCCGAGGCGGTCCACCTGCAGCAGCGCCCCGCCGCCCTGTTTCTCCAGGAAATTGGACAGCACGTCCACCGCTTGCTGGGCAGGATCGGCCCAGGGCGTGCCGTTGATGTGCAGCCCCAGGGGCAAATCGCTCGCCCGCGCCAGCGCCAGGTTCGCATCCGTCTCCCACGGCGCGTAAGCGGGCGAGTAAATGTAGTCATAGTAACGCCCGTGGGTGGAGGAGATGAAATTGGCCGTCATCGAAAACCCCACCTTGACGTTTGGCGGCTGACCCCCCCCCGTCAGGGCCAGCAAACGCTCCCGGAACAGGAAGATCGAGTTGGAGCTGCCCGGCGTCTGATCGTAGGCGCCGATGGGGGCGATGAAAAAGGTGCGCCAGTAAACCTCGTCCAGCGGATCGGCCCGGAGCCCGCACGACGCTCCGCCCAGCAAACCAGCGACGGTGGCGCCCAGCGCCAGAAGCGGGCGCCCGGCGATGAGGGGTCTCCGAATCAATGTTGACATGGGCTGCGCGGCCGGCCGGGCATTAACAAAGGGAGGCCGGGCACACCCGGCCCGGCCTCCCGCACAACACCCAACCTCACCAATTCGTCATGCTTTCTAAGGCGCGCGCAGGCGGTAGTACCGTTGCGCGCCCGGCGCCGAGGCGTCGGTCACCGTCAGGATCCCCCCGCTGCCGCGCACGTTTCGCAGGAAAACCCAGCCCGGTGCGCCGAGATCATCCTTGTACTCCGCCACATAAACAATGTCTTTCAACGAGTTGAATTGGAAACTGGCAGTGCCCCCGCCTGCGGCCGGGTTGAACAAGACCGGCGCCGGCACGGACACCGCGTTGCCCAAAGCCGCGAATTCAAAGTCATCAAACGTTGCGGAAACCCCGGTCGGCCCGCCCAAGGCGGTACTGGCAAAGGACATGAGCGCCACATAATGCCGTGAAGTGGTGGCAGGCATCGGCACAATTCCGATCACCTCGCCGTTAATGGTGCCTTTGATGACGTTGGTCCGCACCTCCAGATCAAACTCATAGGTGGCGGCCGCGGGCACCGCCCCCGCCCCCAGGCTGGTACCGCCTTGGAAAGCCTGCCACCCACCCCCGGGGCGAATGAGAATGCCCAGGCCTTCGCCGCCCGCCACGCCCACGCCCGGGTTGGGCTCCCGCAGCTTGATCGCCGCCCAGCTATCCGCCGTGCCGCTGACGGTCGGCGACACCTTGAACCGGATGCGGAACGACTCGAAACGCTCGTAAGGCAGAAAATCCACATCCGGCCAGAAGATGGCGATCGAGAGCACATTGTCCGGATTGACGATCACCACCTGGTTGTTGGTAATGCCAACAGTGGCGCCGGCGCCGTTGTCAATGGCCACCCAATTGCCCGGGGCGGCCAGCCCGGACTGGCGGCTCCCAAGGTTCTCATTCAGGTTGGCCGTGTCCGCCGTGTCAAAGGTGTCGGCCAGAATCACCGTCGCCGGCAAAACCGGTTCGGGCATCACCGAGATCGCCAGATTGTCAAAGGTGGTGATGGCGGGCACGGCGTCGGGGGCGCTGTGCTCCGAAAGAGTGATGTAGTTGGCCACGCCCAGATTGGTGATCGTATGCTCGACCTGCCCCCCGTCAAACACCAAAGGCCAGCCGTTGATATGCACCTTGACCCTGTTGTTGACCACCTCGAGGCACGCCCGGTAATTGGTCGCCCCACCGGGAATGTTGCCAAACCCAATCGAGTACGGACCGTCAAACGCCTGCCAGCCGCCGCCCGGCCGAACCAGCACGGCAAATCCGTTGGCCGGCACCGGGCCAATCAACTGGTTGCCGCCGATGGTGATGCCGGCCCAACTGTCCCGTGCCGGGTCCACCGACGCCGTCGAAAGGTCCACGGTCAGGCGGAAACTGCCATTGACCTCGAAGGGCCGAAAATCCTGGTTGGGCGTGACCAACAAGCGTTTGTCCGGCGCGAAGTCGGTGCCATCCAGCCGGGTCAGCGTCAGGGCGTTGTTGGTGAT
>Ga0116145_1001047_pt1 | contig 29114 bp, 36 predicted proteins | sample AD_JPNHG1_MetaG_FD_89747 | JGI IMG/M metagenome (GOLD analysis project Ga0116145, IMG submission 89747) | Active sludge microbial communities of municipal wastewater-treating anaerobic digesters from Japan - AD_JPNHG1_MetaG | ecosystem: Engineered > Bioreactor > Anaerobic > Digestate | place... | reverse complement strand
TAAAGCAAATATAGATATAGTTATAAAAATAATTATAGACATCCCTGCTTCCATACCATTAAATCCTGCTAATAGATTAAATGCATTTGTTGTTGCTGTGATTGCTATTGGCACTAATATAATTGCATATATATAGCCAACATTTAATGTTCCTAAAAATGGAATGTATATTGAATTGAAATTTTGACTAATTGCATAAATAATAACAGGTATAGAGAAAAGTAAAGGCAAAATAAAATGTTGCCATTGATTAATTCCTTTTTTCCATCCTAATGTGTCATCAAGAATTCCTATAATAAACATTAATGTCATCATCAATATAAGAACAAGAAATAAACTAAAATCAATTATATTTAAAGAAAATAATATACAAAAAAATGAACTTAAAATAAAAGAAATAAATACTGGAACCCCTCCTAATTCTGCAACAAGTGGTTTATGTAGTTTGTTCATATCTTTTCCAACAAATCCTCGTTGTTTCATTAAGGATATAAAATTAGGTGTAATTAATAAGCATATAAATGTTGCAAAAATTATAGAAATTATATATATTAATAAAATGTTTAACATATTTTATCTTTTAATTTAAGTTGGATTTATTTATTTTATAAACTCTTACATCCCCACTGGAATAAACCAATTCTCCAATATCTTGAGCATTTGGTTCATTAAACCAAAGTTTAGCAAATGTAGAATTGTTTACTGCTGCATTAAATATATATAATTCATTATTGTTTGGTGATCTATATATATACATAGGAGTTCCTTGCATAATTTGATTAGGTTTAGATTGCCATGTTGTAGGTAGTTCTAAATATTCTTTTTGTGTAAGAATATTCCCACCACAATTAAAGTTTAATTGATTTGTGTTTTCTGTTATTGTTGGTGTACATGGAAGTACCCCTCCCAAATATTTACTAACTCTTGGATCAGAATTGTTTGTTGTAACATATGCATATGATGCAAATGAATTATATCTAGAAAAATAACCAGATTCTGCAACTAAGTAGTCAGCATCATATTTTTTTAATAAAGATTTATTTTCATTTATATCGTTTGTAATAATAAACATTGCAAAATCAGAATCTCCTTCTATATGTGAATTTGTATTGTCTGTACTTGCTTTTCTATCTGTAAAAAATGTTATCCAATGACCATAATCCCACCAATTAAAGATTTTTGCATCTGTAGGGGTATTTGCATCTATCCAAAATAATGTATTTTGCCAACCAATTTCTTCATCAATAGGTGGTTTGTTTGTTGTAACAAAATGTGACCCTGCTGCAATTGATGTTAATATTAGGAATATAAAAAATATTGTTGTTATTCTTTTTAGTGTTATTGAACTTTCTTTTATCCAATTGTAACATACATAAAATAAATATCCAACACCTAAAGCTATAGGTATCCCTAAAGTATATGTAAATTTAAGTTTGGACCAAGCCATAAATGTTGTAATTGCTAACCAAGAAAAAATAATTAAAGCAAAATAATCTTTTTTCTTTGAAAATAAAAGATAGAAAAACATTAGTGGTAAAACAACAAATGGTACCCATATTAAAAAATTATATTTATGTAAAAAGAATTGATGTCCAGTATTTTCTTCACCAACAGTTGCTCCAATTATATCTGTGTCAGAAATTGCTGTTTTTTCTACTCGTGCAATGTTTTCTTTGTTTATTGGAAGATAGTTTGTTACATATTCTGTTGTTCTATTAATCCATCCTGTTCCTTGGACTAATGTTGTTACAACAGAAAACAAAATAAATATTATCAAAAATGTTTTTATAAAATGTGTAAAATGTTCTTTAGTATCATGTTTTATTCCCATGTATATAAGATTAAGTACAAAATATGCAACTAACACTAATGGCACTAATAAAAACATTTGCCACGTTATTGCCATTATGAAAAAGAAAAATGCAGATATTACTGAATAAATAATATTCTTTTTTGTAGATTTAATTTCTTTTAATGCTTTTACAAAAAATATAAAACCAATAATCATCCATAAGAAACCCAAAGCATCTTCTTCAAAAAAACCTGCCATTGTTCTATATACAAATGCAGGTATTGTTGCAGCAATTATCGCCATTACAACACCTGTTTTTTTATTATACATTTCTTTTCCTAAAAAATAGATAGCAACAGAGATTAATGCTCCAAATATTGCAGGCAACCATCTCCCAAATTCTAATAATATCCATTTATTATATTCTGCACCTAATGTAAAAATAAAATATAATGCTGCTGTAAAATACCAAAGAAATTTAGGTTGACCAGCATATGATGTTCCTCCTTGTTCATAAAATCCTAATGGATCATTTTCTGGGAGATTTCCTTGTATAACATATCCTGTTGCTCTAAGATGCCAATATGGATCAAATTCAAACATGTAAGGATATTTTAATAAGTGTGCACGTATACCAAATGCAAGAATAAATATTAAAATTAAAATAATTGCAATTTTATTTTTTGTAAAAAATGATTTTTCTTGCTCATTTTCTTTTTGGTCAGTGTCACTCATGTTTTTCCCTTTTTATAAATGTTTAAGTAGTGTTTGTTTGTGATTATATTTTTGTATTTATTTTTAAAAATGTAATATATATTATAATATAAAACATTTAAATAAATATCTAATTATTAAAAAGAAAAAAATTTTGTTTTAAAAAAACAAAAAATAAAAAAAGGAATAAAAAATAAATGTTAGCAACTACTTTGCTGCACCTAGATTTCTAAGAGCATACAAAACCGAAGACAAGCTTAACTTCTGGGTTCGAAATGGGACCAGGTGTTTCCTTGTCTCTATGGTCGCTAACAATATTATATATGTAAGAAAATATTTAAAAAGAGATAGGATTTATTTAGATTTAAGTGTAGTAACTAGTTTTTTTACTTCTGTTATACTTTTTTTAATATCATTTTCTGTTTTTGCACCTGCACAAATAAGTTTTCCATTTTTGAATAATAATACAGTCATTTTTGGTTTATATAAACGAATTATTGCTCCAGGAAATTGTTCAGGTTCATATTCAATATCATCAAATTGCATTGCTGCTTGAAACAAATCTACATTTTTGTCTAAATTTGCTGTTGCAACTAAATTTACAATTTCATATTTTGGTGTTTTTTTGTTTTTTATTTCTTTTTGTATTTCACCAATATATTTTATTGCTTTTTTTATACCTAATTCTATTTCTTTTTCTGATGCTGCACCAGATATTATAATTTTACCATTTCTAAATATTAATAAAGAAACCTTTGGTTCTTTTATTTTAAATATTGCCCCAGGAAATTGTTCAGGCTCATATTCAATTTCAGGTATTGCTGCAGCTAAATTGTATAGATCTAGTGTAGTACCTAAATTACTTGCAGCAACCAAATTTACTATTTTATACATGTTTGCACCTCTTTAATTATAACTAGTATAATTATAATATATAAACAAAACATTTATAAAGGGATAAATTAAAAAATAAATATCCACCTATTTTTTTTAAAAAAACAATTTTGTGTAAAAGAAATTCTTTTTAAAAGTTAACGATATATTATATATTATGGCAAATAATTAAAAAAAACAAAAAGAAGGTAATAAAAATGGCAGGAAAAAAAGCAAAAGGAAAAAGAGCAAAAACAAGGTCTAAATTAAAAAGACATATAAGAGAAAAAACAACAATAAATGAATTAATTAAACCAATTGATGTTGGAGAGATTGTACAAATAAACATAAACAGTTCTATTCATGAAGGAATGCCTCATAAAAGGCTACATGGAATTACTGGAAAAGTTGTTGGATTTCAAGGGAAAACTCCAATAGTAGAATTAAAAGATGGGGATAAAGTTAAAAAAATCATTGTAAGTCCGGCTCATCTTAAATATATAAAAAACATAAAAAGTGGTGAAAAAGATGAATAGTGTTTATAAAGAAGATGTAACTTTAGCAGAAATAAAAAAAATTCTTTCAGAGAAAGCAAAAGAAAAAGAGCTATCTTTTGAACAAAATGAGGCTTATGAGCATGCAAAATCTTTTTCAAAATTAAGTTTTGCAAATGCACAAAAACTGAAACAGGAATTGATGACACAAGTAGAATTAAGTGACGAGCTTTCAACAAAACTAGTTGATATTTTACCAAATAATGTTGAATTAGATGTAATCTTAGAAAAAGAAAAAGAAATTAATGAAGAACAAAAGCAAAAGATTATTGAGCTTATAGAAAAATATAATAAAGAAAAATGAATATGATAAAAGAAGCAATTGTTTTGAATAATGAAAGTAAACAAATTAATGGTAAACCATCAAATATCATACAGTGTGTAAATACTACTAATTTTATATTATTAGAAGTAGTTAGTGATATCCCTAAGCAACCACAAGAAATTATTGATACAGAAGGATTAATTGCACGAAGAATTTCTTATAATATGCTTTCTGAAAAAGCAAAACCTGAATTAGAAAAAGCAATTGAGTTTATTGTAAGAAACAAACCAGACAGATTTATTAATTTTTTTAATACTGCAAAACCATTGGGTGCAAGAAGGCATCAATTAGATCTTCTACCAATGATTGGAAAAAAACATAGGGATGCCATTTTAGAATATATTAAAAAAAATGGGAAAATAAAAAGCTTTGAAGATTTAGAAAAAATAGAGATGTTGCCTGACCCTGTCAAAGTTATTTGCACAAGAATATTAGATGAGATAAAGCAAGACCCTGATATAAAATATAATTTTTTTGTTTTGCCATTTTATAATAAAAAACCAATTTTTTATAAAAAATAATTTTTTTAAAACTAAAACAACTTATTATTGAATGATTATGTTAATAGAAGACACATATAAACTAATGTTAAAATATTCATTTAAACCTGACAAAAGCAAAGATCAATATTTTATTATAAATCAAGAAATTACTGAAAAAATAATTTCACTTTTAAATATAAATAATGAGGATGTTATTTTAGAGATAGGCCCTGGAATTGGAAATTTAACAAAGCAATTAATAAATACTAATGCAAAAAAAATAATTGCAATTGATAAAGACAAATTGATGTGTGATATTTTAAAAAAAGAAATAAATTCTGAAAAATTAGAGATTATTAATGGGGATTTTTTAGATGTTGATTTAGAAAGAATACATTTTACAAAAATAACTGGCCTAATTCCATATTCTATTTCAAATGGCATTATTGATAAAATAAATGCAACAAAACCTTGCGTTTTTGTTACACAAAAAGAGTTTGCAGAAAAACTTGTTGCAGATGCTGGATTTAAAAATTATGTTGCAATCAGTGTTTTAACACAGACGTATGGTAATGCAAAAATAGAAATGAATGTTAGTAGAAAAAATTTTTATCCTATCCCAAATGTAGATTCTGTAATTGTTTCTGTTTTGCCTAAAAGGGATAGACAAGAACAAAATTTTAATTATTTTGTTAAAACTATTTTTAGATTTTCAAACAAAGATTTAATAAATGAAATAAAATATGGGCAAAATGTAAACAAAGATTTTTTTGAAAAAATAGATGTAAATAAAATCCCTAAAGAATACTTTAAAAAAAAGATAAAACAACTTAGTCCGGAAGCTATTCAAGATGTGTGGGATAGTCTTTCAAAAAAATAATTATTTTTTTTGTAAAAACACATTATTTCTTGGACACTTTTTTTGTTCTGCCTTTTAATAATATTAATTCATAATTTATTTTGCAATTCTTTTATTGCAATTCTTTTATTATAATATACTATATTTGTAATTATTTATTATAAAAACAATACCTTTATTAATATATTTCTCTTATATTTGTTTGTAGAGTAGACGTTTTTTTAATAACAAATAGGTGGATATTATGGCTGATGAGATTACTAATTTAAAAAAACAATTGGATGTTTTAAATAAGTATTTGTATAAAAAAAATAAAGTTACTGAATATTATAAGCAATTAAATGAAATTTTAGAAACTATTGATAAATCTTTAAAAGAAATACAAAATATTAGTTCTACATATTCTTTTGTAGAAGATACATTAGAACAAGAAATTAAACAGAGAAAGCTTATTGTTTTATTTAAAGATATGACCGCACTTGTTGGTTCTATTACCCAAGAAATGGATTCTATTTATAAAAATTTAGATGCAGGGAATGATTTTTTTGAGCAATTTAGATCTTATAGAAAATATGTTTTTCCTGACACAAAAAATTCAAAAGGTTTTTTGAAAAAAATAATTGGTACTTTTAATATTCAAACATTTATTTTAAGGTTTGGTGTTGTTGGAAATATTGATCTTCAGGCAATTGCAACTAAAATTCAAGGTAAGAAAGTAGGAACAGATATTGAGGTTCCTGCAGAAAATATAGATTTAATTTATGATGAACTTTTGAAAACTGGCACTATTGGTTTTAGATTAATTTGTGAGCCCATAATTATCCATTTCGAAAAAGATACTCAACTTTTAATTGAAGGGCAAAGTAAAAAAATTAAAGCCTGTGATATTGATGCACAATCTTTTAAGGCAAAACTTTTGGGTGATTAAGTGTGGATGAAAGATTGGTTGATATTATTGATCATGCAGATTGGAAGATTATGTTGTATGATTTAGTTAAATCAAATGATTTTGATGTGTGGAATGTAGATCTTGTTAAGTTAGTTGATCTTTACATAAATAAAATAAAATCTCTAAAACTGCAAAATTTAATTGTTCCCGCAAATGCACTTGTTGCAGCAACAATCCTTCTTAAATTAAAAGCAAGTTCTTTAAAGTTAACAAGTGTAGATGATACAAAGGAATTAACCATTCCTTCAGAGGATTTATTTGAAAATTCTATGGAATTAGAAAGTCCATTAAGAATAAAAGAAGGGCAAGTAAGTTTAGATGAATTAATTGACATTGTTGAGCAATTAATGAATACCCCAACAAAAACAAATATTTCTAGACAAATTAAAGAAAATAAAGATACAGAGTTTTTTATTCCTAGGCCTATTGAAGATATTAATACAAGAATAGATAATTTGTTTTCAATTATTTATTCACACATAGATTCAGAGAAATGTACTTGTTTTTCAGAGTTAAGAAAAACAGTTGATGATCCACAGAAAATGATTGATTTTTTATTTGTGCCATTATTGTTTTTAAATCAGCATAATAAAATAAATATTTGGCAAGATGATTTTTTTTCAGATATTTATATAAAGGTTTTATAATATGATGTTGGATAATAAAGCACAGATGTCTGTGGAAACAATAATTATTTTAGGTTTACTGCTTCTTGCAGTTATTGTTTTAGCAATATTTTTTTTAGGAAATTTGAATAAATCTGTACATCAAGCAAGTGATTTAGAAAACACCCAATCAGTTGTAACAGATCCTTTAAAAGAGGCCATAACTCAGCAGCAAGGAGATAATAATTTTTTTAATTAGTTTTTAATTAATAAATATTATGGTGTATATTTATATATGAGCACAAGATTATTTGATTTATTAAAAGAGAATAGGTCACAGGCATCTATAGAAACAATAGTTATTTTAGGGTTATTATTGTTAGCAGTTATTATTTTGGCATTAGCTCTTATAAGTTATCTCCGTAAAGAAGTAAAAGCAGGGACAGATATAGAACAGCAAACAAATCAAGTTACAGATCCTTTTTTAGATGATTTAAATGATTATGTAAATGGTTGATTTTTAGAGAAATTATGGTTGAAAAAGATTCTAATTATATAAAAAAAGGAATAGAAGCAATTCTTTTTATGGCTCCAAAGAGTGTGCATGTAAAAAAGATTTATTCTGCTTTGCCTGGTTTAGATAGAGATGTTATTGATGTTTGTATTCAAGAGTTGATTCAAGAATATAATAAAAAGCAAACATCAATTTCAATTATTTTTGAGAATGATAAATTAGAAATGGTAATAAAACCAGAATTTCAATCATTTAATATTTTTGCAACAGGTACAACTCTTTCAAAAGGCCAATTAAAAACATTAGCATATATTGCATTAAATGCACCAGTACCACAATCTAAAATTATTGAAAAAAGGCCATATGATCATTTAGCTATTTTGAAAGATTTAGATTTAATTAGTGTTCAAAAATCTGGAAAAAAACACATTCTCGTAACTACTAAGAAGTTTGATGTTCTTTTTGGAAATAAATTTAAGAAAAAATAGTTTTTTAAAAAAAGATAGTTATAAAAATGATTTTAATATATAATAATTTGATAGATCTAAATTATGAATATTTATGGTTTTTATGAGCAATAAAAATAAATTATTTGTATTTTTTTTAATATTATTAATCCTTCCAAATACTTTTGCACTTATTCCAGAAGGACACATGAAAATTTATGCAGTTAATTCAGATAATACAGCATTACAAGCAAATCTAGAAATAATAATTGAACCTGCAAGAATTCCTGGAAAAGGAATGATTCTTCCTTCTATCTCTTCTCTTGTTGGAACTAATACTCAAGAATCTGTAAAACATTCTGTTGCAGTAGCATCGTCTCTTGCAAAGGAAGATCCAAGTAAATATGATTTTATTATAAATATTGAATCCTCTGCATATTCTATTGATGGCCCTTCGGCTGGTGCTGCAATGGCTTTATTGATTGCAACAATGTTTGAGGATATTAATTTTCCACAAGACGTAAGTGTTACTGGTACTGTTTCATTAGATGGCAAAGTTGGAGATGTTGGTGGTATTTATTATAAAGCTAAAAAAGCAGCAGAAACGGGTATTAAATTGTTTATGATTCCTGTTGGAAATAGAGAGCAAGTTATTTCAGAGGAAGGAACTGTAAAAAAAATAGATTTAATAAATTATGCTTATGAAACATGGGGTATGAAAATTGTAGAAGTTTCAACTCTTGAAGAAATGTTTGATTATGTTTCTAAAGATTTAAATTCTATTGATATAAATGTTTCTAAACCTGAGAATAAGGTGGAATATATTCCACCAAAAATAGAATATTCTGTAGCTATTACACCTATGCGTAATTTAGTTGACAAATATATTCCAGATGCAGAACAAAAAGTAAAAGCTATGCAAAACGATTTAAATAGAATTTCAGAAGATCTTAAGAATAGTGGAATTTTACCAGGTGTTTTAACAATTTTAGATTATGCAGAAGATGAGTTAGATCTTGCAAAACAAAGTTCAAATAATAATTATTTATATTCTGCTGCAAATTATTGTTTTTTAGTAAATGTAAATATTACTGCAATACAAGAGATTTTAGATAATCCTTCTATTTTAGATTCTCAATCTGTTATATTTTCTAAAAAATTAAATGATTTAGAGAAGATGATTAATGATACAGAATTGAGAACAAAACAATGTTCTTTAGATCAAATGGAATGGTGTATAGGTGCTAAAGAAAGATTGTCTTGGGCTATAAATAATTTAAATAGGTTAAAAGACCCTCTTTCTATTTCACAATTAGAACCATTAGACAAAGTTATTAATTATTCTTATGCTGTTGGTTGGGTAGACATAGCAAATGATTTTTTAGATGTTGCAATTACAGATTCAAAACATAAGTTTGTAGAATCAACATATTTTAAAGATGTTTCTCAAAGATATCTTGTAGATATAGAAAATAAAATGGTGTTACTTACTCAAGAAGATGTTTCTGAAGAAGATTTTCAAAGGAGATATCTAGCAGCAAAATTAGATATGTCTAAAGGTTGGTATGTTACTGCAACATATGAAGCTGCTACTGCCTATGCAATTCTTGTTTCTAAACAAGAAGAATCAGCAATTGATTTTGATGAAAATTCTTTTTTTAATAATTATAATGATTTACAAAATAAATTAAGATCTATTTCTGAAATGAACAATGATGAGCATGTTTGGTCTAAAATGTTTTTCGATCATGCCATGTATTTTTATAGTTCTGCAGAGTATTATGCAAATATTGGTAATAATATAGATGGGCAAACAGAGTTAAAAGTTTCAAATACACTTACAAACATGGCTAAGTATATTTATGATGTGGAAACAGAAGTTTTAAGTTATTATAAATCTGCAGATATAGATACAATTGTGAGTGATGCAGGAATAACTGATAATTCTTTAATTAATTGTGATAATATAAATGTTTCTGGAGAAGGAGATAATGATTCAAATCAGCAAACACAGTATGTGTCTGTTTATGCAAAAGAAGATAGATCTGTTTTATTTTATATAGTTTTAATAATTTTAGTTTTAGTAGTAGTTGGGTTTATTATTCAATTGTCTAAAATTCATGGGAATTCAAAAAATAAAAAAGAATTTATTCATAAAAAAATTGCAGAGTTAGATGAAGCATATATGGAAGGGAAAATAAGTTCTTTTACATATAATGAAATGAAGCAAACATATCTTGATGAACTACGTGAAATTAAAGCTCAAGAAAATCCAAAAATTACATTAAAGGCAGAACCAGTTAAAATTAAGAAGCAAGAGATTTCTACAAAGAAAGTAACAAAATTAAAGAAATAGTTATTTTTTTATTTTTAAATCTAAAACAATTTGTATTATTGCGGGAGAGTAACTTCTTAAAATTTTTTTATTTATAATTTTTATTTTTATATTTTTTTGTTTTTGTTTTTCATTTATTTTTTTTGTAATTTCATTATATGGGTCTCTTTTTTCTACAAATGCATATAAATGAATAATTCCATTATTTTTTACAGAAAAGATAGCATCATCTAAAAATAGTTCTGATGATTTTGGCAAAGGCATTATAATTCTATTAAAATAATTAGGATATTTTTTTGCTTTTTTTTTAACATCTCCATAAACAGGAATTATTTTATTTTCTAATTTGTTAATTTTTATATTTTCTTTTAAATATTTTATTGCCAATGGGTTTAGTTCTATTGCCACAATCTCTTTAACATTTTTATTTTTAGCAATTGTAAGTGCAAAAGGTCCAACACCTGCAAAAAATACGCCTACCTTTTCATTTGGTTTAACCAATTCAGAAATTCTTTTTCTTTCATTTGCTAATCTTGGAGAAAAAAACACTTTTTCTACATCTACTTTAATTAAGCAATTGTTTTCTTTTAATATTGTTTCTTTTCTTTTTTCCCCATAAAGAAACTCCATTTTTTGTGTTCTGTAAACTCCTTTGTGTTCTTCTTTTTTGTTTAATACGACTTTTATGTTTTTATGTATTTCTAAATAGCTTTCTCCAATTTGTTTTTTATATTTTTTTGCAATATCTTTTTTTATGTTTGTAATAATTATATCTCCCACAATGTCATATGCTCGTGGTATTTGAGAAACAATTTGTTTTGGAACTTTTTTTTGTATTAATAATTTTTTGAAATTTTGGTTTTCCATATAAATAATTATTATATAACAATTTTAATAGTTTTGGGTGTTATTTGTCTATTCCATTATTTTTGAAAAAATAATCTTTTTTGTATTCTCGTTTTTATAATATATTGTTAGTTAGATTATTATTGTTTTTAATTTGTTTGGTGTTTATTTAATTTTATGTCATACACTGTATTAAATACTATTTTATTTTCTTTAATAGGTTTGTTTATATATTTCTTTTTTGCATATAATTATTTGAAATTTAGAAAAATAAAAATTGATTTTTCATTTATAAAAACAGTTTTTCTTTTAGTTTTTATTGGTTCTCTTTTAAGATTGTTTTCTGAACCTGGTTTATCTATTCCTCTATTAGTTGAGTCTTCTTCTAATCTATTTTCTTTTAATTTTTATTTGCAATATCCTCAATTATTTTTATTATTAGGTTTGTTTTTTATTTTGTTTTCTGAAATCTCTTTGTATTTTAAAAATAAGTTTTTTTGGGATTATAATAAATTTTTACAAACTATTTTTTTGATTATACTTGTTCCTCTTTTGTTTTTTTGTTTAGTTAATCTGGTCCATTCTTTTTATTTCTTTTTTGTAATTGGTATTTCTATATTTTGTTTGTGGTTATTTGTTTTAGTTTTTAAGTTTACAAAAATTAACTTATTTAAATCAAAAATAAACCAATTTGCATTTTTTTCTCAAATATTAGATGGTTTTGCAACAATATGTGCAATTTATTTTTTCCCAAACAATTTTGTTGAAGAGCATGTTCTTCCAAATTTTTTAATTTCTACTTCTCCCTTTTTATTTTTAGTTGTTAAACTTTTAGTTTGTTTGTTTTTGATTTATATTATTGATAATGTTATTAAAAATAATTATCAAAATAATTATTTTAAATTATTTATTATAATCCTTGGTTTTACAACTGGTTTAAGAGATTTATTTACGATAGGGTTGTTTGTTAGTTTTTAGTAAAGTGATATTATTTATATTTGTTTTGTTATATATATTGTATAAGAAGTATGAAAAAATCATTATAAAAAGCAAATACTGCCCTGGTAGCTCAGCGGTGGAGCAGTCGGCTGTTAACCGACAGGTCGTGAGTTCGAATCTCACCTGGGGCGCTTGTTTTCTTTTTTTTAAAAAGTTTTTTTAATTATTTTTAATAATTATTGTTTATTGTTTTTTTTAATCAGGGGCTTGTTTTAAATCTGTCATAACACATTTGCCTTTATTTGATAGTACAATTATTTTCCCTTTTCTTAATTGTTTATTTTTTATTTCTATGAGATTTAATGTTTCTAATTCTTTTATTGTTTTAGATGTAGTTGGGAAATTAAGATTTGTTGCTTTTGCAATTTGCTTTGGTGTTTTTGGAATGTTTAGTATATAAAGTATTTTTTGTTTATTTGGTGATGCAATTACTTTGCCTAATGTGTTATAATCGGTTTTAAAAACATAGTTTTTCTCAAACTCTCTAATTTCTTTTTCTTCTTGTTTTCTGTCTTTGATTTTTGTCATATTTTATATATTGGTTAAAGTGATATTTTAATATGATTAAAGATTAGTTGTAGTTTAATTATACTCTTTAAATATTTTTCTAGTAACTATGTTTATATGTTTAATACACAAGATGGAAAAAATGTTTTTTTAATAATTATTTTTTTTTCAATTATCGTTGTTGGTTTAACAATTACCCAAACTATTTTTCATGAAGAAGCCCATTTAGAGATAGATAGGATTTATGGTTGTAAATCCTCATATATTGATTATTCTTTTTTATATCTTTCTGGCCAAACCTATTCTGTAGATTGCCCAAGCGAAACAAATTTAGAAAGGTGGCAGTTGCATGCAGAAAATGAGGTTTCTGGATATCAATATAGAATAATTATGTTATCTATTTTGTTTGGCACTTTGTTAGTTGCAATATCTATTTTATTATATAAAGAAAGAACAAATTAATTTTAATGGTTTTTTAAATAAATTATTTTTATTTAAAAACATTCTCTTTTTTAAAGGTTATGTAATATATATTATATATACTTTTTTTAAAAAATATATTTTAAAAACCAATGACTATAAGGAGGTAATTTATATGTCTGAGTTTGTTAAGTTTAAAGTATCTGATGAATTAAAAGCATTGCAAGAGGATACTTTACGTAAAATTGCAAAAACAGGGAAAATAAAAATTGGCATAAATGAGGTTACTAAAATGATCGAAAGAGGTCAAGCAAAATTAGTTGTGATTGCAGAAGATGTTTCTCCTCAAGAGATTGTTATGCATTTACCAATTATTGCAAAAGAAAAGAATATCCCATTTACTTATGTTAAAACAAGAGAAGAATTAGGTAATATTGTAGGAATTTCTACAAAAGCAAGTTCTATTGCAGTTTTAGATGAAGGAATTGCAAAGAAGGAATTATCATCATTAATTAGTAAAATTAATGAAATGATTACTGGAAAAGTAGAACCAAAACAAGAAGCTAAAAAAGAAGAAGTTATAAAAGAGAAGCCAAAACAAGAAGCTAAAAAAGAAGAAGTTATAAAAGAGAATCCAAAACAAGAAGTTAAAAAAGAAGAAGTTGTAAAAGAGAATCCAAAACAAGAAGTTAAAAAAGAAGAAGTTGTAAAAGAGAAAAAACCAAAAAAATCTGAGGAAAAATAGTGAGGTAGATTATTATGTCTGAAGAAGGAGTTCCTGCAGAAATTGTTAGTATTGTTGGTAGAACTGGTTCTAGAGGAGAGGCATTGCAAGTTCTTTGTAAAATATTAGAGGGACAAGAGAAAGGGCGAGTAAAAAAAAGGAATGTTAGAGGAAATGTAAAAATTGGGGATATCCTAATTTTAATGAATCCAGAAACAGAGGCAAAAGATATATCAAGTAGGTGATAAAAAATGGTAAAAAGCTCATTTAGTGGACAAGAAATTCCTCCTGGTAGAGGAATTATCTATGCAGAAAAAGATGGAAAAACACATTATTTTTTATCTCAAAAAGAGAAATCTAATTTTTTGAAGAAAAAATATAAACCACATAAAACAAAATGGACAAAGATTTATCAATTAGAAAAACAAAGAACCAAACCATCATCTAAGAAATCTGCAACGAAATAGTTAATAAAAAATAGGTGATTTTTGTTGTATAGGCAACCAATTATTACAGTTATGGGTCACATTGACTCTGGAAAAACAACATTTATAGACAAAATTAAAGGTACCTCTATAACAAAACAAGAACCAGGAAAGATTACGCAGCATATTGGTGCAACAGAAATTACCTTAGATGTTATCCGTTCTTTTTGTGGAGATCTTCTTAAAAAATATAATTATGAGTTAACTATTCCAGGTCTTTTGTTTATTGATACACCTGGCCATAATGTCTTTGATAATTTAAGAGAAAGGGGTGGAAGTTTAGCAGATCTTGTTGTCCTTGTAACAGATATTAATAAAGGTTTACAAGCACAAGATATAGAGTCAATTAAAATCTTGAAAATGTACAAAGTCCCCTTTATTATCTTAGCAAATAAAATTGATTTAATTTCTGGTTGGTATCAAGAAGGTGAATGTGTAACAAATGTTTTAAATAATCAATCTAGAAGTGTTTCAGAGAAATTAGATGAATTAATTTATAAAATTGTTGGGCAGTTGTTTGATCTAGGTTTTCAAGCAGATAGATATGATTATGTAAAAGATTTTACAAAGCAAATAGTAATTATTCCCACATCTGTATTAAAGGGATGGGGCTTACCAGAATCTCTTTTGTATCTTTGTGTTTTAAGTCAAAGATTTTTGGGGCAGAATTTAGTGATTGATGAATCACAACATCCCAAAGGCACAATTTTAGAAGTTGGTGAGATTAAAGGTGTTGGTCCAACAATTGACGTTATTTTATATCAAGGTATTTTAAGAGTTAAGGATGAAATTGCATATTTGACAAGAGATGGTGTTAAATTTACAAAAATAAAAGCACTTTTAAAGCCACCAGTGATTTCTGGTGTTATTAAAAAAAAAGATTATGAAAGTGTTGAATTTGTCAGTGCTGCATCTGGTGTAAAAATTGTTGCACCTGGTTTAGAAAATGTAATTCCTGGAAGCTGGATTGCTTCTTCTAAAGATAAACAAGCAATAGAGCATTTAAATATAAATATTCAAACATTTTGTAATGTTTCTAATGAAGAAGGAGTGTTTGTTAAGGCAGATACTTTAGGTTCTCTTGAGGCTTTATTAAAATTATTAGAAAAAGAAAATATTTGTGTAGGGAAGTCAGATATTGGTGATGTTTCTAAGAAAGATATAATGGAGTTAAAAGTACTTAATGAAAAGAATCCAAAAAAAGGCGTTTTGTTTTTATTTAATGTAAATATCCCAAAAGAATTAGAAGATGAATTGCTTAATTTGAAGATTCCTGTTTTTAAAAATAATATAATTTATAAAATTGTTGAAGATTATTTAGATTGGCTAAATAAAATAAATAGAGAGGAACAAGAAAATCTTTTGAAAGAAATAATATTTCCATGTAGATTTCAAATACTTAAAGAGCATATTTTCAGAAAAAGTAAGCCTGCAATTGTTGGTGTAAAGGTTTTAGTTGGGAAATTATACCCTCATGCAAGAGTAGTTGATAAAACAGGGAAAGAGGTAGGGGTTGTTGAATCAATTGAAGTTGATGGGAAACAAATAGATCATTTAGATTTATTTCAAGAAGCAGCAATTGCTATTAAAGATGCAGTTTATGAAAAAGATTTTGTAGAAGATTCAATTTTAGAAACATTGTTAACCTATGAGAATATAAAAAAATTAGAGATGTTAGATTATTCTTTTTCTGATAAAGAATTAGAATTAATAAATAAAGCAAAATTAAAGTATACTAATGCAAAATAAAAAATGTATGTATAGTATATTATTTAGAAAAAAAATAAAAAGGTGAATTATATGAAACTAAATCTTTCAGATCCAAAGACAACTAAAACATATTGTGTAGAGGTTGATGAAAAAAATAGTTTAAATTTTTTAAATAAAAAAATAAGTGATAAGGTTTCTTTAACTTTTATTTCTCCAGATTTAAAAGCAGAAATTACTGGTGGAAGAGATAAACAAGGTTTCCCAATGTATCCATCATTAGATGTTACTGAAACTAAAAAAGTTTTTCTTCCAAAAGGTATTGCTTTTAAAACTAAGAATAAAGGTGAAAGAAAAAGAAAAAGAGTTGCAGGAAGAATAATAACGCCAAATATTCAAGAAATAAATTTGAAAATAATTTCAGGCGATACAAAAATTTTGGAAGAGAAATATTCTAAAAGTAAACCAGAAAAGAATTAATAGATATATTAGTGGAGATATAAACAATGACAACAAAACAAAAAGTAGAAAATGTTCAATCAGAATTAAATATTGGTGTAATTGGCCATGTAGATCATGGGAAAACTACCTTAGTTTCAAAGATTACTAATAAATGGGCATCAAAGCATTCTGAAGAAATAAAACAAGGGATTTCTATAAAATTAGGTTATGCAGATGTCTCTTTTTATAAATGCCCAAAATGTAAGGGTTTACAAGCTTATACAAATTCACAAGTATGTAAATATTGTAACAGTAATACAGAGTTTTTGAAAAAAATTTCATTTGTAGATTCTCCTGGACATGAAACATTAATGGCTGTGATGTTGTCTGGTGCTACTCTTTTAGATGGCGGTCTATTAGTTGTAGCAGTAAATGAGGATATACCACAACCAAGAACTGTTGAACATCTTAATGCATTAAAAATACATGGGATAAAACATTTGGTTGTTGCATTAAATAAAATAGATTTAGTTTCAAAACAAAAGGCAAAAGAGCAATATTTAAAACTTAGGGCATTTTTAGATAATGAAGGATATAATGATGCTCCAATTATCCCCACATCTGCACATTTTGATACTAATATAGATGCATTAATTTATGCATTATTGGATACAATTCCTACGCCAGAGCACGATTTAAATGCACCTTTGAAAATGAGGATAATTAGATCTTTTGATATTAATAAACCTGGTACAAAGATAGAAGATTTAAAAGGTGGAGTTTTGGGTGGAACAGTTATTCAAGGTAAATTGTCTGTTGGTGATAAAGTATGGTTATATCCTGGTATTTCTAAGCCAATAGAGATTAAAATAAAATCATTAAATGCAGAAGATGTATCTTATGAATCTGTTCATCCAGGTGGTTTAATTGCAGTAGGTACAGATATAGATCCATTTTTTTGTGTAGGTGATAAAATGGTTGGTGAGATTTTGTGTACTGAAGAATCAAAACCATTTGTTTCACAAAAAATAGATTTAGTTTATACAAAGATAGATGCATTAGTTGACTCAAATAAAACACCATTTAGTGTTGGTGAAAAATTAGTTGTTGTAATAGGTTCACAAGCATATTTAGGTGTTATTTTGAAACTTAAAGGAAATGTTTTAGAATTGTCTTTAAATAAATCTTGTGTTTATTATAAAAATGAAAAGGTTGCAATTAGTAGGAATGTAAATAATCGTTGGAGATTATCAGGGTATGGAGAAGTTAAATAAAGTTTTGATTGATACTAATGTTTTAATATACATGTATGAATCTAAACGAGACATATTTGAGTTTGTAGAAAAAATAATACCTGATGTAAAATTTTATGTTTTAGATGAAATATATACAGAAATAGAAAATGTGTTTAAAAATAAGGTTAATAAAAAAAGATTGTTTTTAAATTTTTTAGAAAAATTGCATTCAGCAAATAAGTTTGAAATTTTAAAAGTTGATAAGAGTATTTTAAAAAAATATAAAGTAGATGATATATTATTATATTTATCTGATGAATATATAATATATACAAATGATAGAAAATTAAAAGAAAAAATAAAAAACAAGAATGGGAGAGTATTTGTTTTAAAAGAAAAGTCTGCTGTTTTTGTTTAAATTGAAATAAATAGTATTAATTATAAATTGTTTGGGAATAATTATTAATGGTGAAATGATGGGTTATAAAAGATATGATCTTGATGGAATTATTGCAGTATCTCCACTTAATCTTATTGGTGAGTTAAAAGATATTATTAAACAGCAATTATGTGCAGATTATGAAGGGACAATTGATAAAAATATTGGTTTAATTATTGCAGTTACAGATGTTTTAGATTATGATGAAGGTGAAATTGTTCCTAATGATCCAAATGTTTTTTATAAAGTAAAATTTTCTGTAATTTCATTTCTCCCAAAATTACATGAAGTTGTTTATGGTGAGGTAAAACAAGCAACTGATTTTGGTGCATTTATTTCAATAGGCCCATGTGAAGGGCTTTGCCATATTTCTCAGATTATGTCTGAATTTAATTCTTATAATCCAGAATTGCCTGGTTTTATTTCAAAAGAAACAAAAAGAGTTTTGAAAGTAGGAGATCATGTGTTAACAAGAGTTGTAAGTGTTAGTTTTAGATCAACACTTGCTGATTCTAAAATAGGTTTAACAATGAGACAGTTAGGTCTAGGAAAACAAGAATGGCTTAAAGAAGATATAAAAAAGGAAAAAAAGAAAACCTCTAAAAAAGAAGAGAAACCACAAGTAAAGAAAAAAAAGGTGGCAAAATAAAAAAAATGTTTTGTTAAAAATGTGATTTGAAATGACAAAGAAAGTTTGTAGAAAATGTAGATATATAATTGAAGAACAGGATAATCCAAAAAATAAGAAGAAATCAGAAATTTTAGAATGCCCTGTATGTGGGAATACCACGTTTACAACATTTTGGAAAGGTATGGCTGTTATAATTGATCCTGAAAAATCAGAAGTTGCAAAGGCAATGGGTGTGTCTACTCCTGGAAAATATGCATTAAGATTAAGTAGATAAAATAAAAGGTGGAAATATATGGATATAGAAATAACAAAATCAAAAAATGAACTTTTACACAGAACAAATGTTCTTGCAAAAATAAAATCTACAAAAACCCCATCTAGACAAGAGTTAGTTAAAAAGATTGCTGCATTAATGGGTGTTGATGAAAATTTAATAGTAGTTGATAAGATCTCTCAAGATTTTGGAAGAAATATTTCACAAGCATATGTTAAAGTGTATGATTCTGAAGACTATCTTAAACAAATAGAATTAGATTATAAAATAATTAGAACATTCCCAGAAAAAAAGAGTGTAAAAAATAAAGAACAAACAAAAATAGAAGATGAAAAATAAATTGTGATTGATTATGGCAAATAAAAAAGAAAGAAAAGGGAAAAAAGTTAAAAAGAAAACTGTAAGAGTTAAAAAAAATAAATTTTATAAAGTTGTAGATGATAAAGTGGAAAGATTAGGAAAAGATTGTTCTAAATGTGGGCAAGGCGTAAAAATGGGTGCACATAAAGAAAAATCTGGAAAAACAAGATATGCTTGCGGGCGTTGTGGTTTAACTATTTGGGAATAATTAAATAGTAAGTAAATTAATGGGTGTTAAATATCTTTGATTTTTTTTTAGACATACTTTTTTTTATTTTACCATTATTTATTCTTATTTTTGTTTTTAAAATTAGAAATATAAAGGATGTTTTTAAAGAGTTAGGTTTAAAAAAAATCTCTTTTAAATCTTTAGTTAAACACACATGTATTTTGTTTTTTTTAATTTTTTGTACAAGTTTTTTTCTTAGTTTTGTTTTTTCTTTGTTTGGATTTCAAGATCTTTCTTTAGTTTCTAAAACATTATTAAGTTTGCCAAAAACATATTTAATTTATCTTTTTATAGTAAGGGTGTTTTTCGAAGAATGGTTTTTTAGAGGGTTTTTGGTAAAAAGGATAGGGGTTATTTTATCAAGTATTATTTTTGCATGTATGCATATTGCCTATGGTTCGGTTGTAGAAATATTTGGTGCATTTGTTTTAGGGGTTTTGCTTGGTAGGTACTTCCAAAAAACAAACAATTTGTGGCCTAATTATTTAGCACATATGTTGTATAATGTTTCTGCATTTCTTTTGCTTTATTTTACTTTGTAATATGTAAATATTATTATTGTATCTATATAGAAACAGTTCTTTAAAAAGACATTATTGTGTAATTAATTTAGGTATTGGCAAATTCATTTTTGGGAAATAGTTGTTTATTTTTATTAATATTGTTTTTTCTCTAACTAATACATTTTCCTTATTTTCTATTAATCTGTTGTTTTCTCCCTCTATTTTTATAAATGTTTGTTGTTTTATGTCTTTTATACTTTTTGATATTAAGGGATCATAAAATTTTGTATTTGTGTGTGTCATAAATTTAGGTATTTCTTCTAATAAATTGTTTAATATAGAATATTCTGTAAGATATTGTAAATAATTTAAATTATTTTCTAATTGTAAATTCATACCTTTTGAATAGTTTATATAAGTGCTAAGATTTATAGATTCTTCAATTATTTTTAATTTTTCTTCAATTTCTTTTATAATTTCAGAAACAAAAGATTCTTGTTTTTTACAAAACCAATGAAGATCATGTTCTCCATTTGTAAGAATTATGTTATTATTCTCCACTAAACCCAAAGCATCTATTAATGGTATTTTTTCTTTTTGTCCTTTAAAGAACGGCCCAATTGGATATTCTTTTAATTTATTTTGTAATTTATAGTTTTGTCTTTTATCTTTGTTCTCTTTAGTGTTGTGGTATTCCCGTGCCCATTCTTTATCTTTTGATATAAAATAAAATCCATTGTATATAAATTCTACTTCTACAAAAGAAGATGCAAGTGTGTTTGTATCAAATATGTTTTTTGGTTTGCAACAGTCACAATCAATAGTTTCATATCCTATATTATAAAATTCTTTTTTTAAAAGATGTGGCCAAATGTTTGAAAAATCTAAATTCATTGTGTTTTTTAAATTAATTTTTTTTTGTTCAAATTGTATTTTTGATTTGTTTTTTAGAACTATGTTTTTTTTAAAAAAATAGTTTTCGAATAATATATTTAATATTTCATCATTTTGTATGTTCTGTTCTGGTTTTATTTTTAAAATATTGCTTATAATTAATTTTCTTGTAAGTTCAGGGATTATTTTAATTTTCTTAATTTCTTCTAATTCATTTGTTGTTTCTTTGATAATGTCATGTATTTTTGTTTGGTTTTTTATATGTTTTATTTTATCACTAACATTTAAGAAAACATCATAATAACTCCAATTTTTTTCTATAAGATATTGTCTTTCTGGTTCAATCAACAAAATGTTTTTGTTTAATGAATTTGTTAGTATTTTGTGACATTTCTGTAATGTTTGAAAATTGTTTGCAATTAGTTTGGTTTTGGTGGTTGTTAATGTTTCTATTTTTATATCTTTTTTAAATTCAGAAAGTAATTGTGTAATAATATCAGAAGGAGCATCAACTAAGAAAAAGGGGTTAAATTTTTCTTTATATATATAATTTGTTTTGGTTGATGTCCCTTGGCCTGATAGATAGAGAAGTATTCTGTTTTTTTCATCATCATATTTTGCATTTGTTAAATATAAATATCTCTGCATTTTCTATTACTCCGATTACACATTTTTGAAAGGCAAAGATATATAGACGTGTGGGGATATATTATTTTTGGAACAGAGTAAATGTCCGGATCCTATCTTTTAACAATTAAAGTTTTATTTTTAGAAAAAAATATCTTTTTCATTCAAAGCATTAAATCTTGGACACATTTATACTATTTTTTTTCTTTTTTATTAAATATTTTATTGGGTAAATTCTTTTTTTTAATAATTGAACTCATATATTAGAGAAATCTATATTTATACAATTTTTAAAATTAAGTTCATGTTTTCCAAAATGTATTTTTTATTTTAAAATGTTATTAGCATTTCTTTTATAAATTGTTTGTGTCTTTTAATTATTGTTTGGTTATTTTTAATTGTGGAATTATTTTTTTTTGTAAAATGGGATTTTATGAAAATACTTATAGCTTTACCTGTATATAATGAAGAAAAACAATTAAGTAAAAATGTTAACAAGTTATGTTCTTTTTTAGAAAAAAGTTTACCTTATTCTTTTCAAATTGTAATAGCAGATAATAATTCAACAGATGGTACTAGTAAGATTGGAAAAGATTTAGAAAAAAGTTATAAAAATATAAAATATTTATATTTACCAAAAAAAGGGAAAGGCCTTGCCATAAAGCAAGCTTGGCAAAATAAAGATTTTGATATTTATTCTTTTATGGATATTGATTTGTCAACAGATCTTTCTGCTTTTCCAATATTGATTAATAAAATAGTTAAAGAAGATTATGATGTAGCAATAGGTTCTAGGCTAAGTAAAGAATCTAAAGTAAAAAGAGGTTTTAAAAGAACATTTGTTTCTAAATCTTATAATTTATTACTTAAATTATTTTTTAATGTTTCTTTCCCTGATGCACAGTGTGGTTTTAAAGCAATAAAACGTTCTGTTTTTGAGCAACTTTCTCCAGAAATTAAAAATGATGGTTTCTTTTTTGATACAGAATTACTGTTATTGGCAGAAAAAAAATATAATTTTAAAATTTGTTCTGTTCCTGTAAATTGGGCAGACGATACTACTAGTACTGTTCATATAGGTAAAACCATTAAAGAGGATTTGTCTGGTTTATGGAGAATGTATTGGTATCTTAGAAAAAACAAAAGGTAAAGATAAAAATATGCAAAATTTAAAAGATTTTTTGTCTAAAAATTGGTTGTTTATTGTTTTGTTTGTAGTTACTACTTTATTTTTTATTTATCAAAAGGTCAATGTTTTATCCTGGGATTTTGGAACATATGTTATGAATGGAAAATATTGGTTTGCAAATGGATTTTATTTTGAACCATTTAGACCACCATTAGCTTCTTTTCTTCTTGGTGTTTTAGGATTTATTTTTAGTTTTCCAGTTGGGGAAATTTTATTTATAATTTTAGTTTCTGCTCTTTTTTTTTATTCTTGTTTAAGGTTATCTAAAAACTTACATTTTAATCCTGTTTTGTTTATTTTAATTTTTTTAACACCATTTTGTTTGTTTTATTCTTTAGTAAATGGTACAGAGTTATTAAGTGTTTCTTTGCTGATGTTAGGTATTTCATTTATTTTAGAAAATAATGTTTTTTCAGGTATATTTATTGCCTTAAGTGGTCTTTCTAGATACACTTTTTTAGTATTTGGTGTTTTGTTATTGTTCCATAAGTCTTTTAAAAAAATAATATCTAGTATTGGATTATTTGTTTTAACTTTAATTCCTTGGTTTGTTTATAATTTTTATAAATTTGGTAATTTTTTTACAAGTATTGCAGATCAATATGCCCAAAATGTTTTGTTTAGAATGGAGATGATACAAGCACCCAACATTCTTCATTTTTTAGAAATACAATCTTTTTTGTTTCCATTTTTGTTTGTAGGTTTATTTGTTTTATTTAAAACTATTTTTAAGAAAGATGTTTCAAATAAGAAAGTAAATATACTTATGTTATTTATTTTTGTTTTTGGTATTTTTAATTATTTTACAACTCCATTTAAAGAAGCAAGATATTTGTTTATTTTAACTTTACCTTTAGCATATTTTACATATCTTGGTTTTGATTATTTTTTGTCTAAACACAAAAAAGTTAATGGTTTTATACAAAAGCATTTTTCTGTTTTAGCAATTATTTTTTTAGGAGTTAATTTAATTATTCCTGTTTATGCTTCTCAACCAGATGGTTTTAAAGAAAGTTATATTTCTTTGTCTCCTCAATTATTAGAAAAAGATGTTTTTTCTTGTCAAACTGTTTCTAATCAATGGGTGTTGTTGGATTATTTAGGGCAACCCTCTGAACCGTTTGGTATACAACATTTGGAATATTATTGTGATACAAATAAAGTTCTTTTTTTATATAAATGGAATAAAGATGTCCAAGATACATTAAAGATTATTAAAGAAAACCCACAGAAATATCCAATTATTTTAGAAAATGAAAGGTTTCTTGTAGTTGGTTCTGTTGATTTTTGTCAAAAAGCTGGTGTTTATGATCTTCCATTTATTGAATCTAGTTCAATTAATGCAAAACGTTTATATAATAAAGAAATTAATAAAAATCCTTGCACTGTTTTATTTTTTAATTATCCTTTTTTAGAGAAAACATGTAATTTTTTAAATTATGGGGAATATAAACTTTCAGAAAATCGTTTGATTGTGCCTTAACCAAACCCTTTTAAATTTAAACGCCCTATATTTATTACACAAGTTTATTAGTTAAATTTGATTAATGATGGTATATAAAACTCCTTATAATTATAGGTTTTTTTATTTAATAATTTTTTTAATTATACTTTTTTTTACTTTTGCAATAAAACTAAATGTTTTTTTTACAATTGTTATTTTTTTAATTTTTATTTATTTTGTAGTCTGTTCTATTTTGATTTCTCATAAATATAGTGATTTTGCAGAACCAGAGCCATTTCCTAAAAAAGTTCCAACAGTAACAGTTGTGACTTATGCATTTAACAATTTTAAACCTATTTTAGAAACAATAGATCATATAAAGAAGCTAGAATATCCTATACCTTTTGATATTTGTGTAATTACAGATGGCACATGTGATTTTTTAAATAAAGTTAAAGGTGTAAAGCAAATTAAATTACCAAAGGAATATTTTGATAAAACAAAATATTTAAATGTAAAAGCAAAAATTATGAATGAAGGCTTAAAACAAATACATACAGATAATGTTTTAAGTATTGATGGTGATACAATACCTTCTCCAGACGTTTTAATGAAATTAACTGGCACATTAAAAGATAATGTTGGAATTGTTGTTGCTGGTTTAGATGTAAATAATTCAAATAATTTTATAGAAAAAGTTCAACAGATAGAATATAAATTTAGTTTTAGTCTTCCAAGAGTTGTTCTTTCAAGTCTCAATTCTCTTGATTTAGGGAGTGGTGGCTGTAATTTAATGTCTAAAAAATTGTTTGATGAGGTAGGGGGGTATGATGAAGAGAATATAACAGAAGATAAAGAAATTGCCTATAAACTTATAAGTGCAGGTTATCTTGTTAAGTTTGTGCCTTCTGCAAAAGCATCAACAATTGTTCCATCAACTTTTAAAAGTTTTTTTAAACAAAGATTAAGATGGATGAGGGGTGGTTTTGATGTAAGTATCAAATATTTGTCTTTATTGTTTGATAAAAGTAAAAAAACATTTGGTCTTTTTGTTTTACCTTATTCTTTTGGCACTCTTATTTTAACTATTTCTCTTGTTTTTAAAGTAATTTATAATGTTTTAAAATATGTTTTTGTGTCTTTATATTATTTTCTTGTTAATCTTTTTACATATGGATATTCTTTTTCTTCAATAGATTTTAGTAGGGTTATTCCCAAACATTTTTTTATAGATTCTTTTTTTTTATTATTGCTGATTTCTGTGATTTTTTCATTATATTATATTCTTTTGTCTTTTGGGCACAATGATTTTAAGTTAACAAAAGGTTATTTAATTCCTTTTATTTATTTTATATTTATACATGGTTTTGTAATTATTATTATAGGTATTGTTTCTATAATTTATAGCTTATTTGGGGTGAAATATTCGTGGTAACAAATACAAAAAAAAGTGTAAGTACAAATATATATTTAGCAGCGGCAATAGTGGTTTTAATTATTGGTCTTATTGTTTTTTTTGGAGTTTTGGAGTATGATAGATATAAAAGAAATAATCTTGAAGATGAATTTAAATTATTGAATCAGCAAATACTTTTAGATGATCTTTATTCTAGTTATCTTAAAACTGCGGCTACTCCTATTGATGCTTGCAATGTTTTAGAAAAACAAGCAAATGCAGAGTTTGCATTAAATAGAGAATTATTAGATAAGTTGAAAGTTATAGAAAAAGATGCAGTTGTTAAAACAGATAATTACATTAAATATATGTATGTTTTAACAAATATTAAATTATGGATAAATTATACAAATTTAAATATTGATTGTAACCATGGTAAAAAAATAATTTTATATTTTTATCCAGAACCACCAGAGGCAACTGTTGAAGAAATTAAAAGTAATCAATTAACCAGACTTTTTGAAAATAAATTAGCTGAATTTTCTAAAAGATGCCCAAACACTGTTGTTTTTGCTTTACCATATTTAACAGATATACCTATCTTAAATCAACTAATTATAGAAAATAATGTTGTTACAAGTCCTGCATTGGTTGTTGATAATAATACTATTTATGATTTAAGAGAGTTAGATGATGTTAATTGTTCTTAATCTTTTTAATTTTAATTAAAGATGGGGTATATGATGTTTTTTAATAAAACATTGGATATTGAAACAGGTATAGGGCCATCTATTATAGATATAACAGATAAAGTTTTTGATGTTGTTAATAAACAAAAAATAAAACAAGGTTATTTGTTACTATTTATTCAACACACTACTGCTGCTTTAAAAATAAATGAAGCAGAACCAAATCTTTTGAAAGATATGCAAGATTTTTTTAATAAAGCAGTGTCCAATGATTTATCATATAACCATAATGTAGTTGATGAAAGAACTAATGCCCATTCCCATCTTAAATCCTTATTTCTAGAAACAAGCCTTTTTATTCCAATTGTTGATGGAAAGTTAGCACTTGGTGCTTGGCAAAATATTTTGTTTTTTGAATTTGATGGTCCTAGAAAAAGAACAGTTATGTTACAAGTTTTTGGTGAGTAATTTTTTTTAAATTTTTATTTTGTTGTGCTTTCAAAAGATATTTTTGCATTTGCCATTGCCTTGCAAAAATCAAGAATTGGTTTTTCATTATTTGTATCAAATAAAATTAAATAGGCTCCTTCCCAAAAACAAAACCACACACCTACAGAAATAATTGTTTCTAAAAATGAAATTTTTAATATTTCAATTTTAGTTATTAAAAATATATAAATTGCAGTCAATATAATTCCGATTATAATTAACCATATCCCGGATTTAATTTTGTTTTTATATGTTTTATAATTTGCAATATATCTTTGTTTAAAATAATCATTAATTCTTTTTTTTATAATTGTTTCTTCTTCTTGATTTCTTTGGTTTTCTGGGATTAATAATTTTAATCGTATTTTTTCAGAAGGCATGTCTCTATATTCTCTATTTAGTTCTTCAATAAAGTCATCAGACAATATCCTTTGATTATATGGTCTTGAGTCAAAATCAGAAAATATTTCATTATAGCTTTTTAGTGTCATTATTAGTTCTTTTGTTTCCTCTTTTACTATGTTTGCTTCTTTTTTTTCTTGTGTTTTTTCAGGCATAATTATATCAGTTTTTTATTTTCCAAAATAGTGTAGGAATATAGTGAATCCCCAAAAAATTTTTGTTCTTTAGAAAAATAGGCATTTTTGAATGTTTCTTTTATATTTCCTGTAAAGTTTAAGTTGGTTATTGTATCTTTTAATTTACCATTTTCTATATGTTTTGCATTACTTATTGTTAATGAGAATTCTCCTGTTGTTAATTTATTCATATGCATGCCCATTAATCCATAAATAATAATCCCGTTTTTTGTTTTAGAAATTATATCATTTATATTTTGGTTTCCTGGTTTCTGTAAAATATTTGTATATCCACACATAATGTTAGAATAAAGACTTGGCCTAAATCCATTCCCAGTTGGTTTTTTTTGATATTTTTCTGCATTTGTTTGATCATAAATGGGGTGTTTAAAAACACCTTTTTCTATAATTTTTTTTTCTGTACATTTAAATCCTTCATCGTCTATGTCACTAGACCCTGCATAGTCATCTATAAATGGATTTTCAATAATTGTTATGTTTTTAGAAAATGTTTGTTTCCCAATTTGATCCCATAAATATGAATCTTTTTTTTCTATATTTTCTCCCTTTGTTGCAGAAAGGATAAGTCCTTCTATAATGTATGCAGTCATGTCTTGATTTAAAATTATATCATATGTTTCAGGTACCCCTTGTATAGGGTTCAATAATAATTTTGCATTTTCTTTTGCTTGTTGGAATACATAAGGGATGTCTATTTTTTTTGTTTCAGTAAATATTTGTTTATAATATCCATTTGATGGTTTTTTATCTTTTGTAACTATTACTGTGCTTGCAACCAATGTGCTTTTGTTATTTTCTACTGAGACATAAGGGTTTACATAAAAGTTATAATTTACCATTTTAGAAAGGTATCCATCATATGCTTTAAAATATTTTTCTTTAGTTAATTGTTTTTTTGTATTTTTCATGATTTCTGAAAAATCTATATTTTTTATATCATTTTTATATTTTGTTTTGTTTTTCGGTTTATCACTTCCAAAATCATTAATTTTTATATTGTTTTTTAGTTTTGCAATTTTTTTTGCATTCTGAATTCCTTGTAAAATATTTTTTTCAGATATTTGTGTAATAACAAATGTCCCTGTTTGTCCATTTTCTATTACTCTTATAAACAGCCCTGTATTTTCTTTATTTTCAATTTTTTCTAAATCAAATTTTTTTATATCGCAATATTCTTGATAGTTGTTGCTATAAATAAATTCAATGTGTTCTTTTTTTGCAATCTTTTGGCATAGTTCAAATATTTCTTGTTTATTCATGTTTTATTCCACCAATTGTAATATTGTTTATTTTAATATGTGGATTTGGCCCGTCTCCAACATGTATACTTTGCCCATCTTTTCCACAAAATCCACAAGCACTTTCGTGTGTTTTATTTTCAATTTCAATAATATTTTTAAGATATGTTAAGATGTTTCCAGAAATAGATGCTTGCTTATATTTTTCTTTAATTTCTCCATTTTGGTATTTATATACTTGTCTTATTCCAAACATAAATGTGCCTATAGATGGATCAACTTCTCCCCCTGCAAATCCTTT
>Ga0116145_1001030_pt1 | contig 29380 bp, 45 predicted proteins | sample AD_JPNHG1_MetaG_FD_89747 | JGI IMG/M metagenome (GOLD analysis project Ga0116145, IMG submission 89747) | Active sludge microbial communities of municipal wastewater-treating anaerobic digesters from Japan - AD_JPNHG1_MetaG | ecosystem: Engineered > Bioreactor > Anaerobic > Digestate | place... | reverse complement strand
TAATCATACTCCCTGCTCATATAAATCAATAAAATAAATTGTCTTTATTAAAGATAAACTTTTTCAGGTCTACAATAAAGTGTCGCGTGACTTAACTACCATCTCGGTATCGCTCTCAAGTTTAAATGTTGTTCTGCTCGGTATAAAAAATTTCCTGAAAAAAATATTTTTCGATTAGAATTAAGCTATGGCAGAAATGTACAAATGTTATAAGTGCCAGCCGCAAGAGTTAGTTCGAGGGGAATAACAACGGTTGCACCCGGCTGGATACTTACCGTTTGTTTATGTAATGTTGTTGTAACCGAACCACCGGTTGGTTGAGAAGTTGTTACTAACCTAAAACTACTCACCGGTGATGGTGATATATTCTTAACAGTAACATCAAGGCGCACTATGTTGTTTCCACCACTTGTTCCAGCATTATACACATTCATATTCTCTATAGACAATGGAGTATTATCTGAAGACAACACATTTATATTGAGTGCCTCTATAATTTTTCGTATCTTACTCACAACTATAAAGGACTGCCCGGTGGCGTCTGCCCCCCCGGCAAATAGAATTCCAATTATCTTGCCATAAACATCAGTAACGATTGAACCAGAGTCGCCGGGACAACCAGTAGCCGCAACAAGAATCTGGTCGGTGAATGGAGCTATTACACTCGTTCCACTTCCAGTATCATATGCAACGTTTATAGAGTAACTAGTACTAATAACCTCTCCGGTTGTAATACCACTCGTCCTACCATACTTTATAACACTCATCCCCTCATAAGCATCACGATATCCCGTTATGCTGATGTAATTGCTAGGTGAAGAATCCGAACCAACAAACCGATTGTCATAGTATATGCCAGAACCTATACTAGCAATTGCGGCGTCTATGAAGTTTTCCCTATCGGTATAAATTCCTCCCCATCTTTTAAGAGCACCAATCGGTCTACTAACTCCAGAGGCGCCATACTCGTTCTGTCCGGGTTGATATATTAAGTCCCCAACACTCGCTCCCGGTGTTCTAAATGGTCTTCCAAAAACATGTTCGTTCGATAGGAAAACGTTTGTTCCATCAGTAACATCCCGTACAATGCAACCAAGAGTTCCAACCCAGTTATCTCTGCCACAACCAACACCCATTGCAACAGGATCGTACTTGTTTATCCTGTGAATAGCGCACGTGTGTTCAACTGTTGAATACAGACAGTTATTACAGTAATCTGTTGCTGACTCACCGGGGTTTGCGCAAGGTGGAGATAGGGGGAACTCGGGACCCGATAACTCTACATACAAGTACGGCCATCCACATGTTGTGTTAGGCGGACACCAAGGGAATTCACCAAAAGTAATACCAACCCTACACTCTCTTATAACTGTATATCCACTTGGTGGTTGATAAATGTAATATCGGCAACAATCCCAGTTTTTGCATTCGGGATTTGTTATGTATATATTTTGAATCTGCTCGCAAACTTGGGAAACATACCAACTCGGTGAGCCAAAAGCAATCATCCACGCATAAGAGGGAAGCCTGTTTTCTATTACACTTATTGCGTGAAATCCGGGATACCTCGGTTCTTGTGTCTCTGCAGGAACACACTTATTACTAACGGGTGGTGCGGGCGTAGATGATGGTGTGAGTGTAATATTGTACGTTTGCGACCCGGCCGAAATATCGTGGTTCAAATAATAATCCTGATAACCCGGTTTCTTTATTAGAAACTTATATTGAAGTGGCGAGTCATCAGAAATATTCAAAGAAAAGTTAGTAATACCACAGAAGTGGTTATATTGGTTCCACCTCCACGGGTCCCACAGTACAACCGCACCAGCGGGGTCTGTCACTAATTTAATAGTAGATCCCATACTAAAGCGCCACCATATCGGTTGTCTGTATTATTTCCACATTGTACCCAGATATTTTTTCCGGTATTAACTCCGATGCTCCATAAGGATCGGTGGTTGTAATGTATATTGTGTTTTCCCTCGTGAATATTCCCGTTATCTTCCCAGTTGATAACAAGGGAAGTTCTATCATATACTGGACATCCTCTATATCTACCACTTTACCACCCCATTTGTATAGAAAGTTCAATATCTCCACTTACAGCGATTTCTTCGCACACCATCGGATAGTTTCTGTGGAGAGCGCAGATTTTATAAACCCCATCCTTAACGTTGTTTATACAGAACCTGCCAGTCTCGTCGGAAAAACCAACCCAAAAAGTACCTATAACAACGCTAACAGAAGATAGAGGGTTCCCATTATGATCTAAAACACTCCCACACACGGAAGGCATAGTATTAAATTAGTAAAAATAGTATTTATATCTTTACTCCGGTTTCTGGGTTAGACCCGCGAGAACACCTCTCACCAAGTTTTCTAACGCAATCGCTAGACCACCGTAGAGACCAAGAGCGTAGACAATATTATCTTCAGTCGGTTCCATTCCAGTGAGGAGCATGATTACACCAACAAGGAGACCAAACACAGCGGTTACTCCCATCTTGATGACATCGAACTCCTCTCCCGTCTGGGCGCGCTTCCTGAGGTAAGTCAGGAGAGAAAAGACCACCGCGCCAACAACGGAAATTACAATCGTAGAGATTTCCATGCGTGATCACTATCCCCTTTGGGATATGTAAATATATATTTTTGTAGTTATTATACTTTACCATTTTCACTAATATTTTTGGGCGATTGCGCATATGTTATACTCACCACCATATGTCGGGCAAATATACCCCTCTATCCTTGATGATGCAGGAGCGTAACAGGGTATTGTTTGCGCCAAGGGTAAATATATATAACCTATAAGATTGCTACCTATAGTTAACTTAAACTTAACGTTGTTTATAGGTTCACCATCGTTACACCAGAGCACTGCTATATCAACTTGCTGGCCCGGACTAACTAAGTTGACTCTTTGCGCGGTTCCCGGAAGGTAGAAGTGAACATCGACGATACAAGGAAGCCTTTCATGCTGATATGCAACGTTCGTATAAGTAACATAAAACAAAGAGTCGTTTGGATATACACGCCTGCAATCAGAAACGTAAAAATCGTTGTTTAAACCATTCCACTCGAGCCACTTTCTCAACCTCTTCTTTGCGTCATCAATGACGTGTGGTTCTGGTCCAAAAGAACCAACAACATATACCGTTCCATGTATCGAGTTGGGCAGGTCCATACCCAAAATCTGGGTGAACCCAAACTTATTTACGTTATATCCGGCTTGCGGGGGATAACCTTTGTCTAAGCACGTTCCATCAGATTCTGGTTCGTAGACACACCACTCGTTGCAATTTTCATAGACGGTAACCCAATCCGTTCCATTGCTCTGCTTCAAAGTACAGAGATCACACCAATGTTCTCCAACAGCGTGTGAAGCGGACGCTGGGCATGGTGGTTTGTGTGGGTTGGTCTGATACTCGGCGTCTTCTGGGTATAAATTATTTTTTGCGGTTCCGTCTGCATTTACAAAGAGGTCTATATATTGTTCAAGAGCAGCCCAAACGGCAGCGCTATCACCACTAGAACCCGCCTTAATTCCCCAGTCTGATAAAACACCAGCATAGTACTGACCCCTTCCTTTTTGGAAAACCGACCACCCGGTTGGTGATAACAAGAGAGCCCAGTCCCAATTTATTACATCTACAACTTCTAGGCGACCCCTATAACCAATTGGGAGAGACCACGCCCCTGTTGCAAGATGTTTTACATCTTCATATGAACGAAGGGTAAGTTTTGCCATATGAATAGATTTATAAATTTCAAAATACAAAAAAGTATCCCTCAAAGAAAAATTATTATATCTACAAAACATATAGACTATCATGGCAAGATACCGAAACGGCACGAACAGACCGGGACCAACATGCTCGGTTCTTAATGGTCCCGGTAATGCCTTGCCAGACACCGCTTTTGATAAGAAACAACTTCAGATCGGTATAAAAATAGAAATGGAACACACCACTGACCCAGAAGTTGCAAAAGCAATAGCAAAAGACCACCTATACGAGTACGAAGACTACTACACCGAGCTCTTGGAAATGGAGAGGAGATTAGAAGAGAGAAAGAAAAGGAAACGCTAGTCACATATCGACTTCTTCGTATCTATCTTCATCCCTAGGAACAATAACCTTTTTTGCAACATCCATTTTTGATCCTTTTATTATATCACCACTAAGTATTTCTGAAACATCACTTATGTTCTTCTGAATTATACGAACGGTTTCCTGAATACTTTCCATGAAAACCTTTGCCCTCTCTTTTCCTTTGTTCGCACCCACATCGAGTATCATGTCGTGCAGAGAATTTGAAAGGTCCTCTGGAGTAAGACTATATTCTCTTATTAGAAAAGCCATAGCAAGACTATTAATATAATAAATTGTGTTCATTCCTGCGCAGGCCTCTTCATTTCTCATCTCTTCGAAAATGTCAAAAGCCTTTATGGTATTTGTCTGCGATGCCGATATCAAAGCAACTATATCTGCTGCCTTCTTCTTAACCTCTGCGGTAGGAGACAGCCCACCAGATGGACACATAGAAAAGACTATGTAAGTAATATTGCATAAAAAGTTTGCTCAAACCGTTTGCTCACAAGACACAGCGGTCCTTAGTTTAATTGGCCCGCGCAGTTCCTTAGCAACTTTATATAAATCAGTAATACTCACTTCTGGGGTTTTGTTAACGATACCCTGTTGTAAGATGTGCGGGACATTGTCACTGTAACTTCGTATAAATTCATTTATACTGTAAACATCTTCTATGTTATTATTGAACACCGTTGTTACAACCTCGAATTTTGGTAACATGAGAGAATCAAACAAATCAGAACAGACTTTCAGAGACTCATATGCTCTTTTTCCAGAAAATGCAACTCCCGTTGTAGCCGCATAGTTCTGAATGGACGCTTTGATATCAAGAGACACCTTAAATAAACCCGATTTTACAAGATCCTCAAACACACACGGGAAATATCCACACGTTTGAAGAGCAGTATATAGACCCTCTCCTTTAGAGAACTCTATCAGGTGCTTCAGGTTTTCAATCTGGCAAGTAGCCTCTCCGCCGCTAAACACAACGCCGGTTATAAGGATTTTCGATGACCTTATCTTCTTTTCGACATAATCAATCGGTACGTACTCTTTTCCTCTCCTAATTTTCTTGTTGTGACAATACCAGCAATTCAAAGGACAACCCCTGAAAAAAACAGTACAAACCGCTCTTCCGGGCCAATCAACCGTCCCGACCGATACAAAACCACCATAGTTTAGTTCTCTAGAGAACATACTCCCAACACCAACCACACGATTGCTGTTAATAACGTTGTTATAAACGAGAAGAACAAATCAAGCGTAAAGTAGCAGATAGAAACCGCTAGAAGACCTGAACCGGTACTAAAACACGAGAAAATGTTCATCCTCGTTTTATTTCTAACAACATCAACGAGCTGTGGAATCAACATTAAAAAAAAGAGAATTGACATTGAGGTTATTATGTAGTCTTGGATCATCGCTCGTCACCGAAACTCAAATACCTTTTCTATACGGAGTTTACAACACCCATCAATTTTACGTATCTTCTCTAACGTCGAACGGATGAACTCTGCCTCCTCAATCGTGGGCGCTTCCTTGATAACAACCTTCTTTTCATTTTCCATTTCGTAAACAAAGTATTTACTCATTTTTGTTCACCCCGCATAGTTGCTTAAAATACAAATATTATTTTTATTTTTTAAAATATACCTTTTGGCGCGCACCAACCCTGTCATTAAATAACCTCTCCTGCTTCAAATTCTATGTTCAAAATCTTCAACATCGCGCCGGCTATAACTACATCCATAATAGCGAACCCCCTTGCCTCTATGAAGTCGCCATTTCTCCTTATGGAATTATCAATTCTCCTAATAAGGCTGTTAAAACCACTTGCGACGTTAACAATATCTGTATAGTCGTCGTAATCCAGAATGACAATTATGTTCCCATTTATTGTCATCCTACCATAGGTAAACTTTCCACCACTTATCTCTATGTAAATGGTGTTTTTGTCCGAGTAGTTTCTTTTACCTATCTCTATACGTTTCGAAAATAATTCCGAAACGCGCTGAGAAAGAATCTTAACAATGTCTCTCATTTTAATCACCCGGAAACGGGCAATAGTGCCCATAATACTCTCTGTATGCAAACCACCTAGCATCCCAGTGTCGAGTCAGGAAAACGTGTCCTCCATCTATGAAGTCAACAATGACTGCTGAAAGTCCTTTCTTCTCGGATTTTCTGAGAGCGCGACCAACTTTTTGTATAGTTGAAACCTCGCTCTTACCACCACCAGCATTGACATACGCAGTTATCTCTGGTATGTCTACTCCTTCCTTGAGAAGAGTTGATACTATAATCGACAATTCTCCCCTCCTAAACTCCTCTATTACTCTCTTCCTTAATTTACTACTATGCCTGCCGTGTAACCACTCTGCTCTTAACCCAACGGATTTCAACCTCTCTATGAGTATCTCACCGTGGTCTATTATGTCGACACTTATATAAACACTGTGACCATCTTTAACAAGCTTCTTAACTTCTTCTACAATCATATCATTCCTTTCATCATTTGCTACTATTCCTATGTCTCTAACGTCACTCCACTCCCTCCCACGAATGGGAACAATGGGTGGTCTTAGGAATCTGAACTCCGGTTTTGCTATAACTCCTGATTTTATAAGGTCTATTGCGTTTATATTGATAACAATGGGTCCGAGGGCGGCATACATCTTTAGGTCTGCTCCGTCTTCCCTGTGTGGGGTTGCGGTGGCTCCAACTCTCACGTTTGCGTCGCACCTCATAGATATCGAGTATATTGTTTCGGCGGGTGCCCTGTGCGCCTCGTCTATAACAAGAGTTGAAAACCCCGAAAGGTCTATTTTTCTCTTCTTTATGAGGGAATTTAGTGTTTGCATGGTAGCAACAGCTATATCACTGTTGTACTTCACGGTTCCATCACCTATTACGGAAGCCTCTATTCCAAACACTTCCCCTATTACGTTTACCCACTGGTGGAGCAATTCCTTTGTATGGACGACAATGAGAGTTGGCTGCGAGTAATATTCTATTATTTTACACAAAACAATCGTCTTCCCAGAACCAGTTGGCATACATATTATACCAGAATTTACGTTTATTGAATACTTGTCTCCCTCGGAAATAAATGCATTGAGAGCTTTCTCCTGAAAATCATATAGTTTCTTATCAGATTTCCACACAAACTTGGTATTTATCTTCTTTTTCTTTGGTGCGCTTTTTATTGTAACATTGATTCCGTGCGCAGTTATTATACTTACCGCCTCGTTAATTAAACCAACCGGGAAGTAAATAGACCCGCTCCTTGACTTGTACATCAAAACATCTCTTCCATCCCACTCTCCGCGTTTATACTTATATGTCCTCTGGAAGTTTTTAACAAAGTACGACATGGATGAATAGAGTATCTTTTCTATAGAGCTCCTTATGTTAGGATTAACCTTTTCGAGGCCGTTGATGAAACAATATGGGTAATTTTTACCCTTAACAATCTCAATTGTCATATGAACTCACCTAGGTACTCGATAAATAGCATAAAGAACAATAAGAAGAAACCAAAACCAAATAATAACACCGCCATATATTCATTTCTTGGCAATAATACTATAACAAATATAAAAACAATGAAAATGAAGAACGTAATTAAAAGGGAAACTACATTCCTCCGTGTGTTTTCAAAAAGAAATAGTTTAAAGAACTCCTTTGGAGTCAATGGAATCACCAGCCGTTCTCAGCAGCAACTTCTTTCTTCTCTGCTGTTTCAACGCGGTTCTGCTGTTCCTTTGTATCTTCCTTCCCCATTTCCAGCCACTTCTTTATTTTCCTCCCCGTCTCTATCGATGGCATGAAAACAAGACTTGAGAACATCGATGTTCTGTCTTTAGATGCCACTGCCATGTGGTCTTGATCTAGGTCGAGAACAACAGTAAACTCGTATGACATTCCCTCCCGCTGCACCGGCGCCATCCCTAGTTTCTTTATTGTTACCTTTCCGGTTGCCTCGTCCTTTTCCATAGCATATTCAACTTTTGAACGCATTGTTGCTATGATGTGCGCTGGAGACTGGAGCATAGAGTCTATAAACCGATAGTGCAGAGGTGTAACTGCTCCCCACGCCGTGTATTTGTTGTTCGTCCTATTTGATATGGCAGTGTGCTGCTCTAGCAGACCCCCCTCTCCAGACCACGCATGACTTATGCTGTCGATTATGATAACATCGTATCCGGCCTCTCCGGCTGCGTTTATTGCTTCGATATATTTCTCTACCTTAAATGGTGGCTCGAGAACACAAACATCAAAGTTTGCGATGTCAGAATATAACTCTGAGCTACCCCTCTCCGTATCTATAACTGCAATCTTTCCACCAAGACCCTTTGCTATGAGGAGAGCAGACATTGTCTTTCCAGAGCCAGAAGGACCACAAAGAGCCATACGAAGTTTTACCTTCTTTCTCTCTGCCGTTCTAAAAAGTTGTGACGCCATTTATACCCACCTCTTTCTGGCGAGTTCAAGGGCAGCAGTGAATATGTGATATGGCTCAGATGGTGAACTACACACCTTGGTATAGACATCATCTACGCTGAGACTATCCGGTCTTATACCCAGTGCTTTACAGTAGTCACAGATTGCCTCTGCAACATCATTGATTCTGTTATTTCCCTTTACCACAGTCTCGCTCTTGGTCTCCTTATTATTCTCACTGTAGTCTCTAATCGTCATCTGTTTCTGCGATACAAACTTCCCTTCTGGAGCATCGCAGATGAAACAGCATCCGATATCGACAAAGTATGTTGTTCCATACTTCTCGGTGGTGACAGCATTGAAGTTAGTTACAACTCCAACTGCGATAACTGCCCTATCCTTGAGACCATCTCCAACAAAATTTGCCTGTTCGGATGGTGTAGAGAAGTTTGTACTGGCTTCTTCACAGAGTTCGTACATGTCATCCATTGCAATAGTCGGTGAGGAGAACCGCATCCTGTCAAACACGAGTCTCGTTATTGTGTCACCAACTCCTTCCTTCGTTGTCGAACGAAGAAGTTGTAACTGTATAACCGGGTGTTTAACAGATTCGCCAAGAGCATTCTCCATCATAACAGGGTTCTTACCGACCTCCTCCCTGTTCTCCCACCTTCCAACCGGCTGCGCCCTGTCTATGATTCCCTTGACTACGACAACTCTGTACTTGTGTTCTGCTGTGATTTCGGATGGGATAATAGCTACCTTGTCGAGAAGCTTTGAAATCTCTTCGGGTGTCTTCTTTTCAAAACTTCTTAGATTAACGATCTTATAAGAATTGTACTTGGTGCTCTTCTGTACTCCGAAAGTTGAGATACTCATTAAAGGAATATCTACTTTATCGTTTCCATATGGAACCCGCGTGTCATATGAGGAAAGCTCAATGTGATTCTTATCTGACTTTATAAGCGGATACCGCACTGGGAAGTTCTTTCCATAGATATCTCTTCCTCCCACAATGATACCGCGCACTTCCTCTGCCTCTGCCTCGCTAATGAGCTTGTTAAGTCTCGACTTAACGAAGGAAACACAGACACTAACGGACTTGTTGCTATTTCGTTCGACTACTTCGGACGCGATTGCTCTAACGTCGATACCCATGTTCTTTGCCTGATTATACAGGTCTGAGTTCGATGCCTCGAGGATTTCCAAGACGGCATTAACGCTCGTCTCGGAATCCTTCCTTTGCTTGTTCTTCACGATGGTCTTCATCAACATCGTTCTCCGCTCTCTTTACCCGGTTTCACCGGGCAAAAATATTGTTTGCGTTGTATCTATAAAAACATTTTGGTGTTACCACGGTGAGACCCAGACAGAACGAAAGGTTTAAATATATTCAATGGTAACCTTTGAGCGATAAAAATGACAGAAAGAACAGTTGCGGTGCCGTTCAAATGCACCTTTAAAATGGCAGAAACGATTGACAAAATGGTCGAAAAAGGATACTACGCGAGTAGGGGAGAGGCAATTAGACACGGTATACTTCTTCTAAAGAAGTTCCACAACATAGAAGACTAGGGGGTTAACTATTGACTCACTATTATGACTCCGGAATACCCGGCGTCCCCCCTTATCCTAGCGTTACAACAATAACGCGGAGAATGTTAGAGGAACCACCGGGAATAAAAATGTGGAAGTTGAGAAATAAAAACTGGAAAGAGGAGATGAATTATAAAGCAAAAATAGGTACAATATCCCACTATAGGATATTAAGAAAGTTTTCTCCATCAACACTCAAACTTCCAGAACTCAAATTCAGTGATTTTCCAGAAAACGCAACTATGTATGCGGATATTGCAGAGTCAATGTTCGATGACCTTGGTCTTGATATTTCAGACCCAATTTATGTCGAGCACATCGTAAGAAATCATGAGTACAGATATGCAGGGACTCTCGATATGGCCGCTAGAATTAACGGAAAGTTCACACTAGTTGACTTGAAAACAAGTGCCTATGATAAGAGATATGGTATAAGAGAAGAGTACAAGTTGCAGCTTGGTGGTTATTATGGCGCATTTGACCACAAGGGGGAGAAACCAGAAGCAGCAGCCATAATATACATTAATCCTTTCGAAGAGAAAAACCCAGAACTTAAAGCAAAAGTAGTTTACATGCCAATCGAAGATGTAAAAATCTACATGGTTAAATTTCAGGAAATGGCAACAGAATTCCATAAACTAAACTGCTAAACTAAACTGCTAAGGTGGGAACTTGCCGGAAATACCAAAGTTTCTCAGGAAAAAAGGGTTTCGGTTCATAAAGGTAAAGCCTCACAGCAAAATACCTGCTGAAAAGGATTGGAATACCAAGAACAACTATGAATGGAACTCAAACGAGATTCAGGATTGGATACATTCCGGCGGAAACTATGGTATACTCCCGAGAAACGGTCTTGTAGTCCTCGACGCAGATGAGTTCGATAGACTAAAAGAACTCTATATTGTAGATGACGAATCAGAAAAGAAAACGTTTTCTGTAAAGACAGGGAGCGGAGGCAGACACTACTATTTCATTCTGGACGACACAGAGGGACTGCCAAATAAAATCATAATGTTCGATAAAGAAAAGAACGATGAAAATGGCAGACCTCTTCACTTGGGTGAGATTTTCATCCGTGGAAACATATTCGTCATTGGTCCCTCTTGTACTCACCCAAATGGGAACAAATACGAACAAATAAGTGATATTGAACCGGTAAAAGTAAGTAAAAAGTGGCTTCTTGAAGGGATACTCACAAGAGTTGCTTGGAACGACCCAAACTCAAAAATAGAAGAAGAACCACAGGAACTTCCAGAAAGACCAAAGAAAAAACGCCGCGAATATTCTAAGAGTTTAACAGACGCCCTAGGAATAAACATTCAGGACGTGGTTCTACCCAAGAACTATAAAGTTGTTGGAAATGAGATAGTAGGAGAACACCCAGTACATGGTAGTAAGACCGGTCACAACTTCAGTATAAACCCTGTCAAAAACTACTTCCGCTGTTGGAGATGTAACAGTGGTGGGGACCCAATCATCTGGATAGCTGTTGAAGAAGGTATAATAGACTGTTCAGAAGCAAAGGCAGGTTGTCTTGACGATAGAGAAACTTTTATCAAGGTAATAGAAGCTCTTAAAAGAAGAGGGTACAAGGTACCAGAGAGGGTTTTTGATAGAAATACAACAATAAGGGACGTTCCAATACTAGAGTTTGATAGTAGATTAAAGCGGGAACAACTACCAACAATTGATGAATTCAACAGCATACTCGATGAGTCAGACTACACACTCATCCGCGGTCCTCCCCGGAAAGGAAAAACCTACGTTACTATGATGCTCGCTTCCCAAAGCGACTTTACAATAAACTACGTTACAAACAGGCATAGTATTAACGGTCAAGCAAAGAAAGAGTGGGAGTCAATTAAAGCTACCCACGGAACTAGTAAAAGACTGGTTTGGTTAGCTGGTAAAAAGGCTATGTGCCCCTTTGCAACCAAGAGGTGTAATGAGTGCGAACTATACCCGTCTAAAGACGGTATAAGTGTAAAAACCTACATGAAAAAGGCATATGAAATGTTAGAAAGACTAAGAATTCTCGACAGAGAAACCGTGTGGAAAGAAACAAAGGCATTTTGCCCCTATTATATAATAAAATATGCAGAAAAAGAAGCAGACGTTTGTCTAACAGTTCCATTCTTCCTCTGCGCGGAAGAAAAAGAAAACAGAGTAGAATACAGGGATATAGTTATACTAGACGAAGACAGCACAACAGATTACTTCTATCCAAGTAGTGTTGAGCTTGCAACATACAACTCAAGAAGTAGAAGTTATTCCTTCGATTTCGAAAATTATGGTAGTTTTGTAGATGGGCTAGAAGAAATAGAAGACCACATACTTTACAAAGAAGAAGTAGATGGTTCTGTTAAAAATAAAAAGAGAGTTCTCAAAAAAGAAGATAAAATTATTTTAGAGTGTATAAAAAAGTTTAGGGAGATAAACGAAGTTTTTAGCAAATTTAATGCAAAGGAAAAAGACTTCGTGTTTTTAAAAGAGAGCATAGAAAAAATAGATACAACTATAAAGTTAAATGGAGAAGAGCCAGATTTCAATACGAAGAAAAGGGCTCTTAGGAAAATAGAACTTTTCGAGAAAGTAGCAACAAAAGAAGAGAATATATGCTCTCGTATTAAAAACGGATCGTCGGTTCAATATTTCGAGGCAATTCTGTTCCCATTTAAAGAAAAACCTCTGTTTTGGTTCGGCAATGTTAAAAAGACCTGCCGTCTTGTTGGGGACAGGAGCAAAATGATAAGGACTTTTGACGCAGTCAAGTTAATAGCAATTGGTTTCACGCGCGCAGAACAATTCATAAAGGACTATTCGCGCGAGAATCCGGGAAAGACCGCAATATATGAAATTACGAAGTTCGACTATGGCAAGAACTACGTTGTATTTTCGATAGAAGGAGAAGACGGAAAACCAAACACACAAGACAGACTCATGTATAAAGCATTAAAGGCATTTACAAGGGCAAACAGGGGAGAAGAAAAGGTCCCCTCTCTCGTTTTATGCCAGAGCATAGCAAGGCAACGGACGCTATTCACAATACTCTCAAAAGAGAGTCCTGCACACATGGTTGTGACAGAAAACCAGCTAGAACTTGAAAGACTGCGTCTTTCTGGTTGTATATGTCTATTCTATGCCAACTCGTCGACATCGAGGGGGGTGGATGCACCAAACTTTGATATACTATTCGTAGAATCGTCTAGTTATGCAAATCCCTACTATGATGCCATTATAGAACTAGCAAAAGAGAGGGACGACAAAGAAACATTAGAAAAAATGTATAGTCTGCGCAGTGCAATGGAGTCTGACGAAATTACGAACTCGATTCTGAGACCCACCCCAGTTAAGGGGAATGGAGAGGAGCAAAGCAAGTTTATTTTCATAAAGTCAAAAGACCTCAACAAAATCGAGTCGGTTGTTGCCCAAGACATGCTTTTCGTACCTATAAAAACAGAAGAAGAGGTAGTATATGCAATAAACATTGCTAGGATGTGTGCAAGAAAAGTGAAGATAGACACGAACCAGATAATACCGGGAGAGAACTACGAAGTTGCTAGGCAAGAGGCAAAATCTCCAACAACATCTGTACTAGGTATGGACGAAGCAGAAAAAGAATATAGAAAATACGGAATTGAATCTGCTTCTAAAAAAATACTAATGTGGTTAAAAAAGAAAAGGACTCTCACTTCTAGGGAAGCGATAATAAGCAGGTTGAAGGAACATAATAACTTTAAAGACGAAGAATCGATTAGGGAAGCGCTTCGGCAGCTATATTCCAACAGGAAAATATCACAAGCGATACGTAATGGCAGGTCATACTACAAATACCTACAAGACTAAACTAAACTTTATCAAAACTAAACCCAGCTTGTTTTCATCGACCCCCACTGGATTCTACCCACAGATATTCAGCAAAAATAAAGCCCGTAAAATGCTCCGTTTTCCTTGCCAGCCAAGAAGACCAAAAGTCCTTTTTAATCGATTATTTTTCCACTTAATTCACTTCTAATTCGTCCCTCTGGATTCTTATAGTAGTATATAGAAAAATTGCGCCTTGAAGCGCTTTGATTAAAAGAAGCCGTTTTTATAACGATTTGATTTCCGGGGACCCCCCGAAAATTGGTCTTCTTGTCGCTTTTTTAAAAACGGGTTTTTTTAGACATTTTCTCGAGAAAAAAACCATTTAAAATTTTTATAAGGGTGTCTTATTTTTGTTCCTCAATCGAAAGCTTTAAAAAAATATGCACCGCAGTAATATTTTCGGTTTTGCATTCTAAAGTGTGGTTGATCGAGGGTATCTGACATACTCCCACGACTAAAGTCGTGGGGTTCTGACGTTGCTTAGGCATTCTTCAAGCATTGCGTCGTGGGGTATCAGTGCTCCCATCGTGTACATCTCTTTCTGTACACGATCAACCATGCCTTTTTGACGGAGTGCGATGTTGAATGCTGCATTCACATCGGCATGATCAACGTGCCCGCAAACCGGGCACTTAAACTCCTTTCCTCGCCGTTGACCTCTTACACCACACCTAGAGCAATCTTGCGAGGTGTATGCTGGATCAATGTAGAGAACAGGGACACCGAGCAGCTTGGCTTTATATTCTACAAACTGTTGTAGTTGATAGAACGACCAACTGTGCAGGGCGTATTTGAACGAACGGTTTTGTTTCCTCGTCTTGCGGATACCGTTCAGATCCTCAAATACGAGTGCTGCATCTTGATCTTTCGCCATATCAACCAGTTTTCGACTGATCTTATGGTTCAGATCCTTGACGATACGAGACTCACGATCTTTAATCGCTTTCAGTTTTCGGAACTCCCCTTGCTTCTGAAGGCGTTTTCGGATCGCAGAGTATTTCCGGTGTGTGTGGAGTGCCTTCTTACCGAGTTTCTCGATCTTCCCGGTATCAGGGTTCGCTGCTACCGCCACATGCCCCGTAGTGTTCCGATCAACCCCGATGAACTGTCGGGGTATCATCTCCGGTTCTTCCACGACGGTACATGCCACATAGGCGTATTCTGCATCAATCTCGATCTGATTAACCTTCTCAAACTCTGGAAATTGGTAGTTAAGCGTCAATTTCAACGGAACGACACGGATTGTTCGAGTATCCCGATCCACTTTGATCGACTGTCCCGGTACAACCAGATTGACGTTCCGTACTTGTTTGATTGTCTTCTGGTTCCCATACTTCTTGAGGATTTGGTTTGAGATGGCTGATTTTAACCCAATCTCCTTGACCGCAGCAGATGAACGACACTTTGGATTCTTAACTGCAAACTCCGCTACAGCGAACGCTTTCGTTAATTCATCGCTGAAATCGCGGTTGTGCCGGAGTTTGTAGGTCAGGATCATGTCAATTCCGTTTCTGGTCTTCGATGTATTTTTTCACGACATCTTTGGAGATGTGTCCACACGATTCGACATAGTAGCTACGAGTCCACAATGACGGCAATCGCGTTCTCAATGGCTCGAACTCCTGTCGAAGAATCCTCGATGTATACCCCTTTAACTGCTGTACAATCCAGTGTGGACTCGCAGTAGGTTTTGCTTTGACAAACAAATGGAGATGATCGGGCATTATCTCCATTGTCTCGATGACAACTCCGAGTTCATCTGCCTTCTCCCTGAGAAGAATCTCTAACCTGTCAGATACCGGCGATTGAAGCACTTTACGTCGATATTTCGGACACCATATGATATGGTATCCGATGTTGTATACCGTTGTATTCGAGTGCGTCCACCGTTCTTTTGCCATCTATATGATTATATGCGCGGATAGTAGATAAGGTTTGTGGGTCGGCGTTGACGCATTCATCCCACGACTAAAGTCGTGGGCTTTCTGCTACTATGATCGTAAAGTTTAGTTGTGGGTGAAAATGAAAAAAATGGGGGGATGGGTTAGAGGCGAGAATCAGAGTTTCTTTACCTTCTTCTTGCTCGATGACTTCTTCTTCTCGGGCTTGTAGACTTCTTTACTTTCTCCCCACCGCTCGGTGTAAACACTCGCCCCGTATTTGCACCCCTCGGCGACCTTCTTGATGAGCTGTGCGAGTTCTTCTTCCTTGAGTTTCAATTCTCTGCGGGTATTCGATACGAAGATTCTGTCATCGCTTTTGCTCATAAGGAGGTCAAGCATCGCTTCCGCAGCACCAATCTTCCTAGATGTGTTCCGGAAAGATGTTATGTGCTTGTCAATGTGGCAACCCTTCTTTCCTGCATCGGCCCTGATCCTCGAGATGTCTGAATCGATCTCAGATTTAAGTTTCTTTACATCAGACTTGAGTTCATTGGCACCAGCAGTCGGTTTAATATTAATTACTCCCATTGTGATCACTTATTTATGTATTGTTTAGAATGATTTAAATAATTTCCTCATAGCGCAGATAGTCTACATCTATTTCTCGGGTTCCTTGTTTGACTCCCGGATACACGTCTACGGAATAACCACATTTTCTCATAAATTCTTTTAGGAGCGCTGTTAGTGAGTCCTCGAAGTTGTATAACTTCTTTGTCTCGGCATTAACAAAACCGGGGTCGAGCCTCGTTCTTTTTAACTCTGAAAGCAGAACTTCTGCGCGCCCAATCTTTTTGTAAATCTCTTCGAAACTACCCACAACATCCCACCTATCTGGCGTTGATAAGCAAAGACCGAATTCGTCGTGGTCTTCTATATAATACAAGTGACCCTCTATCATATCGATTTCTTCTTTTAGAAAGGACATGATAACCAGTATTTCTCCTTTTAGTTCCTCTTCGCCCATTCCAGTTTTGTAATAACCGACTTTTCCTTTCATTGTTTGTTGACACTTCCTTCTTTAGGATATGTTGTATAGAATATTTTAAATACTTTGCTGGACAATATGGGAGCATGAATGTGAGAGCAGGAACGTCTGGCTACGAACCCCCAAGATGCCCGCGGTGTGGACGTGGGTCCGTTCAGGTCCGTAAGGACGGTTCACTTCTCTGTAGGCGTTGTGGTCTCGATACTCGCAACGAGAGTTTTGAACGGAGTTGACTCCTGAGTGGCGGTGTGTACCTTTGAGTGAAGAGAGAGTACCTGTTAACAACGAGAACGAGAGTATCGATAGAGAAACCAAGTTGGAGATCGTAGTTACGTTGGCTATTCACATTTACAACTTGGGAGTACTTCTCGATAACTTACCCTTCGAGAAGGGGAGATATGTTATCGAACATTCGATAGACCAGTTAGATAAGATATCGGCTCTCCTTATGCAAGAGTTCGGTATTTCGATAGACGAGGTCCTCGAATGTATGAGGAAGAGTAGAGAGGACAATCGCTTATCAATAGTTGAAGAGAATCTTCCCGAACATGATATGATGTACTGGTGACTGGGTGGGTCTGTATGGGCGTAGAAGAAAAAAAGATACTTGAACACATATACAAAACCAGAGCGCGTGTTGTTGAGTCGATAGACGACAACAGAGATAAGTTCTCCCGTTCATACCTAAGGGGCTTTAGAGATGGTCTTGACTTCGTTATAGAAAGTATACGGGGTGTAACGGAAGATGAATCAGCAGATGATAGTTGATGCTTATACCGTTGTGGCGTGGGTCGTTGCCCCCTTTGCTGCAACATATGCGCTTGTTGTATCTCGATATTGTGATCAACTTCTCAAAAAGAACAATGAACTGAGAAAAAGAATAATTGAATTGGAGGGTATTTTAAGGGCGCCTTTTACAAGATAATGCGGCTTCTTTGAATAACTTCTTCCGCCTCTCGTTGTCTTTAACACCGGATGCGTGTTTCTTCATATAATCTCCGACACACATTGAATACGCGGTGGGTTTGCGTTTTTTTCTTGTTTTTGCGGCGGCACACAATTCAAGCGCCTTTTTCACCTCTTCTCTCAAAAGTTCTATTTCATTTTTTAAATCAATAATCATATCTTCTAAATCATCTGAAGAAGCCATACAGAAGTTTTTGATAGCAAGATATTTAACTTTATCGTGATAAGATAATTAATTATATGTTACCGTCTTGCATTACCTTTGGTTCATCATATCCATATGGGGGGTGGGCAACTGCCTGTGGATTTCAAATTAACGGCGTTCAATATTATGTTAACGAGATGCCTCTTGCAGTAACTGCCGGTTCGACAATGAGACCGTTTGTCGGTTTCTATACGAAAGATCCACTTATATATCCAGACTGTGGTGGTTCGGCGCAGATAACGATAAACCTGAAGGATGACAACACAGGTTCTGTTCTGTCAACCACATCAACAACCGTTTACGAAAATACTTCGTATTCGTTGTGGAGAATGCCGTCATTTACGATGCCCAGCAGAGACCTCAACTTGAAGTGGGAAATAATCATGAATGGTCAGGTGGCTACTTCAACCGGGACCTTTAATGTATACAACGCGGTTTGTACTGATGGTGAAACTAAGTGTGAAGATGGTCATTACTTTATATGTTCAAATAAACACTGGCTCGACATGGGCGAGAGAGATGAGTGTCAGACACAGCCGGAGTGCACTTCTGGGCAGACCAAGTGTGTTGGAACTCACCTTTATACCTGTGTGAACGGGCAGTGGCAGGACTCTGGTGAAAACCAGCAGTGTTCTGGAGGAGGGGGTTCTTGTATATCGGGACAGACCAAGTGTGTTGGAACTCACCTTTATACTTGTGTTAATGGCGAATGGCAAGACAGTGGAGAATCACCGAGTTGTGGCGGTGGCGGGGGCGGCGGTGAGTTTGATATGAAATATATTTTAATTGGTTTGGTGGGTGTTGCGGCTGTTGGTTCTATACTCGCCGCCCTTGCTTTCTCTCGCGGGAGGAGAGAAGAAGAATACCGGCCCCGAGTGCGAGAATACTACCCAAAAGAATGGGAAGAGGATCGATACCGATAGGTTCTGATAGTTGGTCAAGGTTTATATCCAAATAACCCCTTTCTCCAGATGGTAGTTCGATATCAAGCATTGCAAAAACACTGTTTATTTTATTTGCCATGCAATATGATTTCCCAAGGGGATTTTCAGAACCAGCAAACACAAGACCAACAGCGTATCCTTCGTCGTCTACAAGAAGAGAACCAGAATCTCCACCATCTATTTCCATTTCGGCAAGTATCTGGTCTACAAAGAAACCCCAGTCTCCCGTGGAATACTGGACGTATCCTGAAAAATCAACGTCGACTATTTTACCAGACGTTTTACCGGTGGTTCGACCGTATTTGTATACAGTTCCTCCCTTTTTTACGGTTCTCAGGCCCTTCACTTCTATTACGTTTCCCTCTTCGTCGAGAATTCCAAATTCGTATGGTGTGGATACGACGGCAATAGCGCCGTCAACAATGTTCTTTTTATCGACGTCGATTGGAATCCATCTCAAAAGAAATCCAACAGTGTCTTCTGTTTCACTTCCTCCATCTGCTTTTCCGGGTTGTATCACGGGGTCTCCTTGAAGGGCGCGCGCACGTTTTGTTGTGGTTACGTTTGCTATGACATGGTTGTTTGAAAGAATAACCGGTAGTTTTGTTTCTGAATCAATCGCGATGTAACCGATTGTCCCGGCAGATATTTGGTAGTGACCACAGCTCGTTGAAGCAACGACTGGTCTTATTTTAGATTTTCTGTCGATTACGCCCCTCGGTTGTAGCATTCCTATTACTTTTTTTATTACGTTGTATCCGCCTATTCTGTTTGGTATTTTTAAATGGGTGTCTGGTTCTTCCCGTATCAAATAAATTATTATGTTTTCCCTGTCTTCCGATATACCTATGCCTATTACTTCGTCTATTTCGAGTATTATCTCCTCTACTGCCTTTTTTACTTCGAGTATACTCGACATTCGTCTACTCCCTTTCAAGGTAAATAATCAAATCCAAGCCGTCGAAAACATCCGCTGTAAAAACAAACTTCTTATAATATCTTTGTATCACTATAAATTTTTGGTTTCCCTCGCGTTTTAAGTCAATTACAAAATTTCCCATTTCATCCGTCAGGGCAAAAGATTCTCCGGAAACCAAAGTTGCATTTTCAACCGGCTCTTCTGTTAGAGAGTCGAGGACGCGACCCGAGACAATTGGCATAAACATTTATTTATGTTCAACCGATAAATATATTTTCTAAAGGTGCTTAGATGACTCACGTTACATACGTAGATGTTAGTCCTTCTACTGTTAACGTGAACGAAGAAATCAGCGTTCACATAACAGTTCAACCTGACTATTTAGACCTCGGCCCCTACGACGTTGTTATATACTACTCTCAATCAGGTGCTCCGGGAACATGGGTTTCTATTCGTAGTTTGACTGGAACAATAAACCCACTTGGGGGTGCTCAACTCCTTCCGGTTGTAAAAATAACTCTTCCTTCTCCCGGCACATATCGGATTGGCGCGCAGGATAGAGGAGAGCCGAGTCAGGGAAACCCTGCGATGTATGACTTCGTAAACGTTACACCGGTGGTTAGTCCGGGAAATGGTATACTCTCTGTGGAGACCACGCCATCTGGAGCAGATGTGACAGTTGATGGAATCTATCGTGGTGCTTCTCCAGTTATGTTTGAAATAGCTCAGGGACAGCATTCTGTTGTTCTAACAAAAGATGGGTATCAGACTGTGCAGCGCAGTGTAACTGTTGTTTCTGGTCAGGTTGCAACAGTTCGCGTGACAATGTCCAAGACTGGAGATATAATGGACACGCTTGTTAAGTACGCGCCTTGGATAATAGTTGGTTCGATTGCTCTAATTGGTGTGGCATATCTTGCAACAAGACCGAGAGAGACAAGAGAAAGGATTTACTACAATGCCGGTAGAACTGCACGGGGTGCATATGAGGAGGCGAGAAGGGCTTATTCTGGTGTAAAGAGCGGCATCTCGGAGGAGTGATATGGCGGTTTACGAGTACGGGGAAGACGTTTGCGAATCGGGAAGCGCTTGCGATGTAAATTACATTGATAGTAACACACCAATGGAGAGCGGAAAATACTATGAGGCCGTTTATAATGTTAGTGGCATAAGGACTGTTTTTCCGGGTTGGGAACAGGATTGTATTGACTCTATAGTTTCAACTGTTGAGAGCAATCCCGGATGTTATGTCCAGTATATTCACTTAAACCCAGACAACACGGTCAGGGTGCAGTGGTTATATGACTATGTTGCGTATGCTGAAAGTATGCGCGCTTCCGGGGCAGATGTTGCGCAACCAAAAGCCGTCCCAGTGGTCGTGTGGGTTGTTGTTGCTGCCGTTCTTTCAATCATTGCTCTGTGGCTAATAAGTGTTATAGTCGGTCAAATAAAGGAGATTGTCGCAGAGGGAGGGGAGGAATTAGATATAATGATGTGGGCCGTTCTCATAGTTGCCATTTCCATCCTCTGTTTCGCAATTGTTTATGCGCTCCGAGGTGTTTCAGAAACTTTTAGGAGAAAACAATAAACATATAACTTATTTTAATCCCTCTTTTGGCAACACTTATATATTAGATGGTTTAAAATATTATCTATGGATTCGATGGAAGCTGTTAAAGCACTTGCACCAGCGGTCGGTGCCGCACAACCAATTCTCCTCAAGAAGGTCGTTTTTGCTACTAGCGACGATGTTCTTGTCCCCCAGATGGGAGCATATGGTAAGACGTCATCTGTTGTGAATATGGCTGCATCTGGAGCTGCAATCGCTGCTGCGCTTGTTGGGAAGTACTCTGGAAAACTGGTTCGCGACCGTGAGCATCAGGACATTCTTCTCGCATATGGTATTCCTGCACTCACAGTTGGTCTGATTATGGATTACTTCGAGTCAACACCCGCCGTTTCTGTTTCCAGATCAAGAGCGCGAGCAATGGAGACGGCTCCTAGGGTGTACATGCCCGCTCCCCTCCCCATCACGCCCACTCCTTCCCCCGCTCCGGTTGTTGTTAACCAGCCGGTCGTCAGGGTAAATACAGCAGAGCACGGGGTCTTCTAAATTTTTTAGGGGATAACCCCTCCTCTGATGTAGTTCCTGAACCTTTCATAGTTGTCTATATAGTATAGCAGTGCCTTTTCTGTGTTTCCATGACCTCCAAACTTCGCAACAAGTTCTACCCACTTTTGTTTCGTTTGTTTTGAACACCGTATCTGTATTACCTTATCCTTTGTCATACATGTATTATTTGTAGTGCAAGGATTTATATTCTTCTGTGTTAAACATATTTGTGGTGACATAAGAATGCCATCAAGTACTATTGAGGACTTCTTCGCAGAGGAGATCTCAAATGGAGTTAACATTTGCGCCCTCGGGAAGACTTCCGTTGAGTATCGTGACCTCGATAGCAAGGAAGAGTCTGCTATCGCAAAGGTTTTCGATGCGAGAATGAAGCAGATTAGAAACGTCAGCCCGAAGGTTTACGAGTCTCTTGCGCCACAGAGGAGCGCGTTTGTCAAGTGGGGTATGGTCGCAAAGGTCGCACTTGGCGACGACGGACCGATTCGCTACCCGGCAGAGCCGGGCGCAATTGGTGTCGATTGGCTTAACCCCGCCCTGTTTATGAGCAACGCGACAGAGGCAACATCTGGTCAGTATACTGACTATGCTGATTCGAACACCCGTATCGGTAGGACTTGGGAGATTTCCCCGACTGTTGGTTCTCCGATCTACCCCATCGGAGAGGCATCCAATTACTACAAGGCGTCCATCGTCAGTGGGAAACACGAGCTCATCGTTATCGCGCAGGACGGTATCCTCGAGACCGGAACAACCCCCACGTGCACTCAGGTGAGGATTATGTCCGAGGCAAGTTCCAAGTATTCACCGATTAACGTTGCACCGCTCTGGGACCAGACAATCGAGGAAGACAGGCAGATTTACCAGTACCCGACCCTCGGTATGATCCCGCTTTACCACAACTTCGGTGTCAAAGTTGGTCTTGTTCCGGGTAAGACAACTACCACGAATATGCCCCTGCTCGGTATGGCATTCTACCAGTATGAGCTGTACTCCGGACTGCTCTACACGTAAGTGAGGTAGAATAAAACAATTTTTGGAGTGAAGTAAATGGCAGCAATTCCGCAAACTTCTCTCACTCAGACATTCCTTGGTCTTACTTCCCTTGGGAATAAGATTTACAACTTCGTTTGGGTAGGAACTGGGACAGCAGCCGCTAGTGAGGTAACGGCTACTATAACTCTTAGTAAACTCACAAAGATCAAGGGAACTCCAGCAGTCAGTATAGTTAGTAATAACGAAGGCTCCGTTCATTACATAGTTAGTACTAGTGTTTCTGGCAATGCTATTACGGTTACCCTTGACTCAGACGTTGGCAACGGAAAAGTAGTTACAATTGCCGGGGAAGCAGTTGGCGTGTGAGGTGTTTACATGGCGAACAGCACGTCTGTAACTCAGCAGTTTATTGACGTTACAGAAGATGGAACAAAGATCTACAGTGTGTCGGCCGTATCTACCGGGGATGCGACCGATACTGATATTCCTGTGGCGGTAACTAGGCTTACCAAAATAAAGGGAACCCCAAGATTTTCAATTATTTCGGATAACCAGTCTTCTCCCGCGTATATCGTTTCAGAAAGTGTTAGTGGTCAGACCGTTACTATTACACTGAACGCGGCTATAGAGAACACTAAGAAAGTAACCGTCGCTGGTCTGGTGTTTGGAAACTGATTCATTTTTCAGAATCGGTTTCTTTTTTGAGATATGGATTGCCGTCTTTAAACCACGGACACTTGTGGTATAGAGAAAAATCTTCTGGAAGGTAACCCATCAGTTTAACTCTCCTTATTGGGCATGTGCGTAAGTGTTGTTTTCTAGCCTGCTCATTCTTTAAAAACTTACCGCAGTGCCAGCAGTATTGGGACATAATTATATATATGAAGATTACAAATATTTAATCATGGCTACGACAATGTGTTCTGTGTTGACAGTGGCTGCAAGCACTGCCAACCCAGCGATTGATAGAATCGATGTTTATAGGGCTGGCTCAAACACCCCGACAACAACGATATACACCAACGAGGCGGTCGACGTTTGTGTGTGGTTGTCAAACACCGGAAACACTGCTGTTACTGGAACCCTTACCTTAAAGGTTGGTTCTACTCAAATCGGAAGTCAATCAAACGTTACAATTCCCGCGAACACGCCAGTTGGACAAGGATATATTGAGTTTGAAAGTAGGGTACTTGCTACAACTGCCGGAACTTACACGTTAACTGCAACGTTTACACACCCCGGTGGAACGTTAACTAAGACGTCTACTATCACGGTTACTGTACCCACGGCTAAGATGGAGATAACTTCCGTTGCTTTATACAAGTATGGTACAACTACACCAGTAGATAGAGTAAATACTGGAGAATACGTAGACTTCTGGGTAAATCTTGTTAACAATGGAACTACTGACGTAACTTATCAGATTTACATGTTGAGAGACGGTGTAGAGATGCTTCACACCGACCCGATTACAACTGCGGCAGGAGCTACCAAGACATTCAAGTTTATGCATTGCTTCAACAGCAGCACCGCTGGTATCTTTGAATTCTGTGCATATGTCAGAGAGTCCAATGGGGCAACCACCGCAAGCACTTGTAAACCGCTTATCGTCGTCGAACCGCAGGTGTATAATGTTGAAGTTACTTCAGTATCGCTGCAAAGCACTTCCGGCATTGCAGGTGCTCCCAACGTTTTGTCCTATACAATAAAGAACACGGGTACTTCAATCGCGCCAGCAAACAGCTATAAGATAAAGATTACTGTTGGAAGCACAGTGCTAAAAGAGTATACGTACCCGGTACCCCTTGGTCCGAATGAGTCATCGTCGTTTACATATAACTTTAACAACCCATCGACTGCGGGTAACTATAACGTCTGTGTGGACGCAATTAAACTGTGAGGTGGTTTTAGTGGAGATATGCTCCCCCTTCCCCCTCGTTGTTACAGAACCTTCACCGGGGGAAGAACCTTGGTATAAGTGGTTTTTGGACCACCCACTAGAGACGGCTCTCATTGGTGTGGGCACCATTGCGTTCCTAGGCATAGTCTTCATGTCGTCTTCGAGACCTAAAACAGCGGATGAATACAAGAGTATCCCGATTGAGGAAAAATATTTAAACGAGCCGAGACCAACCTCTTCTGTGGCGTCTAAACGGGCGCCGAAAAAGAAGAAGAGGTAAAGTAGTAGATGCCAATAATAACAATAGAGGTTGACGGTAGCCGTAAAGCCAACATAAACAAAGTTGACTTCATACTCCAATATCTTTTAGATGCCGGTGAAAACGGCGCGTATGTTAAAGAACTGTATGATGCGTGGGTCCAGCTCTGTCTTAAACTTGACAAGAAACCGGGTTCTTATAAAGATTTCAGAACCGTTGTGTGGAAGCTAAGGAGTGAAGGAACCATAGAAAAGTTCAAGACAGAGTCGGTTCCGAACCGGTGGGACCGCGCGTACTACCGAATAGTTTAATAATAGAAAGAACATACATAGATGTTAGAGAGCGCAATCAAGAAGGTGATATCGTGGCTTATCCTAAAGTAACAGACAAGTATGGTCTTGTCGAGAACAACAACTACCTTGTTGTCTTTGTTCCCGCTTCTGAAAAGGCAATTCCGTTCAAGGTTCTCGCACGGCAGAACTATGGTGGTGAAGTCCTTAACTACGGAGCACTTCCCATAACCGCATCCGAAGTTTGGGGCTCGTATGATGGCGGTACTACAACCGCTCCAGCAGCGGGCGTTACACCCGGAAGGGCATACACATCTACTGCCAAGTCGTTTACCCCACTCTCCGACATGTCAAACGCATATGATTCCGGGGATATGTGGTATCTCCCATATGATTACAGGGAGAGATTGTTCCACATCAGGATGAAAGTTACCCCATCCGTCCTTAGATGCGGAATGCAGATACCCAAAGGCGCCGCCCAGCAAAGGTTCCAGAAGGACCGCGTTATTCTTGGTGTTGATAAGAGTGCCGGGTTCGAGCGCGGTGGTCTCGAGTACGTACAGTTCCCCGAGATTCACTATGGCTTTACGTTCGGTAACGACACAAACATCGAGTGGTACACAAATGTAAAGTTCCTGTATGGTGAGTATAAGATCGGTATTCCAGCAGACCCAGATGTTGTTTTCAACGTTCTCGATGGAAGAATTAACAGTCACTGGGTAACAATGCCCGTTTCGACATATGACGCAACACTTCGCGTAGCACTCGAGAAATCTTATGGTTTCGATGGGTTTGAACTCTACTCCCCGGAGGAGAGAGCAGAAGCACTTGTTGCTTACAAGAAGACAATTGAACGTGCAAAGAGGAATATCGGTGGTGATGCGGGTAATATTTTCATAACAAAGAAGGTGGTGAGATAAATGTCTATTATGAGCGAAATTTTCACGGTTGAAGGAACCACAGATGGCTCGTCTGCGACAGATGATTTCCTTCTCTATAGTGATGCGTTTTACACAAACGCTGTTTCTACCACACCGCTGTACATTCGCATACCCGCAGGTACAAAACTCAAAATCTGGTCGCGCAGGGTAAACTGCCCTACTCAGAACACGGAACTTGTGATTAATTATACCCACGACGTTACCGCAGCTGTCCCCACGTGGGTCGAGGTAAACAGGGATATTCAGGATGTTTCCGTTGAGACTTCGTTTGACAAGGAAAAGAGGAGACCGATTGTTCTGCGCGGGTTCACGGGAAAAGAAGCAGTCAAGTTTACATGGAACCAGAGCGCCGCCGCAGTAGCGTACTTTAACGCAGAACTTGAGTTTGCAGAAGACGAGTGAACCGGGAGGAAACGATGCCGGAAGAAATACCCGAGAGCGAGGGTGTGTGGGTTCTCGTCGATGAGAACCCCGAATCCTGCAATTCGGGAGGAGATCAAACTCCCACACCAACCCCGCAAAACAACACAACTCTGTTTCAACTCTTGGGTATAGGCGTAATTGGTCTTCTCGGTGGTTTAATGATTGGTGGTAGGTGATAATATTGCCATTAGAAGGGGAAACGCGGTGTTGGGACGGAAAGTTGTATAGGTTTGTTCCATTATCAGACGTTGGGGGAGAATCTTCACAAATTGTACTCCTTAGCGAAATAAGGAACGAACTCGTTGGTATAAAGAACATACTTGATTCTAACAGTTCTCCGGCAACCGGATACAGGTTCCAGAAACTAACAATACCTGCCAATTCCATTAAGTACGAAATTACCATATCTCCTCCTGCACGCATCATGGTAGTGACGAGTGAGTCTCCGGTTACAATAAACCTCTACGACCGGTCTGGCGACGAAATCGAGATACGTGGAATAGACTGGCCCTTTGAGACCCCCGTTCTGCCAAAGGAACTCGCAATAGAAAGAATTTACATCTCAACAACTGTTGAAACTGTAATCCGTATACTATCGTTCGGATAGGTGATGAGGATGGTTTTTCACAGGGTAAACCAACCGTCCTCCAATTTAAAACGTTTTGGGAGGGACCTCGAACCAAAGTGGGTTTATGGTCCCCTCTATCAGGATGTTATAACAGCGTCGTGGACTCCGCCAACGTGGAGTTTCACCCAGTTGATTGCATATCCGGTTGGTTCTGATACAAACACGTATATATACGGTTATTATATCTCTACGGAGGAACCAAATCGGTTCTGGGTTGTTTGGTGGAGGCATGGTCTTCTTTATTATAACACCGTCGAGATCCCGATGGGAGGAACCGTAATGTATGCTGATAAGGTTCCGATAAATGTCGCGGTTCCCGCGAACAAATATGCAAATGACCCACCAGAAAATGCGTATGTCTATATTTTTGCAACCGAGACAAACAATCACATAACAAAGTATCAGGGGGGTATCCTTGTTGCCGATGAACCTCTTACCGAGGAGTGGGAGAGGGGTGTTAACATATGAAGATTTCTGAAATCTCTTCAAGAAAACAGTTTCTAATGGAAAACTTTGGTGAAGAAATAGATTATATTGAGTGGTATGTGACTCCACCACTTCTTGGTCCGTATCCCCATCCTTATTACATATTTGAGGTCCATCCTGTATATGAAGATTTAGAGTGTTTTATATATGGTTATTTTATAACATCAACAGAAGAAAATGAATATTTACTCTATTGGTATAGTAATGGCGAACCGTACATGATTTACATAACACCCGGTTCTGAGGGTACTATTTTACAGACAACAAACGTTGCAATAAACAAGAGCGCGCCCCTTTATTATGGCGACAATGCATATATAGTTGCTCTCAATCCGATAGGCGATTCTCAACTCTACCAAGTAGGTTTATTAGTCGGAACGTATAAGATAGTTAAATAGGAGAGTTGATATGCGTTTCGGTAGCCTCATGAACGAACCCGCTGCAAGAATGCTGCGCTATGGTCGTGACACACAACTCGGTTGGGAGAGTAAAGAAGATACAACCGGACCTTTTGCAGCAAATTATGAGCTCGTTGGGTTAGATCTAGAGCCGAACTATAACTACTACATCTATGGTTACAGGATAACATCCGGTGAACCAAATATTTTTTATATAAGGTGGCTTAGTGATGGCGATGTTAAATATCACCTTGTTGATTTTCCTTCTGACGGGACGGTTGTGTACACAGACAACATCCCCATCAACGAGGGTGAACCCGCGAACGTTCGCTACGGTTCCTCGATAGTGAGGATTGGATTGTTTGCTCTTGGCGCCGGTGGTGCTGGAGTAAAATATGGTGCGGGTCTTCTTATAGGGAGGGTTGATCAGTAATGGGTGGATATAGCACTGTAAGTGGGGCGAAGAAATACCTTCAGGCGCTCGATTGGCAAGAGAGCGTTTTGACACGTTCCCTGACAGCTCCTCCAGCGTCTCCTTCGAATGGAGACAGGTACCTGATACCCACCGGAGCAACGGGAGCTTGGGCGGGATACGACGATTGTATTGCCGAGTACAAGGGTTCCCCACTGGGTAGTTGGGAATTCACTGTACCCGATTACGGAACCGCAACGTTTGTTGATGATGAAAAAGACATTTATATTTATATTGGAAGCTCTGGTTGGGTTTCTTTATCGTCTGTCATTCCACCCTCTCCGGATGTTGTAAAAGGACCAGCGTCATCGACAGATAATGCAATCGCAAGGTTTGATGGGACTACCGGAAAAGTAATCCAAGGATCATCCGTTACTATAAGCGACGAAGGAACTATCAATGTCCCGTCAGGACAAACATACAATATTAATGGGTCACCACATACACACGTAGGTTCGGACATCACATCAGCGGTGTCAAACGCTGTTAATGCT
>Ga0116145_1001022_pt1 | contig 29477 bp, 22 predicted proteins | sample AD_JPNHG1_MetaG_FD_89747 | JGI IMG/M metagenome (GOLD analysis project Ga0116145, IMG submission 89747) | Active sludge microbial communities of municipal wastewater-treating anaerobic digesters from Japan - AD_JPNHG1_MetaG | ecosystem: Engineered > Bioreactor > Anaerobic > Digestate | place... | reverse complement strand
GGGGGCTTGACGAGCTGGTCCTTCGAGAAGTAGGACCGGCGGGCGTCGGCGCACTCGTGGGTCCACCAGGCCGAGCCGGGCAGCGGGCCGTCGCGCTTCACCACCCCGGCCTCGTTTCCCTCTTCGACGATGAGAGTGCCGCCATAGGGGTGCAGAACCTCGCGGAGTCTCTCGGCCGCGTCCCTGTTGGGGAAACCCGTTTCCGAGACGATCAGGCTGGCGAGATAGGGCGGCAAGGGGAAGGCGAAGGGGTCGCCGACGAAGAGCTCGGCTCGCGTGCCATAGATGCCTGCCGCCACCAGCTTCTCGTGGAAGGCCCGCACCTTCGCGGCATCGGCGTCCACGCCGATCACCCGCACGTTCGGCTGCGCCGCCAGGCGGTAGAGCCACCGGCCGTCGTGGAGGCCGAGGACAAGGGCATAGCCCTGCGACGCCGGGAAGGAGCGTTCGGGAACCTGGGGCAGCGGTGCGGCCTCGAGGGGCCAGGTCGTTGTCTCCCTCTTGTCGCCGCCGAAGCAGAACAGGCCGCCCTCCTTCGTGGCGACGAAGAGCTTGCCGTCAGCGGCGGCGAGCGAGGAAGGTGTGCCGTCGAGGGCGTGTTGCCAGGCGACCTTCGGCTGGCCGCCCTCGGCGGGAAGCTCGACGGCGAGGAGGGTCTTGCCCGCGTGGCCGTAGAGGCGGTTGCCCGCCTTGATCAGCGTGTCGCTCACGGGCTTGCCCTTCGCGTGCTCGGTCTCCAGCTTCCACAGCTCGGGCAGGTCCCAGCGCCACGGCCTGGCGTCGTGAGTGCCGTAGAGCTTCGTCTCATATTCCGAGACGGCGGGACGTGTGAGGTCGTAGGCGTAGAAAGCACCCTGGTACGCGCCGTAGAGGATGCCGGGCGTGAGGGCGGCCCAGGCGGAGATGCCCGGCTGCTTGATGTAGTCGAAGATCGGCCCCTCGAACAGCTCGAACTTCTTGGGGTCGAAGCGGGCCGGCGCGTCCTTGCCTGCCTGGCCGAAGCGGCTGCCGACCTCGCGGCCCGTCGTGAGGTCCACGGCCCCCGCCCGGCCGACGAACGCCAGGTTGCCCACCACCGCCAGGCGGCAGTCGCCGCGGCGGTAGCCCTGCACGTAGCGCAGCACCTTGCCGGTCTTGCGGTCGAGCACGGCCGGCATCGAGCGGCCGTTCGGCACGACGAGCAGGTCGCCGGCCACGGCGAGGTGTCCCTGCGGCGCGAGGCCGGTGTCGAACAGCTCGTTGTGGTCAATGCGCACCTTCTCGATGAGCTGCGCCTCGGCATTGCGCCAGAGGACGCGGCCCGTCTCGGCCTCGACGGCGGCGACGAAGACGCCCAGCGTCGGCCACAGGCCGGCGCCGAAGTAGATGACGCCGTCGGCGAGGACCGGGCCGCCGCGGACGGGCCAGTAGGAGATGAGGCGGCCGTTGCCGAGGTGGCGGCGTTCGGGCCGCTGGTCGGGCGCGCCCCTCACCTTCCAGCGGAGCGCGCCCGTCGCGGCATCGAGGCAGTAGAGCCAGCCGTCGTCGGAGCCGAAGCACACACGGCCGCCCCACGCCACGGGCGCGAGCCTCACGGGGCCGTTGGCGAGGAACGACCAGCGCTGCTCGCCTGTTTCGGTGTCGTAGGCCGCGAGCGTGCCGTGGTTCGCCGAGGCGAGGAAGAGCGTCGTGCCCAGCACGACGGGCTCGCACGAGGCGTCGAAGTGCAGCCGAGCCTCCCTCGGCCACGCGGGCACGGGCGGGGCGAGCCTGCGAACCCAGCGCAGGTGGAGTTCGGCGGGCAGGGCTTCGGCGGTCGTCCCGCTGCGCTGCGCGTCGCCCCGCCACGCGGGCCAGTCGGCGCCCGGGGCAGAGAGCGCTGGCAGGAACCCCAGCACGGCGATCAGCCGGGCACGTCGCATGTCGCCTCCTTGCCATTCAGCAGGAACAGCCCTTGGCGAGGCAGGATGGCGCGGACGGCGAGACCCTCGGGCGCGCGAACGCGCAGGGCAAAGGGCTTGCCGGCCTCGTTCTCCCATTGCACCTCCACGTCGCCCCGCGGCGTGGGCATCGCGCCGCGGCACCAGGTGAGGTCGCACGGGTGCGGCTCGACGATGGCGGGCTCGAAGCCCGGCCCGCCCGGGCGCACGCCGAGGACGTGGGTGCTGAGGAAGTACGTGGGCGCCGCCGACCATGCGTGGCAATGGCTCCGCGTGAGCCGGTCGCTCGTGCTCGACCAGGTTTCCCAGAACGTCGTCGCGCCCAGGTCCATCATCCGCCCCCAGTCGCGGCGGATCGTGTCGAGGAAGTCCTGGTGTCGTCCCTCGCGCAGGTAGCCCTCGAGAAGAAAGAACTCGAAGAAGGGGCTGCCCGCCTTCACGAAGCCCTCGGGGGGATTCTGCACGATGTCCCAGCAGCGGCGCGCGCGCGGGCCCCTGGCCACTCCGGCGATGTAGGCCGCCGTCTGCGTCTGCTGGCTGAAGACAGGGCTGTGGGCGCCGTCGCGCAGGCAGTCGGTGTAGGCGCGCCTCTCCTCATTCCAGAGGCGCGCGTTGATGGCGTCGGAGAGCCCGTCCGCCATCGCCCGCCACGATGCGGCGAGGGCGCCCTCGCCAAGCCAGTCGGCCAGTTCGGCCGCGTCGCGCAGGGCGTGGACCATCTGGCAGTTCTGGTGCGTCACCACGCCGCGGGGCGGGGTGTCCATCGGCGCCCAGTCGAACATGTTCCACGCCCGGATGTCGAGGAGGCCGTCGGCGTTGATGTGCTTCGCGAGGCCCTCGATGTTGCGGCGGATGAAGCCGAGCAGTGCCCGCCCCCGCTGGCGGTCGCCCGTGAAGAGGACGAACTCGCGGCACGAGCGCATCCACAGCAGGCTCCAGGCGGTGAGGACGTTCTGCCAGGCGCTCGGCACGTGGCTCTCGGTGACGGGCGAGCGGTCGAGGCTGTGCCCCGTCTGCTCGAGACAGTGGAACCACAGGCGGGGGTCGCCGTTCACCGCCCAGTCAATGAGGGCCTCGTTGCGCGCGTCGCCCACCCAGTGGGTCTGCTCGTAGGTGGGGCAGTCGGTGTAGGTGTCCTCGGCGCAGCAGCGCAGGGTGAGCGCGCCGGCGGCCCAGATGCGGTCGAGCTGCGCGTCGGAGCAGGCGAATCGCCCGCGTCGGTTCTGGGGATAGGTGCTGAAGACGACGTGAACGCCCCGAAGCTTCGCGGGGCCGGTGAGGTTGCGCAGGATGAGGTAGCTGTACTGGAAGCCGCGGCGCACGAGGCTGCGGAACGCCTGGGAGCCCTCGCGGCAGATGTACCGGAGGCTGTTGTTCATCCCCTCGGCCAGGTTGTAGCGGCCGTCGGGCTGGATGAACTCGAAGTTGTGGAAGTCGAGGATGGTGCCCTCGGGCGCGGCGACCTCGAAGGCGTGGCTGCCGATCAACTCGTGGCCGAAGTCGAGCAGCAGGCGCACGTCGCTGCCGCGGGCCGGCGGGTGTACGATGGTCCAATCGCTGCCCGAGAGCAGGCCATCGGCGTTTTCGAGCCGCATGTCGCCTGGCACCACGCGATCGGTGTAGGCCTGCACAAAGGCGTCGGCTTCAGGCAGGTGCTCGGGCCGCACGGGCTGGAAGCAGGCCTCGCGCGCCCAGGCGGACACGTCGCAGGCGTCCCAGAACGCCTCGCCGCGCGCGGAGGTGGCGCCGGAAACGAGCGGCTGGGCGAGCACGGCCGAGGCGTCCATGTGGCCTTCGGCCTGGCGGCGTTGGTCGTTGCGGAGTTCGAACGGCCCAAGGACGGCCCACGGGCTTCCGCCGCCCTCGCCGAGCGCGCGAAAGCGCAGCTCAGGCGGCCCGTCGAGCGCGACGACGAACTGCGGCAGGTGGTGCGCGGGCGGCCGGGCGACCAGGGAGTTCCAGCCCGCGTTCAGCGTCGCGCGCCCGTCCTCCACCAGCTTGCCATTCACCTTCATCGGGCCGGGGTGCTGGTGGGGGATGCGGAACGCCACGTCGGTCGCACACGGCGACCAGACCTGGGTGGCGAGGTAGTAGTGGGCGAAGACGAAGTTCGACGAGGAATCCTGCGGCGCGATGTAGGGCTTGGCGTAGATCGTGAAGCGGTGCGGGATCGAGCGGACTGCCTCGACGCTGACCAGCCGCTTCGGCAGGACCGGCTCCTGGGTGAGAAACGGGATGTCGCGCGGCAGCAGCTCGCAGTGGAAGCCGTCGTGGGCCGGGCGGAGGGCTTGCGCGCGCGGCCACGAGCCATCCTCGTAGCCGGGCTGCGTCCACGGCTCGGCCCGCCGCGCGTCGAACTGTTCTTCGAACGCCTCCTGCACGCTGATGCGGGGCGTCGCCGAGACGAAGCCTGGCGCGGCCTCCGCGAGCCAGGCTTCGTCGGTGAACACGGCGGTGCCCGCCAGGTCAATCTGCGCCAGGAGGCCCGGGGGGCCCGGAAGGTACTGGAACGTGCCCTCGCCGAAGTAGTTCACGAGCACGGCCAGCACGTTGTCGCCCCGCCGAAGGTGCGGCGCGAGGTCATAGGTGTCATATCGCCAGTGGGCCGGCCAGCAGCGGACCGGCCCGTGGCCGAGGTAGATGCCGTTGACGTAGGCGGTGTAGCGGGAGTCGGCGGTGAGGCGCAGCGTGGCCGGCCCGCTCTCGTAGGCGAAGCGGCGCCGGAATGCGACGAATGCGTTTCGCTGCGGCATCTTCTCCGCCGCCCATATCCACGACCCTTGCCAGGATGTCCGTGCCTCGGTCATGTTCCTGCTCTCTCTGGAATCGGTGATCGGCAGCCACTATTGACTCTTGCGCAGGCAATGCCAGGCTCTGTCATGCCGAGCGAACAGGAGCCACAAGAGGAGCCGTGCATGACAGAGTATATCGCATTGGACTGCCATAAGCACCACGCGCTGATGAAACGCGAGGAGGCGACGGGGAACTGTGCCCTGCGAGGCCGAGGAAGAATGGATGCGACACGCCCTCCGAACACGCTCATGCCTCCCCCAGAGGGCGAAGAGATGATGGCTCTTTGGGGTTTGGCGATCTCGCCTCGCCTGGCCGGTGGAGGGTGTGGGCACGCCCTCTCCTGGCGGACCTGGGGGTTCCTGGGGAGGGCTGTGCCGAGTGGCTGGCGGGCGTCGCCTGTCCATGCTGTATCAACCCTGTGAGGAGGAGAGTGATACAGCATGGGTAGATGGGCGAGAATGGGCGATTCTCGCGGCTCCGGCCATATTCGCTCATCTGTGGGATGAGCAAGCATGTGAGCGGGAATGGCCGGAGGGCGCAAGGCGTTGCGGCATAGAGGGTTATGGCAAGGCCTCGCCGCCGCAGCCCTCGTCCCGCGGTCCCCATCGGCTGCCGCGTCGGGATCGCCAGACCCTGATGAGCCAGATGATTGGGTTCGTGTCCCCACGAATCGTGCGTTCGCCCTCACCGCGAGTCCCCGCCGGGCGGGCCATCGGAGCAGGAGAGCCCGTGCCGCATCTGCGCGCACCGCCATCGAGCGCTTTCCCCCTTGACAGCCGCACTTTCAGAGATACTGCTCCGGCCGCGAACCGGGTTCTCAGCGGCCGGAACCACGGGGCGTCGGCCAGGGCCTCCAGCGTAGCCGCAAGCGTCCCGCTTGCGATGGTTCTCGACAACCGAGACGCTTGTCGCTACACGGAGGGATGCAGACTGATTCGCGGCCGGAGCAGCAACAAGCTTGTGCGCGCGCAGTCCGGCGAGCCGGTGAGCTAGGCCTCGACCTTCACGGCGCAGACCTGGAAGCGGCCGTCCACAGTGTCGTTGTAGAGCAGCCAGCGCGAGTCGGCCGAGAAGCCGGCCTCGACGTGCTGCCCGCGGAACGGCGCGTGGGGCGTGTGCACCGTGGCCACCGGCGCGAACTCCACCTTGGGACTCCCCCAGGCAAACGGCGCCAGGTGTACGAAGCGGTGTCCCTCGGTGCCTTCGCCGCAGACCCAGCGGCCGTCGGGCGACGCGGCGATGTGGGTGTGATAGCAGTTCAGCGGCTCGGAGAGGAACACCTCGTTGCCGGCGAGGTCGGCGATGCCCAGGCGCGCCGGCACAGGGGCGCGCTCGCACCAGGGCAGCTCGAAGAGTGTCGGGTCGCCGCGGCGGTCCTGGTACGTGTAGCCCACGTGCTCGCCGCCCGGCCACCAGAACTCGTGGGTCACGACCTCGAAGGTCTCCTGGTGGCGGATGCGCCGCAGCTCCGAGCCGTCCACCCGCACCGTCCACATCCGCTGGCCCAGGCCCTCGAGCATGTCCTTGGCGAACCTCAGCAGGCCGGGGTCGGTGGGCGACGTATCGAGGTGGAAGAAGCAGAATTCGATCGACTCAGCGAGTCGGGTGACGGCGCCCGAGGCGAAGTCGTAGGCCCAGATGCGGCCGTGGCGCGGGCGGGCGAGGAAGCGCCAGAGGGCCGTGGCGTCGCGGGTGGTGGGCACGGGGGGCGAGGCGTCCTCCTGGATGTTCTGGCGCAGGATGACGGTGCGCCCGTCGCAGGTGACGTCGGAGAGGTGGCCGGGCGCCTCCTGGGGCACCTCGCCCACGGGCTGGGGCGAGCCGTCGGGCAGATCCACCGCCCACACCTTGCGGCCCAGCTCGGGCAGGAACCACAGGCGCCCGGTCTCTTCGTTGAGCTTGAGGAACTGCGCCACGAAGAGCTTCTTGGGCCTCACGTCGCCGCTGTCGGGGTCCAGGAGCACCACGTTGCCGTCGCTGTGGCGGCCCCAGGCGAGCACGAAGCCGCCCGGCACGCGGCGAGGAAGGCGGAAGTAGCCCAGCGTGGCGCCCTGCGGCAGATCGGTGAGCTGCCGCACGGCGCGTCCCGTGTGCGGATCAACCCATTCCTGCATGCGGAGGCCCTCGTCCTGAGTCGCTGGGGCGCGCCCTCGCGCCCCGACCTGGAGTATACCGTGCGCGTCGCGCCGGCGCAACCTCCGGCCACGGGCTCATGGGCTGGGGGGAGCCGAGCTGCGCAGCGCGGCCCGCACCTTGGCCCACAGGGCCTCGATGGCCGCCTCATTCTCGGCGTAGAACCTGGTTTTCGAGCACTCGCGGCGCAGCCGGTTCAGGTGGCTCTCTGCCGTCAGCCACACGCGGTCGGACGCCGTGCGCTGGGCGTCGTTGAACAACTGCCTGGCCCAGACCTCCAGTGGGTCAATCGGCGCCTCGGGGGCGATGGCGGTCGTGGGGTCCACCTTGGGCACGGGCTTGGACCGCGGCCGCCGGCTGAACATGCCCGATGAGATGGCCACAATGCCCACGATCATGCCCACGCCCAGCAGCCCGCCGATGATCGTGTAGAGGACGATCCGATGCGCTTCTCGCTTGTGGGCGGCCACGAGTTCTTCCCGCGATCGGTGCGCGTGCTCGCCGTGAGGGCCGCTGGCCGGCCCGTGCACGATGCGGCCGGGCGCGCGGGTGGGCTGTGTCTGCGCGGGCGGCGCGATGTCTGGCGCGGCGGGTTCCGCCGGCGGTGCGATGTCGGGGATCGCCGCCGCCTGCTCCGATGGGGGGGCGATGTCGGGGATGGCGGACGACGGCTCGGCGGCCTCGGCGGGGGGGGCCGGGGCCTCGGCTTCCCTGGGCACGGCGAGCGTGGTACGGCACTTCGGGCACTCGACCTGGTCGGCGAGCGCCGGGTCATACTCGAGCAACTGGCCGCACTGGGGACACTCCCCGTAGTGTCGGGTCATGGCCACGCCCCTCCGTTGGCTCCCGCGCGAGGGGGTTTCTCGCGTCACGTGGATGCTACCGGTGCGCGGCCCGGATGTCAAGCCTCAGCGCGAACGGTGGCGGGGGCGCCTGGCCCCGAGCGGCATCCGCCGGTCGGGGCCCGCCTCGCCGAATGCCTGGAGGAACTCGTCCATCTCCTCGGCCGATGGCCGGCCGGTCTTGGCGTCGCGCTCGGCCTCGTCGGGCGCCGCGCGCTGGGCCTCGAGCCGGCTCTCGCGCAGGAAGACCTGCGACGGCACCACGGTCGCGCCGCGCGCCGCGCAGGCGCGCATCAGCTCGCCGTCCGAGGTCACCACGCGCAGCTTCCTGGGCGCGGGGCTCGCCTCGACGAGGCGGCGGATCTCGTCGTCGGCCGTGTGAGGCGGGTGGGTGTGGAGGATGCGGAGGCCGCTCTCTTTGCGGTCGGAGTGCGCTCCGCCGCGGAACCGGCTGCTGTCGAAGACAACTGTTGCGGGCTCGCCTGTGGTGCTGTGGTGGCGGATCAGGCTGCCCACCAGTTGCTCCTGAGCGGCTTCCAGGACCTCGGGGTTTGGGGCTTTGCCGCCGAGCATGGCGAAGAGCACGTTGTAGCCGTCGAGGATCAGCATGAGACACCAGGGCGTTTCAGGCTCGGAACTTCACGGCTCCGCCCACGAGGGTGGCGGCGGCGCGGCCGCGCACCTTCCAGCCGTGGAAGGGGCAGTTGCGGCTCCGGCTGCGGAAGGCCGCGGCGTCAATCGTCCACTCGGCCTCGGGGTCAATCAGCGTGATGTCCGCGGGCCGGCCGGCCGCGAGCGTGCCTGTCTCAAGGCCGAGGATGCGCGCGGGGTTGCACGTGAGGGCGGCGAGGGCCTGCGGCCAAGTGAGGATGCCGGGCTCGATGAGCCGGGTGACGAGGACGGGCAGCAGGGTTTCGAGGCCGATGACGCCGAAGGGCGCGGCCTTGAACTCCACAGCTTTCTTCTCGGCGGCGTGGGGCGCGTGGTCGGAGACCAGGCAGTCGAGCGTGCCATCGGCGAGGGCGGCGCGCAGGGCGGCCACGTCGGCGTCGCTGCGCAACGGCGGGTTCATCTTGAGGTGGGTGTCGAAGCTCTGCACCGCCTCGTCGGTGAGCACGAGATGGTGGATGGCCACGTCGGCGGTGACGGGCACGCCGCGCGCCTTGGCGTCGCGGATGAGGCGCACGGTGCCCGCCGTGCTGGCATGGGTGACGTGGAGGCGCGCTCCGGCCGTAGCCTCGGCGAGGATCAGGTCGCGGACGACCATGACCTCTTCGGCGGCGGCGGGGATGCCGCCGAGGCCGAGCTTGACCGACCAGAGGCCCGCGTGCATCACGCCGCCGGCGAGGGCCTTGTCCTCGCAGTGCGCGATGAGGGGCTTGCCGAGCATGGCGGCGTATTGGAGCGCGGTGCGCATCAGGCGCGGGTTCTGCACGCCGTCGCCGTCGTCGGAGAAGGCGACGGCGCCGGCGCGGGCCATCTGGCCCATTTCGGCGAGGCGTTCGCCCTTGCGGCCGGCGCTGATGGCGCCCACGACGAGCACGCGCGCCAGGCCCGCCGCCTCGGCCTGCCGGAGCTGGAAGGCCACGGAGGGCTCGTCGTCCACGGGCGGGTCGGTGTTGGGCATGACGGCCACGGTGGTGAAGCCGCCGGCGACGGCGGCCGCGGCGCCGCTGGCAATGGTCTCTTCGCGCTCGTTGCCCGGTTCGCGGAAGTGCACGTGCAGGTCGATCAGGCCGGGGGCGACAATCAGGCCGCGGGCGTCCAGCGTCCTCGCCCTCTTCGTCACGCGGCCGACCGCGGCGATGCGGCCTTTCTCGATCAGCACGTCGGCCCTCTGGTCGAGGCCCTGCGCCGGGTCAATCACCCGTCCGCCCCTGATCACCAACTCAGCCACGGCGAATCCCCTTCACTGCAAGCACCCTGGCGTCGGGACTCGTGCGCGCACGTCTGGGGGATGAATGGAGGGATGGATGGGTGGATGGGTGTCAGACAGTCATCCATTCATCCAACCATCCAATCATCCCCTTGGGTTGCAGCGCAAGGCCCGATGCCACCTACGCCGCACCGGATTCACCTCCCCCCTGCGACCAGCGCCAGCACGGCCATGCGCACGGCCACGCCGTTGGTCACTTGTTCGAGAATCACCGAGCGGCAGCCGTCGGCCACATCGGGCGTGATTTCGACGCCGCGGTTGATCGGGCCGGGGTGCAGCACCAGGACGTCGGGCTTCGCACGCTTGAGCCGATCGGCATCGAGGCCGAAGAGGCGCGAGTACTCGCGAATGGAGGGGAAGGGCTGCTCCTCGAGCCGCTCGGTCTGGATGCGGAGCATGTTGATCACGTCCACGTGCGGTAGCACGTCGTCGAGGCTGTGCGCCACCTGGGCGCCGAGTTTCCGGAAGGCGCCGGGCACGAGGGTAGGGGGCCCGACGACGGTGACCTCGGCCCCGAGTTTGCGCAGGCCGTAGAGGTTCGAGCGAGCGACGCGGCTGTGGGCGATGTCGCCCACGATGGCCACGTGGAGGCCGGCGATGCGGCCGCGGCGCTGGCGGATGGTGAGGATGTCGAGGAGGCCCTGGGTGGGGTGCTCGCGCTGGCCGTCGCCGGCGTTGATGATCGAGGCGCGGATGCTGCGGGCGAGGAGTTGCGGCGCGCCCGAGGCGCCGTGGCGCATCACGGCGATGTCAATGCCGCCCATCGCCTCGATGTTGCGGGCCGTGTCCACCAGCGTCTCGCCCTTCGAGGTGCTGGAGACGGCGACGTCGAAGTTGAGGACGGTGGCCCCGAGGCGGCGTTCGGCCAGCTCGAACGAGGTGCGGGTGCGGGTGCTGGGCTCGAAGAAGAGGTTGATGACGGCCTTGCCGCGCAGGTCGTCGCGCGGGGCGTCGTTGCGAGCGACGAGGGGGCGGAAGTCGTCGGCCAGGTCGAGCACGCGGGTGATTTCGGCGGCCGAGTAGTCCTCCAGCCCCAGCAGGTGCTTGTGCGTCCAATCCACGGGGTTGCCTCCGGGCGCTTCGGCCGCGCGTCGCGCATCGGGGCTCAGACTTCCCAGCCTTTGCGGTACTCGCGCTTGACGAAGCGGTTGATCTCGGGCATGTTGGTGCACTCCATCTTCTCGACATCCCAGTCGAGCTTCTTGCCGACTCCGGCGAACATAGCCAGGTGGCCGGTGAGCACCCAGGCGGTGAGGGGGCCGGCGGCGTCGGGGAAGTTGGAGGCGGGTGTGCCGCCGTTGCGGATGCACCAGAAGAGGTCCTCGATGGGGCCGCCGTGGGCGCGGGGCAGGGTCTTCTCGGGCGGCTTGAAGTCGTTGCGCCGCTCTTCGGTGATGATGTAGGGCTCGTGGCCCATGAGGCCCTTGTCGCCGATGAGCAGGCTGGCCTCGCCGAACTTGCGGTCGTACTTCTTCTCGACCTCTTTCATCACCTCGGGCTTCAGGTCGCCGTGGTCGTAGGCGTAGACCTTGCACGGCGGCTGGCCCTCGCGCTCGGGCAGCTCCCACAGGAGCACGTTGTCCTGGGGATACATCTCCTCGCTGCCGCCCTTGGTGTGGAGGCAGGTGACGGAGAACTTCTTGAGGGTGTAGATCTTGAGCGGCCAGAAGATGCGGGCGAGGTGGTGGCAGGCCATGTCGCCGATGGTGCCGGTGCCGAATTGGCGCCACGAGCGCCACGAGAAGGGGTGGAGGCCGTCGTGGTAGTCGCGGTGCGGGGCGGGGCCAAGCCACTCGTCCCAGTGCAGGCCCTCGGGCACGGGCTTCGAGGCGGGCCGGCCGCCGCTGCCGCCAAAGTTGCGGCCGAGGATGGTGTGGGTCTCGGTGATGTTGCCGATGGCGCCGGCCCAGGTGAACTCGACGAGGCGGCGCATGCCCTCGTCGCAGTAGCCCTGGTTGCCCATCTGGGTGCAGACCTTCTTCTCGCGGGCCGCCTTGGCGAGGGCGTAGCACTCGTAGATGTTGTGGGCGAGCGGCTTCTGGGCGAAGGCGTGCTTGCCGAGCTGGATGGCGCGAATCGAGGCCGGGGCGTGATGGTGGTCGGGCGTGCCGGTGAGCACCACGTCGAGGTCCTTGTGGCACTCGTCGAGCATCTTGCGGTAGTCGGTGTAGACTTTGGGCGGGGGAGCGTCCTTGGCGCGTTCCTGGACGATCTTCATCGCTTCGGCGGCGCGCTTGTCCTCGATCTCCACGATGGCCACGAGGCGCTCGCGGAGGCCCTGGTCGAGGCTGTAGCCGCCCATGCCGCGCGCGCCCACCACGGCCACGCCGAGCTTCTGCGCGGGAGCGTCGGCCGCCAGAACGGTGAGGCGGCCGCCCAGGGCCGCCGCGCCGGCCGCCGCGGCCGCGCCGAACCGCAGGAACTCGCGCCGCGCCATCCCCTCCGCCCGTTTCGCCCGCCTGCCTTCGCCTGCCACGTCTCTTCTCCTGTCGGCAAGGGTATCCTTACTCCCGAACCGCGCACGATTCTAGCCATTTGCCGGCGACTGCGCAAGGCATTCCATCGCCGCCCCGTCCGCGGTATAATGTGGGCCATGTGTGAGCGAGGCGTTCTGGCTCTCGGCCTGGTGTGTCTGGCGGGCGCGCTGGCGGCGGCCGAGCCCGACGAGGCGCTGCGCGCACAACTCGCCTGGCAGATCGCGCTGGACCGCGTGGGCTTCTCGGGCGGCATTCTGGACGGCAAGGTGGGGCCGAAGGGCAAGCTGGCCACGCGCGAGTTCCAGCACGCCCGCGGCCTGCCGGCCACGGGCGCCCTCGACCCGAGGACGGCCGAGGCGCTGGGCGTGGCGCCCGACCGGGCGCTGGCGCCCTACACCGTGACCGCGGCCGACCTGGCCCTGGTGGGGCCTCTGCCCACCACGTGGCCCGAGAAGAGCAAGCAGGACCGCCTGCCGTATCCCTCGCTGGACGAGGCGCTGGCCGAGCGCTTCCACTGCACGCGCGCGCTGCTGGCCGCGCTGAACCCGGGCAAAGAGATCGCCCGCCTGGCCGCGGGCGATTCGCTCCTCGCGCCGGCCATCGCCCCATCCCCGCCCATCCCCCGGGCCGAAGCCCTCGAGGTCAACCTCACGGAGAAGGTCATCCGCGCTTTCGGAGAGGGCGGCAAGCTGGTGGGCCTCTTCCACTGCTCGATCGCGGCCGACAAGGCGCGGCTGCCCTCGGGCCAGGCGAGCGTGATCGTGATCTCGGAGAACCCCGCCTACACCTTCGACCCGAAGATGTGGCCCGAGGTGAAGGACGTGACCCAGAAGCTCACCATTCCGCCCGGCCCGCGCAACCCGGTGGGCCTGTGCTGGATCGGCCTGAGCCTGCCCGGCTACGGCATGCACGGCACGCCGATGCCCGAGATGATCGGCAAGACCGGCTCGCACGGCTGCTTCCGGCTGACGAACTGGGATGCGCTGCGCCTGGCGAAGATGGTGCGGGTGGGCACGCCGGTGCGCTTCACGGCCCGGCCGGGCGACTAGGCGGTTGTTTCCCCTCGACGAGCTCGACGACTCGCTCGGCGATGCGGCGGGCGGGCCGGCGCGGCGCGTAGGCCCGGGCCGCGGCGGCCAGGCGCTGGCGCGCCGCCTCGTCGCCGAGCAGGCGCTCGACGGCCGCGGCCAGCGGCTCGCCGGGCCGCGGGCACTCGACGACGCCCTGGGCCGCGAGGTGGCGGGCGTTGGCCACCTCCTGGCCCGCCAGCGGCGCGATGGCCAGCGTGGGCACGCCCACCGTCACGGCCTCGGTCATCGAGAGGCCGCCCGGCTTCGACACGAACAGGTCGCTCGCCGCCATCAGCTCGGCCACGTAGTCCACGAACCCGAACACGTGCAACCGGGTCTGGCCCACGGGCACTAGGCGCTCGAGGCGGGCGCGGAGCGCCGCGTTGCGCCCCGAGACCACCAGCACGTCGCGGGGCTTGCCGGCCGCCAGGAGGTCGCGCACGGCGCCCTCCATCGGCCCGAGGCCCAGGCTGCCGCCCATCAGCAGCACGACGGGCACGTCGGGGCGAATCTCGTGCTTCTCCTTGAGCGCGGCCACGTCGAACGGCCCCTCGAACGCGGGGTCAATCGGCACGCCCGTGGCCTCGAGGCGCTCGAGGGGGATGCCCGTGGCGGCGAGGCGGATGCGAAGGTCCTCGTCGGGGACGAAGAAGGCGTCAATCTGCCCATTGCGCCAGGAGGGATGGGCGTCGAAGTCGGTGACCACGGTGGCCGCGATGCCGCGATGGATGCCGCGGGCGCGCAGCGCGGCCGCGGCTTCGGACCCGGTGATTTGTGTGGCCAGGATGGCGTTGGGCTGGAACTCGCGGACGAGTTGCTCGAAGGGACGCAGGGCGCGCTGGAGCAGCCAGGGCGGCAGGGTGCCGCCGCGCCTGGGCGGGTGGCGATAGAGCCACCCCCACAGCCAGGGCGCGTGGCGCACGATGAACAGGTAGCCGGTGACGTAGAGGGTGCGGAACCAGGCGGCCGCGTGGTCGCGCAGGTCAATCGCGCGCACCTGCCAGCCGGGCGCCCGTTCGGCCATGGCGCGCGCGATGGCCTCGCCGGCCTTGCCGTGGCCGCCGCCGACCGACATCGCGACGATTAGCACACGCTGGCTCATCATCGGCAGCTCTTGCGGCGCCCCACGGGACGCGCGGGGCAACCGCGGATGAATGGATGAATGGATGGGTGGATGGGTGTCAGACAATCATCCATTCATCCGCCCATCCATTCATCCCCTTTGGTCGCGGTCCAGGGCCTTGTGAGGTCCCTCGGCCCAGCGGCGGGAGAAGACCAGGGCCAGGCCATAGGCCACCAGGCCCACGGCCAGGCCCGCCGCCACGTCGGTGACCCAGTGGATGCCCAGGTAGAGGGTCGAAAGCACGTTCGCCACGGCGAAGAACGTGATAAGCGCGGCGAAGCGCACGTTGCCCAGGTGCCAAGTGATCAGAGCCATCGTCACCGCCAGCGACGTGTGGAAGCTGGGGAAGCAGTTGTCGAGCCCGCTCATCGCGCGGTAGGCCTGCATCACGGCGGGGTGGATGTCGTCGAGCAGCAGCCGCACGGCCTCGGTCCCCACGTCGTGCCGATAGTAGTGGAACACCTCGCGCACAGGCAGCCACAGGTAGCAGGGCAGCACGAGCAGGTAGTTGGCCAGATAACCGATGAGCAGCATGGCCAGGCCGCGGCGATAGCGCAGGTGGTCGAACACGAAGAGCACGACGAACACGATGCAGGGGAACACGACGACGTAGACGAAGCCCAGGAACCACGTGCAGGGCGGGCACGCGAGGCTCTGCTGGAGACTGGCTACGACGGCGCCCTCGAGGGCGTGGACGTCGGCCGTGTAGTCGTGCCCGCGGGCGGCGACCACCGAGGCCGTGAGCCGCTGGTCCACGCCCAAGTGCAGATAGGCGTAGTTGGCGAGCAGGATGGAGAGGCAGGCGGCGAGGTAGAGCGCCCTGCGGCCGTTGCGAAGGGTGCGCCACGCGGAACTGGCGGCGATGCGCCACGGCGCCACGCCGGGCACCGCCACCCACACGAAGAGCAGGATCGTGCCGACCATCAGCGCGGTCTCCACGACCCTGGCCACCAGCGTCGCGCTCATGCGTCTCCTTCGGCTGTTGTCGAGCAAGCCACACTTCGGACCGCAATCTTATAGTCGAAATCGCCGCGCGATGCAAACGAGGGAGGCGGGCTAGCGGGTCTTCTTCGGGGCATCCTCGTGGAGGTAGAAGCCTGGCGCCGTGGCGCGCAACGCGCCGCTGGTGAGGAGCGCCTGGGGCAGCGGCTCGGGGGCCGACGCCGCGCCCGGGGTGAAGGCCGCCTCGAAGCTCACCGCGGCCTCGCCGCCCGGGGGCACGAGGATGGCCTGCCGCATGGGCTCGATCTTCCAGCAGGGGTTGGCGATCTCCCACGCCAGCTCGCCTCGAAGCTCGCGCTCGTGGGGGTTCTTCAGCGCGAAGGCCAGGCGCTGGCGCTGCTCGCGGCCCGGGAGGAAGGTGAAACGCAGCTTCTCGAAGCGGCGGATGTAGCCCAGCAATTCCACGTCGGCGGCGGGGAGGAACTGGCCGAAGTCCCGTCCGCCGTCTCTCTTGGCGAAAATGGCGCGGTCGAGCACATCGGCGTTGTCGGCGATGGCGGTGAGCCGGAGTTGCCCCGGCGTAGCCTCGAACAGGCAGAAGTGATGGCGGCTCGCGGCGCGGGCGGTCCAGGCCTGGGGCGTCGCCGCGCCGAGCGGCTGGCCGCCGCCGCCCGAGACGATCTGCGCCAGGGCGCGCCCCGGCTCGGGGCCGATGGCGTGGGTGCGCTCGTAGCCGTGGTCGTGGCCCGAGAGCACGAGGTCCACGCCGTGCCGGAACAGCAGGGCGATGATGGCGCGCCGCAGGCCGTCGTGGCCGCCGTGGCGTCCCGCGCTGTAGAGCGGGAAGTGCGTCACCACGATCTTCCATCGGGCGCGGCTGGCTTCGAGCGCCTGGCCGAGCCAGCGGGCCTGCACGCTGTCGGCGTCGAACGGCGAGCTTGCGCTCAGGCCGAACAGCTCGACGTCGCCGAAGCGTTGCGCGTGCCATGGGCGGTCGGGAGGCAGGCGGAACTGCTCGCCATAGGCCGTGAGCGCGGCCCGGTCGTCATCGCCGTCCACCGCGAAGTACGGGCACAGGGCCAATAGCTCGCGGGCCGGGTCGAGGAAGTCCTCGCGCCAGCGCGCCCCCTTGTCGCCCTGCGGCACAAAGTCGCCCGTGTGCACCACGAAGGCTGGCTTGTGCGTCGCGATAGCGCGCGCGAGGCGGGCGTGGACCTCGGGGTTGCCGCACGAGTCGCCGTAGGCGGCGAAGCGCAGGCCTTCGGCTTCGCCCGCAGTGCACGGCAGGACGAGCATGAGCGCCAGATGCAGGGCGGGCCTCATCGCAGCCGCTCCGCGTGGCGGCGGATTTTGCGCGCGGCGGCCACGATGGCGTGCATGTCGGCCTCGGTGCCCAACAGCATGCTCTGCGACAGCCACACCACCTCGCGGCACGCGCGCTCGGCGTTCGGGCACACGACCTTCGTGTAGTCCATCTCGCGCCCGTAGTAGGGGCACGAGACGGGACAGTAGGCCGGCCCCGTGCCCTTTCGCTGGAACAACGGGTTGCGGTAGAGCGGGTGCGGGTAGCCTGGGCCGCAGGGCACGCCCTCGGCGCGCATCGCCTCGATGAACCGCTCGCGCGGCAGGCCGAACTCTTCGGCCACGATGCGGATGCCGTAGAGGTGGTACGAGCGGGGATTGGCCCGCGCGTCCTCGCGCATCGTGTGCAGGCCCTCGATGCCCGCGAGGCCGGCGTTGAGGAGCGCCGCGTTCCTCGCTCGGAGCGCCGTTTGCTCGGGCAGCCGGGTGAGCTGGGCGAGCAGCAGCGCGGCCTGGAACTCGGTCATGCGGTAGTTGCCGCCGGGCAGGTAGTGCTCGTACCAGGGCGCGTCCTTGCCGCGGCCCACGTTCGACAGCGAGCGGATGGTGTCGGCGAGGCCGGGGTCGTCGGTGAGCACGATGCCGCCCTCGGCCGAGGTGATGTTCTTCGATTGCTGGAACGAGAAGCCGCCCGCGTGGCCCAGCGCGCCGCAGCCCTTGCCGCGCCACTTCGAGCCCCAGCCGTGGGCCGAATCCTCGATCACCTTCAGGCCGCGGCGGCGCGCGATCTCCCCGATCCGGTCCATGTCGGCCGGCAGCCCGGCGAAGTGCACGGGCAGGACGGCCGCCGTCTTGTCGGTGATCGCCGCCTCCACCTGGCCCGCGTCGAGGTTCAGCGTGTCCAGCTCGATATCCACGAACACGGGGACGGCGTTGGCCTTGAGCACAGCGGTGGCCGTGGCCACGAAGGTGTAGGGCGGCACGATCACCTCCATGCCGGCGCCGATGCCGGCCCCGATGAGGGCCAGCTCGAGCGCCGCGGTGCCGTTGGTGCACGTGATGCCGAACCGCGCGTCCTGGAAGGCGGCGAACCGCTCCTCGAATTCGCGCACGCGCTCGCCGTACCACCACTGGCCGCTCTCCAGCACGGCGAGGAGGGCGCTCCGCTCGCGTTCGTCGTGCACCGGCCAGGCGGGCCAGGGGCCGGTGTGGGCGGGCTCGCCGCCGAGCAGGGCGGGCGTGGCGGAAGAGGAAGGGGACACTGCGGGCCTCCTTGCGCTCAGGGGGTGTGCGGAGATGCTGCCGCCTCGGTGATGGTACCGCCGGTTCCGCTCGGGGTCAAGCCGCCCCGCGGATTCGCTTGCAGAACGACGCGGTTTCCCGTATACTTGTCAGGTGTACCCTCCAGCTCACGCATCCCCAATTGATGGGCCAGGGCGGTTGTGTCGAGGGCCTCGCATCGGGCGAGCGGCGCCTCACTGAGGGGAATTGACGGATAGGCAGCCCGACAGGAGCAGACGGCAGTGGCCAGGGAGTTTCCGCTCGACCGCGTGCGCAACATCGGCATCATGGCGCACATTGACGCCGGCAAGACCACGGCGTCCGAACGCATCCTCTTCTACACCGGCAAGTCGCACAAGCTGGGCGAGGTGGACTCGGGCACGGCGACCCTCGACTGGATGCCGCAGGAGCGCGAGCGGGGCATCACCATCACCAGCGCCGCCACCACCACCGTGTGGCGCGGGCACATGATCAACCTGATAGACACGCCGGGCCACGTGGACTTCACGGTGGAGGTGGAGCGCAGCCTGCGGGTGCTCGACGGCGCCATCGGCCTCTTCTGCGCCGTGGGCGGCGTGGAGCCGCAGAGCGAGACCGTGTGGCGCCAGGCCGAGAAGTACGAGGTGCCCCGCATCGCCTTCGTGAACAAGATGGACCGCGTGGGCGCCGACTTCTTCGGCGTGGTCGAGGACATCCAGAAAGAGCTGGGCGCCAACGCCGTCCCCGTCGTCATCCCCAACATCGAAAGCGATCAGTTCGTGGGCATCGTGGACCTCGTGGAGAACTGCGCGGTCTACTACGGCGACGCCGACCTGGGCACGACGTTCCGCGAAGAGCCGGTGCCCGAGCGTCTGCGCGACGAGGCCGCCCGCTGGCGCCGCCACCTGATCGAGAAGGTCAGCGAGGTGGACGAGCGGCTGCTCGAGAAGTACTGCGCCGACGAACCGATCACCCAGGACGAGCTCCGCGCGGCCATCCGCAAGGCCACCCACGCCCACCTCGTCTGCCCCGTGCTCTGCGGCTCCGCCTTCAAGAACAAGGGCATCCAGCGCCTCCTCGACGCCGTCGTCTACTACCTCCCCAGCCCCATTGACCTGCCGCCCGTGAGCGGCGTGTGCCTCAAGGGCGAGCCGATCGAACGCGTGCCCAAGGACGACGGCCGCCTCGCCGCCCTCGCCTTCAAGGTCGTCGCCGACCGGCACATCGGCAAGCTCGTCTACGTGCGCGTCTACTCCGGCACCCTCCAGGCCGGCACCTACGTGCTCAACTCCAAGCAGCAGAAGCGCCAGCGCGTCGGCCGCCTCCTCCGCATGCACGCCAACCGCCAGGAGATCGTGGACGCCCTCTACTCGGGCGAGATCGGCGCCGTCATCGGCCTCAGCGACACCGTGACCGGCGACACGCTGTGCGCGGAAGAGCACCCGATCATCCTCGAGGCCATCGAGTTCCCCGCCCCCGTCCTCAGCATCGCCGTCACCACCGAGAACCGCCCCAGCGCCGACAAGCTCTCCAACGCCCTCGTCCGCCTCGCCGAGGAGGACCCCACCTTCGTCGTCGCCAACGACCCCGAGACCGACGACATCATTATCTCGGGCATGGGCGAGCTGCACCTCGAGATCATCCTCGACCGCCTCAAACGCGAGTTCGGCGTAGACGTGGCGGCCGGCCCCCCGCAGGTCGCCTACCGCGAGACCCTCACCGCGCCCGTCGAGATCAACGAGAAGTTCGTCAAGCAGACCGGCGGCCGCGGCCAGTACGCCCACGTGGTCATGACCCTCGAGCCCCTCGAACCCGGTCAGGGCTTCGAGTTCGTCAACGAGGTCGTCGGAGGCCGTGTCCCCAAGGAGTTCATCCCCGCCGTCGAAAAAGGCATCGTGGACGCCATGGCCAAGGGCCCCTGGTCGCGCCATCCGGTGGTGGACGTGCGGGTGACCCTCATCGACGGCTCGTCGCACGACGTGGACTCCTCCGACCTGGCCTTCCGCACCTGCGCGGCCATGGCCTTCCGCAAGGCCTTCCTCCGCGGCAGCCCCGCGCTCCTCGAGCCCATCATGAGCGTCAGCGTCCTCGTGCCCGAGGAGCACGCCGGCCCGGTCACCAGCAACCTGTGCTCCAAGCGCGGCCACATCGTGGGCATGGAGCGCTCCGGCGCCACCCAGGAGATCCGCGCCATGGTCCCCCTCGCCAACATGTTCGGCTACGCCACCGAGGTCCGCAACGTCACCCAGGGCCGCGGCACCTTCACCATGCACTTCGAGCACTACGAGCCCGTGCCCTTCGCCATCGCCGAGGAGATCATCGCCCGCAAGAAGGAACAGGCGGCCAGGCGGTAGGCGGACCCACAGACGCACCAAGAGCCAGGCACTCGGCGAGGGCCGCGAGCAGAAGAACAAGCCAATGGCCTTTCCAACCACTGTGCTCGCCATTGCCGGCATCTGCCTCGTCCTCGCCGTGCTCTTCAAGCTCCTGGGGGTGAATGTGGACAGCGCGGAGGTGCCGGGGCAGATCGTCTTCCCGCACGGCTGCCCGCACTGCTGGCAGAAGACTCCTCACGCGGCCTACGTAGACTTCCCCGTCGCGCGGACCGTGGCGCCCGCTCCCGTCGGCCAGACCGTCAAGTACAGGTGCCTGAAATCAAAGGTCGAGTACCGTGTCACGCAACGCCGGCCGGGCTACTACGAGTGGGCGCACGGCTACCTCGACGATGCCCGCACCTTCGTGGAAGACTGCCCACACTGCAACGGCATCCTCTGCTTCTACACCTGGAGCGCCCAGAGTCTCCACCAGGACTGCGCGAAGTGCGGCTACAGCTACGTGTCCGAACCGGACTAGGTCCTCGCATTCCTACCTTCCGCCCATACTTGCTCACCGCCCGGACCGGCCCGGTATGGCCGGAACGGCTGGAATCGCCCATTCTCGCGGTTCTGCCCATACTTGCTCACTTTCCCCCACTCAGGGGTGAGCAAGTATGGGCGATCCCCCCTCGGCCACGAGGCCCCGGCGACACCCCTTTGCTCCGCGAAATGTCGCCGCCACTCATAACCATTGGATTCTTCATCACTTACGCCCCATCGTGCCAGGCGCCACATCGGCCCCCTCGGCCCTCGCCCGGCGAAGACCCCAGGCGATCCAACCCGCGTCCGCGCCAGTGACCGCGGAGCAGTCGAAGACGCATCCCCACCTCAAACGCGGGGGCGAGAGGAGACGGCCCAAACGTTACGCCCGTCCTTCATTCGCGCAAATTCGCGTGATTCGCGGTCGCATCACCTCTTCTCCAGCCACCCATTCGCCCCCATCCACGCCTCGCAGCGGCCGGGCCAGGTCGAGAGCACGGGGTCGCCCGGCGCCAGGCCGAAGCCGTGCCCGCCGTTCTGGTAGATGTGCAGCTCGGCCTTCACCTTGTGCTCGCGCAAGGCCATGTAGAACAGAATGCTGTTCTCGGCCGGCACGCCCGTGTCGCCGCTGGTGTGCATGAGAAACGTCGGCGGCGTTTTCGCCGTGACCTGCTTCTCATTGGACAGGCTCTCCACGAGCTTCGCATCGGGGTCCTTGCCGAGCAGGTTGTTCTTCGAACCCTGGTGGGTGTACTTCGTGGTGAGCGAGATGACGGGGTAGACAAGCACGGCGAAGTCGGGGCGGCAGCTCACGCGGTCAATGGGGTCCTTGGCCTCGGCGTTGCCCTCATCGAAGTGAGTGGCGGCCGTGGAGGCGAGGTGTCCGCCGGCCGAGAAGCCCAGGATGCCGATGCGGGCGGGGTCCACGCCGAACTCCTTGGCCCGCGAGCGGACGGTGCGAATGGCGCGCTGGGCGTCGAGCAGGGGCGCGGGGTGCTGGTATTTCGGGGCGTGGCGGTACTTGAGCATGAACCCCGCGACGCCGAACGAGTTGAGCCAGGCCGCCACGTCCTTGCCCTCGTGGCCGACGGCGAGGTGGCCGTAGCCGCCGCCGGGGCAGATGACGACGGCGGCGCCGTTGGCCTTGTCGGCCGGCGGCAGCCAGATCGTCAGCGATGGTTTATCGGCCTCCGTGTCGCCCGCGGCGCCGGGCGCGCCGTCGGGCCACAGCAGCTCCACCTTCGGCTCGGCCGCGGGGGCCTTCGAAGCTAGAGCAATCGCCACGAACAGCACAAGTGCCCACAGCCCGTGTCCCATCATCTCGGTCTCCTTGGCTTCCTCCCCGGTCTTCGCCCACATCTTCCGTCCCGTTGCCCGCGAACGCGGGCGACCGGGCCCTAGCCCAGGGCGACCGAAGGGAGCCCTGGGAACATGGTTTCCCCCTCATCCAAGCCCCTGAAGGGGGCGCTTCATTGCCATTGAATCGCCCCGTTCGGGGGCTCAATGCTTGGTGCCCTCCTCCCAGGGCTCCCTTCGGTCGCCCTGGGCTACGGCCCAAACGCCCCCATTCGGGGGCTAAGACCCGCCCGCCGGAACATGCGGGCGACGACCAGACTTCCTCCTCGGGTTGCGGCTCACAGGATCAGCATCGCGTCCCCGTAGCTGTAGAAGCGATAGCCCAGGCGTTTGGCCCCCTCGTAGGTGGCGAGCACACGCTCGCGGCCCGCGAAGGCGGCCACCAGCATCAGCAGCGTCGAGCGCGGCAGGTGGAAGTTCGTGATCAGCGCGTCCACCGCGCGGAACTCGAAGCCCGGGGTGATGAAGAGGTCGGTCCAGCCCGACCTCGCGCCCCACGGCCCCTGGCGGGCGGCGGTCTCGAGCACCCGCGTGGCCGTGGTGCCCACGGCTACCACGCGGCGGCCGGCGGCCCGCGCCTCGGCCACGGCCTCCGCCGCTTCGGCCGGCAGCTCGAACCACTCGGCGTGCATGGCGTGGTCCTCGATGCGCTCGGCGGTGACGGGCTTGAACGTGCCCAGGCCCACGTGCAGCGTAAGGGTGGCGCGGCGCACGCCTCGGGCCTCCAGCGCGGCGAACACCTCGGGCGTGAAGTGCAGCCCGGCCGTCGGCGCGGCCACGGCGCCCGGGCGTCGGGCGTAGACCGTCTGGTAGCGCGCCAGGTCGGCCTCGCGCTCGGCGTCGCCCTCGGGCGGCCGGCGAATGTAGGGCGGCAGCGGCGCGCGGCCCACCCGTTCGAGCGTGGCCAGCAGCTCGTCGTGGCTCATCGGGAAGGCCAGATGCACCTGGCCGTCGGGCAGGCGGCCGTAGAAGGTGGCGGTGAGGGCGCCGCCCTCGAACGCCAGGCACTCGCCCAGCTTCACGCGGGCCGAGCCCTTGAGCATCGCGCGCCACACCTCGCCCTCGGGGGCGATGAGCAACACCTCGAGGCGGCCGCCCGTCGGTCGCCGGCCGACCAGCCGCGCGGGGATCACCCGCGTGTCGTTCAGCACCAGCAGGTCGCCGCTGCCCAGGTACTCGACAACGTGGCGGAAGCGGCGGTGCTCGACGGCGCCCGATTCCCGGTGCAGCACGAGCAGGCGCGACTCGTCGCGCCTTGCCGCCGGGTGTTGGGCGATCAGGGCGGGGGGCAAGTCGTAATCGAAGTCACTCACCTGCAAGGGGACGTTCCTCGCGGAGCGGCGGCGCGAGGCGTGGTGCGTGAGAAGAGGAGAGGAAGACGCCGCGCCCCGCCCTGTCTCTTCTCACGTATGTCACGCATCACGCATCACGTATCAACAGATTCTCGGCAACTGCTCCCCGTAGGGCGGATCCACAACCCGCCTCCCGCCGATGCTTGTGCGCAGCGTCACGCGCCCCCTCGCGCCGTCGAGCACGCGGCCGATGCGCGCGGCCGACCGGCCCAGCGGGTGCGCCCGCATGGCCGCGAGGACCGCCGATGCGGCGGCTTCGGCACAGACTACGACCACCTTGCCTTCGTTGGCCACGTAGAGGGGGTCGAGGCCCAGCAGGTCGCACGCGCCCCGGACCTCGGGCCGCACGGGAATCTTCGCCTCGTCGAGCTCGATGTCGTGGCGGCAGGCCTCGGCGACCTCGCACACCACCATCCCGAGCCCGCCGCGCGTGGGGTCGCGCAGCGCGTGGACCGCCTCGCCGCCGGCCGCGAGGATGGCGGCCACGAGGCCAGCGAGGGGCGCCACGTCGCTCGACACCGGGGTCTCGAAGCTCAGGCCCTGCCGTTCGCTCAGGATCGCCACGCCGTGTTCGCCGATGGGGCCGCTGACGAGCACGGCGTCGCCCGGCGCGGCGCGTTCCATTGCCACGTTCCTTCCCGCGGGAATCACGCCGATGCCCGAGGTGTTGATGAACAGGCCGTCGGCCGCGCCGCGCTCGACCACCTTCGTGTCCCCGCAGACCACGGCCACGCCGGCCTCTGCCGCCGCGGCCTGGGCCGAGTCCAGGACGGCCGCGAGGTCGTCGAAGGCCAGACCCTCTTCGAGGATGAGCGCAAGCGAGAGGTGCAGCGGCGTCGCCCCCACCATCGCCAGATCGTTCACTGTGCCGCACACGGCGAGGCGCCCGATGTCGCCTCCGCGGAAGCGCAGCGGCTTCACCACATAGCTGTCGGTCGTGAACGCCACGCGGCCCGGCGGCAGGTCCAGGAGCGCGCTGTCCGACAGCGGCGCCAGCGCGGGGTTCCCGAAGCGGGAGACCACCATGTCCCGGATGAGCTGCCTGGTGAGCGAGCCGCCGCCGCCGTGCGCCAGCAACACGCGAGGTTCAACCATCTTGGCCCTCCCGCAACCGGCGGCGTGATACGTGATGCGTGATGCGTGAGCAGATGAAGCGAGGAGGTTCAGCAGAACGGGGCGCCATAGTGGGCCTCCTCTTCGTGGACGGTGTAGCGGCGCTGATCGGGGACCATGGTGAGGAGAAGGCGAATGACCTGCGTTGCCAGGTCCAAGCGATGTGCCGTCACTTCCTCTTCCAGGACGTGTCGGGCCTTGTAGTACCAGTCTCTGGTCTCGCGTGCCGAGCCGAGGCTGTACTCGTAGAAGCGGGCACGGTCCTTGTTCGAGCCTCGCGAGTAGCCTTCCGCGATGTTCGCACTTACGGAGCCTACCGCCCTGTAAAGCTGGTCCGAGAGGCTACGCGTCCTCGGATCACCCATCAGTTTGGTCACATCGCTCCAGGCCAGGTCGGATGCGAAGAGCGCCAGACGATAGGCCTCCACCTTCCACAGGAAATCGCCCGTGACTGCCTCAGGCACCGTCTTCTCCCAGCTCTGATAGGTCACCTCGGGACTCCTTGAGCTCCGCCTCTTCTCACGCATCACGTATCACGCATCACGTGGCGTCTACCGTTCCCCATACTTGTAGTAAGCCGCGCAGCTCCCTTCCGTGGAAACCATGCACGGCCCCACGGGCGTTGCCGGGGTACACCGCTTGGCAAAGAGGGGGCACTGCGGCGGCTCGAGGACGCCGCGAAGCACCGCGCCGCACGAGCAGCCGGGGTTCTCCAGCTCGGGCGGCACCCCGACGCCAAGGACCTCGAGCGCGTCGTGGGCGCGAAGCTCGGGCCGAAGCGCCAGGCCGCTCTCCGGGATGGTGCCCAGGCCCCGCCACGCCGAGTCGCACGGGCGGAACACCTCGGCGACCCGCTCGCGCGCCCTGGCGTTGCCCGCGGGGTGGACCCAGCGCCTGTACTGAATCTCGACCCTCGGCGCGCCCTCGACCACCTGGAGGAGGAGCATGGCGATGCCCTCGAGGATGTCCGCAGCCTCGAAGCCGGTGACGACGCACGGCGCGCCATAGCGGGCCACGAGCGGCTCGTAGATGGCCGTGCCCGTGATCACGCTCACGTGGCCGGGACACAGGAAGCCGTCGAGCTTCACCTCGCCGCCGGCCAGGATGGCCTCCATCGCGGGGGGGATCACCTTGTTGGCGATGAGGAAGAGCAGGTTCGCCAGGCGGCGGTCGCGGGCGTAGGCCACGGTGGCGGCGACGGCGGGGGTGGTGGTCTCGAAGCCGATGCCGAAGAACACCACGGCGCGGTGCGGCGCGGCCTCGGCGATCCGGAGGGCATCGAGCGGCGAATAGACCATCCGCACGTCGGCGCCCTCGGCCCTGGCGCGTTCGAGGCTCGAGTGGCTGCCCGGCACGCGCACCATGTCGCCGAACGTGGCGAGGGCCACGCCCGGCCGCCGTACGATCTCCAGCGCGGCATCCACCATGCCCATCGGCGTCACGCACACGGGGCAGCCCGGGCCGCTGAGGAGCCTGACGTTCGGCGGCAGCAGGGCCCGGACGCCGCTGCGGAACATGGCCATCGTGTGGGTGCCGCAGACCTCCATGAAACGCACCACGCGCGGGGCGAGGCGCTCCGCGCGCTCGGCGATGAGCTTGAGCAAGTCGGGAACCATGCCGCGTGATGCGTAATGCGTGATGCGTGACTCAGAAGGGGAACTCAAGGTTTGCCCTCCCCTGCGCTCTCGATGCGGGCAAGCTCCTCCCAGATGCGCAGGCTCTCGGCCGCGTCGTCGCCCGTCATCTTCTCGATGGCGAAGCCGGCGTGCACGAGCACGTAGTCGCCCACTTGCGGCTCGTCCACGAGGCTCACGTCGGCCTCCCGACGGTTCCCCAGCACGTCCACGGTCGCCCGGCGGCCCTCAAGCTCGACAATCCTGGCGGGAACGGATAGGCACAAGGCGCTGCTCTCCTCTTGCTTAGCACGTGATGCGTGATTCGTGATACGTGAGAAGAGAAGACAGGGGAAAGCCAGACTCTCCCATCTTCTGCCTCTTCTCACGCCTCCCGCCTCACGAATCACGCGCTCTGGCCAGCGCCACCACCGCCTGTCCCAGGCTCAGGCCCCCGTCATTGGTCGGCACCAGGCGATGGTAGCGCACGTCGAAGCCGTCGCGCTCGAGGGCGGCCACGGCGCCTTCCAGCAGGCGCAGGTTCTGGAAGCAGCCGCCGCTGAGGGCCACCGTGCGCAGGCCCCGCTCGCGGCGGACGATGCCGCACACGGCGCGCACCACCTCGATGATCGTACTGTGGAACCGCGCGGCGATCAACCCGCGTGGGGTGCCGCGCCGCAGATCGTCGAGCACCGAGCGCAGGACCTCACGCGGGCTGATCGTCCACGGCACGCTCGTCACGTCCAGGCTGAAGGGGTAGTACACCCCATCGGGGGCCTCGGCGGCGGCCTCCAGCTCGATGGCAGCCTGGCCCTCGTAGCTCACGCGGGTGCAGATGCCCAGCAAGGCCGACACGCCGTCGAAGAGGCGGCCCATCGAGGAGGTCTCGGGGCAGGCGACCCCTTTGTCGAGCAGCTCCTGCACGGCGGCGAGCTCGGCGAGCGGCACGCCGGCGCGCTCCAGCTCCTGGTGGCACAGGGGCCTGGCCTGCGGCGCAATCGCGGCGGACGCCTGGGTGGCCAGATAGGCGAGGGTCATCCGCCACGGCTCCTTGATGGCCCGTTCGCTGCCCGGCATCGGCACGTAGGCCAGGTGCGCCAGCCGCTCGAAGTCGGCCAGGGTGGCCACCAGGAACTCGCCGCCCCACACCTTGCCGTCGGTGCCGTAGCCCGTGCCGTCCAGCGAGACGCCGATGACCGGCCCCTCCAGCCCGTGCTCGGCCAGGACGGAGGCGGCGTGGGCGTGGTGGTGCTGAACGCCGACCAGCCCCACGCCGTTCCGGCGCCGCGCGTAGGCCGTCGAATGATAGCCTGGGTGCAGGTCATGGGCGACGAGAGACGGGCGGGTCTCGAGGATGCTCTGGAAGTGTTCGATGGTCTCCTCGAAGAAGGCCAGGGCGTCGGCGTGGTCGAGGTCGCCGATGTGCTGGCTGAGGTAGGCGCGGCCCTTGCGGATGAGGCAGATCGTGTTCTTCAGGTCGCCGCCCAGGGCCAGAACGGAGGCCGACGGTGTGAGGGGTTGGGCGGTGGGGGCCCGAAGCGGAAGCTGGACGGGGATTGCCCGTGGGACCTCGCCGCGGGCTCGGCGCTGGACGATGGGCTGGCCGCGGAAGGCGCGCATGACCGAGTCGTCGGACCGGCGGATGATGTCGCGGTCGTGCACGAGGAACAGGTCGGCCACGGAGGCGAGGCGCTCCAGCGCCTCGGCGTTGCCGATCGCGATCGGCTCGTCCGTGCGGTTGGCGCTGGTCATCACCAACGCCACGAAGCCATGCTGCATCAGGAGGACGTGGACGGGGGTGTAGGGGAGCATGAGGCCGAAGAACTGGCTGGCGGGCGCCACGCCGTCGGCGAGGGGGTGGCCGTTTCGCTTGCGGGCCAGCACGATGGGCTTGCGCCAGCTCGCGAGCAGGCGCACCTCGGCCGCGGTGAGCTCGCACAGGCGCGCCGCCGCCTCGAGGTCGGGCACCATGACGGCGAAGGGCTTCTTCTCGCGCCACTTGCGCTCGCGGAGGGCCCGGACCGCAGCCTGGTTCGTCGCGTCGCAGGCCAAGTGGAAGCCGCCCAGGCCCTTGATGGCCGCGATCTGGCCGTCCCGCAGCGCGTGGGCGACAGCGGCGATGGGGTCGTCGCACGGGACCGGCTGGCCCCCGGGATCGAGGAGCGAAAGCCGCGGGCCGCAGACCCAACAGGCGTTGGGCTGGGCGTGGAAGCGACGGTCGGCGGGGTCGTCGTACTCGCGCTGGCAGTCGGCGCACATCGTGAAGCGCTTCATCGAGGTGAATGGGCGGTCGTAGGGGAGGCTCTCGGCGATGGTGAAGCGCGGGCCGCAGTTGGTGCAGTTGATGAAGGGGTAGCGGAAGCGGCGGTCGGCGGGGTCGAGCAACTCGCGGCGGCAGTCGTCGCAGAGGCCCATGTCGGGCGGGATCTCGGCCAGCGCTTCTGGGAGGCGCTCGCTCTTGACGATGATGAATTCAGCTTCGCTTGTGGGCGGGACGTCCCCGTCCCGCGTATCGCGGCGAGTGGGCACCCCGCCCACAATCGGGATGGCTTCGTGCCGGACCTCGGCGACGTCGGCCACGGGCGGCGCCTCGGGCGCCAGGCGCGCCACGAAGCCATCGCAGTGCTCCCTCGGCCCCTCGACCTCGATGAGCACGCCCGAGGAGTCGTTGCGCACCCATCCCGAAAGGCCCAGGCTGCGCGCCAGGCGGTAGACGTAAGGCCGAAAGCCCACGCCCTGAACCGCCCCGCGCACGTGCACGCGGTATCTTGCCACCTCTGGGGCCATTCGGACGGCTCCTTTCCCCACCCGGGATTATAGCACGATCCGGCAGCCGCAGGAAACTGCTTCGCGCCCGCTCCCGGTTGCACGCCGTGTGGCAACAGGTAGAATAGGTTGAGTGGCCGTTACGCGGGAGGGGCCTCAGAAGGACGAGGCCATCATGGGAGCTGAACGCGCGGTGACTCGGCGGCGCTTTCTTCAGGGTGCGGCGGCCGGGGCCGCGGCGCTCGTTGGCCGCCGCTGGCTGGGGGCGGCACCCGCGCGCCGCGAGCGCTCGCCGAATCTCCTGGTCATCATGTCCGACGAACACAACGCCGGCGTGGCCGGCTGCTATGGCAACGCGCTGGCGCGCACGCCCCACCTCGATGCCCTGGCGGCGCGCGGCGTGGTGTTCGAATCCGCCTACACCAACTCGCCGCTGTGCGTGCCGGCGCGCCTGGCCTTCACCGCGGGCAAGTACAGCAGCCGCGTCGGAGCGTGGAGCAACGACTGCTGGCTGCCCAGCCCCGACTACCCGTCGCTGCCCCGCGCCCTCAACGCCGCGGGCTACGAAAGCTTCCTGTGCGGCAAGCAGCACTACGACGCCGCCTGCCGCTACGGCTTCACCGAG
>Ga0116145_1001014_pt1 | contig 29716 bp, 18 predicted proteins | sample AD_JPNHG1_MetaG_FD_89747 | JGI IMG/M metagenome (GOLD analysis project Ga0116145, IMG submission 89747) | Active sludge microbial communities of municipal wastewater-treating anaerobic digesters from Japan - AD_JPNHG1_MetaG | ecosystem: Engineered > Bioreactor > Anaerobic > Digestate | place... | reverse complement strand
TGGGTACGCTGGCCAAGGCCGGTCTGCCGCTGCACTTGAGTGAGATCACCATCACCTCGCCCAATAACGACGCACGCGGCATGCAGATCCAAGCGGTGCTTACGCGCAACCTCTACCGCACCTGGTTCAGCGTGGAACCGATGATGGGGATTACTTGGTGGAACGTGGTGGATGATTGCGGCGCACCGGGCGAGCCCTCGGTTTCCGGCCTGTTCACGCGCAACATGGAGCCCAAGCCGGCCTTCCACGCGCTGAACAAGCTGATCAACGACGAATGGAAGACGCGCTTGACGCTCAAGGCCGACGCGAATGGCAAGGTCGCCTTCCGCGGCTTCAAAGGCACCTATCGCGTAAGCTGGAAAGATGCCGCCGGCGCCGCAAAGCAAGCCGAATTCAAGCTCACAAAAGACGGCGACGGCCTCTGAGTGGAGTTAGCAGGTAGGATTTAGGAGTTAGGAGTTAGGGTGACTTGCCTATAAATTTGGGCTCTTAGACGATTGGCGGCGGACTCACCGCTACACGGGCAAGATGCCCGTGCCACACCGCCCGCACCCGTAGTTCCGGCAGGATCGGCAGTTCCCAAAACTTCGTGGCATGGGCGTCCCGCCCATGAAACACGGGCAAGATGCCCGTGCCACACCTCTGCGCCTCCGTGTTAAAAAACCCGAGCCTCCCAAACCCTTTGCGTTCTATGCGTTCTTTGCGGCTATTACCGTAGTCATACCCTCAAAAAAATCTGCGGCATCTGCGGATCAAAAAACCGAGCCATGCCAGAAACCAAAGAGCGTTGAAAGTTCAACTTGCTCTTTTTAGGCTAAATGCTTTCCGCGCGTAGCGCGGAAGCGGAATCGCTGTCCAGATAGAGCGCGCATCCCTGGTGGCGCTGCAGGATCGAGGCCGGACAGAGCGGCGTGACCGGCCCTTCCACGGCCCCTTTGACGGCTGCGGCCTTGCGCGCATCCGGCACGGTGCAGACGATGCGGCGGCTCTTCATGATCTGCGGGATGGACATCGAGATCGCCTGTGTGGGCACCTCATCCAGCGTCGCGAACCAGCCCTCGCCCACCTGTTGGCGGCGGCAGGCTTCGTCCAGTGTTACAACCAGATACGCCGCATCGGTCTCGAAATCGGCCGACGGATCATTGAAGGCCAGATGGCCGTTCTCGCCGATTCCTATGCACGCGACATCAATCGGCGCGGCGTCGACCAACTGCTTCAGTCGTTCGCACTCCGCCTCAAGATCCGCCGCCTCGCCATCGACCTCGACAAAGGCACGCAGCGGGGTCGGCAACGCACCGACGAGGCGCTCGCGCAGATAGGCACGGAAACTGGCACGGTGCGTGACCGGCAGTCCCGCGTACTCATCCAAATGAAACGCCATGACCTGCGACCAATCGATATCAGGCGTCTGCGTCAGCGCTTGCAGGAAACCGAATTGGCTAGCGCCGGTTGCCACGATTAAGCGCGCCTCACCGCGCTCGGCCAGTGCTTGCCTGAGCACTGCCGCCGCATCGGCGGCGGCAGCGCGTGCCATCTCTTCAGAACTCTTTAAAACATGAACTCTCATTCAATCGTCCTTGCGACCACCCAAGGTCTTGTCGGCCATGAAGAGAGCACCCTTTGATCCAGCACTCATCTCAAGCATCCAGATCACATCCGACGCGCTAGCCTCTTCCTCCACCTGCTCGTCGATGAACCAGCGCAGCATGTTTTGTGTAGCATAGTCCTTCTCGGCAATCGCAAGAGCATTGATCTCATTGATCCAAGCTGTGACCTGCTGCTCGTGAGCGAGCACTTCCGTGAAAATCGCCTGCAGGTCTTTCCATTCGGTCTTCGGCATATCCATCGCGGCCAACTTGACCTTGGCACCCCGGTCCTGCAGGTATGCAGAGAACTTCATCGCATGCTCCTGCTCCTCTTCGAACTGAAGGGTGAGCCAGTGTGCCGCGCCCTTAAATCCTTTGTCCATCGCGTCATTCGCCATGGCGAGATAGAGGAAGGCTGAGTAAAATTCACGGTTGATCTGATCGTTGATCGCCTGGGTCATTTTTTCACTGATCATGGTCGTTTCTCCTTTTCACAATTTTCTCGGGCACTCCCCGCAGAAGTCCCACGAGTACTTCCAAGGTACCAAGTTCCTGATGGGCTGTCACTCCGCAATTGTTTTCTCTCACAGAGGGGGCGCGCTGTGCGCGAAGTAGGATTTAGGAGTTAGGATTTAGGAGTTGCACTGCTCGGTTTTTTAATCCACAGATGGCACAACAGATTACACAGATTTTTTGGGGGGAGGGCTGCGGTCCTGCCACAGCGCCAGGTGCCAGGCATTCATCAGGCGGCGTGTCACTCCGCCCACGGGCAAGATGCCCGTGCCACACCTGCGGGATCGGCAGCGCGGCTCGTGGGGACACTCGCCCTCCAGGCTTCGCGCCTTCGCGTGAAACAACCGAGCAGCGCTTTTACTCTCACGGTTGCGAGCCACTGCGTGGTCGCAACAAAGAGGTTGACTCGCGACCAGCGACTTGCCCAAATCCCAAATCTAAAATCCCAAATCTAAAATTCTCTCTCCCCCCCGCGCTCCGCGCAACACTCATGAACTACAGATACTCCTCCGGCGTTTCGGCGACGAGGCCGTAGAGCGCATGCTGGTCGGCCAGCGCTGGATTCGTGCCGCCTGGCGCGGGCATGAGAAAATCGGCAAGAATGGCGCGCAACTGCGCAGCGTCGTGCGTTTCGCACTCCCACACCACCAGCACGCGCCAACCGGCCTGCCAGAGCTGGCGTAATACAGCGCGGTCGCGCGCGGCGTTGCGCGCGAACTTCTTTTTCCAGAAATTCGTGCGCGTGGAAGGCGTGTGGCGTGCTGCGGCGCAGCCGTGTGCATGCCAGAAACAGCCGTGCACCAAGATGATCTTTCGATGGCGTGGCAGCACGATGTCCGGACACCCCGGCAAGTGCTTGACATGCAGCCGGTAGCGGAAACCCATCGCATGTACCATCCGGCGCACCCGCCACTCTGGGGCGGTGTCTTTGCTGCGGATGCGCGACATGCAGCGGTGACGCTGCTCTGGCGTCATCGTGTCCATCATCTAAACCAGAATCAACCCGACATACGAAACGGTGCCGGGGCCATTGTTATAACGGAGGCCCGCTGCCTCCAACAGCGCGGTCACATCGATGCAGTACGCCTCCAATGACGCGATCGCCTGATCGGGCATGCGGCAGGACTCACCGCGCGTGTAGGCGCAGGTTTCACACAGTTCACAGGCACCCGCGCTTAAGGCCAGCATCGGTGTCTGCTGTGCGGCCATATATGCTACTACGCGACGGAACAGGTCGTTGTGGCGCGCGGCACTATCCATCATGCTCTCAAAATCAAAACTGTCCACTAGCGGCCAGACGGTTTGGATCACCAGTCCGCGCGTGAAGCGGCGCACCCGGTCGGCCAGTTCTTCCGGCGTGCCGACACCGGGCGGACAGGCCCAGTTGGTGCCGTATTTGCCGCACTGATTGGCGACGCATGCCGCGCGGAATGCAGAGTTAAAGACGATTGCCTCGGTCACGACCTCACCGAAGTGCGTCACGCCGAGTTCAATCAACATCTCTTTTAAAGCTTGTGTCATCACTCTCATGCGGGCGGAGCCCGCGATAGGTAGTAAGGCAGTGAGGCTGTAAGGCTGTAAGGTGGATCAGACGGATCAAAACAATGCCCTAAAAACCCTCCGGCCTCCGTGCACCGCGCGGCAGCGTGGCACCCCTTACAGTCTTAACACTCCTAAATCCTAACTCCTAACTCCTAAATGCGCTACCGCGCTAAAGTTCGATGATCGCTGGATCACAGGGAGTGATGCACTGCATACCGTTCGGCGTAACCAGAAAGGTGTCTTCTACACCGACCGCACCGCTACCGGGGACCACAAATTTGGGTTCAAGCGCGATGCACATGCCGACGGCCAGCGTGTCGGCTGAGCGTGCACCCAGCACGGGCTGCTCGTTGATTACGATGCCGGTGCCGTGGCCTACGAAGCGGGCCTTTTGCGAGAGGCCCATGAAGCAGTCAGCGAGACCAGCTTCAGCGGCCCGCGCCAGTGCAAGGGCATAGAGGTCTTCACAGCGCGCGCCGGGCACGCCTGCGGCGGCGATGGTGTGCTGGATGTCGATCGCCACCTGATGCGCGTCGCGCGCTTGGGGCGCCAGCGGACCGATCGAGAAGGTGCGCGTGCAGTCGGTCAGGTAACCATAGAAATTGGCAGCGATATCAACCATTACAGCCATGCCGTCAGTCAGGCGCACACCGCTTTGACCGATCGGTATCGAGGGGTGCAGGCCCGCGCCGCCGAGCGCGAAATCATAGGGCGAGGCAGCGCCGCCGTTGTCTCCAGCCAGTACGGTACCCATAAACACCTCCATACTGTTGCCGGCGATCCGGAAAAGACCCAAGCTGCCGGCCTTGAGCATCAGGTGAAACATTTCTACCGACCACTCTTGATCGGTCATGCCCGGCTCGTAGACGGCGGCATACTGCGGGATGATGGCTGCGTGGCGGCTGCCGGTCTTTTTCATGATCCCGATTTCATACGGCGTCTTGATAGCGCGGCAACGGCGCAGCAGCGCCGAACCATCGGCGCACTCGGCATCGCCGAACACCGCCGACAACCGTAGCCATTCGCTGTGGGTCAGGTCGTCGGATTCGAGCAAGATGCGCCGGGGCAAGGCCACACCGACGTTACGCAGCAACTCTGGGATCTGTTCGGGTTTACGCACATCAGCCACGGTGTCGCCCTGCAGACCAACGGGGCGACGCACAAAAAACCAGGGCGTACCTTCCACGGGCAGATAGACAAACCCCATAAAGACACGACCGGAGGTGTAAAAAAGATTCACGTTGGTGGCGACCAGCAGCGCATCTGCGCCATCGGTGCGCAGTGCTTCCTGCATGCGCGACCACCGCAGTCGCAAATCGTCCATCAATTCGGGTGTGTGTGCTGTAAACATGGCGCGATGATACCTGAGAGGGGCGGGCGTGTAAAGTCATCTCCGCGTTGCGCACAGAGGATGGTTTCAGGATTCGGGTTCAACCACATCCAAGATGCGTGCAGATTCAAAAAAGAGCGGATGTTCTTTATCCTTGCGCAATTCGCGCATCAGTGGATTTTTGATCTGCTCATCGCGGTTCAGAACATCATCGAAAATCGCGTCCAAAACTTCTTCAGACTGACTTTTATCGAGCAAGATCGGGTAGATCACGCTGATTTGCATGTCAGGCAACAACAAGAGCGCGTATTGGATGGCATCCAGACGGTCATCGGCATGCAGCTCGTCAAAGGCTTGTTTCATCGCAATAGCCTGCTGAGCAGACGGGGCTTGTGTCTTATCCCTCAGCGCCTCAACCCGATTCTCCCAAGCCACCACTGCGGTCTGGCGCGCGGTCTGCTCCTGCTCCTCGGCAACGCTGGAAACCGTGACGTTCGTCTGCGAACCGCCTGACGGCTTTTCCGGCAAAACGGAAGACGCGTGTGACGACGGGCGTTCACGCACGCGCTTTTTATCGGCTCCGACCCCGCGCGTTCGAGCTTGCGCGGCAACGCTGCGGACAGGCTTTTTACGTTCCGGCCCCCCTACTTCTTGCCTGGTATCGGTGACCTGTACCGCCTCACGCTTGCGGTCGTAAAAAATCAAGCAACCAATCAACATCAAGGCCGCAAAAGCAAACCATCTGAACCGTTTCATGAGAATTGAATTGGGTTGCGGGCTGCGCCCGCGCTAGTTCTGTGGCGTGGCGTTCGGCTCCCCGGTTTCGGATTGCATGGCTGCCTGAGGGTCGGACTCATCCCCTCCATTTGCGCGCAACCACGCTGCGGCAGCGTCAGGTCCAGAGTAGGGTTCCTGAGTCATAAATTCGTAGTGCTCCCGCGCCACTGCGGCGGCGTCAGGGTTCGGCCCCTCGATGACCTCTACCATCGCAGCCACGCCATACGTCTCAGGCAGTTGAGAAGAGAGGATGGCCAACTCCTCCAAATATGCGTTCACCTTGGTGACCTTCATCGCCGCAGCCAACATTTCAGCCTGCAAAGCCGGATCCTCAATTTCGTTATATGCCATGGTCCACTGGACCATAACATCGTCTGCGATATGATCTTCCGGGTCATTCAACATCTGTGACAACTCCGGCAAAGCACGCAACCCGATCCAGCCTAAAACGGTCGCCACTTCGGCACGAACATCCGGATCATCGTCCGTGAGCAGCTCTCTGGCCTGACGCATCGCCGCACGCTCATCGCCGTCATCTAGCAGACTCCGCATCTCCTGCGCCTTTTTCTGGCTGGGTGTCAGCGGAGGCTGCGTCTTCGCGACAACCGGTAGTGCATTGGTCTCCTCCTGCTGACCTTGACCCGCGTCCGCCGCCGCAGATTGCACACGTTCATTTTCATTCGTGCCGTCCGCAACGGACCGCGCCCCGGTTTTCCCGGAGGATCGCAGTTTTCTGGCATGACTCCGCCCCGTTTTCCCCGCTTTCTCTACAGAAGATTTTTCTGCAGGACGCCTATCGGTCTGCCGGATATGCAGAGTGAGCCCCAGCACACACAATCCGGCAACCGCCAGCCATATCAGCAAGCGGGGCGTCATCATGCTTTTCTTCATGCCGAATCCTAGTTGTCCCAGCCTTCCGACCAGTCGTGCTCGACATCTTCCGCCATAATCTTGAACCAATACGAACCCATCCAGGTGCGCCTTTCGATCCGTTCGCTGATCTGGTACAACCCCATGCCCGGCATGTCAAAATAGGCGCTGCCACTCGGCTTGACCGGAGTCATCACGCCTTGGATCCTGATGCCGGCCTGTTCCCTTTGCAACGTGCCGAGATCATCGCCGTACCAGAGTCCGAAGTTGCCCTGAAAAACACCCGTATTCCGATTCAGGTTCACGTTCAGGCTGCATGGATTGACGGATGCCTCGAAATCGTTCAACCTGACATTGTTTACATCTCTGGCCAACACGCGCCGTTCCTGCGCGAATGAGCTGCCGACCAGAGTCAGCGGAATCGCCTCGTCAAAGCCGGGCCAATAGAGCAGTTTCGTGTAGGTCGCATCCAACTGTTCCGGCAACCCGTCAAAGGTCATATCGCCGACTGTCAAACTCTGGTTCAGGTAATACGTCTGTAGGTTCAGGAGCGTATTATAGAACCCTCCCACCGCCTCCACAGTCCACGCATATCCCTCTTCACCGTCACGGGTGGCATTCGGATCATCGTTCACCCAGTAAAGTTCACCCGTCACAATCGGCTGTCCCGCAGGATCATCCTCTTCACGCATGATCAAGAGCCAGCCGCCGATTGCCATTGCCTGTCTAGCAACGTAGACGGGGAGCAACAGAGCGGGCTGCACGCCTCCAAGATACTCTTCATAGTTCGACACATACCCTGGCGCGACAGATGCCGAGACAGCAGTGCCGTCGCCGAGCACACCCGCAAGGCGCGCCGTGCCGTTGGCGTTGATCGTGATGGTCAGATACCCGGCTCCCTGCGGTTCTCCGTCTGACGCTTCTTCGTTCGGCAGCGAGACCGTGTAGTATCCGGCCAGATCTTGGATCCCCGGCTGCACCAGCGGAACCCTGCTGTTGTCGCGGACCATATCGCCGAAGTACGTTGACTGCACCACCGGGTTGCCCGGCAGCACATGGTTGAGCACGAGTTCCGCCGTCGCGATCGTATCCAGCGCCTCTTCGTCGGTATCCGGTCCCCTGCACACCGTGACCGTCAAGGTGTTGGTATACCACTCGAAACCGGAGCGGACAGGTGTGGTCAACACCGCGCGCAATCCGGGCTGCCCATTGTCGAGCAGTTCGATATCTTCCGTGTATCCTGTTCCGGCAAACGTATACGGACGGCCCGCCACTGTCGCGCGCGCGGTGATGCGCCCGTTTTCCGCCACAACCATATTGATCGAAGCCAGCGCATAATGAATGCCGGGGACCTCATCGGATGTTTCCAGCAAGCCGTTAAATGTTCCGGCTGCGAGTTGGATCGGCAACACACGGAAATTGAGCGTCACCGTGCTGCCGGAGACCCAACCCGTCCGAACTTGGAACACCGCGCTGAACTCTCCCGCGCGGGTCGGCGTGCCCGAGATCACCCCCGTGTTGGCTGTCAGCCGCAACCCGTCCGGCAGACGCCCGCCAGCCAGCATGTAGCTCACGAAGCCGGCGGCCCCGCCGGTGTGCCCCAGTTGGAACTCCGTCGCCAACCCTTGCTGCAAATCAAGGGTGGTTCCGCCTGCGATCTCCGTTCCGTCAGGACCGGTGACGATGGTCGCGGCCGCATCAGCGGCGGCTGTCAGGAAACTCCATACCGTGTTCGTGTTGACCAGCAGGTCATTCCCCTCATCGTCGGCCAAGACCGTGTCTACGCGCCAGAAGTAGGTCTTGCCGGCAGCGAGCCCCCCGTTCACGACCGAAGCGGTATCGAACGACAATCCGTCCACAACCGCCACGAACTCCGCATCCGGCGTGCCGACTTTATTGCGCTGCAGGTCCACATAAACGCGATAACGAGCCTCGCTGTCACCGCGCCATTGCAGCAATGCGTCCCCTTCCGCTCCGCCGCCCAGATGGACAACGCCTCTGGGATTGGCCGGATCGGGATCGGTGGCGGCAGCCAAAGGCTCCCAAAGTATCGGCATCTGCTCGCCATACGGATTCAGATAGCCGTACACCTCCGCGTCCGCAGGCGAGGTCATGCCGCGCATGACTGTCACGCGCACAACATGCGACCCCCTGCCGAGATACCTCACGATCTCGTCGCCGTTCTCGCAAGGTATAACCTCCCGGCCGATCGTCGCAGTCATCGTGCTGTTGTCGTCGTCGCCCCCCTTGATCAGCCCGGGTACGAAAGCCAGCCTGCCCGGCCCCGTCAGCGTAAAGGAGATCTCCGCCCGTTGCCGCACCGCGACGGGCGTGGAGCGGCAGAATCCGTTCCGGTCAAAGTACCAGGAGCCGACCGGAACCGCCCGCACCGTGAACGGGCCGGTGCGCCCCATGCCAGCCGACCACGCCTCGACCGTCTGCGCGAGATCAGGATCCTGAATCGTGACCGCCACCGAAGAGGTGCCGAGACGTGCCGCCCCCCCCGCCGTTCTGTCGACGGCCATCCGGACCGTCATGTTTTTGGCTGCCATGAACGCCTCGCCGGTCTGCAGCGTCTGCAGCACGAAAGGCTTGGCCGTCATGTCTCCGTCGGCCCAGAACAACTGCTCTGTCTTCCCGATGAAGTGCTGATCATCAAGCGCAGAGCCGCGTTGCGTGGAAACCGTGACCGCCACAGGACCCTCCGAACCCACGGTCCGCTCGATCCAGAGCGTGCATGGATCACCGGCCGCTACCGTGACCGCCGGCCGCCATGCGTTTTCGAACGGCTCGCTGAAAACATCGCCGAACCCCGAGAACGCGAGCGTTCCCGGCACTATGGCACTCACTTCCGTCAGCGTCACGACCGCCGTCGAAGGTTGCGCCATTGAGGGCACCCACTCGTCGCCTTCAAGTTCGTCCGCAGGCATCGGCGCGATTTCGATGGAGAAGAAGGTGTCTCCGTTCCATTTGGGCAGGAGATTGGGGATCAGCGGAACGCTGACCGTCTGAACCGCTGAGTTGCCGGCAGGCCACTCCAAAACGCCCGAGACCGGCATGTAATTGATTCCCGGCACAGCCGTGCCGGCGCGGGTCGTGTAGCGGACGCGCACACGGCCCTCGCGTCCGGTCCGCATCACACGGAAGTCCGCCTTGGCGGCGTCTTCGCGGAAACGGTAGGCGTTCCGGTCCAGTTTGACATCGCCCACCGTCACCGAATTGTGCCTCAGCGTGTACGCGCTGTCTGTCGGGAACGCCGGATCCTGATGGCCGACCTGCACATAATAGGTCGCGGTTTCGCGCGCCAGAAACAGGCATTCGGTTCCTTCCGCCACCACGTTTTCGGCTTCAGCCGTGATCGTGCGGTAGACGCGTATCCACGGCGCACCGCTGCAAAGCTCCAGTCTCAGATTGTAATAGGTTCCGGAACGCACGGACATGCGGAACCAATCGCCCGGATCCTCGGCCCACAAGCTGCGCGAAAGCGTTTGCTCGCGTGATGTCGGGTTGATGACTACCGCGCCGACCGGCGCGTCATCCCGCGGATCGGAGGTGTCGTTGTATTTGACCGTGACGACCGTCGGCTCATTCCCGGCACCGACAACGACTTGCCGGTTAGCGGGGGTTGACCAACCGGCAACCGAGGCAAAGCGCACGGTCTGGGCGCCAGCCGCCAGCAGCACGCTCATACCGCCGTCATATTTGGGTGCCGCGAACCCGTCGCTCACCAGCGACCACGAGGCGCCGTTAGCAGCCGTGGGCCCCATGATGTTGACCTGCAGAATACCCAACGCCGCGCCTTGCTGATATGCACACGCGTGCAGCAGGTACGGCCCGTAGTCCAGCCCTTGCCCGTTAGCCAGATAGACCCGCACATAATACATACCGTGAGCCGTGGCGGTGAAATCGCCGCCTACGGAGAGATCGTCAATCGTGGCCACCAACATCTCGCGGGCACCGGTCAAAGTGAACACCTGCGCGGAAAGGACACGCTCGTCGGCCTCTTCCGGCAACGATGTTTTGAGCCGATACGTCACGCCCCTGCGCGCCGCGATGCCGAAAATGTCTGCCCAGTCGTTCACGCCAAGCGTGTGCGGCCCGTGCCCTTCATCAACATCTAAAGGATCGACCTCCGGCCCCGCAACCGGCGGAACCACCAGACCGTTGGCACCGGCCACGACATCGTCGTTCGGGTCCCAGTCGTCGGTTAACCCTTCACCCGCGGTCAGCAGCCGGGCATTGACCCTGCACTGCACATCCGGCTTCGGTTCTTCCTCATCCTCGTTCTCAATGTCCTGACTGACGCCGACCCAGTAATCGCCGTTCGCCGGAGCCTGAAACGCGATCAACGTGTTCCGGTCGCCGGGCGCTTTGGAGGTATTGCTGTAGAGGATATTGCCGGCAGCGTCATACAGCCGCATGACCAGAGCTGCCTCGCCCTCCAGATCCGTCGTCTCGAACACATAGCGCCCGTCCCTCTGCAGCGTCACCTTGAAGAGCTGCTGGTCGATCACCTGGTCGAAATAGCCGCTGGCAGGCTCGTTGCAGTACCCCGGCTGGCACGGCAGACTGCCACCGATCGGCAACGGTGTCGAGGGATGGTCCTTGGGCAGCCGCGCCTGCACAGCCTGATGTTTCAGGAAGAACGCGGCGTCCTCCATCGCCGTGACTTCGATGAAATGCAACCCGGTGCTTTGCGGCACCACCAGAATGCCGGGGTTGAAATCATCCACCCATGCCGGATCCAACAACTCGCTCACCACCGGTTCCTCCCGGTGGTCGCCCGCCCCATCCTCTGCGGGAGACACAGCCGTAATCCCCAGATCCAGCTCGTTGTCCTCCGTGCCGCCGACCGTGGCAAACTTGTATTTATTCCCCGCTGTCAATGACACCCGAAACCAATAGGATCCATCCATAAGGCGGCCGTTCGCCAGGCCGGGCGCTGTCGTGGCCACAGAGAAGGCGGCGGGATTTTCAGGATCGCCTGGCGGGATAGCTTCCGGCACGATCCCGGCAGAGGAGTTAACCGTGACCGAGGCCCCGACATCTCCGTATAGAACCAAATAGCTGTACCTGAGCCGCTCTTCGGTATCCCAGTCGTCCTGGGTCACGAACAGGCGCATGTTGGCCCCGTCCCGCTCGTTGTTCATCTCACCCACCCAATCCGTGTCCTCCCAACCCGTGTACAGGATTTCGGCGGTCATGTCGTCGACCAGCAACTCCGCTTCCGGATCGATGCCTGTAGTCCAGAAGGTATAGGACCGGCCCATTTGCATGTTCACTTTGAAATAATAGACGCCCCAGCCATCACCGTCATCGACCAGACGCACGGTCGACGAGCTGCCTACCCTGAGCGCTCTCGCGGTCGCGTAGTTGCGCTGCGCCCACGCGGTCGAGACCGCACAGGCGCAAAGGGCAGACGCCAGTGCCAGACGCAGGGGCCTTGCCGCCAGATTGATTGCATGTTTTACCGTCGATTTCATCGTTGACTCCTATCGCTTTCCCGTTTGTCCGTTGAGGGTTTTAGTTGTGCGCGTTGGCCACATCTGGCCTGCCTGTTTGCGCACTCCCGAAGAAATTTGTCCCGTGCGGATACGTCACCGTGTAGACGCCGTTCGTCCGCAATTGCTCGACATATTCGCTGATCGCCTGTTGCCGCATCTGCGCCTGCAGGTTCTTCTTCAAGCTTTCGTCCGCCTCGATCTCCAGCAAGGGTAACTTGGCCAGATAGATCCGCGAGCACACGACCGCCTCCGGTTCAATCACAACCCCTTGGGCGTTACGCTGCTCCGCGATACGCTTGTCGACCCGCACGATCTGGTAGCCCTCGTCGTCCTCATGCACGTCGCAGATCTCCCCCGCCTTCAACGCGAAAACCGCTGTGCGCAACTTCACGCTATCAAAATCTCTCCGGGAGAACTCGCCCCAGTACCCCTTCTTGCCCGGAGCCGATAACTCGCACTCCGAGATTTTATCCGCCTGTTCGCCGAAATCCACCTCTCCAGCCATTGCCGCACGCCGGATCTCGCGCAATTGCGCGATCTTCATGTTGTTCGTAACTGTGGTCGCGTCGTTGTCCGCCTTTATGGCTACACGCACCGACGCGATAAAAGCATCGTCCACAACCGTTTTCGGCGGAATGTTGGAGGCGATCAGGGCTTCGACCCAAAGACCGTCCGCGATATCGCGCCTGAGCTGCATCTCCCCCCCCGGGTGCTGCGCGTACACGGTCGCAACCGGCTTTTTGCTCTTTTTCACTAACTCGTCTATTTTCCCCGACACGGTCGCGTCAATTCCCGACGGATCCAACACCCCCTTTTGCTTGGCGTCCGCAACCAGCAGTTGGGTATCCACAAACCTCGGCACGCTCGATAGCATCGCTTGTCGCAGAAACACGGCTTTTTGCTGTGGCACCATGTTCATATCACGATCCAGTCTGGCTTTTATGGCTAGCAAACGTTGGTCAAGATCCCTTTTCTTGAATGCCACGCCTTGAACCTCGACGATCACATCCTCAGGTCGCATATCCTTGACCATCTTCTCGACCCTGTCCGTCGGGCGGGTCGCGGCACCCTGCTCTGCGGCGGCTTCAGGCTGCGTTTCTCCAGTCTGCTTGCCGCATCCTGCGGCAAGCAGGCCGAAGGTCGCCAGCGTTAGATACACCCACGCTTTCATTGTTTTAAACACGGGCAAGATGCCCGTGCTACCCCCCGTGGCATGGGCGTCCCGCCCATGGAACACGGGCAAGATGCCCGTGCCACACCTGCAAGCAAAGGGTTTTGCAAGAGCCATCACACTCATATCTGTCCCAAAAAACATGTGCTTTCTCTTCATGGATGAGCGCGTCAAGCCTCTCAATCGCCCGAGGTAACCCACAACGGGTAAGACCGTTTGTACTGATAGGTCCCGTCTTCCGACCAGTCAGGCATCAGAAAATACCCGTGCCCTTCCAGACCGTCCTGCGGGTTGGGCCGTACCGGTGTCAAAACACCCTGATACACGCTGCTTCGGGTGATTTCACGTCCTTTATAGGGGTAGACCGCCCTCAGCAGCCCCGAAAACAGTCCCGTCACCGGATTGACCCGCATGGTGAAGCGCGAAGCGGCGTTCTTGCCCTGCTCCGTCACGATAAAACCGGTTCCCGCCGCGTTGACATCCAAGCGCACCGGCCATTCGCGGGTCGCGATCGCGGCCAGCTCGTTCGTCACCCTGGCGGCGGACGGCCCCGTGTACAACGGCGCGAAGGGTTGCCCGGCGGAATCGATCTCGGCGCCCAGAGCCCTCCCCGCATAGTAATCCCGCAGGGTGGCCAGACGGTCATACCAGCCCCCGCCCACATCCATGAAACGCAGGAACCCCTCGCCCTCCACACCGGTGGCGCGGGGGTTGTGACTCCACCAGTGACACCCGGGAACCTCCGAACCCGTAATCTCCGCGCCCCGGATCACCGTCGGCGCCTCCCCCGCCGCATCCGCGTCAAACTTGAGGTAGAGCCAGACATAGCCGCCGCGGTACGACGCCGGAGCCGAAAACAGCACCACATGCGGCACGCCGTCCGCATCCAGCGCCAGCGTCCCGCCCAGAGAAACCGCGACCCCGTCCGCCAGCCGTCCGGCAGCCCTGACCGCCCCGTTCGCCGCCACGGTGATCGTCAGGTAGCCGTCGCCGCACTCGTACATTTCGGCGAGCGCGACCGTGTAGTATCCCACGCAGGCTTCCAGCGCCCGCGCCCGCTCCTCCGTCATGGGCCGGTCACCCCAGCCGTTGCGGTACAACACCGCCGACATCTTATCGTCTTCGTCCGAAACCTCAACGATCTCGATCTTCCCCGTGGCGCGGCCTTCCATGTCTGTCACGGCTGCGACAGTCAGCGGGATCCTTTCGGTTCCGGCCCGGGCCATCACCTCGCCGTAACCGGCTGCCGTGAACGCATAGATCCGGTGACCGAACAGCAACCGCCCGGCGATTCGCCCGTTGGCCGCCACGGTCATGCTCGCCAACCCGTACCGGTCTTCCCTACCGTATGCGTACCCGGCAAAGGTGCCGTAGGCCTCCGCGTCTTCCGCCGGGATCCACTCGATGTCCCGCAGCACCGCATGCGCCTCCGCAGGCGAGGCCATGCCGCGCGTGAACTGCCAGACCACGTTCTGCGTGCCGCCCGGCACCGCCAGTTCGTTCTGGCCGACAGCCACCGCTTGCGCCGCGCCCGCACCGACACACACCGTCAAGGCGCAGGCGGCATCGCCGTTCGCCACCTCAGCCGTGTACCGCAACGTACCGGGGCCTTTGACCGTCATCGCCATCACCACGGGACGGTTCGCTCCGATCGGCGGCGTGCTGCGGATCGACCCGTCAACACCCACATACCACGCGTCCCCGCCGGAACGCAGCGGCACATGAGACGGGTCCGCCGCATACTCGGCAAGCGTCCCGCCAAACTGGCGGTCCGTGACCTGCACGGTCACGGTCGTGCGGGTGCGGTCAAGCGTGGGCGTCGTCTGCCCGCGCGGCAACCGCAACGACAATGTCCCCGTGATCCGGCGCACGGCTTGGTAGCCCGGCAGCTCCGGCACCACCAGATCCCATGCCTTCAACCCGTCCTCGCGGCTGGCGAAGAGCCCGTCGAGCACCACCTCCGTGCGGTCTCTTCCGTCGGTCCAGGTCCAGATCGCCGTCACATCCTCGGCATATCCATCGCTACGCTCGAACCAGACGCGCACCATGTCGCCTTCGCGCGCGGCCACAACACCGCCGCCCGCTTTCAGGTCAAGCATCGGGTCGCCCGTGCCCGCAACCGCGATCTGGCCGCGCGTCGGCGCGTCTTTCTCAATCAACGTGATCGTCGCGGTCGCCGCGCCCGCAACCACCTGCACGTCCGACTCCGGCTCGAGGTCCACATAGAAGCTCTCGTCACCCTCCCAGACATAATCATAGTTCGCCAACTGGATCACCACATCCTGCACGCCGCCGGCCGTTCCCGCCTTCCACTCCAGAACCGTGGAAACCGGCCAGTAGTCCTGATTGGCCACCGCCGTGCCGTCCCGGGTACGTGCCCGCACGAACACATCCAAGTCCAGCAGCGAACCCGCCTCCTCAACTTCCACCGCCACTTGCAGCCGCACCTGGCCGGCCGCCTCGCTGACCTCCACGTCCGTGACCGCGAAACGGGCCGTACACGGCATCAGCTCGCGGCAGGCCAGCGCGTAGCGCACATGCACCGCCCCGGGGGCGCGCGCCACGCGCACCCAAATATCATCCGTATTGAGCGAACGGTAGATGAATGCCTCATCAAGCAACGCGGACAACGGCATGTTCGTCAAGGCCTCGCCGTTCACGACGCCCGCTTCGTCCGCAAAGAACGAGAACACCGGCTCGGTTATCGCATCCCCGGTATGCACGAAGTTGGTTAGCCCGAACCGGTAGAGCCGGTTGGAGAGAATCCCGCTGAACCGGAACCAGTCGTTGGTGTCCGATCCGTTCAGCGTGGCCAGCAGGTTGGTCTGCACGCGCGACAACGGGACGACCGGTGCGCCAGCCGCAGCGTCATCCGCCGGATCGTTCGCGTCCAATTCCGGATCATTCTCGCGAAGGGTCACCGTCACATTGGTGTGCGGACCGTAAACGATCCCGTCTTCGTCGCCGACTTCGTCCCTGGCACGCAAGACGATCCCGAACTGGCGGTCGCCGGTCCACACGTTCGACCGGTCGGGCGTCACCGGCACGGTGAACGTCTTGTTGGTCTCGCCCTCCGCGAACACCAACCGGTTCGAGGTATGGGTATAATCCGTGCCCGCCGCCGTGTTTGCGCCCTTCTCGGTCCAGACATCAACAGAGGTGCTCACCTCGGTGTTGTTGGTCCGCAGGACCGCCACCTGCACGTGGTTGGCCGTGTCAGGCACGTCCACCGCGCCATACCCGAAGGTCACCACCGGCTTGACCCACTCGCGCACGTCCAGCGCATAGCGCAGATAGACCGTGTCATCCGCAGGACGCTGGACGCTGACCCAGACGTAGTTGGTTTCCGCCAGCATCGCTCCGCCGAACGGCAGCAACACTCTCTGTTCGGACAGGCTTTGCAGGGACATCGCAGGAAAGTTCGTTACAACGATGTCGCCGCCCGCGACATAATGGAAGGTGACTGCGGCCTGCCCTGCGTCATAACCCGCTGGCTTGACCAGCAAGTCGGAGACCACGACCCGGTAGGTCTTGTTGGACTCCACCGGCCCGAGTTTGATCCAGTCCTGGGTGTCGGTGTGGTTCAGATAGCGGGCACCGGTTGAAATGTTGGTCGTAGCGACAGCCAGCGGCACGGCGTTGCTCCATACGGATTGCGCCCCGCCAACGGGATCGCCCGCGATGGTCACGGTGACGTTCGACACCGCGCCGAGATCATGCTTGTCTCCCGGCTGCAGCGCAACGGTGAACGAGCGTGGCCCCACATACTTGTCGTTCATGTTGGCGACGGTGACCTCGATCGTCTGCGACTCCTCTCCGATTCCAAAAACCGCGTCGTTCGTGGCCGCCACATAATCCGATCCAGCCTTGGCCGTATCGTCCTCTGTGCCCCACGCGACCTGTGTCACCTCGTTGGTTTGCTCAGATCGCTGAACGGTCAGCCTAACTACCGCATTCGATTCAACCGTGATTGAGTTTGTCGCAAAGGCGTACTTCGGCTTTTGCCATTGGTAATAAGCGAATGCGTAACAGACGCAGGCCGGGGGATCGGCAGGAGCGTTGGCATCGCGTGCAACGCGGAGCGTCAGGTCGTTCGCGGTGGCCGCTGTGTATTCGACCACGGTCCCGGCTTGCGCGGCCAGAACATGGGTAGAAAAACCTACGCCGTTGGTCAGCAACTCGGCCCGCAGGTTGACCGCGTTGGTCAGGCAGGAATTGGTGACCACGATCTTGTAAACTTGACCCGCCACCAGATTCGTGAACACGAAGTGGTCGACCGTATTGGTGTGGTGCAGGAAGAGATTGGTCACGGATTGCCGGTCAGAGGTAAATTCGAACTGCGGCGCGCCTGCCACCGCATGGTTGGCGGGGCCGTACCGGTCGTCGTCGGGGTCGGTTTCCAGAATGGTGAAGTCCAGTTCCGTAATTATATTCGTGGGCGGATTGTTCACGTCCAGTTTCAGCCTGAACGTGCGGTCGCCGCGCCAGACGCACCCTGTGTTGAAGAGGGCCACCGCCACCTGCTGCGTGGCCTGGTTCGCCGCGAACGCGACCTCGTTGGTCACCTGATAGTCGATCCCCCGCTTGGCCGTGCCGTCCCCCGCCAACAGCCGCACCGTGGCGGCTTTATCGAGATCGTTGGTGCGGTAGACGGTGACTGTCGCCGCCGGGAGATCCTCAGCATACGCCACCGCGTTGGTCGTGAATGAATATTCCCCGAGCGAGAGGTCCACCTGCTGGTAATGCAGGACATAACGGGCGTCGTACTCCTGTTTGCCGATGGCGTTGGTGACGATCTCGCGGCTGAAGCGGATGTAGTGGCTACCCGCCAGAGGCGGCACGTACTGCAGCGGCATTTCCGCCAGCTCCATCAGCGAGCAGCTCGCGACCGCGCCCGTCAAGGCGTTCGCGTCCGTCAAGTTTTTGTAGACCGAGACCGAGACCAGATTGCTGGGATCATACGCGCCGGAGACCGCGATCCGGTAGCCCTTGCCCTCCTGAACCACTGTGTTGGTGATGCAATACCAATCCACGGGATCCGAATACTGGAAATACATGAACCCCACATTCGAGTACGAGGCGCTCAGCGTGTTTCCCTTGCCCTGCGAGCCGTGATATGTCCTGAAAAGACTCTCGGAGCGTTCGGTGGGCGATGCGGCAAGCCGCATCGCCTTGAGCGGAAGATCGTCGCGGACCTCAAAAAACGTATCTAAGACTTCGAGGAAACGCTGTGCATTAAACGGGTTTAATTTCATCCCGTTGTAAACCGCACCCGATGACACACCAAAAAGACCAACCCGAGACCCGCCCTCCCCGTCCACAAGAATGATGGTTGGAAAGCCCCTGGCATCCGGATAGGTTCTGCGAATGTGGGCAATCAGGGGATCACCCTCGCCCCGGTTGTAATCTCCGTACACCAAGGCGATTTTATTTGAAATCGACCATTGATAAAGCCCCGGCGAATTAAAAAGCACCTTGTTGGCCTGATCGGAACTTGAGCACCCGCTCAAACGAGCAAAACAGATCACATAGAAATTGGTGTTCGCCTTCGCCAGTTGGCGCGCCCCTTCCAAATCACTCGACCAGCGCCCGAAGGCTGCCGTGGGATGGATCACCAACTGCGCCGAGGCCCTCTCGCCTGAAAAAACAAGAAGCAGGGCGCCTGCCAAAATACTCATTAACATCTTATTACGCATACGGAAACCCTTGAAGATGAGGATGGTGAAAGAGTGCTGTCAGATAGAAATTAAGATGGTAGCAGATAAGGGGTGGTCCGCGCAAGTCGCAATTTGTAATTTTTTGGGCGTAACGGGCAGGGCGCGGGGTTTATTTAACGCAGAGACGCAGAGACGCAGAGGTTTGGGGGGGATGGCATTGCTCGGTTTTTTCTCACACGAAGGCACGAAGGACACGAAGGTTTTTGGAGGGCGGGGCTCGGGTTGTTCAACCACGGAACACACGGAAAGGCAGGGCGCGGGGTTTATTTAACGCAGAGACGCAGAGACGCAGAGGTTTGGGGGGGATGGCATTGCTCGGTTTTTTCTCACACGAAGGCACGAAGGACACGAAGGTTTTTGGGGGGGCAGGGCCAGCCGCAAGTCGCGGGTCGAATGTCGCGGGTCAACCTCTCTTGTTGCGACCACACAGTGGCTCGCAACCGTGAGAGTAAAAGCAGGGCTCGGTTTTTTGGAACCGCCAAGGCGCGAAGCTTGGAGGGCGACAGTCCGCCGCGCTACGCGCGGAGTTAACATTTAGGAGTTAGGAGTTTTTTTAAGCGTTGAGCGTCGCATACACTTCGTCCCATACACTTAGTCCCATACACTTAGTCGCTTACGCCTAGTCGATACACTTCGTCGCTTGTTCGACCGACTAAGTGTGGGCGACTAAGTGTGACCGACTAAGTGTGGGCGACCTCTGTCACCAACCGATCGCGCCAACACAATAAAAAAACGGGACGGCGCGAACGCCGTCCCGTTTGATTCCGTTCTTTTACAGCCTGAATCGACTGTCAGGAACCCTTCTCCGATTACGGGTTAGGATTATTTATCCCGTACGTCGCCGCGAAGGTATCGCCAACCACTCCATTCGGAAGCACGCCCTGAGTCCAGTTCGACTCATTGGGGTCAGCAGCCGGATAGTCCCTCTTCAGGTTATCGGTCGCACGCTTGATGTAACGGTTGACCTCGATGTCAGCCAGAACCGCCTTCTCCTCGGTGGTCAGGGCAAGCGGGGTGATCCTGGTGTTGCGCTTGAGCGACCAAGTACCGCTGATGACATCCGTGGTTTGCAGACGGATATACCCATCCTCCCACGCGGCATCATAAGGATCGTAAATGTGGTAGAACTCCCACCCTTGCTGCGGGCGACTATCGAATATAGAACCTGTCGTCAGATTGCCGTGTTTCAGGCACAGGTACAGTCCGCCTTTGACCACACCCGACAAGGTGTCGAGGGAATAATGTGAACTCACCACAGCGCACCCCCCGCCGGTTGTGGAAGTGGTCGCCCTTCCGAAACCGGCATGGTTCATCCACGCATCGTGGAAGTACGCCAAGGAGAAGTCATTGTAGAGACCGAACAGGAAGCGGCTCTGGTAATAGTAGTCCAGAAGGGTGTAGAGCGGGAAGAGCAAATGCGTCGAGGCCACAGACGAATTCTCAAAAGGCCCGCCCGCGTAGAAGTACCCCTCGACCGGAGTGGTCTTCGCGCTTTTGTTTTTGAAGTTCTCCCATACGTCCACGTCGATCTTGGCCGGCATGATTTTCGGGTCACGGACAGCTTTTTCCGCGCTGTTGTTTATCAGGACCAGAAACCCATACTTGCCAGCTTCACCGGCGTTGTCTGTCGCTCTCGGAGTACCGTCGCAAGGCAGAATAAAATAGCCCTTGAGCGACGCGGACTTCACATACTTGGACAGAACCTTCTGGTTAACGCCGCTTGAATCTCTGGCAGTAACCACCTTCAGGTAAGCATGCTTCACGCTGGCCTTATAATCAAAGACCTCCGTGATAGCAAATGATGTGCTCGCGGCAATCGTCATCGCCGTAGCAAACATTAACAACTTCTTCATAGAGTATGACCTCTCATTCCGTTTAAGCTGTGACGGTCAGGGACACCCGTCGCCCGACTCCCTCACAGCCTTGTTACTGTAACACTCAGAGCCTCGTCGGGTTAACATCCATCGGCGCCGTTGGCCTAGGGTCGGACACCGTGTCCGAGAACCTTTTGAGGTCTGAAAACGGAGCGACTTTATTAAACCACGCGCAACCTGTCAACAGCAAAAATCACTTTTTTTACTTTTTTTTAGAGACCGGTTAGCAACCGATTGCTTCCTCACTCGCTGAAAAGCACCTTGATTTCTGCGGCTGGCCACTGCTTGTAGTGGAAACGCAGGCTCGCGCCACCCTTGCTCTTGAGCGTCCGCAACGCCTCGGCGCCGATCGTCGCATCCACGTACAGGCCTTTTCCGCTGACACTTTTACTTGGCGTCAGGGTGATGCCCTCGACATCGGAAGAGCACCGCAGGTGCGCGATCTCCAGCGCGGCCTCGTCCTCGATCCGCAGCAAGATGCGTCTGCGCACCGGCTTTACGGCGCCGGTGATACGCAATGTGTCCGGCAGCGCACGGACCCGCTGCCGGTGTAGCGCGACGACCCTCAAGCGCACCGGCGGGTACCCCCCCTGCGGCGGTTGGGCTCCCCCTGTGACGCCCCCCGCCACCGGAAAGACCAGCGTGCTCTCAAGCCGTTCCGCCTCTTGGAAAGTGACCACGTGCGTGACCTCGTAACTCATCTTCTCTTGGCGGTTGGTACGGATCGCGAACTCGCAGGTCGCGCCCATGTTGAGCGCCCGGGGAGCCTCTAGATAAACCCCGGGGGTGCTGGCCGCGACCGTATACCGTCCGGTCCAGACATGTCCCGCGTCAACCTTGTCCAGCATGGTGGGCACGTCGCACGTCACGGTGAAGAGCGGCACGGTCTTGCCGGTGAGCGTCACTTTGGCCTGCGGGTTCTGCGGGTCGTCGCTGAGAATATAGAAGACGCGATCAAAGCCTCCAAACACGGCCTTGCCCTGAATCGTGACCACAACCTCACCCCGCTCGCCGGGAGCCAGGGTCTTGGGAAAGGCGTCCAAACGCATACAGGAACAGGTCAACATGACACGCTTCAGCGTCAGCGGCGCGTCCCCCGCGTTTTGGATCGGCAGGCGGGCCGCGCGATCCTCCCAATCTGGGAACTCGCCCATCGCCACCACCGCCGGCGACGGCACAACCAGACGGCCCGCAGCCGGGGCTTTGAGAACCGCCAGCGCGACGACTGCAATTAAAACACCAACATTCCGATTGATCCGGTTTCTTTTCATTGCCGGAATATCATGCCGTTTTGCCGCTATCTCCGCAAGCTTAACCGAGGGATATGGGTAATCGGTTAGTGACAGGGGGTTCGACCCGCGACCTGCGGCTGGAGCACCCCCAAAAAAAGCTTGTGGCATGGGCGTCCCGCCCATGAAACACGGGCAAGATGCCCGTGCCACACTCTGCGTCTGTGAGAGAAAAAACCTTCGTGCCCTTAGTGGCTTTGTGTGAGGAAAAGCCGGTGTTTGGCGAAGGCCGCTTCGATGTGCGCAGGATCATCGGTGTCAGCGGTGATCGTCCCGTCTTCAAGCATGATGAAGCGCCGGGCGACCTGCCGCGCGAAGGCGAGGTCGTGCGTGGCGAGCAGCAGCGCCGCCGGTTGACGCGTCAGCACCTGTGCGAGTTCATCGCGTCCGACCGGATCCAGCGAGGCGGTGGGTTCGTCCAGCAATAGCAGCGGTGGTTGCGCGACCAGTGCTCCCGCCAGCGCCACCCGCTGGCGCTGTCCCTGCGACAGCGTGTGCGGCGCGCGCTCGGCGTACGCCGCGATGCCCAGCGCCTCTAACGTCTGAAGTACCGCTTCGCGCGCTTCTGCCTGCGGGCGTCCGGCCCGTTCCAGAGCGAACGACACGTCGGCCAACACCTGCGGAAACAGGAGTTGGTCATCGGGCGTACTGAAGAGAAATCCGATCCGGTCGCGCACGTCGCGCACCGTCTCGCGCCGGAGTGCGATACCGCAGACCGTGACCGTTCCGCTGAAGGGCTGCAGCCCCGCGACCGCACGCAGCAACGTGGTCTTGCCCGAGCCGTTGAGCCCCAGCAGGGCGCAGTGTTCGCCGGGTTCGAGCGTCAGGGAGATGCCGCGCAGAACCTCGGGGTCGCCCGCACGATAGGCGACGCGCAGATCATGGATGGCGAGTGCCGCGCTCATGCGCATCCTCTCCATCGCAGTGCCAGCGCACCCACGGCGAGCAGGGTGGTGACGGTCAGCGCCAGCCAGTCAGAACGGGAAAAAGTCAGGGGCGGCACATTCGGCGGCAGACCGTCAAATCCGCGCACCTCCATCGCGTCGCCCGCGCGTGCGGCACGCAGCGCCAGCCGCGTCAACCAACTGGCCGGGAACGCCGTCACCACGCGCACCCGCACGGCGAGTCGCGCCGAGGCTACGCCGCGCACCCGCATGGCATCGGCCATGCGTCGCGTTTCGTCGGTCAGCAACGCGGCCTGATGCACGATCTGCACCAACAGACTGGTCACGGTGCGTGGCAACGGCAAGGCCGCCACCGCGTCGGTGAACTCGGTGAGCGGTAGCAGCGACAATGCACCGACGCCTATCGTGACGCCCGCCACGCCGCGCACACCGACACATAGCGGTGCCCGCAACGCTTCGGTCCACGTTGCGGCGGAGCCGTTCCAGTGCGCAACAGGTGCCAGCAGCAACAGCGGCGCGAAGAGGCAGATGGCGAAGCCCAGCGACAGGGTGAGCCGTCGCGGCGGCATAGCGCAACCGAACAGCCAAGCCAGCCACGCGACAACAAAAAGCGCGATGCCCGCCGGGGAACCGAGCGGGACGACCGCGCAGCAGACGAAGACCCATGCGCCGCACAACAGGCGCACGGCGGGGGCAAGCCGCCGCGCCGCGCCATTGCCGCCGCCAAAGGCTTCGCTGAAAGCGATCATGCCTCCGGCTCCTTGCGCACGCTCAGCAGGTAACGTGATGCGTTGTCTTCGGTCTCGATCACTGTGAAACCGTTCGCTCGGAAAAGATCGGCCACATCGTCAACCGGCGGCAGGCGGTCGGCGCGGACGGTGGGATGGGCCTCGCTGTGAATGCGGTTGACCTCTTCCTTGGAGATCAGATGCAGGATGTGGGCTTGGCCGCCGGGACACAGCACGCGGCGAAACTCGGCGACTACGTGGTCCAGACGGTCGAAATGAGGCCAGGCGGAAAAGCAGAGGATGCGGTCGCATGTCCCGTTCGGCAGCGGTATGCGGTCGGCCGGTGCCTCGTGCCACGTCACGCGCGCATCGGTCGTCTTGCGCGCGGCGCGCGCCAACATGGCCGGCGAGATGTCGAGCGCGGTCACCCGGCCTTGCGGGCCGAGCCACGCGAGCAGGGCGAGCGTCAGGTTGCCGGTGCCGCAGCCGACATCTACGACCGACTCACCCGGTTGCACATCGACGTGTTCGAAGAAATCGGCCAGTCGCGCGTTGAGCGCGGGCAGGTCGTGCCAGTCGTCCCAGACGTCGGCGATACTGTCGAAAAAGGGTTGTCGCGGATCAGGACACAGGGGGTTCGTCATGGGAGGCTCCGGGGGTATGGATATGGTACTGCGCATGACCGGTGGCATGCACGAGGCCGGGGATGACCGCCAACATCAGCAGCAGCCCCGGCCAGCCGCTGAGCAGCGAGATGCCGGCCACGAAACCGGCCGGCAGTTCCAAGATGCGCGCGGCGACATAGAGCAGGGATGCGTTCACAATCCGTCCGACAACCAACGCGAGCGCGAGCAGACACCAGACCGGCATGCGCGGCACCGCTTGGCGCAGCGTGCCGATCATCAGCGCCATCAGCGCCAGTTCCAGCGCCATCACCGGGGCGACCGGCGGCATGAAGGGCGGCATGCCGGTGACCGCGCCGGAGAGCAACGGCACCAGCAGAGCTGTCAACGCGGATGCAGCGGGGCGCACAAAAAAAGCCAGCGCTACCAGCGGCAGATACATCGGCATGAAGACATGCCCCAGATGTAGCAGATGGAAAAGCGTCGGCAGCAACAGCGCCGCCGCACCGAACAGGCCGCAAAAGGCATATTCCCTAGGCTGAATCATTTGGTTTCTGGTCTCAGGCTCCAGGTCCCATCGAAATCGAACAAATTGTTTCTCACACGAAGGCACGAAGGCCACTAAGGGAATAGGATTTGTGAGGCGCTTGCAAAATCCCTCGTGACATGGGCGTCTCGCCCATGAAACACGGGCAAGATGCCCGTGCCACACCTGCAATCAAGGGGTTTTGCAAGAGCCTCTTGTGAAAAAACTTTGTGTCCTTTGTGCCTTTGTGTGAGATTGAACTGGGTTGCGGGCTCCGCCCGCATCAGAACTTCACCTTCATGCCAGTGTACCACATGATGCCCGGCATCGGGTAGCCCGGGAAATATTCATAATGCCGGTTGGTCAGATTCTCGACAGCCACATACAACTCGCCGTCCAGCGGGCAAAGCGCGCGCAGGTCCAGCGAGAGGCGCGTATTGACGGCCAGATAGTCATCGAGCTTTTCCAGGTCAGGGTTGATCGAGCGCATGCTGTAGGCGTACTGCGTGGTGACGTATTGGGCATCCAGATCCCAGCGGAGCGCGTGTGTGATATGGTAGGAACCGCCCGCTGTGAAAGTGACCTCCGGCATGCGCGAGACCGGATGGGTGTCAGGATCGGTATAGGTGCCGCCCACGAAAAACGAGAGGTCATTGCGCGGATAGAGATGCAGCGAAACTTCCGCTCCCTGTGCCTTCATGTCCCCGGTGTTGAAATAACCGGCCGAGGTTGAGTCCATGCGGTCTTCGACCTCGGTATGGAACAACGTGGTGTGCAACGCCGCCTGCTCGCCGATTCCCATTTGGACGCCCGCTTCGGTGGTGTGTAGCGTTTCGGGCTCCAGCGTGCGCCAGGTGGAGGGTGAGACGCCGCGGATGTAAACGCCGGGGTAGTGGATGCCCCGTGCATGGGAAACAAAGATGTTCAACCTTTCGCGGGAGAGAGTCAACGCGGCGCAGGGCGCGGTTTTGTCGTCGAACTCGGTACTGATGTAGTGGCGTGCGCCGACCGAGGGCGTGAGGGTCCAGTCGTGGCCTACGTCGAAATCATAACGCGCTCCGAGGTAGGGGGCCGTGGTGAAGAAACGTCCGTTATAACCCCAGACCCGCCGGTTGTCGGCTGAGCGGATATTCCAGGTCTCGCCGCCTTCGGACCATGAGTCCAGCGATCCGGTGAGTGTGAGGCGGTCGAACAGAATGTCATACGACGAACGGAATCCGTAGTTGTCCCAGTCGGTGTTGGAAAAACCGGGCGGCGAGGTCAGGACGCCGTCGGACAGATGATCCTTGCGCCAGCGGATTTCGCCGTCCTCGTAGTAGAGCAAAGAGTATCCGCGGATGCGGTCGCGTTGGGTTTCGAGGCGAACCGCGTGGGTCAAGGTCTCGGTATTGAACTGGTCGCGTCGCGGCCGCGGTCCGCCTTTCGGGCCGGGATCACGCACCCAGTTGTCGGTGCCCAGGAAGATGTACGAGAGATGGTCATGCGGGGAGAGATCCCATCCGGCCCGCGCAAAGGCGCTACGCAGTTCGGCCTCGCCATGTTTGCGCGCACCCTCCGAGTATTTGTAGGCGGCCCCGGCGTAATAATCGAACAGGTCGATCTTGCCACCGGCTGCGGCAGAACTGATCAGCGTGTTGAAACGGCCGTAAGCGGCGGACAATTCGGCTTCGTGCCCCTCGGTCTGCCGCCTGCGGGTCTCGACATCCACCGCGCCGAAGGTTCCGGCGTAATGCTGCGGCTGCGGGTTTTTGGCGACGGTGATGCGCTCGGCGAAATCAATGGGTACGATATCCATCAACGGATGCGACCAGACGCCGGATTCACGCGGTACGCCGTCGCTATAGATCCGGACCTCGCCGCCGGGCCGGGCCGTGCCCGCTCCGCGAATGTAGACCGATCCGCCCTGTGCGCCACCGTAGGCGCCGACCGGGCTGTAGCGCGAGATCGAGACACCGGGCACTTGACGCAGGGCGGTCGGCAGGTCGGTGGCGCTCAGGCGTTCGAGTTGGTCGCGTCCCACGACCACGCGGTTCGCGCCGTCGAGGGTGGTCTCTTCGAACTGCGTGATAGGCGACGCTATCACCTCAACCTCAATCTCTGGCGCGGGTGCGCGCGCGGCGTCCGCACTGTTGGTTGCCGTCTGGGCTGTTGCTGACAAAAGGCCCGTACCGAGTACCGCGAACAGCGGATTTCTGAGCTTCCGAAGTGTCATGTGATCTACCCTCGCATGGCTTTCAGTGGAGTTGCTGGTGTTACGATTTGCAAAAACGTAACACATGGGGGGTTGTTGGTCAAGAGCAGGAATGGGAATCCGCTGGACGATCTACCGTAGAGCGGTGTATGCTGTTTCCATTGGCCTCGGGATTGTGCGGTTGCGCGCCGCATTTTTATTTTCATGTGCCCGCAGGCCACACGCGAGGTATGAGAGATGGTCGAGTGGAATGGCGATTGTTGGGTGCGGCGGGATTTCTTGAAGGCGGGCCTTGCGGGAGCGACGGTGTTCGCGGTGGATTGGCGCGCTTGGGCGGCAGAAGAAAAACTCCCCGCATATTACGGTGAGCATCTCGCCAGCGTGGCACAGCGCATCCGGGAGTTGTCGAAGACGTGTCCGGACGGATTTTTCTTCATCACCGACATCCATGTCCCAGCGAACCGCTGCGTTTCGGGACGTCTTCTGGCGCAACTAATCACGGATACCGGCGTGAAGAAGGTCGTCTGCGGCGGCGACATGCCCGAAGCGTTTGGCGGTAAGGCGTCGGTCGACAATACGATCGCAAAATACCGTGAGCTATGGGTTGGAGCGGTCGAATCCGCAGGCGGTGAGTTCTATCCGGCGCGGGGCAACCATGATTTCACCATCCGCGACTCGCCGGAGGCATCAAGCGGTTTCACCTATCCGAACAAGCCCACGCGCGACATTCTCATGGATACTGCGGCTGTGCGGCAGCGTGCGGTCGTGAACACAGACGATCCCGAGGCGTGTTACTACTACGCGGATTTTCCGGAAAGGCGGATGCGGTACATTGTGGCGGATACGTCGGATCGTGTCCGGGAAGACCGCACCTTTTGGGCTGTTGAATACGGCATGCAGGAGCGGCAACTTCACTGGCTTGCCGAACGTGCATTGGGAACGCTGGCGGACGGATGGAGTGCCATCGTCGTGAATCACATCCCGATCACGACAGTCGTCGGTGGCGAGTCCGGCAATTCGGAACGTTTCGCGCCGTGGCGGAAACTGTTGGAAGCATACCAAGGACGGGGCAAGGCGTCTGTCGGTGACAAGGAGTATGATTTCGCGCATGCCAAGGGATTCCTCATCTGCAATTTGACGGGGCACGCGCACGCTGAGCGCCAGACCTACCAGAACGGACTGTGGCACATCACCGAGCCATGCGATGCGGCATACAGCGATTACATCGTCGGATCAACCCCGTGGTGTCCCGAATTGCCGCGGAAAGAGAAGGGAACTATTTTTGAGCAGACGTTCGACGCCGTGCAGGTCGATGTGCAACGACGGCGCCTGCACTTTACGCGCCTTGGCGGGGGAGGCGACCGGACCTACCATCTTGACGCGCGATGCGTGAAGGTCGGCGAGGACATCAAATTGGCAACGAAGTTTTCCGGTAGTGGGATCACATGGGGATGTTATGATGCGGATCGCGTTTCGCGGCGACAGAATCCGGCGAATAAGTATCAAAGCTTCTACTCATATTTCAACGACCGCGCGACGGTTTCCTCGGACGGCGTATTGACGACGAAAGCGCCGGGAGAGGTGGTCGTGATCGCACGATCCGCAGACGGAGTGAAAGAGATTTTCCCGATGCAGATCGTGTGATCGGAGAATGGATTTGAAGGAGTAAGGAACGATATGAAGAAGATCCTGTTTGGAGTGATGGCGGCGCTGACGCTGTCGGTTGTTGGTGACACGCTGCCGGTTCTGGGCGGCTATGCCGGTTCGCTTGAGTTTCCCGATGCGTCGCTCTACTTCCAGCCCTGCGTATTCGCGCACGGCTGGAACCGTCGGTCGGCGACAGAGCCCAAGTTCACCGAACCGAAGTCTGTCCATCTCTTCCGCGTCAACCTTGATCCGAAGGGGAGCGGCGAATCCATCGAAGGACGGGCGACCTTCACGCCGACCGACGGCGCGGTCGAAGCCGTCTGGAGCCTGCCGACAAACAACGTGCCGAAGTCTGCCGGACGGGCGGCCGTGCGCACCACATTCTCGCAAACGCTCTACGCCGGCGGCAGCGTGACGGCGGACGATAAGACGGTCGCGCTTGACGCAGGACGCCCTAATCGCGATGTGTTGCGCAGCGACCGGGTGACGTCGTTCGCGCTGCAGGACGCGTCCGGTGCCCTGCGTCTCAAGGTCGACTTCCGCAAGCCGACAGAGGTTCTTGTGCGCGAGATTCGCGACTGGGGGCTCGTCGTCTACGAACTCCAGTTCGGCTTTCGCGGTGAACTCGCCGCACGTTTCTCGGGCGAACGCCCGTTCGCGTTTCGCGAGGTCGGGCCGGTCCGCCTGACGGCTGGATCGGAGTGGGTGCCGCTCGCGGCGGAGATCGAGATCGAACCGGGATCGGCCCTTGATTTTTCCGGCATGGGCGGGGGGAGTTCGGATGCGCCCGCCGGAAAGCACGGCTGGCTGGTAGCGAAGGGCAATCACTTCGAGTTTGAGAAGCTGCCCGGCGTACCCCAGCGCTTCTATGGCGTGAATATCTGCGGCGACGCCAACGCGCCTGACCCCGAGACGGCCCGCCG
>Ga0116145_1000992_pt1 | contig 30090 bp, 23 predicted proteins | sample AD_JPNHG1_MetaG_FD_89747 | JGI IMG/M metagenome (GOLD analysis project Ga0116145, IMG submission 89747) | Active sludge microbial communities of municipal wastewater-treating anaerobic digesters from Japan - AD_JPNHG1_MetaG | ecosystem: Engineered > Bioreactor > Anaerobic > Digestate | place... | reverse complement strand
TGATGAGGAAGGCAACAATAAGGCGCCTGCGAAACCACGCCTTGGCTTGCCTGAAGCTGACGGGCTTGCTGCTTTACGCAGTAACACGCAAGAGGCCAGTGGCTTGGATATATTTTAGCAAAAACGGCGGCTTATCGGCGCGGTTGTGGCAGAAATTGCTGCTTTCGCGCCACAATTAGAATTGCAAAGAGGTATGAAAATGAATGAAGATTATCCTGTTTTGGTAGAAAAAAAACTTCCACGGATGCGGCGGTACTCAACACTGGGCGCGATTTGCCGTGTCAGGAGGTTCCTAATGGATAAAGACCGGCCAGAGTCCCAGAATAGTGGTTTGGATGCGCTGTTCCCGAAATGCAAGAAGCGTATCATATGGATTGCACCCGTGGATGGCCACGCTATGGTTGAGATGCAGCCTTTCACGATTTATACTTCACGTGAAACAAAAATATCTTGCTATAGGAAGCATGAATGTTAGGAGTGTGATATCATGCCAAAGGCGCCAATTCAATATCATAAAATGCTTGATGACTTGTGCGAGAACGGCGTTTATGGGTCAATAGTGATCCATTTTGTCAAGGGAAATATCACTTTAGTTAAAAATCAGCTAGAATTTTATGACAAACAGATATTAGACGCATACCGGAATGATGAAAGCGAAGGAATTAAAAAAGTCATTGTAATAAAAAGAGTTGTTGAAAAGCCATCCTCTACGGCGCAAGAGGCGGAAAATGGCAAGTAGAAAGTTTTATAGAAGTTTATGGATTTCTACGCGCGCGAGAAGAGTGCTATGAGTCAAAAGCCATGGATAAATGCCAATGTAAAGCGCTTTATTATAGAAAAATCGATTGCTGGGTATACAATCAGCGAAATTATAAAACAGATAAGAGAAGAATTTGGCCTAAGTTTGGAATACAAAACAGTATGGGCATATCGTGTGAAACATCGCGCAAAAATCAATGCATCGATCGAAAAAATGCTCGAAAGCGTTTATGCAACGCAGCCCTTGGCGATTTTGGAAAAGCGGCTTGAAGAGTATTGGAAGAATATAGAGATGGAGCGCATGAAGGTAGATGAGAATGGCAACTACAATGGTGATGGCAGGGTGATCAATGAGGCGCTACGAAATGCGGCAGAAGATTTGGCGAAGCTGGAACGGCTCCGGCTGAAAATGCAAGAGTATGAATTGAAAAAGGGGCTCCAGAATACGAACAGCTTCGATGAAATTATTGCCACAATAGAACGGCGTACCATGCTTGCAAAGAAGCGAAGCGATAGTGACGACCGACTTATTGCCAATAGCGGGTGGCGAATAGAGGAGGATCAGAAAAAGCAGGGAGAGTAAAAAAAGAACGGCCTGCCTTCAGAAAACCGCGCTATGGCCTTCTATCAGCGATAGCGGGCATTTTATTCTTGCGGGCTCAGAATAATAGCGTTGGACTATAAAAGCCATGCATGGCGCTGGAAATGGCAAGCACAGAGTATTTGCGATATTCTGCTTGACGGCTGTTTTTGAAGGCGGTGTAATTATGAAAGCACCCTTTGGGGAATTACCATGACCCTGCCGGGGGAATAAGATGACCCTTGATAGGTGTCCAGGGTCACGATATTCCCCCAGCATGAACCCATTAGGGTCAGGATAATTGGACCAGAAATCGTGAGTCAGGGTCACCATAATTGGACCAGCTGGGTCACGGTAAACGGACCACTTCCCTTGGGGTACACTATCCTCCGTACCATACAGAAACGGAGGAAATATGGGGTACCGAAGGGTGACTGTAGAACTTTTGTATCAGATTCATGTCAGACTGAGAGCGGGCGATTCCCACCGCATGATCGCTACAGCCCTTGGCTTGGACAAGAAAACCGTCAATCAGTACGCGCAGCGTATTCTGGCGCAAAAAATTCCAGCTACTACTGAATATGTGGCGACACTTGCCGTGCTGGCACCACTGTTGCCCGCCAACAAAAAGCCGCAACCAGCTTATGCGGTCTTGCATCCATACGCCGAGGAAATAAAAGATCTTATCACGGGGAACAAGGCCGAATATCGAGAAGGCATGACGGCAAAAAGCGCCTGGATAGTCCTCAGCCGTCGCCATGCACTTGCCGATAAAACAAGCTATGAAACGTTCAAACGCTTTGTCCGCTCGTGCCCGGCACGTGCGCCCGCGCCTTCCGCAGTTGCTCGAATCGAGGTGAATCCTGGAGAAGAAATTCAAATCGATTATGGGAAAGTGGGAACGATCCAAGCGCACGACAAGCGAAGAACCGTCTATGCATTCGTCGGTATCCTGAGTGCATCGCGTCTGCCGTTTATCCAGTTCTGCACGCACCAGGACAATGTATCCTTTGCCGTCTCTATCGCTGCCATGTTTACCCAGTTTGGCGGCGTCACGACACGGCTCAACCTTGACAATCTCAAGGCAGGCATCCTTTCGCCTGATATCTATGACCCGACACTCAACCGTACGTTGGCGGAGCTGTGTGAATACTATGGGACGTTGGCTGACCCTGCCAGAGTCCGCGCCCCCAAAGATAAAGGCAAAGTTGAACGCGCAATCCCCCTTGCCAGAGAATTATACAAAACGCTGTGTGCCCTCTTCCCTGAAGAGCCGCTTGCGACACGCAATGCCAAAGCATGGGAATGGAGTACCGGCGAGTACGGTACCAGGAAGCATGGCACGACGGGCATTCCTCCTATCGAGGCATTCATACAGCTAGAAAAGCCGCACTTAAAGCCGCTTCCTGCAGAACCCTTCGTCCCTGCATCCTGGACGACCGCTAAAGTGCACCCGGACCAGTTCATCCAGGTCCATGGCAAGTACTATGGGCTGCCGGCACGGTATATCGGTACCCGGGTGGACGTGCGATCGACCGCGACCCTTGTTTCGATCTACCATGATCACCATATTGTCCGAGCCTATCCGGTCTCGTCAAAGCGCAGGAGCTATGTGCCAGAAGATTTTCCCGCCTGGGCAGAACCGTTTGTGCCGGGCTCCTATGCATCGTTTCTCATCGGAAAAGCAACCCTGCTGAATCCTGTCGCGGGAACGTACCTCAGGGCAATCCTTGCAGAACAGGGGAATCTCGGTCTCCGTCGAGCCCAAGGGTGTCTTGCCGTCCTGGAAAAGGCCAAAACGCATCCTGACTTCGTACGGATCGTGCAGCAGGCAACTGCCGGCCGCCTCTTTCTTCCCGCACGGCTTCGAGCGCTGTTCGAGGCTCCTGATCGTAGTACCACGATTCTTTCGTTTCCCGTTTCCGATTGTGGCAGGGCAATGGCGCGGAGCGCCTCGTATTATTCGGGTTCCTGAATGGGTTCAGGGGACCCGTCGCGGCCCCCTTAGTATGTTCCAGGGAGGTCGTTCATGGTGAAAGACGATCTTATCACTGAACTGAAACGCCTGAGGCTTCCTGCCATGGCAGACAACCTCGATGTGCGTGCCAGTCAGGCAGAAGAAGGAAAGCTCGGCTATCTCGAGTTCACCCAGCTCCTCGTGCAGGATGAGCTTGCCAGCCGTGAATCCAACTCGTTCCAGAAACGGCTCAAGAGTGCGGGCGTCTCGAACCGCATGACTTTCGAGACGTTTGACTTCGAATTCAACAATGCGGTATTCCCAGCCCAGACGATCCGCGATCTTGCCTCATGCCGGTTTATCGACCAGCACCGCAACCTTGTCCTTGCAGGTCCTCCGGGAATCGGCAAATCCCATATCGCCCATGCGGTAGGTCATGAGGCCGCACGCCGCGGACTCGATGTCGTGGTCTTCAAGACTCATAAACTGCTCGAACGCCTTGCTCCTGACCGCTTCTCTACGAAAAAGAGCCAGATCCTCATGAAGCGATGTATCAACGCAGGACTTCTGATCCTCGACGATTTTGCTTTTAGGCTTTATAGCCAGCATGAAACGGAACTCCTCTACACCTTGTCCGATGAGCGCTTGCAGGAAGGCTCGATTGTGATCACTTCAAACCGGCCACCGGAAGACTGGTTTTCCATTTTCCCTGACCAGATTGTCGGAGGAGCTATCATGGATAGGCTTGTGTCCGGAGCGGTCAAGCTGATCGTCACGTCCGGCCGCTCATTCCGGAAGGAAGGAGCCTTGAGAAATCAAATCTCGGAGCCAGCTGCTTGACAGCTGCGTTTGAGAGTGTTGTAACTATTCAAGTACCCCTGGGGGAATTACCATGACCCTGCCGGGGGAATAAGATGACCCTTGACAGACTGCCTCTTTCGGCATTCCCTTTTTTTATTGCCTGACAACGTCTGAACTAACCCCCTATCAGTGGACACGAAGGGGGTTAGATCAGACTAAAACCGGAAAATTTAAACCGACCTTGACAAAGCTATCAAATCAATATTATCTTCAATAAAGAATCTGACCAGATTTCTCATGATGAACATAATCATTTTCAACCTAGCTAATTTTAAAGAAAATAATAATTGCTTTTTGCGCTTACTTTATGCCTGAATGCGCAAAACTCTCGATAAACTGCCGCTGGAAGACTAGAAAGAGAAGCAAAAGCGGCGCGATTACCAGAAGCGTCGCAGCTGAAACATCGCTCCATTGGGCTCCTGTCTCAAAGGACATGGCAAAGATTGCGAGTCCAAGCGTAAGAGGACGCTTGTCAACTGAATTGATCATAACAAGAGGCCAAAGGAAGTTGTTCCATTGGTATGAGGCAGAGATAAGGCCAAAGGCCACGTACACTGGCTTAAGGAGGGGTACGTAGATTTGGATAAGCATCCTGGGCAAGCGACAACCATCGATCTTTGCCGCTTCTTCGAGTTCGTACGGAATAGTCTTGATTGTTTGGCGCATGAGAAAGATTCCAAGTGCTGATGCAAAGAAAGGAAGTATTACGCCAAGCCTCTTATCAATGAGCCCAAGCGTTCCCATGAAACTATAATTAGGCATAATCAAGACATCAGCAGTGATCATCATCTGAGTAAGGAATAAAGTAAAAAGTACATTTTTGCCGAAGAAATCAAGCCTGGCAAAGGCATAGCCAGCCATAGTAATGAGCACAAATTGTACTGCCAGCGTTGAAAATACCATTACAATAGTATTGAAATAGTATTGGGCGAATGGGGCAGCCAACCAAATTCGCTTAAAGTTCTCAAATGTTGGCCATGAAAGAGAAAAAAGATTAATAGCCTTATCGGGCGTGATGAAAGCGGTTCTCACAATCCAAAGCAGGGGCAATATATAGATCAGTGCAAAAAGATACATGAATGCATAGACCACAACTTTCCCGAAACTAATCCTCCCAGCCCATCTCGATGTAGCTGAATGCACCATCGATTCCTCCCAGATTCCAAATATTTCAGCTATAGTAAGTTCGCCGGTCCTGCACAAAGAACTGGACCGCCGTAACCACAAGAAGCATCACGATAAGGATGACCGTCATCGAAGCAGCCTTGCCGACATCCCAGAAATCGAAACCAACCTGGTATATATAGAATAGAAGCATATTCGTCGCATTGCCTGGACCACCCTTCGTCATGATGTAAAGGTGGTCAACTATTTTGTATGCATTAGTAAGCGTAACAATGGTAACATATATGGTAGTAGGCCTTAAAAGCGGCCATGTAATGTAGCGGAATGTAGTGATAGGACCTGCTCCATCTAGAACAGCAGCTTCAAACAACTCACGATCGATGCTCTGCAGACCGGACATATAAAAGATCATCACATAGCCCGCTTGCTTCCAGATGAGCATAATGATGAGCGCCCAGAGTGCAGTGCCTGAACTGCCGAGTAGGCGCAGTTGTGGATTAATATAAGCTATAAGGCCATAAATCGGAGTATAAATGAAAAGCCAGATATTGGCCGCCGCGACCATCGGGAGTATAGTAGGGTGAAAGAAGGCAACTCTCGTGAAAGCTCTGCCGATACGAACCTTATTTGCGAACAAAGCCATTGCAACAGCCAGCGCAATGCTTGTAGGAATTGTACATATAGCGACTATTAGGTTGTTTATAAAAGCCTGGATGAATACGCTGTCTTTTGGCAGATTAAGATAATTTTTCAAACCGATAAATCGCGGTACCATCACTGATAAATTATTTTCGAAAAAGCTCATAAAGATGCTGTTAGCGATGGGATATAAGGTAAAGAGAGCTAGAAAGATAAACGATGGCAAAATAAGTCCCCACGCAAGGAAGGTCGTTTTCCATTTTTTTTGTATTCTTCTATTCATGTCGCGTGCTGCCCTTTCCTCGGTCATTTAAAAATTTAGAAAGCCTGCGCGGGGCCTGCCCTCTGGTAGCAATGATAAAGGTCCCGCGCAAGGAATCCTAGTAAGGTAACATAAAATTATTTATTTCGGTATTGCTTCAGAATTTCATCTGCTTGCGCTTGGGCTTCGTCAAGTGCGGTTTTAGCATCTTTTTGGCCCGTCATAATCAGCTCGATCGCATCGTCGAGTATTTTCTGCACACGCCCCTGATCATATACCGAGAATTCGGCTTGTGCATATTTGAGCTGATCCCTAGCCACAATGGCATATGGAAATTTTGCTACATACTCTTTCATCCTCTGAGTCTCGTACGCTTCAGGCCTGGTCGCCACATAGCCAGTATCGATACTCCACTGGGCAACCCGTTCGGGATCTGCAGTCATCCACTTAATGAAGGTAAATGCAGCCTCAGTTTGTTCCTTCGGTACTCCCTTAAAAAGATAGAAATTGCCGCCGCCGGTAGGAGAGCCTCTCGAATCAAGTGCAGGAAGCATTGCTGCACCAAAATCGAACTTTGCATTTTTTCGGATATTGGTCAGATTGCCAGTGGTATGGTAAATCATGGCTGCTCGCTGCTCGAGGAAATCGGTAGGCGTTGTTGCCCATGCGCTAGTCCCTTTTGGCTGGTAGCCTTTATCGGAAAGGCTTTTCCAGAACGTGATTCCCTTGATCGTCCTAGGATCGTTGAAATATACCTCAGTACCATCCTGGTTCATAAGGTTAAATCCATTCTGCTGGTTGCAAAAGGTCTGCAGCATCCAGTATGCATATCCGGCTTTGTCAGAAGGTATCTCAATACCGTACCGCTTCGTTATGCCACCCTCAATTTTCGTCAATCGCTTTGCATACTCTTCAAGTTCCTGCCAAGTAGCAGGTGGCTTGTTAGGATCAAGTCCGACCTCACGGAATGCATCTTTGTTGTAATACAAAATGATAGTACTCCGCTGCCATGGAATCCCATATGTCTTGCCACCTGTCTGAGCGTTCTTCATAAAGCCAGGGTAGAAACCATTAAGCCAGGCCTTATCTTCTGGTGTTGTGCAAAAGCTTTCAAAATCGTATATAGCATTCATCGAAAGAAGGGAAAACAAGTCGATAGAAAACATGAGAGCGATGGCAGGAGTATTGTGCGCCTTTATTGCAGCCTGCACTTTCGTCCTTGTATCCGCATAGCTTCCTGAATAGACAGGATTTACCTTGATTCCGGGGTGCTCCTTGCTAAACTGCTCGCACAAAGCGCTGATAAGCTTGTCAGGGCCGCCTCCAACTGCAACCGGGAAATACATGTCAAGAGAGATTACTTTGTCTGCTGCAGCAAGGGTAAATTCTCCTTGTAACAAAGGAGAAACTGCTAGACATACCAGCAGAAATACCACCAATTTTCTCATTTAGCGCCTCCTCTTAAAGAGAAATATATGCTAAAAGCATAGCACGTCTAAGGAGTGAGTCAATAGTTAAAATTAATATATGAGGCTCGTTCAAAAGCCCCCATCTGCCTAGGGCCACTATATTCCTTTAGCCTGAAAACACGAGGGTCATATCTTAGAGCGCTGCACCTGTCAACAGGTAAAAGCAAGAACTATTGTACTTCCTGCCGTGCTCCTTTATGCATTTCCATATGCCCTCCGTCCAACCAGCACGTTTCGCAACGCTGTTTCGTTGTAGTCATATCTTCGCCGCCATTGCGACATGATGATGCTGTAACAGTCGGCGATAACTTTTCAGTTTTAGTCGGATGGAGTATTTGACACTTATTGAGCTGCCGCTCAAGGTGCTTGCAATAGCAGCAGACCGGCCTTTTGTATAACTTTTTCCAGCATATTTTTCTACTAAAATTTTGCAAAGCAATTTTTTATAAAAATCTATTATATTTCGCAATGCACAATGCCAGTTGCTAGCATTGATATTTCAAGCTAGACTTTTGCATGATCCTCACGGTTTAAAAGAATTTAGATAATGAGTGCATTTTCAAGCTAGCTTGATTTATCTCTGAATTTGCTCTTGTTTTTCTTGTTTTCTATAAATCATTGTTTCTTTCTAATAGTAGAATTTCCGACTTTCAAGCTTACATTAATGATTGTATCTCCGCATGGTTTCCCTGCAATTATTTTATTAAGTGATTTTACCGATTCAACTCCCATTTTGTGCAAAGAAAGCTGAATGCTTGTAAAATGGGGCATCTCAGCATAGATGATATCATCATCATCAAAGGTAATGACCGAAATGCTTTCAGGGACGGATATTCCCTGCCTTTTGAATGCATCTACAGCTCCACTTGCTACAGCTGGTGTCATTACTATCAAGCCATCGATTACGGACAATCTGCCCATTATTGATCTACCTGCATCGAAACCATCTTGATATGTATATCCACAGAGCACTATTTTGTCTGAGTCATAAGGTATTTCTTCTTCGTCCAATGCACGTAAGTATCCCACAAATCGCTCAATGGTTGACGATGTTCCTGCAAATGAACTTTTTGAAATATTCCGAATATCCTGAATATTATTTGGTATTTCCCAGAAACTTCCAAAAAATGCAATGTTGTGTCTGCCTTGCTTTATAAGATATTTGGTCGCCAAATATCCGCCTTTCTCATTGTCTGTATAAATATGAGGAATATTGGGAAAGAGCCTGCTTCTCCCAGTAACAACAAATGGCATGTTTCTAAAATTTTCGATTGAAGGAATATCTTGAGGATGAGAAACCGGAATATAAATCAATCCATCCAGGATGGATCGGGAAAATTGTTTAATGGCTACAATTTCATTCTCTCTGGTTCCATTACTGGAAGAAATGAGGATCAGCTGGTCGTTTTTTCTAGCTTCTGAGATAATACCTTCAGTTATCAGCGCAAAAAAAGGGTGTGAAATTTCCGGCACAATGAGGCCTATAACACCAGTTCTTTGGCCTTTCATGAATTTTGCTGCAATATTAGGTTTGTAGTCTATGGATTCAAGCGCTTTTTTGATTTTTTCTGCAGTGCTCTGGCGAACTTTATAACCATTGAAATATCTAGAAATAGAAGCAATGGATAGTCCTGATATATTAGCTATATCGCGAATTGTACATTCATTTTTCTTTATATTCATGCGCTATTCCCTTTTGCCATATACTGTTACTTTATGTTATTTGTACGCAAAATAAATTGTAAATGTTTACAATGCTAATTGTCAATATGGTTATAGAGATAACAATGTTCTAATTCGCTTTCTTTTGTAAAGAAAAATATAAACCTTTGAGCATAATTCTCTGGATTTTTCAATTGACAAATTTTAAAAGTGCATTTACAATTTTTATATTACTGTAAACGTTTACTTTAAAATTCCATTTCCGGGAGGTTTTAATGCTGTTTTTTGTCAATAAATCTACCCTAAGTGGCTCGATACACATACCCGGCAATAAATCCGCAACAGCTCGCGCAATTGTATTCGGATCACTTGCTGATGGTATATCGCACATCAGAAATCCACTTTTGAACATAGACAGCTTTTCAATTATCAAAATGTTTCGCGCTATGGGTGCTGAAATAGATACAAGTAATTCTAAGGAATGGGTTATAAAAGGCGTCAATGCCATATTGAAACAACCATCTCAGGTCTTGGATGCAGAAAATTCAGGAACTGGCTTCTATTTTGCTCTTGCATGTGCGAGCTTGGTAGAAAACTGGACCGTGCTGACTGGAGATTATCAGATCTGTTACAGGCCAGCTCAACCGATGATAGATGCAATTAACAAAATGGGGGGTCAAGCCTTCTCGACCCGCAATTCGGGGACTGCACCTGTTGTCGTAAAAGGCAGGATTAAAGGTGGAGATTTTCGCTTGCCGGGTGTGAACTCTCAATGGCTTACTCCTTTCCTTGCGGCATGCGCACTTGCAGATGGGAATACCACAATTTATGAAAAGGATCTGCTTGAAAGGCCTTATGTTGATATGACTATAGGCATGCTTAAGCTTGCAGGAATTACCGTGCAAAATAATAATTACGAAGAATTCAAGATCAATGGCGGACAAAAATATAAGGCATTCGATTATGATATTCCTGCAGACTGGGGTTCAGCTGGGTATCCACTCGTTGCTGCAGCCATTACAGATGGATCGAAAGTACATTTCAGCGGTCTTGATTACAATGATTATGCCGGCGAAAAAGCCTATATTGATATTTTGAAAGAAATGGGAGCGCATGTAGAAATTTTGGATGGCGGAAGAGGGGGTATTACTGTCGAAGGCGGCAATGAACTCCATGGAATTGAAATTGACTGTTCCGGCACGCCAGATGCAGTACCTGCACTCGCTGTACTTGGCTGCAAGGCAAAAGGAAAAACTGTTCTTTATAATATTTCTGCATGCCGTCTAAAGGAAACGGACAGAGCAAAATCTATAATGGCGGAATTGGGTAAAATGGGTGCCAAGATGGAAGAAACTGAGAGTACGCTTACCATTTATCATTCTGAGCTCAAAGGTGCCTATATAGATGGCAGGAATGACCACAGAATTGTTATGGCAACCTCGATTGCTGCAATGATGGCAGAAGGTCCCAGCATCATCACAAATGCTGAATACACAGGTGTTTCTTTCCCTGGTTTTTATGAATCGATGAAATCATTAGGCGCTTCTATCGAAAGGCTTCAAATAGCATGATTATTCAAGGAGGAATATCATGAAGCAGAGTTTTGTAAAAGTTGGCTCGGCATTATTGCTGATATTTGTAGTTGCATTCAGCGCAGGAGCCCAGAGTACCGCAGTAAAGAGATTTTCAATTGGAACAGCAGGAACAGCAGGCGCACTCTATCCAATGGGCGTCGCAATGGCCCAGACCATAACCAAACACGTTCCTGGTATTGCTGCAACTGGAGAGGCTACTGCGGCTTCTGTCGAAAATATCCGTAATTTATCGACAGGCAAAATGGTAATGGGTATTTCGCAAAATGAGATAGCATGGATGGCATACAATGGCCTAGGAGACTTCAAAGATCACAAGATTGACTCACTACGCTCTCTTTTTAGCACGATTTATAGCTATGTGCAGGTTTTTACAAAAGCAGATAGCCCTATCAATTCAATTAGAGATTTTAAAGGGAAAGCGATTGGTGTAGGAGCAGCTGGGTCTGGAGGAGAAATGGCAGCAAGAATGATACTGGAATTTTATGGTTTGACTTATAATGATATAAAGCCGCAGTTTATCCCTGAGACTGAGGCAGTCAACGCGCTTAAAGATGGAAGGATCGCTGCATTCATTTGTACTCATCCACTCAAATCTGCGATCTTGCTCGATCTAACAAATTCTACAAATGTAAAAATGATTCCGATAGCTGATGAAGGTTTTTATGAGAAATTTCCTTTCTATACTAAATATACAATACCTGCAGACACTTATAAGGGAATAAATTATCCAGTATCGGTTCCGATAAGCCGCGTTATAATGCTGACAACTAATAGGACCGGATTAAGCGATGATGAGATATATGCAATTGTCAAAGCAATCTGGGAGAACAGATCGGAATGGAGCAATGTGCATGCGAGCGTATCAGCTCAGGTTACTTTGGATACGGCTCTGAAAGAGTTATCAGTTCCTATGCATTCAGGTGCAATCAGGTATTTCAAAGAGAAGGGATTTACGATTCCAAAAGAACTTTATCCGCCTGAATATAAGTAAGAATTTTGAATGACACTAATAGCAATCTAATATTGCAAGAATAGAATGAAATAAAATACAAGGCCAATTTTAAAAGTATAATATAGTTTTGGAATGGCCTTGTATTTCTATTAAAGCCTGGTATTTTCGTTCTTTGAGCAAAAGCAATTGGAGGCCTAATTTGGAGTCAGCAAAAAGATCCGATAACTCTGAACAAAAAGGATCTATTCGCATTTTTAAATTGCTTATTCTTTTCTTATCAATTTTCATAGTTTTTTATCATTTGTTCATTTCATTTAGCACATCCATTAGCCTAATGCAACAGCGAATAATACATCTATTCAGTTTTATATCAGTATGGTTTTTGTTTTCCTTAGCTTCCCCTGGTAAATCTCATAAACATAAGCTTTTTGCGATGGCTGGCTTGCTTAGTTCTGTTGCAGTTGGCTTATATTTCTTTGTGCAGGCGTCCCCGAAGATACTCCTTCAAAAGGGCATCTGGGGCATCTCAACTTACGATATGATTGCAGGACTTTTGCTGATTCTGCTTATTCTGGAAGTTTCGAGACAATCTGTTGGTCTTGCTTTGCCCATAATTGCAATTGTTTTTATCTTTTTTGCACTTGCTGGCCCAATTCTTCCATCGCTGGTTGCGCATAAAGGTTATGATTTTCGCTACATCACAAGCTATATCGCCTGGACAAGCGAAGGAATTTTCGGCACTCCTGTTGGCGCTGCCACCTCTTTTGTGGTGCTCTACATAATATTTGGAGAGATGCTGGATCAATTTGGTGCAGGAAAATTTTTCATCGATATAGCATATTCAATTACAGGCCGAATGAGAGGAGGTCCTGCAGAGGCTTCAGTAGTATCAAGCGCTCTCATGGGTTCTATAAATGGAAGTGCAGTTGCAAATGTTGTTACAACAGGAACCTTCACGATTCCTCTTATGAAAAAAGTTGGGTACAAACCTGAATATGCCGGTGCGGTTGAAGCTGTAGCTTCAACAGGAGGACAGATACTGCCGCCGGTGATGGGAGCTGCTGCTTTCGTAATGTCGGATATGACTGGCATTCCTTATTCGAGCATAATTATTGCGGCTTTCATACCAGGGATTCTATACTATTTGAGCCTTGGTTTTGCGGTATATTTTGAAGCAGGAAGGCTTGGAATTGAACCAGACAGGGGAAATATCAGAAAAAAAGTACGTGAAGTATTGAAAAATGCTTGGTATTATCTTATTCCTCTTGCTGTTCTTATTGTCGCTCTTCTTCTGCTTGGTCTTTCAGCGGGTTATTCAGCATTGTTTGCACTGGGGACGATGTTTCTGATAGGGATTATAAAAACAGCATTTGAGGAAAAGCGTTTCCCCTGGAAGGAAATAAAAGAAATATGCATTAAAACAGCTCGTACTGCAGTGCCTGTCTCTCTCGCTTGTGCTTCAGCTGGGATAGTAATTGGAATTGTGAGCATGACGGGAATTGGAGTAAAATTTGCGCAAATAGTTGTTGAACTTTCAAATGGCAATTTGTTTGCGATGCTGGTAATGATAATGCTCGCATGCATAGTTCTCGGAATGGGTTTGCCATCCACCGCGGCGTATGTCATAGCCGCCGCAGTTGGAGCACCTGCGCTTCTTAATGCTGGAATCCCGGCGCTTGGCGCAAATCTTTTTGTTTTTTATTTCGCCATTATATCATTTATCACACCGCCGGTGGCAATCGCATCATATGCTGCTGCAGGGCTGGCAGGCTCAAATGCTACCAAAACAGGTTTTATTGCTTTCAAGCTCGGTATCTCTGGTTTTATTATTCCTTTCTTTTATATATATCATCCAGGACTGCTGATACTGGGTACGGGAACATGGGAAACAGTGTATGCAATTGTGCTTGCAGCCACCGCCGTCATCTTTATTGCAGCTTCTTTTGAAGGATGGGTGGGAATCAAGTTGTCCTTGGCCGAACGCTTTGCGCTTGCCGTAGCGGCAATTTTGCTGCTTACGACTAATACCTCATTCAATATTGCGGGTTTTGTCATTGGATCCATCTTGATGTCAATAATTGCATTGAGATACAAGAAGAATTCATTTATATCAAAGTCCGGTCGATTTTAAAATAAAGGCTCTTGCGATGTTCATATTGTGTAAAGCTCGGTTTCAATTTTCCGGTTTTTTAAGCCTGGAAAGTTACCACACTGCAATGAATATTTTGATCCTGGGCATTTTGGTGTGCAAATGCATGAAATATTAGCAGCGATAGATGCCATTTTCTTATAAAAGGCATCTATCGCCCCGAAAATAAATAATCCTAAAGCTTTTGCGCAAACCAATTGGCTGTTAATTGAATGCATTCATTTGCGAGCGTTTGATCATGATCTAGCACTCTGTAAATATGATCCGCACCAGGGATAATGCGAAGAGTTATATCATTGCTTTTTGCTATGCTTACAGCTTTTCGAGAGACCATAGGGTCGACAACATCATCATCGGTTCCATCAATGAGCAAAAGCGGTTTTTCATAGGCCGAGAAGTCATCCATTGGTCTTGCTGCAGCCATCGTAATAAAATAAGTCGAACTGACATCAATTACGGTCCATCCTAGATCCATGACAAGATGGCCTCCATTTGCTTCGCTCTTGGCAAGGGATTCAGGGTCAGCAATGCCATTATAGAGAGCACCAGACCAAGAGGCAAAAGCAGCTACTCGCGGCTCAGTTCCTACAAGGCTTGCACCGATAAATGCTCCTCGACTAAATCCGATTACACCAACCCTTGAAGCGTCAATTTCTTTGCGTGCAATAAGCCAATCAAAAGCAGCATGAGCGTCGCTGATGCTTCCCTCGTAAGTTAGATCACGGTATGTTTGTTTGCTATCACCTGATCCCTGGAAATCAATTCTGAGAGAAGCATATCCTTTGGCAGCGAGGGCTCGCGCAAGCCGCAGATACATGTTTCCTACCTCATTCTTGTTGCTCCACGCCCCATGAAGCATGAGGACAGCTGGATAAGTGTTAGAAGCATTTGCATTACGCGGAATAGCTAATATGCCAGGAACCTCGTGATCACCCGCATTGATAGAAACGACTGTTTCTTGCACCAATGCATCGTCAGATGGAGACATGAAAGCAGCTGGCTCAGCAGCGAAAAGCGGAATTGAAGCATAGAAAAGGATAATTGCTATAAATAAAAATGCCCTAAATTTCTTTGCATTCATATAAACTCCTTCTATCTGAAGAATAAGTTGCTGCAGGCACGCAATTGGCAACCTGCAGCATGATTATCTATTTGTATACTTTCCCTGGTACTTTTACTATTATGCTTTCCGGTTTTTTGCCAGAGAAATAGTCAGAAATTATATTTGTCAACATTTTCGCCATTCCGTCAAAATCCTGTTGAATAGTGGCAATAAATGGGCCTTTTTTGTCTATTTCTGCTTTAGCAAAATCTGTTCCATCAATGCCTACAACTTTTATCTCTGTTCGCCCTGCTTTTTTTATAGCCTGCACGGCCCCATACGCTGGCTCGTCCCATCCAGCCCAAATTCCATCTATTGCTCCTTTAGCTGGATTTGCGGTCAAAAGGTCTTCCATTGTTTTCCGCGCAAAATCTACAGGGCCGGGCACTTCAATATGAATTTTTTGAATTACAGTAATCCCTGGATATTTCTTAAAAGATTGTGCTGCACCAACAGCTCGTTCACGAACTCCAGGATGTGGATCGTGAGTAAACATAATAACTTTTCCTTTTCCTCCAATTGCATCGGCCAATATTTCAGCGCTTTTCATACCGAGATCTAAGTTGTCAGATGTTATATTCAGAATGACTCCATCTGCGATTCCGGCATCGAGCCCGAATACTGGAATTCCAGCAGCCTTTGCCGCATTGAGTCCTTTTGACATTTGTACGGGGTCGCCCATACCAAGCACGATCGCATCATACCTTTGAGTTACAGCATCCTCGATTCTACTGACAAGCAGCCCAAAATCTCCTCCAGTATCTGATACTGTTACCTTGTATCCGGCTTGCTCAGCGTACTTCTGAAATTGGTTAATTGCGTAAGCAGTCGTTGCGCTAGCCATGTATGGAGTTACTACTGCAATTCGTTTTTGCGGACCTGCTGCAAATACATTAGTTGCTACAAGCGCTACCAGGATCAGGATGACCGCAATTGAGCGAATCGATCTTGATTTACTCATTTCTCTTCCTCCTTGCTTAAATATTAGTTCTTATACCGGCTAATGAGCTAAAACTCTTTTTTAGCGCGGGATAGAGCTCTAAAAAAATCTTATATAACCGCTCATATTTTTTATTATTTTCGCTTATTGGCAGGAATGATACATAATCTTTCAATATTTCCTTAGGCAAAGAATAATTAGAAAACCATCCTAGTTCTTTCCCTAAAATGATATAAGTTCCCCAAATTCCGGCCATTTCCGCTTTCTTTTGCACAATGACTTTGCGATTAAAAACATCAGCAATAATTTGAGGCCATATAGGTGATTTTGCCCCGCCTCCTGAGAGCGAAAATAAGCCAGAGTCAGTCATTTTTGAAAGATTATCTTGCGCTATGATAGTTTCATAGATCGATCGCATTGCAAAAGCCACACCTTCGAGAATTGCTCGATATATTTCTCCACGCGTTGTTGATTGTTCTAACCCGATGAATGCTCCCCGCGCATCTGGATCTTTGAAAGGCGCACGTTCGCCGATTAAGTATGGAAGATAAATGAGATTGCTTGATTTTGCAGCTAAAACCTCATCATTGAAGCTTCGATATTTCTCTTTTGAGCTTTTTGAATCCCCAATGGCGTTGATTGCCCAGTCAATATTTCCACCAGCCATTAGCATCGGGCCTACTTTGATGATCTTGCAAGGATCAGGATGCCTCAAATTATAGATACCCTTTTTTGGATCAGCGAAACCTTCAAGCGCAGTTGCCGCGATCCATCCAGAAGTACCGAGATAGCATGAAATTGATCCAGGCATTCCAGCGCCTGCACCGACAGTTGCGGAGCCAACATCACCTGATCCATGGTAAACAGGCGTTCCCTCAGGCAATCCTGTAGCTAAAGCAGCATGCCGAGTAACAAAACCGTCCAAATGCCCAGCATGTATTAGCGGTGGCAACAGATCTCGTCTTATTTCCAGCGCGTCAATAAATGTATACGCATAATTATTTCTTTTGATGTCTAGAAGGCCTGTAGTGGATAGCGTAGTAAAGTCAGTAAATTCATTATCTGTAAGTTTCCAAGCAATGTAATCATGGGCTCCAAAAAGTATGCGGTAAGACTGAGCATATAAATCAGGCTCATTTTCACGGAACCATATTAGCTTTGCTAGAAGACTTGATGCATCTTGGATATTGCCTGTAACACGAATGAGCTCCTCTTGCCCGATAAGTTGCTCAACGTGCATCGCTTCTTTGCGGGCTCTTGTATCTGAATAAATTATAGCTGGCATTTGCCTTCTATTTCGAGAAAGAGCTATCAAATTCTGCATTTGGCCGCTTAATATAATACCATTGATATTTTTTGCTTTCTCAGAGATTGCAGAAATAGCATTGATTGTCGATTGCCACCATTCATCTGGGGATTGTTCGATACGCTCATTTTTCGCGTTTATCGGATAGGTTTTATAGGCGTGAGCAATAATTTTACCTTTCTTGTTTATTAGAGCAACTTTAACGCCCGTTGTACCAAGATCAATGATGATTATCTTTTCCATTCCAACCCTCTTTCATTCAAAATTCTGCTCAACTAGCCCATCGATAAAATTTTGCAATTCTGCTTTTCCTTTTCCTACTGCCTCCACTATCGCTGATCCTATAATGGCGCCGTTTGCTCCCATTTTTCGAATGATAGCTAAATCGTTTTTATTATGTATTCCAAAACCAATAGCAATTGGCATACCTTTTTTATTTGCAATTTCCTTAATTTTAGAAAATCGATCGCTAGATTCTTTTGAAGGCTTATATGCTTTACCTGTTTCTCCGTCATATGATTGATAATAAAGAAAGCCTTCAGCCATATTGATTATTTCTTTGACTAGTTCATGCCTAGCTCTAACAGGAATAAAACCAATAGGGGCTAAACCTCTGCGCTTCGCTTTTAAACTAAACTCGTTTCTTTCTGTATGCGGCATATCTGGCACAAGAATGCCCTGTATACCATAATGCTCGAAGTGATCAAAGCATTTATTTTCGCCAATTTCTCTCAACGTTTCATAATAAAGCATGCCAACAGAAGCCATATCAAAATCTCTTGCCGTAGCACCACCTATATAAAGAGCTTTCTCAAAATCCATACCATTTTCAAGAATGCGCTTCATTGCATTCTTTATTATTTGGCCATCCAAATTGCATTGTTTGTTTGGTAGCCCTATTTCAAGAATGCGGAAACCAGCTTTTGCTAATACACTGATAGAGTCTCTGTATGCGAATTCATCAGGGAATCCTGCAGGCAGGTATGATATAAGCGTCAGAGTTTCTTTTGAAAATGCTTCATTCAATTTCATAATATTTTTTCATTCCTCTAATTCTTTCTCTTTGCTAGACTTGAGAGCAATACTGCTAAAATAATAATTCCTCCCGTAAGAATGGATTGCACATAGCTATTGACTCCAAGAATATTTAAGCCGTTACCAAGAATGCCCATAATAAAAACTCCAAGCAAAGTGCCTCCAATATGGGCTTCTCCTTCCCTGAAAGCTGTCATTCCAAGAAAAACTGCTGCAGCTGAATTAAGCATTAGAGGATTGCCTGCTTGAGGATGGGCTGATGCAAGGCGACTCGTCAGTATAATTCCTCCAAAAGCTGCGGCTGCTCCAGAAATCATAAAGCTCAAAAGACGGTGCATTTTTATGTTGATTCCCGAAAGGAAAGCTGCTTCTTGATTTCCACCAATTGCATACAGCCTTCGACCAAAAGTCATCTGCTCGAGTATTAGCCAAGCAAAAACAACTATAATAATCATGAATATGATAGCAACCGGAATTCCTGCAATTGTTCCTTGGCCCAACCACAGGAAAGCATCCGGCAGACCAAAAAGCGTAACGCCTTTCGATAAAAGCAGAGCGGCTCCACCAAATGAGGTCATTGTTGCAAGCGTTGCAATGAATGAGGATATTCCACCATAAGCCACGAGCGTCCCATTCAAAAGACCACAGAGCCCTCCGATAATTAGGCCAATTATTTCAGCAACAAATATATTCATATTGGATTTCAAGAGAATTGCACTTAGAATTCCAACTAAGCTCGCTAATGAACCAACAGAAAGATCCATATCTCCTGTTATCATGACAACCGTTACTCCCGCTGATACGATAGCAAGGATTGAAGATTGCTCAATGATGTTCTTCAGATTTCCCCAAGTTGCGAATGTTGTTGGACGCATGAAAGAAAAGACAATAAGCAAAAGTATAAAAAAGATAATTGTTCCCCATTTCTTTAAAAAGGGTAGAGTTCCAGCATTTAATTTTGATACTTTCATTTAGTTTCCTTCCAGCCCATAACAAAGCTTTAATAGGCTTGCTTCGTTTATGTCTTTAGCATTAACAATTGCAATTATCTTGCCTTCATGCATGACAAGAATTCTTTCTGCTAAACCAATCAATTCTGAAAAGTCAGAAGCAACGAGCAGGATTCCGCTTCCTTCTTTAGCAAGTTCGCGAATAATCGAATAGATTTCATATCTTGCCCCTACATCTACGCCTTTTGTTGGCTCATCAAGCAGGAATACTTGAGGTTTACGCAACATGTACTTTGCAAGCACAACTTTCTGCTGGTTTCCTCCTGATAAGGTGGCAACAGCATTTCTGTAGTCGGCTGTTTTCAATCGAACAAGCGATCCTATTTGTTTTGCCTCTTTTTTTGCATGTTTGTCATCAAGAAACGGACCTCTCGAAAGCGCTTTAAGATGAACTAGAGCTATATTTTCGAGCACAGACCTATTGAGAATTAGTCCTTGTGACCTGCGCTCCTCAGGAACAAGTGCAATTCCTTTTTGTATTGAATCTGAAGGGCTGTTAGGCAAGAAGGGGCTACCATTTAATAAAATTTCTCCTGATAAAACCTTATCCACTCCAAAAAGCGTTCTGAGGAGCTCAGTTCTCCCCGCTCCAACAATCCCAGCTACACCAAGCACTTCACCTTTTTTTAAATCAAAGCTGACATTTTTTATTTTTGGTCCAGTAAGATTGCGGACTGAAAGGATGATTTCTTCAAATTTTTCGGATTCCAATCGCGGCGGAAATAATGAAGTCATGTTCCGTCCCGTCATTAATTGTATTAATTTAGGTTTTTCACTTTCATTTTTTTTCAAGGTTTGAACGATTTTGCCATCTCTCATTACTGTAATGCGATCCGCCAATAGAAGAACTTCATCTAGGTCATGGCTAATATACACAACCGTTTTGCCAATTGCCTTGAGTTTTCTAATAACTTCGAAAAGCATTTCTTTTTCATGCGCCGCAAGCGCTGTTGTGGGCTCATCCATAAAGTAAATTGATGCAGAAACCGCAAAGGCTCTGGCAATTATAACCATGGAACGATTCACAGTACTCAATCTGCCAACCGGCATATTGAGAGGAATATCAATATCAAGTGTTTTAAGAATTTCTTTTGCTTGCTCATTGAGCGCTTTCCATGAAACTGTTCCCCATCGCGTTTTGGGGTAAGGGTGCCCAAGAAATATATTTTCTGCTGCATTCATATATTCAATGAGATTCAGCTCTTGGTGGATAAAAGAAAGCCCTAGCTTTTGTGAATCTTTCGAACAGTGAATCTCAACTTTTTGGTTGTTCATGAAAATTTCGCCATCATCAGCTTTTACGACACCAGCAAGTATCTTTATCAATGTAGATTTTCCAGCACCGTTTTCTCCGATTAGTCCATGGATCTCGTTCGCTTGAAAATCAAGATTAATTCCTGATAAAGCCTTTACGCCTGGGTACTCTTTTTTGATCTCGACAAGTTTTAGCGCAGGGGCTTCCTTTAATGTCATGATTTCTCCCAAAATTTCTGATTTAGCAACACAGATATAGGGTCAGAAATATAGCTTGCCGGGATATTATAGTTGAATGAATTTCGGCTTCCTAACTCCTTTATTGCACAAAGGACATATCCATTTCTCAAATAAGCTTCATCGTATAACACTGGAACCTGCGAGATATTGAAGCTAATTCTGAGTGAAATGAGAGCAAGGGCACCTTTTTTTTCATTTAGTAGTTTTGCCTCCTCATCCCCAAGCTTTACTGGTTTAATTATTTCTCGCCCCTCGACTACACCCCCTCCAATGTGGTTATTAAGACTTGAGTATAGAGAATCATCATCTGCTAAATCTTGCACAACTTGCAAATAGCGAGAGGGAATGCAGGAACGCTGAAAAATAATAGGAATATCGTTCAATACCCGAAGTCTAGAAATACGACAAAACTTTTCCTCTCCAAGTCCAAGTGCTCGTTGGATGCTTTCATCTTTGATATCATATTCTTTCTTAACTATTCGAGTTTCTATTTTTAATTTATAACGCTCCATTTCGTCGGAGAATCCTCTGAGCTTTAGGTCTCTCCCTTTTATAGAATTAGAACTTACAAATGTTCCAACCCCATGAACAATCGTGATAAGACCTTCATCCGCTAATATCGAAAGAGCCCTCCTGACAGTCATAACCGTCGTATTAAAAATCTTGGCAAGTTCATTTTGGCTCTCTAGTGAATTTCCTGGTGAATAGTAGCCATTTCTGATCCGCTCGCGGAGAGCATTTGCAATGCTTATATATTGAATTTCTTGCATACTCTTACTGTTTTGCTTGTTTTATAGACATATAGACTTATAGATGTATAGTCTTATAGATAAGTTCAGCATATCATAGTTTTTCTGCTTGTCAATATCTCTTTTTTAAAAATTATAATTTTCTTGCCAAATTGCATTCATGTATTTGAAAAATCAAGGCATTCGACTGATTCTTAATCGCAAATATGGGAATATAAGAATTGCATCGAGTTCTTTGGTAAAATGTGTCTACTGTACTACATCTTGCCAGTAGAGCAGCATTGTGTATTGTAAGCTAAAACTTCCCAGAAAGATCAAACTGGAATGGCTAGAAAAATCGTCAGAATTCCCCAGAAAAATCGTGGGGAGTTTTGACGGAGAAAGCCCTGTACCATAGGCACGGCGCAGGGAGCAGGACATGCTCAAGATTAACCAGATCGATCAGATCAAGGAGTTGCTGCAGCAAGGGTTTGGGCTGGGCGAAATAGCCATGAAATTGCGCCTGGATTGCAGAACCATACGCACGTACATGCACAAGGAGGATTTCAGCCAGCCTCGGCGCGTGCCAGTAGCCTTTCCTCCTGTGCCTGTGAATTCTGTTCCCCTCTCCATTCAGACCATGCATACAGAACGATCTTACACCCAGTGAAGTGCAGGCGTGGGTCGATACCTTCGTGAAGGGTGGTGAGCAGAGCTTGATGATAAAGGCTCGCGATGTGATTACCCAGCACGAGCAGGAGGTCAAAGAGCTGCGCTCGGCGATCGGTGAATTGTATGTGGAGAATGCTGTACGAAAAAAAGTCAAAACCCTGTCGGGCCTCAAGGAAGAGAGCGAATCCTGACCCTGCAAGTAGCCTTGTCTGAAGAGCTTGCTAGAATTCTTGAACTGGGTGATCCAAGGCAAAATCAGCTGCAGCTGGATTCCGTTCCTTCGCTCTAGACCACGAATGCCGTCTGCGCTATCGAAATTATTCTTGAGTATTTTCGTCTTGAGTTCCATAGGATATTTCATCTTCTTCCTCTCTTTCTTACGGTGATTCCTTATGCCCCCTTTTGTGTCTACATCCAGGCGGTCAATTCAGACTAAAACCGGAAAATTCAAACCGATCTTGACATCGTTAAGAAGCCGAGAGAAACTGGGAAAAAGCTCCTTAGTTGGATGACGCATAGTCGAGTGGGGCCGGTGGTCAAGGTGGCAGCGATGATCCAACAGTATCTTTGGATGGTTCTGAATACCGCTCCTATTGGAGCAACGAATGCGAAGAATGAGGCGGTAAACGCAACGATCCAGAAACTGAAAGTACGTTCGTGTGGCTTTTGCAACCGCACACGCTTCAAAATGGTCATCTTATTTCGCTTGGGCGGGCTCTCCCTCTTGCTCAAAGTCGTGACCAGACCCACAGGAATGCCGGAAGCGCCTCTTTTTTAAAAAATGGAAAAAACAAATGAATTGTCAAAGCAATACCATGATACCACTCATATGTAACAATATAAAAGAATCTATCCAGGCAGCTGAAGGCTTATATCATCGTTTGGTGCTTTTGGTGGGTGAACCAGGTTCCGGCAAGACTTCAGTTCTTCAGCAGTTTGCCGAGGAGGTCGGCTCATCCGTTATCAATGTTAATCTGGTGCTCTCCGGCGAGTTACTGGAGCTCACGGCAAAGGAGCGATCACTTCGGTTGCCGGTAATCTTCCACCAGATTGTGGACCAGGCTCAAGCGCCCGTGGTGCTGGATAATATTGAAATCCTCTGCGACAATGATTTGCAGCAGGACCCTTTGCGTCTGTTGCAGTCCATTTCGAGGAATCGGGTGGTGGTGGCTTCGTGGAATGGAATCATGAATTCCGGGAGGCTTTTCTACGCCGAAGTCGGACATCCCGAATACCGCATGTATGACTCAGTCGATGCGTTGATTGTGGGCATGGACGGCTCGGCCACAATTGATTTGGTAAAAAACAATAGAGAGGCAGGACAAGCATGAAATACAGAGATCTTATCCAATTCGACCCGATTGAGTCGGTTATTCAGTTGCGTGATGCAGACAAATCGAGCACTGCACATACTCTTGTGAAAACCTATGTCATTTCCGCGGAAATGGCTGAACGGCTTACTCATCTTGTCATTCCTCAGATGCAGTTCGATCAGCCGATTGACAACAAGGGTTTGCTGATAGTTGGTAACTATGGCACTGGTAAGTCGCACTTGATGTCGGTGGTTTCCAGTATCGCCGAGGACGCATCCCTGCTGAAAGATCTGAAGAACGAGAGTGTTCGCGATGCAGCATCACAGATCGCTGGGCGATTCAAGGTTGTCCGCACCGAAATCGGTGCCACCACCATGCCCTTGCGCGACATTCTAGTGTCCGAACTCGAAGCGCATCTTGAAAAATTCGGTGTGAAGTATGTATTCCCCGAAGCGGGGACTATTACCAGCCATAAACGGGCTTTCGAAGACATGATGACCAGGTTCGGCGAGGTTTTCCCAGAACATGGGCTGCTGCTGGTGGTTGACGAACTGCTCGACTACCTGCGAACCCGCAAGGACCAGGAGCTGATCCTTGATCTCAACTTCCTTCGCGAGATTGGCGAAGTTTGCAAGGATCTGCGCTTCCGATTCATAGCGGGAGTCCAGGAAGCCATCTTCGATAGCCCACGATTCGCTTTTGTCGCGGATAGCATCCGTCGTGTTAAAGACCGGTTCGAGCAGATTCACATCGCCCGCAACGACGTCAAGTACGTAGTAGCCGAGCGTCTTCTCAAAAAGAATGCAGAACAGCAAGCCAAGATCCGTGCTTATCTGACACCATTCGCCAAGTTCTATGGAAATATGAATGAGCGAATGGACGAATTTGTCCGGCTCTTTCCGGTACATCCTGATTATATCGATACCTTCGAGCAGGTCACCGTGGTCGAAAAACGGGAAGTGCTTAAAACACTTTCTATAAGCATGAAGGAGATTCTCGACAAGGATGTACCAGAAAACACGCCCGGTCTTATCGCATTCGACAGTTATTGGAATACACTCAAGCAAAATGCTGCCTTCCGCTCCATTTCCGATTTCCGGGAGGTCATAGATTGCAGCCAGGTGCTGGAATCTCGCATTGAAAACGCCATCACCCGTAAGCAATATAAGCCAATGGCGCTGCGCTTGATTCATGCCTTATCTGTCCACCGTCTTACTACAGGCGACATCTATGCCCCCATGGGAGCCTCAGCCGAGGAACTGCGTGACCGTCTCTGCCTGTTCGATCCGCTGATTGCTGAAATGGGAAGCGAGGAACCCGATAAAGATCTCCAGACCCATGTAGAGACAGTCCTGAAGGAGATTCATAAAACGGTCAGCGGCCAGTTTATCTCTTTCAATCCAGATAACCATCAGTACTATCTGGATCTGAAGAAAAACGCAGACTTCGATGCATTGATTGATAAAAGGGCTGAAACCCTGGATCAAGCTCAACTTAACCGCTACTATTACGAAGCACTCAAGCGGGTTATGGAATGTCAGGATACTACCTATGTAACTGGCTACAAGATTTGGCAGCACGAACTGGTGTGGCTGGAGCGCAACGTTGCCCGCACCGGGTACCTCTTTTTCGGGGCTCCGAATGAGCGCTCCACTGCCGTCCCGCAGCGTGACTTTTACCTATACTTTATTCAGCCTTACGATCCGCCGCGTTTCAAGGATGAAATGCGTGCTGATGAAGTTTTCTTCCGCTTGAAAGGTATTGATGAAACTTTCCAGAATGCACTGAAGAGCTATGCTGGGGCGCTCGAGCTTGCGGCCACCTCGACAGGGCACGCCAAAGCCACCTATATAGAGAAGGCCAATGGCTTCCTGAGGCAGCTGGTTCAGTGGCTGCAAAAGCACGTGAGCGATGCCTTCGAAGTCACGTACCAGGGCCGCACAAAGCCCATGACCGAATGGGCCAAGGGCAAATCCATTCGTGATCTGTCCGGTTTGTCCCCTAACGAAACCATCAACTTCCGCGACTTGGTTAACACCATTGCCGGTCTCTGCCTGGCTCCGAACTTCGAGAACCAAGCCCCGGATTATCCATGCTTCTCTGTCCTGATCACCGGTGACAACCGTACCCAGGCAGCGCAGGATGCATTGAGGGTGATTGCTGGGCAGAATCGCACCAAACAGTCGACCGCTGTGTTGGATGCCCTGGAAATGCTCGATGGCGAAAGAATTGACCCCCATAAGTCGAAATATGCCAAGTTCATCCTCGATATCGTCAAGGCCAAAGGCAATGGCCAGGTAGTCAATCGCAATGAGATAATCCAGGACGACCATGGGTTGGAATATATGAACCCTGGTGGTTCGAGGCTGGAACCCGAATGGGTGATCGTGCTCATCGCAGCGCTGGTGTATTCCGGCGACATCGTACTCGCCATCCCGGGTAAGAAATTCGACGCTGCCAGCCTGCCCCAATTAGCCGCGACCGGCATAAACGAGCTCGTCCGCTTTAAGCACCTGGAGCAGCCTAAGGAGTGGAACCTACCCGCGCTCACAGCCCTTTTCGAACTGCTCGGCATGACGCCGGGTATGGCCCAGCTTGTTACCCAGGGCAAGGACGAGCCAGTGCAGAACCTGCAACAGATGGTGAGTAAGATTATAAAGCGCATCGTCATGACCCAAAAGACCATTCGAGATGGACTCTCTTTCTGGGGGCTTGACCTGCTCACGGGAACCAACCTTGCAACCCAGGCCAGTGCACTGGAAGAGGCAAAGGGTTTCTTTGAATCGCTACAGGTCTATACTTCACCGGGTAAACTGAAAAACTTCCGTTATAATGTCTCCGAAGTGCAGGCCCAAGAAAAGGCCGTCAAGGCACTTGATGAGCTGGATGCTCTCCGCGAGTTCATCATGGATCATGGCCCGACAGCATCCTGGCTTTCCACCGCCGAAGCGGTGCTACCGTCCGACCATGAATGGGTGGATCGTATGAAAACCACCCGGCAAGACGTACTGGATGCCCTCAAGCAAGCCGACCTGACCGAGTTGGCCAGTCAGTCTCGGTTTATCGGAGAAAAACTCAAAAAGCTCAAACAGGATTATATCAATCAATATATTATGCTCCACGTGCGAGCCCGACTGGGCGTGAACGACGACAAGCGGAAGGCAGCTTTTCTCAATGACCAACGCTTACAAACACTGCTTAAACTGGCAGCTATCGATCTGATGCCCCGTCAGCAGCTTACCGACTTCCAGAACCGCCTGGCTGGGCTGAAAAGCTGTTTCGCCTTGATCGAACAAGATCTCGATGCCTCACCCATCTGCCCGCATTGCCACTATCGGCCGGCAACAGAAGCTGCTGTATTGAGTTCAGCGCAATTGAACCTTATGGATGAAGAGCTGGATAAGCTTATTGAATCGTGGACGAAAACACTGCTCAATAACCTAGATGATCCTATGACCAAGGCAAATGTTGAAGAATTACTGCATGAAGACGATAAAAAGATTATCAAAGCTTTTATGACCTCAAAAGAACTGCCCGACCCGATAGATGGCCATTTTGTACAAACCTTGAAAACGATTCTGACTGGTTTGCAGAAGGTGCCGCTCAATAAAGAACATCTATTGAAAATCATCTCCGATCTTGGTCCGTCGACTCCGAATGAAATCAAGCAGGCAGTCAGCGATTATGTGGACAACCTTACCAAGGGCAAGGATCCAGCCAAAGTACGAATTGTACTGGAATAGACAATGACCAAGGATGAACTGATTGCCCGTTTAAAAGGGTACGAGTGGACCGACTTCGAGTGCAAAAGGGCCCAACGCGATGTGCCGAAAGATGCCTATTCAACCGTCAGTGCCTTTGCAAATACGCAAGGCGGCTGGCTGCTGTTTGGTGTTTCCGAAAGCAATGGCCAACTGGACGTTACAGGCGTTGATCCTACAGCTTTTGATCGGATGCAAGACGCCTTTCTCACCACACTCCGCAGCGGCCAAAAGTTTAACCACGTTATTAGTGCTCAGCCTCACGTTTACGAATTGGATGGCAAGCGCATCCTGGCGTTTTATATTCCCGAATCAAGCCGTCATCAGAAACCGATCTATCTCAACGGCAATCCCCGTGACAGCTTTATCCGCCGAGCGGCTCGCGATGAGCGCATGACAGACAGCGAACTGCAACGCTTTCTTCGTGATGCCGCACAACGCTCCTGGGACGGTGAAGGCGTTACGGATTTCTCCATTGATTCCAGCATCGACAAAGAAACACTGAAATGGTACCAGGCGCAGTTCTACCGGCGAAATGATGCACAGCGTCCAATCGATGACCCCATCGAATTTCTGCAGGAATGGAATTTCATTATCCACCAGGAGGGTAATCTTGTTCTGACACGGGCAGCAATCATGCTGTTCGGTAATGATCGCTGTGTAAGGGCATTATTACCCAGGCCGGTTCTGGATTATCAGCGCATCGATACCCGTTTTGATCGATGGGCAGCTGATGAGCGTTGGCATGACCGCTTTGTGTTCGAAGAGAACCTATTCAAAACCTGGCAGGGGCTGGTTGCCAAATATGCCCGTATTGCAGAACATCCATTCAATGTGGATCCGGCTACGCTACGGAGGAATGACGACCCGCCCGACTATATCGCCTTCCGTGAAGCTGCCATCAACCTGCTGATTCATCAAGACTATGGCGATCACCACCGTAAGGCTTCGCTCAAATGGTTCACCGATCGGCTCGTTTTCTGGAATCCGGGCGACGCCTTCGCTACTACAGCGCAACTCCTGGAGTCTAATGAAAAAGAAATACGTAACCCGCTGATCGTTAATGCCTTCCGGCGCATTGGTCTGAGCGACCAGGCCGGAACCGGCATTCGCGCCATACTGCGTAACTGGCATGAACTCGGGTGGCGGCCACCCGAAATAAACAATGACAAGGCCGGCAAATCCTTTGAATTGGTTCTGCGGCAAGAACCCCTGGTTACTGAAGCCATGAAACACTTCCAGACCAGCCTTGGTGTGCGTTTAACGTCGGAACAGGCGGATGTGTTGGCACTTGCTGCAGACCAGCCGAGCCTGTCTCTGGTCGATGCGGCCATGGCAACAGGCGGCAACTTGAAGGCTGCCCACGATGCGCTTGAATACTTAAGACAGCATCAACTGCTCACCCCGTTGGGTGACGATGCATTCGCTCTGGCAGATTTAATTCGAAAACGTCTGGATCAGCATGCAGCGGCAGTTCTCACCGGAGAAGCCACGCCGGCACCCGGCACCAAGTTGGCACTAAGTCGGCACCAAGTTGAAATATTGCGTAAGTGTTTGAAAGAGAATACTTTATTGGAGCTTATGACTGTAACAGGACGGTCCGATCGCACCAAGTTTCGGCATCAAGTCTTAAGTCCACTCCTGGAAGCGGGACTCATCGAGATGACTATTCCCGAAAAGCCCCGCAGTAGCAAGCAAAAATACCAGCTAACCTCAAAAGGGCGGCACTATCTGGAGGAGAGTGAATGATGGAAGAACTAGACCTGGGTCTGAACAACCCCAATGAGACAACAAAGCCCACTGGCCCGGTAACGTGCCTCGGCATGAAATTCGAGAACGACGAGGCCCGCCGCGCCTACTTCACGGAGGAGCTGCGCAAAAAGCTGCAGGACCCGGAGTTTCGCGCGATCGAAGGCTTTCCCATCGGCTCCGACGAGGACATCCTGGCCTTAAGCGATCCGCCGTACTACACGGCTTGTCCTAACCCGTTTCTTGAAGACTTTATCCGACACTATGGAAAGCCGTACGATCCTGGAACGGACGACTATCGTCGCGAACCGTTTGCGAGCGACACAGGTGCGGGAAAGACGCATCCCATCTACGCGGCGCATTCGTACCATTCCAAGATTCCCCATTTGGCCACCATGCCGTGCATCCTGCACTACACGGAGCCGGGCGATATTGTGTTGGACGGTTTTTCCGGTTCGGGCATGACCGGTGTGGCTGCCCAGCTTTGCGGTCAACCGGAGCCGGAGTTCAAGGCAACCCTCGAAGCGGAATGGAAGAAAGCAGGCTATGCGCCGCCCAAGTGGGGAGCGCGGCGGGCCATCCTCATCGACCTTTCGCCGGTTGCCAATTTCATTGCCTACAACCTGAATGTGGACGTCTCCGCCCGTGAGTTCAAGAAGGCCGCGGACAGCTTCTTCAAAAAGATCGAGGCGGAACTCGGCTGGATGTACGAGACCCTGCACACCGACGGCAGGCGCAAGGGCCGCATCAACTATGTGGTATGGTCCGAGGTCTTCACCTGCCCCAACTGTGCTGGCGACGTCGTTTTCATAGACCAGGCGTACGATCCCAAGACCGGCAAGTTTGCCGGTGAGTTCGAGTGTCCCCATTGTCGGGCGACGTTGACGACGCGAAGCTGCGAACACAAATTCACGAGCTATTTCGACAAAGCCATCGACGAAACGGTGCGCAAGGTCACCTATGTGCCGGT